>Ga0210409_10008017_pt1 | contig 10810 bp, 19 predicted proteins | sample IncBWH17MmetaG_FD_161649 | JGI IMG/M metagenome (GOLD analysis project Ga0210409, IMG submission 161649) | Forest soil microbial communities from Barre Woods Harvard Forest LTER site, Petersham, Massachusetts, United States - Inc-BW-H-17-M | ecosystem: Environmental > Terrestrial > Soil >...
CTCGCCTACTTCCAGATCGCCATTCATCGAAACCAGGCGCCCCTTCTGTTCATAGTATTCCGCCACGGGCCGAGTCTGCAGATCATACGTCTGTAGACGTTCCCGGATCACTTCCTCGCGATCATCGCTGCGGATTACCAGCGGAGAACCGTCAACATCGCAAACATCGGCGACGCGAGGTGGCTGGAAATAGACGTTATAGATGTGTCCGTTGGCGAGACAAGTCCTGCGTCCAGTGAGCCGCTTTACCAATTGATTATAGTCCACGTCGATGCGGATCACAATTGGCAGGCACTTGCCACCGTTTGAATTGTCAAAGATCTCGCTCTCAAAAAAAGCGTCCAGCCAGCCCGCCTGTTTTGCCGTACGCGGGAACCCGTCGAGGATGAAACCGCGCTCGCAATCCGCGTCCCGGAGCCGCCAAGCCACCATGTCGCAGACCAGATCGTCGGGAACCAGCTCGCCTCGGGCCATAATTGCCTGGGCTTGCACGCCCAACTCGGTGCCGCGCTGCACGTTGCCCCGCAAGATGTCTCCGGTGGAGATCTGCGGGATGCCGTAATGTTCGGCAATTCGCTTGGCCTGCGTGCCCTTGCCCGCACCCGGCGGTCCAAGCAGCACAATCGGGCCGATGTTTTGCGAGGTTTCCATCGAACTGACCTTAATACGTCCCTAATTCCAGGCTCGATGCGGCCAGCTCAGCGACCGCCCGCCGACCGGGCGGTACGGCAACCTCAACCTTGCTCATGTCCAACTACGGCGGCCGCGAATACGTCCGCTGCGTGGAGTAAATCCGTCGTAGTGGCGCATGATGAGCTGTGCTTCAATCTGCGTCACCGTATCCATCGCTACACCGACCACGATCAGCAACGACGTGCCGCCAAAATAAAACGTTACTCCCAGACCGTTAGTCATCCAGGTGGGCAGGCGCTCGAAAAATGCTCCGATCGGTCCATACAGGTGATTGAGATGGATGCCCGTGATCATCCACTCCGGGATAAAGGAAATGATGATCAGATACAAGGCACCCACCAGAGTGATCCGGGTCAGGATCTCATTGATGTGATCTGCGGTTCGCTTACCCGGGCGGATGCCGGGAATAAACCCGCCATACTTCCGCATGTTGTCGGCAACCTCGTTGGGGTTGAAGACGATCGACACATAGAAGTACGCGAAGAAAATAATTCCCACAGCATACAGAAACGTATAAAGGGGCTCGCCCCATCCCAGCCAGTGGATGAGATCGCCAAAGTACCGGTTGTTGCGCAAGCCATATCCCATGGTCTGCGGCATGGTCAGGATGGATGAAGCAAAGATCACTGGCATCACGCCGCCGGCGTTGACCCGCAACGGCAAGTGCGTGGACTGGCCGCCCATGACTTTGCGTCCCACTACGCGCTTCGCGTATTGCACCGGAATGCGCCGCTCGCTGCGCTCCACGTACACGATGAACGCGACTACCAGAACCATGATGCCCACGAGCAGAATCATGGCGGGCGCGGTAAAGGCGCCCCATGCATTAGTGCGAACTTTGTCGACCAGGTCAGCGACGCCACGCGGCAGTCCTACAACGATGCCGGCGAAGATCAAAAGCGACATGCCGTTGCCGACGCCGCGTTCCGTAATCTGCTCGCCCAGCCACATGATGAACGCGCTTCCCGTGGTCAGGGTCAGCATGGTCATCAGGATGAAAGGGATGCCTGGATTGACCACGAAATCACCGGACTTCTCGAGACTGATGGCGATGCCGAGGGATTGAACTGAACTCAAAATGACGGTTAAATATCGCGTCCACTGGGTGATTTTCTTGCGCCCCAGTTCGCCTTCCTTCTGCAACTTCGCCAGCGGCTCATAAACCACGGTCAAAAGCTGCAGGATGATCGACGCCGTGATGTACGGCATGATTCCGAGCGCGAAGATGGTCAGCCGGCGAAGCTGGCCTCCGGAGAACAGATCGACAAAACCCAAGAATGTGCCCTTGTTCTGTTCGAAGAATTGCTGCAGCTTGTCCGCATTTACCCCTGGCGTGGGAATGTGCCCACCCAGGCGGTAAACCGCCAACAACCCCAGCGTGAAAAGAATTCGCTTGCGCAGATCGGGGATGCGAAATACGTTGGCTAATTTCTCGAGCATTACTGCAAGACCTCGAACTTGCCGCCAGCTTTGGTGATTTTTTCCTGTGCCGACTTGGAAAATTTGTGCGCATGCACGGTGAGCGCAATCGAGATTTCCCCGTCACCAAGGATCTTGACGGGATGTTTGGTGCTGATGACGCCAGCCCTGCGCAGCACTTCGGGAGTGATGGTAGTCTCACCGAGGGCCGCCAGCTTTTCCAGATTCACGATGTTAAATTCTTTGCGGAAGATGTTGGTAAAACCGCGCTTGGGCATGCGGCGATGGAGCGGCATCTGGCCGCCTTCAAAGCCACGCATCATGCGCGAACCGCTGCGGGAGCGCTGGCCTTTGTGTCCGCGGGTGGACGTTTTGCCCATGCCGGAACCCATACCGCGGCCGACGCGCTTCTTCCCTGAGTTTGCCTTCTTCGGTGCTCGAATATTCGACAGATTCATAATTGCTCGTCGCTGTAGAGACGTAGCTAGCTATGTCTCTACGGAAAAATTACAGTTGCACGATCTCGACCAGATGTGGCACCTTGGCCACCATTCCGCGAATGGCGGAGTTGTCCGGCCGCTCGATCACCTGGTTCAACCGCGTGAAGCCCAGGCCCTTGACCACAAGCTTATGTTTTATCGGAGCACAAATCGCGGAACGCACCCACTTCAGATGGATCTTTCCGCCGCCCGCATTCGATTTCTTTGCCGTCATTCCAAACTCCGTCCTACAGTTCTTCCGCAGTCTTGCCGCGCATCGCGGCCACATCGGCCCGGTTTTTCAGTTTCTTCAGCGCATCAAACGTGGCTTTAATGACATTGTGCGGATTGGTTGTCCCGATCGACTTGGTCAGCACATTCTGAATACCAGCTGAGGTCATGACGGCGCGCACGGCCCCGCCCGCGATCACGCCCGTGCCTTCGGGAGCGGGCTTTAGCAGCACCATCCCCGATCCGAAGCGCCCCAGCACGATGTGCGGGATGCTGGTTTGGGTAAGGTTGATCCTCATCAGATTCTTCTTCGCCGACTCAATTCCCTTGCGGATGGCTTGAGGAACTTCTTTCGCCTTCCCCGAACCGTATCCGACCACGGCAGAACTTGGATCTCCGACCACCACCAGAGCAGCGAAGGAAAGATTCTTGCCTCCCTTAACCACCTTAGTGACCCGGTTAATTGCCACTACCTGGTCTTTCAGTTGGTAGGAACCCGCATCAAGCTTCTTAATGACTGTTGGCATTCTTCGATTCTCGTTTCTTCTCTCCGCCGAGCTTCGCTCGACTCGCCCGGGTAGGGGCCCCGGCCCACATGAAATCTAGAACTGTAAGCCGGCTTCGCGGGCGGCGTCGGCCAACGCTTTCACGCGACCGTGATAGATGTAACCGCCGCGATCGAAAACAACTTTACTGATTCCTTTGGCTTTCGCGCGTTCTGCGATCAGCTTGCCGACTTCCTTGGCTGAGGCCACATTTCCGCCGGTGTGCCGCTCGCCCTTCTTGCCTTCCGCGGAATGAGCGAAGACCACCGTATTGCCCTGTAGATCGTCGATCAGTTGCACATAGATATGGTTCAGCGATCGGTAGACATTCAGTCGCGGGCGCTCAGAAGTTCCAAGGATCTTCTTGCGGATGCGCTCGTGTACGTGCCGCCGGTTTATGTTTTTCGATGTCCGAGTAAGCATAAAAAATGTCCTTGGTCGTTGTTCGTCGTTGGTCAAACCAAAACCCACGTCGTCAGTTCGTATTGGCCAACGACCAGTGGCCAACGACCCACGCCGGATTACTTCGCTCCGGTCTTGCCAACCTTCTTCTTCAAGCGCTCGCCCGCATAACGAACACCTTTGTTCTTATAGGGGTCGGGCGGACGCAAGCTGCGCATTTCGGCGGCGACCTGTCCGACTTTCTGACGATCGATTCCGGTGACGCTCAACTTCGTCTGCTTGGGATCGACCGTCGCTTCAATGCCGACGGGTAGCGGATACTCGATCAAATGCGAGTAGCCAAGGCTGAACACCACCGTGTTCTTACCCTTCATTTCGGCGCGGTAACCAATGCCGACGATTTCGAGATCCCGGGTCCATCCCTTGGTGACACCTTCGACGGCGTTGTTGACCAAGGCACGCGCTAAACCGTGCACAGCGGCCTGGGAATCGTTTTCGCGTATCGCCACCAGATGTCCGTCCTGCTGCTGGACTTTAATGCCCGCAGGCAGGTGCGTGTCTAGTTTGCCCTTCGGACCCTGGACAGCAACCATGTCGCCCTCAATCTTGACCGTTACTCCCTTCGGGAGCGGGATCGGTTTTTTTCCAATGCGTGACATAAATTCAGCTCTCAGCCTCTCGCTGTAGAGACGTCGCTCGCAACGTCTCAGACGCAGCAAGCTGCGTCTCTACCAAACTTCGCACAGTAACTCGCCGCCCAGGCCTTGCTTACGCGCCTGGCGTCCGGTCATCACACCGCGCGGTGTGGTCAGAATGTTGATGCCCATCCCGCCTAGTACACGGGGGATCTCGGTCCGCCTCACGTAGACCCTACATCCAGGACGCGAGACGCGGTTCACATTCGAGATCACCGCTTCGTTGTTATTAGCGTACTTCAGGTAAATACGCAGGATCTTGTGCCCTTCCTCTTCCGTCGCTTTGAAATTGGAGACATAGCCCTCTTCCTTCAGGATGCGGGCAATCTCCAGCTTCAGCTTGGAAGCGGGAATATCCACCTTCTGGTGCCGGGCGCTAATCGCATTGCGAATTCGCGTCAGCATATCTGCGACCGGATCGGTCAACCTCATGCGTTCCTTCTCCTCAATCGCCCGTTTGCTTCGGCCATTCTTGCCTTGCGCCGAAGAACCTGCGACGACGTATTCCGCCTAACTTCAGGGGCTAAAGCCCGCATCGCCAGGCACTCTCTAACGGCACGGCTGAAGCCGTGCGCTTCCACTTCTACCAGGACGACTTCGAAACCCCAGGAATCTCGCCGCGCAACGCCAAGCCGCGGAAACACAAACGGCAGAGGCCGAACTTGCGCAGAAAAGCACGCGGGCGTCCGCAGATTTGGCAGCGGTTGTGCCTTCGCGTCGAAAATTTCGGCTTCGCTTCTTTGTTGTCGCGCGCCTGGCTAAACGTCGCTTGTATCTTCTTGTCCTTAACTCGCTTTGCAGTCGTCAAACTTAGCTCCTAACTCTTTACTTTATAGAGTCACCATCCCGAAGCAGGTCACGTCCGGAACGGCATACCGAGGTGCCTCAGCAAGGCCCGCGACTGGTCGTCGCTGGCGGCTGTGGTCACAATGGTGACATTCATACCCTTCTGCTTGTCCACCTTGGCATAATCGATCTCCGGAAAAATCAACTGGTCGTACAGGCCGAGTGTGTAGTTCCCGCGGCCGTCGAACGACTTCGTCGAGACTCCTTTGAAATCGCGCACCCGAGGCAGCACCACGTTGACCAGCCGGTCGAAAAATTCGTACATGCGGTCGCCGCGCAACGTGACCATGGCGCCGATCGCCTGACCCTCGCGCACCTTGAAAGCCGCGATGGATTTCTTGGCCCGCGTCACCACCGGCTTCTGGCCGGTAATCTGGCCGAGTTCATTTACCGCCGGGTCGAGAATCTTCGCATTCTGCGTGGCTTCGCCCACACCCATGTTGACCACGATCTTGTGCAGATGCGGCACCGCCATGGGATTCTTCAGATCGAACTCCTTCATCAGCGTGGGGGCAACTTCCTTCTGAAAGCGCGCCTTCAGCCGCGGCGTCTCCTTCGCGCTGTGACGCGCGACTGCAGGAGCCTTTTGCTCTTCCTGCTGTCCGCCCTTTTTTTCTTTCTTGTCTTTTGCCATTGTTTAACTTGCCTCTCTCACGGTTTCGGAGAAGCTTTCGGCTGTCAGCTCTCAGCCTTCAGCTAAAAATCGTTCGTCCCGTTTCGTGAGTCTCTTCAAACTCTCGCCATCGCACCGAAAGCTGATCGCTGACAGCCAACAACTATTTATCCAGCGTCGTTCCGCACTTCTTGCACACTCGCACCTTGCGATCACCACGCATTTCATGGCCTATGCGCACCGGTCCGCAAGTTCCGCAGACCAACTGCACGTTCGACAGCGCGATGCGGCTCTCCTGCTCGGCAATTCCCCCCTTAACATTGCGCTGCGGGTTGGGCCGCACGTGCTTTTTCACCAGCATGACGTGCTCGACCAGAATCTTGTTGTCGTTCGGAAACACTCGCAGGACGCGGCCTTCTTTACCTTTGTCCCGCCCGGTAATCACCTTTACGGTGTCGTTCCGCCGAAGATCTACTCGTTTGTGTTCCGTGCTCACTGTTCTCATTTCAAGCCCTTCCACTCTTTCGCCGGCAGAGACGTAGCCAGCTACGTCGCTACAGTACTTCCGGCGCCAGGGACACAATCTTCAAAAACTTTTTCTCGCGCAGTTCGCGAGCCACCGGTCCGAAAACGCGTGTTCCCACCGGCTCGCCAGCTTCGTTGATCAGGACTGCCGCATTCTCGTCGAAGCGAATATAGGTGCCGTCGCGGCGGCCATATTCCTTGTGAGTACGGACGATCACCGCCTTGACGACCGTCCCCTTCTTTACCTGCCCGTCGGGAGAGGCTTCTTTCACGCTGGCGGTGACCACGTCGCCCAGGCCAGCCCGCAGTCCGGTCGAGCCGCCCAGAGGCAGAATGACCTGCAGTTTGCGGGCGCCGGAGTTGTCGGCGACCTCGAGCCAAGTTCTCATCATCACCGCCATAATTCAGTCCCCCTCAAGTCTCCGGCTTACTTAACGGCGCTTACGTTAACTTCGGCCGCGATCTCAGGCACCAGCGCGGTCTTGCGAACAATCTGTTTGAGCCGCCAGCGCTTCAGTTTGGAGAGCGGCCGGGTCTCTTCCAGCCGCACCACATCGCCGATGCGGGCTTCGTTCTTTTCATCGTGGGCATAGAACTTCTTCGCCTTCGAAACCACGCGACCATAAAACGCATGTGACTTCTTGCGGACCACTTCGACCACAATGGTCTTCTTCATGCGGTTGGAAACCACTTCGCCAACCACTTCCTTGCGCCGGCCCGCCGCTACTGGCTGGCTCTGCTGTGTGCTTGTCTCTGGCATTACTTGCTCTCCGTTTTGCTGCTGGCGGCGAGTTCGCGCTCGCGGCCGATGGTCTTCACCCGCGCGATGTCCCGGCGCATGCCGCGAATTTTCTTCAGGCTCTCGGTCTGTCCCATGTTCAGCTGGAACTTCAGCTTAAAGAGCTGATCATTAAGATCGCGCTCCTGATGGAGAAGCTCTTCGTCGGTTAAGTTACGGATTTTTTCCGATTTCATAGTCAGTCTCGTTCTTTTCAGTGCGCAGCGGATTCGCGCTTTACGAACCTGGTCCGCAGGGGCAGCTTGTGTGAAGCCAGACGCATCGCTTCCGATGCATCCTGCGGTGTAACCCCTTCCATTTCGAACAGGATCTTGCCGGGACGAACCACCGCGACCCAGTGATCGGGCGCGCCTTTGCCCTTTCCCATACGAGTTTCGGCCGGTTTCTTGGTAACGGGCTTGTCCGGGAACAGGCGAATCCAGATCTTGCCGCCACGCTTGACGAAACGCGTCATGGCGACCCGGCTGGCCTCGATCTGCCGGTCGGTAATCCAACCCGGTTCGAGCACCTTTAGTCCATAGTCCCCGAAAGCCAGTTCGCTGCCGCGCCAGGCCTTGCCGGTCATGCGTCCGCGCTGCTGCTTGCGGTACTTTACTTTCTTTGGCATCAACATAAGTCAATTCTCTCTCTACAGGCGTCGCTCGCAACGTCTTTTTCGGCGGCGCCCTAAACGTAGCAAGCTACGTCGCTGCAGCTAAAATGCGCCTCCGACCTGCTGGGGTTCGCGCTTCTTTGCGGCGGGAAGAATTTCGCCTTTGTACACCCAGCACTTCACGCCGATTACGCCGTACGTAGTCCGGGCTTCAGTGAAACCATAATCAATGTCGGCTCGCAGTGTGTGCAGTGGCAAACGGCCCTGAAGATACCATTCCGAACGGGCGATTTCATTCCCGTTCAGACGACCGCTGACGCGAACCTTGATGCCCTTGCAACCGAAGCGCAGCGCCGAATCCACCGCTTTGCGCATCGCGCGCCGGAAGCCTACCCGCTTTTCCAGTTGCAGCGCAATCGACTCCGACACCAGCTGCGCATCCAACTCGGGCTTATGCACTTCCTGAATGTCGATATAGATTTCGCGCCCATTCATGCGCTTTTGCACATCTGCCTTGAGCTTGTCGATCTCGGCACCTTTGCGTCCGATAATGATTCCCGGACGCGCTGTCTTGATAATGACGCGCAGCTTGTTGCCCGGACGCTCGATCTCAATCGAGCTCACGCCCGCTGACTTGAGCTTGTCTTTCAGTTCGTTCTTTAGCTTGACATCTTCGAGCAACTGCTTGTCATAATCCCGTTCGGCAAACCAGCGCGACTTCCACGGCTTGGTATAGCCGAGCCGAAAACCGTAAGGATGAACTTTTTGTCCCATCGTCTCTCCTAGATCAACCTAGCAACGACTTTTGACGAATCCTATCGTGCTCCCGAAAATTTCTTGGCCACCTTGGTCTTGCTTTTTCCTGCTGGCGCTTTAGCTTTGCCCTTTGCTCTGGGCTTCGATGCACTCGTCGACGAGCCGCTTACCCTCTCCGCGCCAACCACATTCGCCAGTGCCTCGCCATTCTTGCCGCGTTCCGCCAGTTCGATCTCAATGTGCGAGATGCGCCGCACGTAGTGATAAGCGCGGCCCATCGGCGCCGGACGTATCCGCTTCATCCGTGGTCCATCGTTGGCGACCGCCCGCTTGACATACAATTTGTCCACGTCGACGTCAATGCCCTTTTCAGAGCTCAGATAGTTGGCATTTTCCAGCGCCGAGCGGAGCAACTTCTCAACCGTGGCCGCAACCCGCTTCTTGGTGAAGATCAGCGTATTGAGCGCATCTTCCACCCGGCGGCCCTTGATAAGATCCAGCACCAGGCGAGCCTTTTGAGGCGAGACGCGCATGAAACGTGCTTGAGCTCGAAATTCCATTCTGCGTCTCCTTTACGCCTTCGGCGCCGGCGCTGCCGGAGCCGCTCCCGCCGCTGGACTTGAAGCCCCCGGTCCACCTGGAATCCCGGCTGGCTTGGCTGCTGTCTCCGTCGCCGCCCGCATCGAGTGTCCCTTGAACTGGCGAGTGAAGCTGAACTCGCCCAGCTTGTGGCCGACGAGGTTCTCGGTGATGTATACCGGGATAAACTTCTTGCCGTTGTGCACAGCGATAGTGTGGCCCACCATTTCTGGAATGATAGTTGAGCGCCGCGACCAGGTGCGCAGCACTTTCTTCTCGTTGCGCGCGTTCATGCCTTCCACCCGCGTTTGCAGGAAACCATCCACGAACGGCCCTTTTTTTGTTGAACGTGCCATAAAGTTAGTCCTATTTCTTGCCGCGCCGGTTGACGATAAACGCGTCCGTGCGCTTGTTGTTCCGCGTCTTGTATCCGCGCGTTGGCTGGCCCCACGGCGTAACCGGATGACGGCCACCAGAGGTCTTGCCTTCACCCCCGCCGTGCGGGTGATCCACCGGGTTCATGGAAACGCCGCGATTGTGCGGCCGCTTCCCCAGCCACCGCGAACGGCCCGCCTTGCCGATGGTCACGTTTTCGTGATCGAGATTGCCGACCTGGCCAATCGTCGCCATGCAATCCTGCGCAACTTTGCGAATTTCACCGGAAGGCAATTTGACCAGGGCGTACTCGCCTTCCTTGGCGACCAACTGGGCCGCGCCGCCTGCCGAACGCACCATCTGCGCGCCCTTCCCCGGCTTCAACTCGATGTTGTGAATCGTCGTGCCCGGAGGAATATTGTGCAGCGGCAGCGCATTACCTACTAGAATATCGGCGTCGGAACCACTCAGAATCTTTTGGCCAACCTTCAGCCCGTCGGGTTGCAAAATGTATCGCTTCTCACCATCGGCATAGCTCAACAAAGCAATCCGCGCCGAGCGATTGGGATCGTACTCGATGGTGGTCACCGTGGCGGGAATGCCGATCTTGTCGCGCTTGAAGTCAATGATGCGCAGCTTCCGCTTGTGACCACCACCGATGAATCGCATGGTGGTCTGGCCCGAATTACGCCGCCCGCCGGTCCGTGGCTTCGGTTCGAGCAGCGGCTTATGCGGCTGCGTGCTCGTAATGTCGTCGTTGACCAGCGTAGTGCGATAACGCAGCGTCTGGGTTGTCGGTCTGTAAGTCTTGATGGGCATAAATCAGCTCTTAGCTTCTAGCTCTTAAGCTCTTGTTTCGCCGCCGCAGTCACTCGGGTTGGCCAACGACCAACGACGAACAACGGTCGGCTACAAATTTTGCGCGTACTCCGGCATCTTTTCCCCGGCCTTCAGCCGCACATACGCCTTCTTCCAATCCGGACGGTAGCCGGCAAACTTTCCCCGGCGACGCTCCTTGCCGGGATACGTCGCGGTGCGGACGGAATGCACTTTCACTTTGAAAATTCCCTGCACTGCTTCCTTAATTTCCGTCTTGGTCGCCGCTGTCGCCACCTGAAAAACCAGCGTGTTCTGGTTCTCCTTGATGGCAAGACCTTTCTCGGTGATGACCGGACGCCGAAGTATCTGGTATGCGGATTTCATCAGGCTACCTCCGCCGCTTTTTCATGCCGCGTCCGGCGCCGCGGAGAACGCGATGCTT
>Ga0210409_10008019_pt1 | contig 10808 bp, 6 predicted proteins | sample IncBWH17MmetaG_FD_161649 | JGI IMG/M metagenome (GOLD analysis project Ga0210409, IMG submission 161649) | Forest soil microbial communities from Barre Woods Harvard Forest LTER site, Petersham, Massachusetts, United States - Inc-BW-H-17-M | ecosystem: Environmental > Terrestrial > Soil >...
GAGGATCGAGCAGGCGCGTTTTTTGCAGGCCGAGAAAAACCGGATCGGTGCGCAGCAGCGTGCCGAATCCGCGCGTGCTGAGCTTGTCCTCCGGCTTGCCTGCGTCGGTGGGATCGCGCGAGGGCTCGCCCACCTCCCCTTTCGGGCCGCCGCCGCGTTCGAACACGCGCAGGACGTTGCCGGGCTGCGAAACTTCCCAGCGTTCGAGCGGCGTGATCTCCGGCAGGACACCTTTCGAACGCGTTTCTTCAGCTGAAGGCTGAGGAATCGTTCGAACCGTTTGCGGCGCGCCGTGGCGCGAGTAGCTTTCGCCGAATCGCGTGTCCTTGTGAGGATAAGCGCCGTTGTTGTAGAGCGCCGCGCCCCAGAGCATGCCGCCTGTCGTCATCACGCTGGTGGAAACGTTGCGCACTTCCGAGGGATGGCAACCTGTCCTGCCGCACGTTTCCGGCGCGACGCGCAGATCGCCGGGATTCACGAAACGGACGTATTCAGGGCTTTCCTTGAGCCATTGCGTGTACGTGCGCTCGGGGTTCGCCGATCGATCTGCGAGTTTTGGATCGCGAGGCTGAGGATGGGCTTGACGCTTCACTTGTTCGTATCCCGGCGATGTGGTTGCGACGCCGGAAGCGACTCGCGCGTCGGGGTTTCCCCCGTGGCAATCCGTGCAGCCGAGGCGCAGCGTGCCGGTCGCGTGCATGGTCGGCTCGTCGGTCTGTGTGTGGCAGGAAATGCATCCGGCGCTCTTGCGGTCGGCTTCTTCTTGCGTCTGGCCCATCAGGCCTGGACCAGCCTTTTCGTCGGCAGCGCGAAGCGAAGGCGCGGGCATTCGCGCGGATAGTGCGGCGAGGAGCAAGCTCACGGCCAGCGCGGCCCAATGAGAGGCATGTCCGGGCCGGGCAAAGTAGTTGCGATTTTTCATCTGGCGATTCATTAGCGCTTAAATGCCGGCCGCGCCTTCAAGGGCTGTGCGGTCATGTAGCACAGCCACTCTTGGCTGTGCGATTTTGTGGGCCGCACACTCGCTTCCCGCTCAACTGCGATTGCAAAAACCGCACAGCCAAGAGTGGCTGTGCTACTAGAACTGAAAATGGACGTTCGCAAAAAGCGAAAACTGCGTCGTGCCGGAAAAGATATCGCGAAAACCTTGCCCCGGGAACAATGCAGCCGCGCCTCCGGTGATCGAAATATTTTCGGAGAGTGGAGGCCGGTATTGAAATCCAAGGCTGGTGTCCAGGCCAATCGTATTGTGAATGGGCGATTCAAACAGCAGCAGGGCGATGGGCGCGGTGCGCTCGAATCGCAGATAATTCACATTCAGGAACGTTTTGAGCTTCGGCGTCAGATCGAAATTCGCGCCCGCGTTTACGAGAAAAAGTCCCGGGTTCACGAAGTTCGCTTGCCCTTCTGTCTTGCTGCTGCGCATGCTGGGAAGCAGGCTGTCGCCCGGGGTAAGGGCGATTCCGGTGCCGGGAAGGCGAAGCTCTTCGCGGTCCCAGAAGCTGAACATTCCTCCGGCAAACGAGGCGTCGTCGACGATCGTGTCGAAGCCGGTCGCACGGCCGTCGCGCGGATTTCCATCGCCGGAGGCATAGAACGCGGAGAGCTTGTACCGCACCCAGTCTTTATCTACCGAAACTTCCGCGGCGGCCATTTGCGCGTTGATGGTGACGGCGCGGCCCGCGATGGGGTTCAGACTATCGGTGCCAAGCGCTTCGTAGAAAGCATGATTCACGTTGATAGGGCCAAAGTGGCCATTGCCGGTCCAACCCAAGTAGGCCGCGCGGATTTCGTGCGGCTGAAAAATTCCTACGGGCGCGGGCCGCACAAGAAAGCCGTTGTCATTATAATGGACGCTCGCGTCATCTTTGTTGTAGTGAATGCTGAACTGGGTCGTATAGCCGGGCTTGATGAAATCCTGCATGTACAAATTCGCGATGATCACTTGCTGGTGGCGCGGCTCGAATGTATTCAACCCACTGTTGGTGTCTTTTTCGACCAGGTTGAAATAGGCGGCGTTATATTCCCAGCGGTCCGAGTGAAGATTTCCGAAAATGCGCACGCCGGGCTGCTCATCGACAAAAAGAAATCCGCGAAAATCGCTGGAAAAGCTTTGAATCCCCGCGCGGACAGATAGGAAATCGTAATTGGAACTCAAATCGTGAATTTTGTATTCCGCGAACGCTTCTTGAAGTCCGGCGTGCGCTTCAAGACGCGTTGTACCGTCGCGCACGTCAATGTTCACGGTGCCGAGCTCGCGCACATCCAAATAGTTCACGTTCACGGCGGGAGTCACCTGGATTCGCCAATCGACAGGACGGAATGAAGTATCTCCGTGGAAGAGATCGAAAGAGAAACGAAACGTTTGACTGAGCGCGAACTGCTCGCCCTTGCCGAAAAAGTCACTGCTGCCCGGCTGAGCCGAGCTGATGTTGCTCGCCTGTGGGACACGGCGCTCCTCAATGGAGGTGTCCGAGGTTGCCATGATGTTCAAGAATGTCTGCCGGCCGAAAATTGGCTCGTCACCTTTCAGCCGGTTGCGATTGAATGGGTCCCACCAGTGGCTCGCGCGGACGTACGGATATTCGCCGCTCCGCCCATAGCGATTCCATTCCGGCATGGCGACATTCCAGCGGTCCGTCATCTCGAGGAAAACTTCTTGCGACGGCGGCAGAATCTCTGCCGTGACGATCCCCTGTCCCTGCGCCTCATCAGGACGGCGGCGCAGTTCACGATAGGGAGCAGCGGCCACAGCTGTTGTGGAGGGAGGAGCGGGAGGACCGAGTTCCGGCAGGCGCGGTAATCGAGAAGAGCGGGCTGCGGAGATCGCCGAAGGAATAAGTGTCAGCTCAACAGTCACTACGTCACCAGGGTCGAGCCGCAGGTCATCGCGCGTCAAACTCTCGAAGCCGTCGCTCTGCACGAACAGCAAATAGGTTCCCGGCACAAGGTCGGTCCAGCGGAACACGCCGTCCGCGTTTGCCGTGAGAGTGCGCGTCATGCCGGTTGCGCGATTGGTGAGGGCGATCAAGGCCCCGACAATTCCGCGCGCCGCGCGATCTCGCACAATTCCTTGCAGCGCTGCTGTCCTGCTGGGAATTTGCCTCGGGATCCTCTGCTCGTCCTGGGGCGGAAACGCGGGTAAGGGAAAACCAGCCAATACTGTGGCGAAATGTTGGCTGGGAATGCGCGCTGACGCAAGCACGTAGGAGGGTCTGGCTATGCGTCGTGGACGCGAGCGGTGTGAGCCAGGGCGTGCATGAACATGCTTCGCTGAGATGGCCGCATGGTGACGTCGCGCGGGTGCTTGCTTGGGGGATGCGGTCACCGGCAACGCGGCCGCCGCCGGCGCGAACGCCAGCAAGTAGCCCAGGCAAAGCCTTCGGATTGGTTCGGATGCGCGCCGCATCCAGACTATTTTGATTCTCCCGGCCGCGAGAGGTGCCCAGCCAGCCGCGGACAAGCTAACAACAATCTCCGAGTCGCGGCAAGGAGTTTTGGCCCGGCATGCGCCGAGATGGAAACATTCTTGCCGCGGCTCAAAACACGGAAAATCGAACTTCCCGGTTCCCAGAAGAGATCATTAGCCCTTATGCTGACGGGACGAGGACATTTCATGGCAAACGAGCGGGCCAAGCCAGTTCTGGCTTTCGACGTGTACGGAACATTGATCGATCCATTTCGCATGGAGGAACATCTACGCGCTGCTTTCGGAGAGAAGGCAAAGGAAGCATCCGAACTCTGGCGCAGCAAACAAATCGAGTATTCGTTCCGCCGCGCGCTGATGAAAAAATATCGGAACTTTGACGCGTGCACGGCGCAGGCGCTCCGCTTCGTCGGCGCGCAATTGGGAATTTCTCTTTCCGAGGAATCGCAGGACAAATTGATGTCGAAGTATTTGCAGTTGCCTGCCTATCCGGACGTCACCGGTGCGCTCGATGAACTTGCGGCGCAAGGTTTTACTATCGCCGCTTGCTCGAATGGAACCGAGAGCGCGGTCCGCGGATTACTCGATCATGCGGGGGTCCTCGCGCGCTTCAGCAAGATTGTGAGCGTGGACGCGATTCGCACGTTCAAGCCGGATCCGGCCGTGTACGAGCACCTCGTTTCCGAATTGAACGCTCGAAGAGAAATGGTATGGCTCATTTCCAGCAACCCGTTTGATGTGATCGGCGCCAAGGCCTGCGGCTTGCGAGCAGCGTGGGTACAGCGAGATCCAAAACGCGTGTTCGATCCCTGGGAGTTCGAGCCTGATCTGGTCGTTCATGGACTTGCAGACCTGCCGGGAAAGCTGATTTAGTGGCACACGCTTCAGCCTGTGTGCTTTTGCCATGAGCAAAATCAAATCCCACAGGCTGAAGAGTCTGTGTGGCAACTCGATTTCGAACAGGCAAGCGGCTAAACAGGCTGCGGAAAAAGTCGGTTCCGGGAAGGTTTTAGTAGCACAGCCACTCCTGGCTGTGTGGTTTTCTGGGCTTTCGCACATCCGGGACGCGATCCATCGCGAAAATCGCACAGCCAAGAGTGGCTGTGCTACTTTTTCCACAGCCCGTAAAACCGGGTGGATCCTGGACATTTTACGGCACGGCTTGAAGCCGCAGGTTTGCAGTTGCCACCAGGCTCTGAAGCGTGTGCTACTGTTTGCGATTCCCGCACACGTTGTTCTCTCGCCTTGAGAGGCGCTCTGCTATGTGTTACCTAAGCATGGACCAAACATGAGCCTGCTTAAGCGTGAAATGACGCAATCCAAACTTTTGAGCAGCACTCTTTATGGCTTGGTGGCCGCTCTGGCCGCGACGATCGCCGGTTGCGGAGGCATCGTCGGCCAACTAACCTCGGCGACTCCGCCGCCCACGGTGCAAAGCCTCACAGCCACCGATGTCACCGCGCTCGTGCAAGCCGCCGCGCAGGCCGCCGATACAAATACGATGGTGATTGCCGTAGTGGACCGCTCCGGAAACGTCCTGGGCGTCTATCGCAAGCCATCCGCGCCGGCGCTGGCCACGGGAAATTTCAGCGTGCAAGTCGACACGAACGAACTGGCGGTGTCGCTCGCGCGCACCGGCGCATTTTTCAGCAACGATCAGGCGCCGCTTTCCTCGCGCACCGTGCGCTTCATCAGCGGAATTCATTTCCCGCCCGGGATTATAAATACGCCCAACGCGCCGCTTTACGGAATTGAAAATACAAATCGAGGATGCACGCTTTCCACAAATTTTATTGCCGGACAATCCGTGCCGCCCGCGCTCTCGATCGGCGGCGCGACCACAGGGCTCGGCATCGCGACCGGCAAAGCAGACGCGAATGACAGCGATCCCACAGCGGTCAATCCGGGAGGCGTGCCGCTGTTTCGCAATGGCAGCCTCGTGGGCGGCATCGGAGTCGCGGGAGCCGCGCCCGACGTGGCGGAATATGCAGCATATGCGGCGGCCACCTCCAATGGATTCGGCCCCTCGCCTGCCCCGCCCGGCGTTGTTTTCATAGGCGGCGTTGCTTTGCCCTTTGTGAACCAGATGACACCCCCGGCCGGAGTCGGCGCGGGCACGTTCACGGGAAGTTTCTTTTTTGGCCCAAAGGCGAGTCTGGGAACGCCGCCGGAAGGTATGCTGGTCGGGCCGGCGGCCGGCATGGGTGGAGGGCTCGCGGCCCCCGACGTAACAACGATTATCAACAACGCCATCGCGACAGCGAACATGACTCGCGCAGTGATTCGCCTGCCCATCGGCTCTTCCGCGCGCATGGCGATTGCTGTCGCCGATCTCGACGGCACGATCATCGGCCTCTACCGCATGGCGGACAGCACCGTGTTCAGCATCGACGTAGCCGTCAGCAAAGCTCGCAACATGACGTATTTCAACGGTCCCAACCGCACCGCTGCCGACCTGATGGGCGTGCCGATGGGCACCGCCGTCACAAACCGCACGATCAGCTTCGGCGCACAGCCCTTTTTTCCCCCCGGCATCGACGGCAGCTCCCCTGGTCCATTTTTCAATCTCTACAAGCAAGATGTGGCCAATCCCTGCACGCAAGGCTTTCAAGTGGCCGGCTCAAATCAGAGCGGCATTGTGTTTTTCCCTGGGTCCGTGCCGCTCTATCGGAACGGAGCGCTCGTGGGAGGACTCGGTATCAGCGGCGACGGCGTCGACCAGGATGACTTCGTGGCTTCAGGTGGATCGGCCGGATTCGAAGCTCCAACAGCAATCCGCGCGGATCAAATCGTGTTGCAAGGCGTGCGCTTGCCGTATTTAAAATTTCCGTCGAATCCAACGAATTGACGTAGGACAGGCTTCAGCCTGTCTTCTTTTGACTTCTGCCGAAGCTGCGAAAAAGTCAAAACCAGACAGGCTGAAGCATGTTCTACCTACCCCTCGCGCAATTTATGTCCGGCCAGGTTCCCGAGGCCATCGTAGGCGGCGTACTTATACAGTTCGGAGAGCGTCGGGAAATTGAAAACCAACTCGATGAACGTATCAATCGTGCCGCCGGATTCCAGCACGGCCATGCCGAGGTGAATCAGTTCTGTCGCGCCTTCCCCGAAAATCTGCACGCCGAGCAGTTGTTTGTTGTCCGAACGGAAAATTAATTTCAGCATTCCCGCGGACTCGCCGATGATTTGCCCGCGCGCGTTGTTCGCGTATTTCGCGCGCCCGACCTCGTACCTGATTTTCCTGATTTCGCAGGATTCCACGGTTTCGCCCACCGCGGAAATTTCCGGAATCGTGTAAATCCCCATCGGGAGCTGCGAGGCCAGCCGCTGTTTATAAGGAATACCGAAGGCATGGCACATCGCCACGCGCCCCTGCTCCATGGACGTCGACGCCAGTGCGGGAAATCCGATCACGTCCCCGGCCGCGTAGATATGCCCCATGCGGGTTTGATAGTGATCGTTCACGTCGATGTTGCCCCGCTGATTGATTCCGAGCCCGGCATTTTCGAGTTGCATTCCATCAACGGCGCCGCGGCGCCCGGCGGCAAGCAACGCCGTTTCCGCCACGATGACGTTGCCCGACGCGAGCGTCATGCGAACTCCGCCCGCGATGCGTTCGGTTCCCTTTGCGCGCTCCTGAAAAAGAAATTTCAGTCCCAGGCTGGCGAGGCGCGCGCGTAACAGTTCGGAAATTTCAGCGTCCAGAAACGGGAGCAGTCGTTCGCGGCCATCAACGAGCGTCACTTCGACGCCCAGCGCGGTGAAAATCGACGCATATTCGCAGCCGATCACGCCGCCGCCCACGACGATCATGCTTTTTGGAATGCGGTCCATCCGCAAAATCGACTCGGAATCGCACATGGTTTTGTCATCAAACGGAATTTCAGGCGGACGGTGCGGATTGGAACCGGTCGCAATTAAAATCACCTCGCCCCGTAGAGATCGGGACGCGCCATGCCCGTCGACGGCTTTTACGGTGTGAGGATCTTCAAATTGGGCCGCGCCAGCGATCAATTCGATTTTGTGCGCGGCAAGGTTGGTCGCTATTTTCAGGCGCTCCGCGGAAACGACCGCGTCCTTGCGGTGCATGAAGCCCTGCACCGTCAGCCCTTCGCGCAGGGAATAATCGATGCCGTAGAGCCCGCGCTGCCGCAGCCCGGAAAAATAAAGCGCCGATTCGCGCAGCGTTTTGCTCGGCACCGTGCCGGTGTTGACGCCCGCGCCGCCCAGATTTGGCCCGCGCTCAACCAGCGCGACGCGCTTGCCGAAGTAGGCCGCCTGCGCCGCGCCCTTCTCTCCTGCGGGACCCGAGCCGATTACGATCAAGTCGTAGGATTCCAAGGCGAAATCTCCTTTGTCCGGGAGGACCTGCGCGCATGATTGTAGTGGAAGCTGAATTATGGTGGATATGTTTCTGCAGCGCGCCTCCCGAATGCTCTTTGCATCACGGGCGACAGGAAATTGGTAAGGGAAAAGCGGCAGATTCCGAGAATTGGAATATCGGGCCTACAAGTGAAAATAAAATCGTCTGTCAAACATGTGAAGCGACGCGGTACGGCGCCAACCCTGCCACGCCGCTTCGACAGGCAGCCTACTTACCGGGTTTCTTTGTGGTGGGCGGCTTCTTTTCCACACCCTTGGTGTTGATCAGTGCCAAGTAGTCTTTCGCATTAAACGGGTAGCGACGAGTGGACTGTTCTCCGGTTGTGCTTAAGGTGACGTCCACGCGCCGATTATTGGCCAGGACCATCACTTGCAGATTATTGAGCATTAGTTTCCTGTCTTCCGGACTCAAGTCCGGATTTTCCGCTATCTGCTCCTTTACCTGGTCGGCCGAAAGTTGATCCTCTTTGCCATACGACCGCGTCTCAATGTGGTCCTCCGCGACGCCGTTTTCCACCAGATAGGCCTTGGTACGTTCGACGCGTCGCTGTGTGAGAGCCTTATTGTATTCCTCAGAGCCGCGGGGATCTGCATGGCCACCGAGGATCAAGTGCGCATCAGGCTTGTATTTCAGATAACTTCTGAGGTCCCCGGCCAGTGCTTTCAGGATCTCGGCCTGACTTTCGACCAGTCCTGCGGCAGGCTTCTCAGGAGTGGGCCGGGCAGTTTGAAAGTAAATACTGTGTAGCGCAAGCCTCGCTTCCAATTGTTTGATCTCCGGGGGTGGAACAGGGGCCGCAACAGGAGCAGGCGGAGCTTCCACGTTCACAACGGTGGTGGAGGAGGCGGTGAGCGACGGAATGCGGTCGTCGCTTACGATGCATGTGATCGTGATCACGCCGGGTTGCGCGCCACGGGAACTCAACGCGGCAGTTGCGTCCGCACCGGAGATGTTGCCGGCGCTCGCTGTGTAGCTGTAAGTGAGTCTGCGGCTATCCGGGCTGCTGGCATTTGAACGCACCGTAGCGGTATCGCCCATGGTGATGGTTCCCGGGTCTGAAGCACAGGCAATCACGGGTGGGCGCGGTCTTTTCACAGTAAACAGGGCCATGCAGGAGGCAACGCCATTTTTGCTGCCATCACTCAAGTTTGCGCTTGCCTGGTAAGAGCCGGGCTGCAAACCTGTGGTGTCGATCTGGGTGGAAGCATCGCTCCCCGCAACTCTTGCGCCGGCGCTATTCCAGTTGTATCTGACGGTGCGCTTGGGATTGAAGTTAGATCCGGTGGCCGTCGCGGTGACCGGCTCGCCCGCAAAGACTTCGTTTGGCTGCACCGAGCAAGCCGCGCTGGCCGGCATTTCGGGCTTTCGGCCGCCAAACATAAAATTAAGGCCGGTTTGCAATCTTACTCCTCGGATTTCCGTGTTCGGGACAGGCCGGGGTCCGTACGAATAGTTCGAGTATACAAAGTCGGCTCTCAGTAGACGTAGAGCAATATGTCTGGACAGATTGATATCAAGACCTCCGCCGACCATGAATCCTAATTTATCGACGTCGTAGAAGGCGTCGGGCATAAGACGATGGTCGCCTACTAATGCTTCCACAAACGGGGAAAAGCGATGAGTGCGGAATGTAATCTTTGGACCCAGCGAGAGGTTGGAAAAAGCGGTGTCATCAATTCTATTGACGAGGGTGATTTCTCGGCTCCCCCAATCCGTGCTGGTATCAAGAGTGAGTCCAAACCAGCGATTAAAATCATACGTAATGCTGGCGCCGGCGCCGCGCGGATTCGATTCCAGGCGGCTGCTTATCGGAAATAATCCTTCTGGACGCTGGCCGTGCACATCCGCGCCGGGTTGAAAGAAGGAATATCCGCCAAACAGCTCCACCTTCGGAGCAGGTTGATCCTGAGCCGCGGCGAATGCGGCAAACGAACACAGGACAACAAGGATTGCCGGCAGCTTTGCTAAGATGCGTCCTGGATGCTTTGGTTGAGTTGACATGCGAATATCCCTCCGAACTTCGATTCGGTGAAATCGTGCTTTTCCAGCCCGCACCGCAGTGGACCGGCCTCACATCGTCTGGATCTCAGGTACCTCATGGGCAAGGAGGTACGTTTACCGGATTGCTGTCCAATGAGACCGCGCCTGTCCGCGCCAGCGCCCTGCCGTTCAACGTTGCGCCCGTTGTAAGCGTGATGGAGGCCTGAGCCAATATGGTTCCTTGGAATATGGAGCCTGACCCCAGCGTTGCCGAGCTTCCGACCTGCCAGAACACGTCGTGTGACGCGGCGCCGCCGGCCAGGATTACGTTGCTGTTACCGGGACCTGCTGCCGTCGTAAGAGTTGACACGATTTGGAAGATGTAGAGGCCATTGCCGCTGAGGGTCAGGTTGCCGGTGATTCCCAGCGATGGCTGGGCGCTCGTGGTCCTATAAACACCGGGTGCAAGGGTTAGCCCGCCTATATCTGCGGGGAGAACGGCCCCTCCCGCTTTTCCTGCGACGTTGTTATACGCCGTAGTTAAGTCACCCTGAGCCGTCATGGCAACTGAATCACCCAGGTGCTCCACGCCCGTTATTGTCCCCGGCGGAAAACCTGTGATCGAAAGCGCTGGCCAAATCCCGATATCTCCCGTAACAATCGTGGGGCCTACGCTGCTGACAACTGGGGTGGCACCCAGGATCCCGAAGCTACAGCTGCCACCCAAAGGGATAGCTGCGACCGGTGGGGGACACGGCGCGGAGGTCGTGAACGTCCACACCTTATTTGCCGCGAGCGGATTACCGAATGTGTCAAACACCCCAGTGGTGATAGTGGCCGTAAAAGTGGTACTCGGCGCAAGGTTGGCCGCGGGTGTAAACGTGGCAACCTTAGTTACGGTGTTGTAAGTAACTGCGGCAGAAACGCTCGCTGCGCTTGCCCCGGTCAAAGTAAACGTAGTGGTGGTGATCGTCGCAGGGTTCATTGCCTTGCTGAATGTAGCCGTGATGACGGCCG
>Ga0210409_10008020_pt1 | contig 10808 bp, 10 predicted proteins | sample IncBWH17MmetaG_FD_161649 | JGI IMG/M metagenome (GOLD analysis project Ga0210409, IMG submission 161649) | Forest soil microbial communities from Barre Woods Harvard Forest LTER site, Petersham, Massachusetts, United States - Inc-BW-H-17-M | ecosystem: Environmental > Terrestrial > Soil >...
GCGCAGACAAACCCGCTAAACCAGCCGCGCCCTTCGAACACCGTTTTTGGGACCGCGAGAACGATTTGCTGTTTGCGGCCGTGGCCGCGGGGCGGGCCCTGGACTACTCCTCGACGCTCAATCTCCGCCGCCGCGGCATCAATGAAGTCTTCCTGACGAACTCCATTGTGGATAACCGCCCGCTTTTTGCGGGCATCGAGGTGTCGGCTACGGCGGCTTCCATCGGCGTCTCTTACCTGTTTCATCGCACCGGGCATCACCGCCTGGAGCGCTGGACCTCCGCCATCCATGCGGGAGTCGCAATAGGGGGCGCGATTCGCAACTACGCGCTGAAAACTCCGCATTCGAATTGAAAGGGTGCACTGCTCCATATGGCGCTCACGTAGCGCCGGCATCTTGATTGTCCCGACGCGGGAGGGACCGGCTCTTTGCGTTTTTTCTACGGGTCGAAAAATCGCCGGCAAGATGCCGGCGCCACGAAAAACTCCAAGTCGCCGCACTTGCGTCTGCGCGGCTCGTTGCATCATACTCCGCGCGCTGCGCCCGACTCCCTTCTACGGCGCGGCTTCGTCGGGGGAAGACAAGTGAATCGCCGAAGCAAGCTGGCCATAGCATTTTTCTCTTCGCTATTCCTAATCCTTGGAGCCAGCTTTTTCTTTGCCCCGCCAAGCCGCGCGCAGCAGGCGCCGGCTCCTGCGCCATCGCCTGGCGCGGCCCCTTCTGCTCCAGGACAAGTGCAAGGCTACACGCTCACGCCTGGCCAGGAAGCGCAAGCCATCGCGTATGCCCACGCCCGGCACGAACTTTATTTTCTCGATGTCGCCTATGGACTCCTCCTGCTCGTGCTCATGCTGCAGCTTCGCGTGGCTCCCGCCTACCGTGATTGGGCCACAAATTGGACCGACAGCAGCTTTGGGCAAATTGTTGTTTTTGCGCCGCTGCTGTTGCTGACGCTCGATTTCCTGAGCCTGCCGACCGCGATTTGGGAACACCGCTTGGCATTGCAGTATCAGCAGTCGATTCAGGGATGGGGATCGTGGCTCGCGGATTGGGCCAAAGGCGAAGGCGTGGAGATCGCGATCGGGATTCTGCTGGTGTGGATTTTGTTCGCGGTCATTCGCAAAAGCCCGCGAAGGTGGTGGTTCTGGTTCTGGGTGGCTGCCGTGCCGCTGATCGTTCTGGGGGCAGTAGTCGAGCCGCTGATCGTCGAGCCGCTGTTTTTCAAATTTACGCCGCTCGCCAGTTCCGAGCCGCGCCTCGCCGCGAACATCGAGCAGATGACGATCCGCGCAGGCGCGCCGATTCCGCAGAGCCGCATTTTCGAGATGAATGCGAGTGCAAAACTCAAAGAGCTGAACGCTTACGTCACCGGCCTCGGCGCGAGCAAACGCGTCGTCGTTTGGGACACGACCATCCGGCAGATGAGCGGGGACGAAGTCTTGTTCGTGACGGGCCACGAAATGGGACACTACGTTTTGGGACATGTGCGCAACGGCATCCTGTTTGCCTGCGCCGTGCTCCTTTTTTTCCTCTACCTCGCTTATCGGGTCCTGCACTGGATACTCACACGCTGGGGAGAAACTTGGGCAGTTCGCGGCCCTGACGATCTCGCTTCTCTGCCTGCGCTAATTCTCCTGCTGACTGTGTTCGGCTTCCTGTTCACTCCCATTTCCAACGCCTACAGCCGTCACCTCGAGCATCAGGCCGACCAGTACGGGCTCGAAGTGATCCACGGTTTGGTTCCCGATGCGCCCGTGGTGGCGGCGCACGCGTTTCAAATCCTGGGCGAAGTCGATCTCGAGGAGCCGAACCCCTCGCCCGCCGTGAAATTCTGGTTTTACAATCATCCGCCGCTCGATGAGCGCATGCGCTTCGCGCAGACGTACGACCCGTGGTCCCAGGGCCATGCGCCCGAATTTGTGACAGGCGCGGGCTCTGCTTCGAGCCCGCCGAAATAAAGGAACCGGCCAAACCCTGCCGAATGAAAAAGGAGAACCACTTTGAAAAATCGAATTCGTGAAATCGTGTTGCTGTCCGCGCTCGTGGCAATTGCCGGGCTTCCGGCGCCAGCCCAGGACGCGCCCGCTACCGTCGCCCTATCGACGGCCGTCGCGCCCGCAGCCGATCCAGCGCCAGCCGCGGCGCCGAAGGCGGCTTCCTGGGGCGTGCCCGAGGGGCGCATGTTCTTTCCGCGCAACTGGGTCCGGGGCTACGTGGACTTTGAAGTCGCGCCGCCGCACAACGAGCCGGACCTCGGCCGCTGCACGCAGTCGCAGACCATCATCATTGCCGCCGGGGGCGTCAACTCGCCGTGCAATGCCTACGCGCGCTATCTCCTGGGTGGCTACCTCGAAGTGCAGCCGTTCGGGAGAACCCTGGCGCGCCACTTGTTCGTGTTCTTCACGCCCACTTTTTCCTTTGGGAATAATGTGCCGCAATTCAAGTACACCGCGTCGATGGCCGGAATTGCGTTTGAACGCGCCGTCGGGATTGGATTCGAATTGCCGAAAAATTTCGAAATCCGCGTGGCCCAGCACCAGGTGGACTGGCTCGGCAAGTACAAGAACCCCGTAGGGGTGGGGACGCCTGGCCTGGACCTCGGCACCTCCGGACCCTACGGCCTCTACGCCACGGTCGGCGCGCGCTGGTACTTTGGCGGCTACGGTCGCGCGCGCGAAGGGCGCTGATGTTTGCGTGGCGATGCAGAATCGTCCCGGTTTTGCAGCGCCCGTCTGAACAGGCTGCAGAAGAAGTCAGTTCCGGGAAGGTTTTAGTAGCACAGCCACTCCTGGCTGTGCGGTTTTCTGGGCTTTCGCGCAACCGGGACGCGATCCATCGCGAAAATCGCACAGCCGAGAGTGGCTGTGCTGCTTTTCCCGCAGCCTGTGAAGGTGGGCGCTACACGACCCGCTCATCCAGAAAGCATCTTGTTTCGTACTAGAATGAGAAGTGGTGAAGTGTGGGGAGTGCGAAGGAGAAATTTGATGAGCCTTCGACGAACTGGGATAATGGTTTTTGTGTTGGTGGTCGTTTTTCTTGCCCTCGCAGCGCGGCGGCTGGGCCTAACAGGCTCAGCGGCGGCGGACACGAAGAATGTTTCTGCCCCGTCTAACACGCCGGATCAATCGTCAACGCCGGTCCTGGTCGAGCTGTTTACCTCGGAGGGCTGTTCGAGCTGTCCGCCGGCGGATGCGCTGCTTTCGCGCCTCGGGAAAACCCAGCCGGTTCACGGCGCCGACATCATCGCCCTTGAAGAGCACGTTGACTACTGGGACCGCCTCGGCTGGAAGGATCCGTTTTCTTCCGAGGCCGCGACGGCGCGCCAGAACGAGTACGACATGGCCTTCGCCGGTGGGGAAGCTTACACGCCGCAAATGATTGTGGACGGGCGCGCGAAATTCGTCGGCAGTTCGGACTCGGACGCGCTGCGCGCGATCCGCACAGCAAGCCAGGCGCCCAAACCCCTTGTGCAGCTCTCGTGGGAAAAAGATGACGTTCTGACAATTCATGTTGAACCGCTGACAGAATCCGGGGAGCGCGATGGCCAACAGGTGTATCTCGCCGTAGCTGAAAACATGCTGCACTCTGACGTGAAGCACGGAGAAAATGCCGGCCGCGCTTTGGAACACAACGGGGTCGTCCGCCAGCTTTTGCTGGTTGGAAAAATAGATGCCGCGTCCGCGGGATTTTACTTGATCGTTCCGGTCCACTCGGCCCGCGAATGGAATCGCGACAACCTGCGTGCTGTCGTGTTCGTGCAGGAACGCCGCAGCCGCCACATTCTCGCCGCCGCAGCAATTCCTTTTCCTGGAAGCTAGCTGGAAAAAGGCAAACTTTCGATCATTCCGCTCCCAGTGTCACCTTGAGAAAATTCATAATTCTCTTCTCTCGATCCTGCCCCGTTCCACGGTAGATCCTTGGAGCGAAAAGGGAAAGACTGCCATAAGCGCAACCGAAAACGACCGAGAGAACTGGATGGGATGTGTGCGAAGAGATGACAATTGGTATCAGGATGAGAAAGCCGAAAATGGCGAAGACACCGATCGCAATTTTTGAAGTTAATTCCAAATCGAGGATACCTTTCACTTGTGTTCCCGACCCCTGAGGTTGGAATTCGCCAGTTAGGACAAGAGGAAAAGAATTGCGACCACTATAGTTGCGCTGCAAAACGCGAAAATGCTTTCCATCCACTTCGCCCAAAAAAGATTTGGACCCGCGATAGCCTGAAAACGTGAAGGTCGCGGGCTTCTCGACATCGATCGCTTCACGCAGGCGCCGTTCGCACTCATCGGGCGCGAAACCCGAGTAAAGAGCAAGAGGCGTAGGTGGCGGAAAATACCTCATTTCACTATATTGTATGATTTGGGCCTTATTCCCGTTTCATCTATATTGACCAGTGTTAGTAAAACGCAATGGATTTTTGTTCGTTCCCGCCCGGGGAATCGCATTATAAAAGGCCGGCCCGCCACTGAAACTCTGCTCCGCTAGCCCTGTCACTCAGGCATGATAAAGTAACGCGCATTCCATGGGGCGAATTGAAACAACGGTGCAGATTGCGGCTCCCGCGGAAGTGGTGTTTGCGTTTTTCGTGCCGCAGCGCATGCCTTACTGGTATGGTGCGGACATGCAGGCGTGCTTGGAAGTCCAGGATGGCTCTTCGGACTTTGCCATTGCGCAAAAAGTGCGGATCACGGGAACTTTGGGTAAGCGCGAAGTCTCGCACACGGCGGTGGTTACGGCTCTGCAAGCGGCGCGCCTGTTCGAGTGGCGATTCAGCGACCGCTACGGCGTCAAAGGATCAGAACGCTGGGAACTCGAACCGACCGGCGCGCCTTCGCCCGAGCGCCCGCCGAAAACGCTGGTACGGATGCGCAGCGACTACACAATGCCGGGCGTTGTGGGCAAAGCGATGGACTGGCTCATGACGCGCCATGCTGTCGCGCGGCGCAATCAGGATTATCTTTTGCGGCTGAAACGCTACGCAGAGCACGGCGACCAGGAATGATTTCATGAGCGCCGAACCTAATCCCGAAAGCCTGCCGCTCTCTCCACTCTCGCCGCCGGAAGGCCCACGCACCGGCCTGCGGGCCATTTTCTGGAATGAGCGCGAGGTCCGCTGCATCTGGCGGCTTCTGGTCTACGTCTCCTTGTTCTCGCTGTTTTTCCTGGCTGCGACCTATCTCACGCTGCTGCTGCGCCTGCCGCAGGTTGGCAGCGTTGGCATCTCGGCTCCATCGCTGCTGGTAACGGACGCCAGCGAATTGCTGGCCGCGTTTGTAGCCGCAGGCGTCATGACGGTGCTGGAGGCCCGGCCGTTTGGCGTGTATGGACTGCCCCGCGCAGGCGCGTTCGGTGCGCGGTTCTGGCAGGGTGCCCTGTGGGGCATCGCGATGATCACCGCGGTGATCCTGCTGATTCGCGCTTTCGGCGGCTATTCTTTCGGCTCGCTGGCGCTCGAGGGCGTTTCGCTCTGGGGTTATGCGGCCTTGTGGCTCCTGGTCTTTCTTTTCGTCGGATTGTTTGAAGAATTTTTCTTTCGCGGTTACGCGCAGTTCACGGTGGCCATGGGCGTGGGATTCTGGCCCGCCGCGATCGGGCTTTCCGCGGTGTTTGGCTACATTCACACCCGCAACATTGGCGAAAACAAAATCGGCGCGCTCAGCATCTTCGTGATCGGAATGTTTTTCTGCCTTACTTTGCGCCGCACCGGCAATCTGTGGTTCGCGGTGGGTGTGCATGCCGCGTTCGACTGGGGTGAGACGTTTCTCTACTCCGTGCCTGACAGCGGCATCGTCGCGCCCGGCCACCTGTTGGAGTCGTCGCTGCACGGTCCGGCGTGGCTCACCGGCGGCCCGGTCGGCCCAGAAGCCAGCGTCATGACGTTTGTGGTTGTCGCGCTGGCCGCTGTTGCCTTTGTCCTCGTATATCCATCTAAGGAAGAGCCACCGCGCGCGGCGGTTTGAGTAGGACAGGCTTGCAGCCTGTCTGGTTTCTTGCTCCATGGCCACCAAAACCAGACAGGCTCTAAGCCTGTCCTACTGGCGCAGCGTAGCGCCGAGTTTTTGTTCGAGTGCGGTGAGAATGCGCGACGAAAAATCCGTGAGCTGCGCTTCGGTGAGCGTGGCCTGATGGCTCTCAAACCTCACGCGAACGAGCAACGCAAATTTTCTTTCCGGCACATTCTTGCCGCGAAATAAATCCACGGCGTCGATCGAGGAAACCTCGGCGATGCCGATAGCGCGAATTGCTTCTTCGATGGAAGCAAACGTCGTTCCATCCGCGAGAACGAGAGAGAAGTCTCGTTCGACCGCGGGAAAACGGGAAAGCGGCTTGTAACGCAGCGCCGCGCGCGCGCGCTTGTATCCCGCGCACAGCTGCCCGAGTTCAAGTTCCGCGACGTAGGCCTCCTGCCGCAGCTTGAACCGCTCGGAAACGCGCCGCGAGAGTTGACCGGCATGTCCGATCGGTTGCGCCGCTGTGCCTTCGGCTCGCAGCGAAATTGTTCCCGCGTGAGCGCCATTAAGCCACTGCGGGCCGCCTGCCGTCCACGCGAGACCGCCCGCGATGTGCCCGATCTGATCGAGATCGCCTTTCAAGTCTGCAAACACGTAGGCGCGCTCGGTTTCCGCCACGCCTTTTTCCCGTGCAAGACCTGTCGCGCCGAGCGTTACAATGCGCGTCTCGACCGGCTGCGTTCCTTTCCAGCCATACGTCTTACCGAACTCAAACAGGCGCACGTTTCGCTGACCGTGATTCAGATTCCATTCCAGGGTTTGAGCCATGGTCACCGCGCCGGTCGAGCGCATCACGGATGCGTCTTCGGCGAGGGGATTCGCGATGCGCGCGGGCGAAGCGCCCTCCGAGCGAAACATCGCGTCGCTCGGTTCGTCCACGATCGGGATGGTGATGATCTCCTGATAGCCGAGGCCGATCAGAATTTCGCGCACGCGGTCATCGGCTTCGGCGTATTCGAGGCGGGCGGCGGGAAGTTTTGCCGCGGGCAGGCGGGCGGGAAATTTGTCCACGCCGTAAATTCTGGCAACTTCTTCGACGAGATCCACTTCGCGCGCGACGTCGCCGCGCCACGACGGGCGCCGGCACTTCCACTCGGCCGCAGGCGACCCTGCAGCGCCTCGCGCCGCGTCTGAACGTGCCGGGGAGAATCCTAACCCTGCGAGAATCGCTTCGATTTCCGGATCGGGCACGTCCGCGCCCATCACGCGTAGAAATTCCTGGCGCGTCAGTTCGATCGCCGGGGCCTCAGCGCGTCCCGGATAGACGTCCACCACGCCGGCGAGCGCTTCGCCGCCGCCCAACTGCTGGATAAGTTCAGCGCAGCGGCGCGAAGCGGTCTCCGCCATTTCCATGTCCGCGCCGCGCTCGAAACGCATCGAAGCTTCCGTGCGCAGGGCGAGCGCCTTGGACGTGCGGCGAATCGAAATCGGATCGAACCACGCCGATTCCAGCAAAATGTTGCGGCTCGACGAACGAATTTCGGAGTCGCCGCCGCCCATCACTCCAGCGATGGCCACGGCTCGCGTTGCATCAGCGATGACGCACATTTCGCTTGTGAGAGCGCGCTCGATGCCGTCGAGCGTGCGCATTTTTTCTCCCGCGCGCGCGCGCCGGACAACGATGCGCTTTTCGGCCAGCAAATCCATGTCAAACGCGTGCAAGGGGTGCCCGAGCTCGAGCATCACGTAGTTGGTCGCGTCCACCACATTGTTAATCGAAGCCTGGCCGAGCGCCTCGAGGCGCTGCCGCAGCCAGTCAGGCGACGGCCCCACTTTCACTCCGCGCAGCACCCGCGCCGTGTAGCGACCGCACAGTTCGGGCGAGTCAATCTGCACGCGCGTTGCCGCCGCCGCTTGCTCGGAAGATTCCCGCGGATGAGGATCGACACGCTTTAGCGGCAAGCCATACAACACCGCCGCTTCGCGCGCGATTCCGTAATGGCCGAGGCAATCCGCGCGGTTCGATGTCAGCTCGGCGTCGAGCAGCGGACCCGCCGCGGTTTGCTCCAGCGCTTCCACCGCAGTGCCCGAAAGAGAAAGCCGCGTGCGCAGTTCTTCCGGAGCCGCCGTCAGCTCGACGAATTCTTTCAGCCAGTTGTAGAGGACTTTCATTTGTCTTTTTTCTTCTCGGCCCGAAAGTTTGCGGAAAAAGTAGCACAGGCACTCCTGCCTGTGCGGTTTTGTAGATTGCTTATCGACCCATTGTTGCCCGAATTCAAGAAAACCGCACAGGCAAGAGTGCCTGTGCTACGCGAACTGCCGCAAGAAGCGCACATCGTTCTGGAAATAGAGCTGCAAATCATTGATGTTGTATTTCAGCTGCGTCAGGCGTTCGACGCCCATTCCGAAGGCGAAGCCTGAAAACTTTTTGGCGTCGTAGTTCACAAAGCCGTAGACGGCGGGATCAACCATGCCTGCGCCGAACAGCTCGATCCAGCCGGATTGCTTGCACACATTGCAGCCCTTCCCGCCGCAAAACACGCACGTCGCGTCGACTTCCACCGAAGGTTCGGTGAACGGAAAATAACTCGGCCGAAGACGCGTTTTCACTTTCGGTCCGAGAAATTCGCGCACGAAATATTCAACCGTGCCCTTGAAATCGCAAAACGTGATGTCCGTATCGACGGCCAGGCCTTCGACCTGTTGGAACATGAAGCCGTGCGTCGCGTCGGGATTATCGCGGCGATAGACTTTGCCCGGCACGATGATGCGCACAGGCGGCGGCTGCTTTTCCATCGTGCGCACCTGCATGGGCGAAGTGTGTGTGCGCAGCAAGAGCGGCGACGCGCCTGGAGGAGCGGCCATGTAAAACGTGTCCATGTTGTCGCGCGCGGGATGGTGCTCGGGAATGTTGAGCGCCTCGAAGTTGTAGTACGGCGTCTCCATTTCCGGCCCCGCCACCACGGAGTAGCCGAGCGACAGAAATATCCGCTCGATTTCCTCGAACGTCTGCCGCAGCGGGTGCCGCGAGCCGAGCGGCCGCACGACGCCGGGAAGCGAGAGGTCTTCGCGTTGGCGCGCGAGCGCCGTTTGCTCAGCCGCGGCTTCGATCCCCGTGCGCCGCAATTCGAGCGCCGCCTCGACGTGCGCTTTCAGTTCGTTGAGCGCCTGCCCGACCGCGCGTCTCAATTCCGGCTTCGAGGGCTTGAGCCACGCGTCAGTAACTTGTGTGAGCAAACCGGATTTGCGTCCGAGCCACGAGTCGCGCAGCGCCTTCCAGCTATTTTCGTCCGTTGCGCCCGCTGCATCCTGATCGAACCGCACGCGCACTTCGCCGAAGCGCGCCGCTACCTGCTCGGGCGTCTCAGCGTCGAGCGGCGGAAGAACTTTTCCGGTCGAAATTGAATTCGCGTCCATTGCCTGATGGAAGCTCCCGGTGGCGCCGGCATCCTGTCGGCGATTTTGAATGCGCGAAAACGCCGCCGACACGGCGGCGCCACAAGAACCCCGCCCTCGTTAGGAATTGTCTTGCGCAAGACAGGCTTTCACTATGCCTTGGCTTTTGCTCCGAGCGAAGCTTTCGCCTGCTCGACCAGCAGCGTGAATCCCGCGGCGTCCTTCACGGCGATATCGGACAGCATCTTGCGGTCGATCTCGACGCCCGCGGCCTTCAGCCCGTGCATTAACTGGCTGTAGGAAATTCCCGCGTTGCGGGCCGCCGCGCCGATGCGCTGAATCCATAGCCTGCGGAACTGGCGCTTGCGGGCGCGGCGATCGCGGTAGGAATAACGCTCCGCGCGATTCACAGCCTCCTGAGCGGATTGGTAGAGCTTGGATTTTGTTAGAAAAAATCCCTTGGTGCGCTTCAAATACTTCTTGCGGCGCGCACGGCGTTTGGTTCCGCGTTTGACTCGAGCCATTTTATTTTCTCCATTGCGGAGGCGCAGCGCGATCCGCAGCATCGAGGCGAGTCCCCGCGCACGGGAACCGGCGCACAATCGGAAAGCGAAGCGTCTCCACGGCGTGTTTAGAAGCTCAGCGAAAATTTCGCGTTTCGCGAAACTGTCGCGAGCATTGGCCCGGCCCTCTTTCTGTTTGGACCGGACCGCCGGCCGGCAGGCCCACCGTGGCGGGTTGCGCTCTGCCTGGCGCAGCAAAAAGCAAAAACTTGATTCAGTAGCACAGGCACTCTCGCCTGTGCGGGTTTTGCGATTGTGAGCGCCCCGAGCAGCCTCTGTATGCGGCTCACAAAACCGCACAGCCCAGAGTGGCTGCGCTACCCGACTGCTTATCCGTACGGCAACATCTTGTGCACATTGCCGGCGTCCGCCGGGGAAACCAATTTCATTTTTTTCAGGCGGCGCATGCGGTTGGCCTTCTTGGTGCCCAGCAGGTGCCGCTTGCCGGAATGCATGCGCATCACTTTTCCCGTCGCCGTGATTTTAAAGCGCTTGGCTGCGCCGCGATGCGTCTTGAGCTTGAGCTTCTTTGCCTTTTTTGCCACGAACGTTTCCTCTCCGAGGTTCTTTTAAGTAGGACAGGCTTCAGCCTGTCTGGTTTTCGTTTGGGCGTTTTCGAAATTTTGAGCGACGCAAAAAGCTGACAGGCTGAAGCCTGTCCTACTTAGGCCTGGCCGCCGGCAGGAGCGCCCGCTGGTTTCGGCGGCGGCGCACCGCCCCCGCGCTTCGGCGCGAGCAACGCCATCAAAACATTTGCTTCCATGCGCGGCCCGATTTCCACCAGCGCGTGATCCGCAATTTCCCCCAGCAGCCGGTGCATTTTCGCGCGGCCCACTTCCTGGTGCGCCATCTCGCGCCCGCGATGAAAAATCATCGCCTTGACTTTGTGCCCTTC
>Ga0210409_10008021_pt1 | contig 10808 bp, 5 predicted proteins | sample IncBWH17MmetaG_FD_161649 | JGI IMG/M metagenome (GOLD analysis project Ga0210409, IMG submission 161649) | Forest soil microbial communities from Barre Woods Harvard Forest LTER site, Petersham, Massachusetts, United States - Inc-BW-H-17-M | ecosystem: Environmental > Terrestrial > Soil >...
ACCGGCCAAGCCTTCGCTACAGTTGGCAATGCTCCTATCGACGCGATTCAGGAGTTCCGAGGCATCACCGCCGGAGACACGGCCGATATGGGCAGGAGCAGCGGCGCCCAGATTCAGCTGGTGACGAAGAGCGGCGGCAACAATTGGCACGGAAACGCCTACGAATACCACCGGAATACGATCACCGCGGCGAATTCGTTCTTCAACAACTCGAGCGGAGTTCCGCGAGCCGCGCTCATCCGCAATCAGTTCGGCGGAAGCCTGCTCGGCCCAGTGAAGAAGGACAAGCTTTTCTTTTTCTTCAACTATGAGGGGCGCCGCGACGCCAGCCAGGACAACATCGCCCGCACCGTGCCGTTGGACCAGTATAGGAACGGCGCAGTCGGATACATAAATAACGGCAACGACTCGCAGGGTAATCCTTGCACCGCCGCGGCTCGTTTGAATAACGCAGTAACGGCTCAATGCATTAGTTTTACTCCTGCCACGGGGCCTAATTCCTTAGCGTCCTTGGACCCGGCCGGTGTCGGCTCGAATGGGCCTTTGCTGACTTTTGTGGACTCCCGGTACCCGCACGCGAATGATTTGACTAGCGGTGATGGGGTTAATACAGGGCTATTGCGGTTCAACGCGCCTGTTCACCGTGGTGACAACACTTACGTTACTCGCATCGATGACAATCTGACCGGCAAGCAAAGACTCTTCGGACGTTTCAATGTCGTCCGGACAGCTTATACCGACGACATTAACTTTTCTGCCGTGCAGTTTCCGGGCGATCCCGCGCCGGCCCACGAAATCACCGTCCGCGACTACACCTTCGTGGTCGGGCATACGTGGACGATTTCCGCAAATAAGATTAACCAGGCCATCTTCGGCATCGCCTCTTCGCGCTTGGGATTCCCCAGCCTCGCGCAGCAGACTTTCCCGAACAGCTATGGGTTCGGTCCCTTGTCTGCCCCGTATTCCTCTCTCCAGAGTCAGTTCCGCACCGTTCCCGTGCCCACGCTTCGTGACGACTTTACATGGACCCGCGGAAAGCATATATGGCAGTATGGGGGACTCTTCAAGCCTTCGCATCAAACCTCCCGCCAGATCAATGACTTCAATTTTGTGTCTCTCGGCTTAGGCGGGCTCACGAGCAGTTTGGACTCTGGTGTCCGGAACCTCAGACCAAGCGATATTCTCCAGGACCCCGCCGCCATTGGCGAGTGGGATTCCGTTTTTCCATTCGCGCTCGGCAGATTCTCATCCGTGGACACCAACCTGAATTACAACAACACGGGTACGCCCCTAAATCCGGGCTCTGGGAGAACGCGCAGCTACCGCTACTTCCAATATGAGTTTTACGGGCAAGACCAGTGGCACGTGACCAACAGCTTGACCTTAACCTACGGTTTGCGCTGGCAGTATTACTCCGTTCCGTACGAAACGGATGGCCTGCAATCTGTTCCCACCGTGGATTATACGAAGATCTTCCCGGCCCGTGTTGCGGCTGGTGCCGCGGGAATCAGCGGTCCGACCGCCGTTCCCATCGTCCAGTACGTGCTCGGTGGCAAGGGGAACAAGAATGGTCCTGACATCTACAACCCCGATTTCAGGAATTTCTCGCCGCGCTTTGCCTTGGCTTACAACCCCGGGTTTCGGGAAGGCCTTTTGGGACATACGTTGGGGGATCGCAAGACTTCCATTCGTTTAGGTGCCACGATTGTCTATGACCGCGTCAACGCGAACACCATTAACTTTATTCAGGATCAGGTTTCTTACCTCTTCAACAATACCGTGAATACCCAGTTTGGCGGAGGAGATCCCGGGGTTACCTTGGGAACTGACCCGCGATTCCAGGCCTTGGGCACTCTGCCCGTGACCAACGTTGGGCCCCCTATCACTACTCCATTCACTCCCTTTGTCGACCCAGCCTCAGGTTACCTGCTCGGGAATTCCCAGGGTCAATTTAACTATGCTGTCTTAAAGAATTTCCGCACACCGCTGTCTTATCAGTATAACTTGGGGGTTCAGCGGGAGTTGCCTGGTAACTTCTTCCTTGATGTCAGCTACGTTGGAAGACTTGGGCGGAAACTCTTCGCACAGTCGGATGCGGCGCAGTTAGTCGATTTCGTCGATCCTGCTTCGAAAGAGGGCCTGGTCGATGCATTCAATCAGTTGTCCACTCAAGTTCGGGCCAATACACCGGGAGCCCTCATAACCACCCAGCCCTGGTTCGAGAATCAAATGAACTCAGCCATACAAACGAACTTCGGCTTGGCCAATTGCCAGCAGTTTACGGCGGCAGTGTTCGGAGCAAACATCCCCACATGCACGCGGCTGGTGCGTGCGCTGTTCAGCACCTTGCTCAAGCGGGGAGATCTAACCGACACACTACAGGCTCTATATGGATTCTTTCCCGGCCCGTTTGGGGGAATTATCCCGCCGAACGTAGGGTTGGCCGGGCAGTTTTCCGTGAACTCTTACATCAGCAATGCCGGCTCGTCAAACTATGACGCCATGTTGCTTACTCTAACGAAGCGGTACACAAGCGGACTACAGTTCCAATTCAACTACACATTTAGCCATTCCATCGACAACGTCTCCACCGTTGCCAACACTGTTATTGGCGGTCTCGTCTGTGACGTTCGGAATCTTCGCGTTTGCCGCGGCAATTCCGACTTCGACGTCACCCACCTGATCACCGCCGATGGTGTTTACGATCTGCCCTTTGGCAAGGGGAGGCGTTTTGCTTCCCAGCCTTCGGGCTGGCTCAATCAAATCATCGGCGGCTGGCAATTTGGGACCATCGCTACTTGGCACACCGGCTTTGCCTTTAGCACCTCCACCGACGCCTTCCCCGTCAATTTCTTCGTAAACAGTCCGGCCCTACTCACCGGAAGCGGCTCAGCTCTTGCCTCGCGTGTTCATAGCGACAGCACTGGCGCGATTCAGATGTTTGCTAATCCGACAGCCGCTTTGGGTGCATTCTCCTTCACTAATGGCGGCCAAGTAGGCAGCCGGAACACCCTGCGGGGACCCGGCTTCTGGAACTTTGACACACGGTTCTCGAAGCAATTCGCCGTGAGGGAATCACATAAACTGACGTTTCAGTGGGATGCCTTCAATGCCTTCAACCACACGACCTTTGCTGATCCAGCGGCGGACATCAACAGTCCGGCCACATTTGGCCAGATCACTTCCCAAGCGAGCGTGAACCGCGTGATGCAGTTTGGGTTGCGCTACGATTTCTAGCTCGAAGCGTTCCGTGACTAACAAAAAGGGAGGCTGATTCTCAGCCTCCCTTTTTTAATGTTCAGATTGTCGATCCGCAGTCTGGGGCATGCCTCAAACGGACTTAGCTGCCGGAATCGGAATGTGGATCAAAACTCACCGAAAGTTCTATAGCCGTCTCCGAGCTCCCCGGTGAGAACTTCCATTGCATGACGGACTTCTGCGCGCTTTCCGCCAATATGGGGTTGCCGCCAAGCACTTCCGTGTCCCTCACCGTACCATCGGGTTTAATGAAAACCTTCAACCGTACAACCCCACCAATGCCTTTACTTTTCAGGATGTACGGGTAAGCCATAGGTGCTTTCTTTAGTATTTTGCGGGCGTTATTGTCCTGCGCATATCCAGACGCCGCGCAGGAGAGCAAAAGCAAAGACAAGCAAAAGGCTCCCAGGGAGTTTTTGTAAGGATGCAGTCTGGCCATGTTTTTCTCTTAAAGGTCTCGGATGGTGCGAGGCTTGGAGTGCGAACACCCCCGAATCGCACAGCTATACTTATCTGCGTAAATAAGCTGCAGGTATTTGCCCATTGCCGCACTCCATTGATACGGGCCTTCGAGAGAGTAAACTTTTTGCTTTCCACTCATATCCCGCTGACAATAAATGACTTAACCAGAACCTACGGAATTTGAATTTCCTCATCCCCAAGAAGAGAACCCCTCGTGCAAGCAGCCTTCTCATTCACCTCGTTGCAGATTGAGAATCGAACCCCAAGCTGTCGGCCCCCTCCTGAGACGCATGGCTTGGCAGCCTACGCAATCCACAGTCGCTGGAGCAACTGCTCTCTTGCCCATTCCCACTCCTCTTCATCAATGATTGAGTACTTGCTTCTCGGACAACCGTCTGCAGCCGCCTCGTGATTGCTTGACTGGCAGAAGAGGCGGCAATAAACTCCCCCCAGCCATGCCCGCAAGAAGGCTGTACGTGGGGTCGCCTCTGGTTTTTTGCGCACTGGCAACAGTGTCGCTGCACGTCCTTGGGCTGGCTATTTTAGGAACGCGGCCCCCAGGTCCGGCCCTCTCCCAGATTTTCCAGACCATCTGTGCCTTTCTCGCGGGGCTGGCCTGTCTCCAGGCCAGTTTTCGAAGCTCCACGTTCGCTCGATCCTTTTGGCGTCTCTCAGCCGCTGGCTTTTTTCTTTGGAGCGGTGCCCAGGCCCTTGGAACTTACAATTTGTATTTTGCCCCTGTGGCTCCCCAGGCCGCCGGGCCCGGTGCCGTACTCTATTTTTTTTCCTTTACGCCGATGTTTGCCTCGTTGTTCCTGTCTCCCGCCGCTGGGGACCAAGACCGCCGCTGGGAAGCATACCTCGACTTTCTGCAGATCCTCATCGTGAGCGGCACGATTTATCTGCTCTTTCTTTACGTTCCCTGGTGGCGGTTAAGTGAACCAGAATGGGTCTCCCGCCGCGCGACCACGGCCAATCTCAGAAATCTCCTGCTCTGTGTTGGTTTTGCCTTGCGCGCTTTGACCACTCGTTCCAAACGCCAGCGCGAACTCTATGCCCGCGTGGGTGCGCCCATGGCGCTCTATTCTCTCGGCTTCTGGCTCGGGAAACGGGGCATCTCGTTCTGGGCCGTCCGCCTTGGAAGCTGGTTCGACCTGGGCTGGACGCTGCCCTTTCTGCTGATGGTGATCCTGGCGGTGAGCTGGCAGGAGGAACCTTCCGAAAAGGAATCCGCAAAGCCCTTAGGTTTCGTTCCCATCATCCTGGCCTTTCTGCTGACTCTATCCCTGCCGGCTGTGGCTTCTGGTCTTCTGGTTTTTCGCGGCTATGTATCCACTCCCGAGGTTTTCCTGATTTCCGGCGCAGCCGCTCTGGTTGTGATTTGTTTTTTCACCAGGTTGATCCTGACGCAGTGCCGCCAGAATAGGACCCTCGAGCGGCTGCAAAGTTCCGAAGCCAGGATTTTGGAATGGAAGAATCGCTATGAAGCCGCCGTGCTTGCCAGCGGTCAGATTATTTATGACTGGTCTCCCCGCACCAACCAGGTCACCTTTGGCGGCAATTTTGAAAACATGCTCGGTTATTCGACCGATGAAATCGGCGGCAGCAACAACCGCTGGCGGGAATTGATCCATCCCGATGATCTGGAGCGCTACAAAAAAGAAATGAACCGCGTTCTTGCCATCGGCACGGAGGCCCTGCACATCGAATATCGCATGCACAGAAAAAACGGCCGCTATCTGACCATCAGGGATGACGGCCATTTCCTGCTCGACGAATCGGGGAAGGTCGAGCACATGGTTGGCTTTATCAGCGATATCAGCGAACAGCGCTTGCTGGAAGAGCAGCTTCGTCAATCGCAAAAAATGGAAGCGGTTGGCCGTCTGGCCGGCGGCTTGGCGCACGACTTCAATAATCTCCTTACCGTCATTAAGGGTTACAGCCGCATGGTCTTGGACGAGCCGCGCCGTAAACGGGAAGAGGAGAACTTCCGCGAAATCGTCCAGCACATCGATTCCGCCGCCGATCGCGCGGCCGCCCTCACCCGCCACTTGCTGGCGTTCAGCCGCAAGCAGGTTCTGCAGCCCAAGGTGATCGACCTCAACGCGCTCATGGTCAACCTGGACAAAATGCTGCGCCGGCTCATCGGCGAGGACATCGCGGTTGTGACCGTGGCCGCTCCGAATCTTGGCTCCGTAAAAGCCGATCCCGGACAAATCGAACTGGTCATCATGAACCTGGTTGTGAACGCTCGCGACGCCATGCCCAAGGGCGGCAAGTTGACGCTGGAGACCGCCAACGTCGAGCTGGACGCAGAATACGCCCGCGAGCATGATGGCGTGGAACCCGGACGCTACGTCATGCTCGCGGTGAGCGACACCGGCGCGGGGATGGATGCGCAGACGCTAGCGCTTATCTTCGAGCCGTTTTTCACCACCAAAGAACTCGGCCGCGGAACCGGGCTGGGCCTTTCCACCGTTTATGGAATCGTCAAGCAGAGCGGCGGCCACATTTGGGTTTACAGCGAGCCGGGGCGCGGAACCACGTTCAAGATTTACCTCGCGAGAGTGGATGAGCCAGCCGAGCGCCTCCCGAAATTGAAGGTATCGACGAATGCGGTTCGCGGGACCGAAACGATTTTGCTGGTCGAAGATAACGAGCAAGTTCGGGAATTGACACACTCCATATTGACTGGCAGCGGGTACTCCGTGCTGGTGGCGGAGAATGGGCCGACCGTCGAGAAAATTTGCGGGCAGCACAAAGAAGACATCGATCTGCTGCTGACGGACGTGGTGATGCCGGGCGTCAGCGGGCGCGAAGTCGCCAAGCGGGTCACGGCGCGCTGGCCGGGCGTCAAAGTGTTGTTCATGTCGGGGTACACGGAAAATTCCATCATCCACCACGGCGTGCTTGACGACGGCACATTTTTTCTGGCCAAACCGTTTACTCCTTCCGCGCTGACCAACAAAGTGCGCGAAGTGCTGGACCACCGCACCCGGGGGCAGTAATTCCATGGCCACGCCCAATCAAAAACTGGAAGAAGTGCGGCAGCGGCTCGCGGAATTGTACGGGCCGTTGAAAGCGGCGGGGCCCAGCGATCCCTACGAGATGATTGTGTATTTGAACTGCGGATATCCGGCGACGGATGCGAAGTGCGCGAAGGGTTTTGACGCGCTGAAGCGCGAAGTGGGTGTGAGTCCCAAAGAAATTCTGGCGGCGCCGAAAGCGAAGCTGGCGAAAGTGACGAGCCCAGGAGGAATGATGCCGGAGTTGCGCGCGGAACGATTGAAGGAAATCGCGCGTCGCGTGAAGGATGAATTTGGCGGAAATCTGACGGCGGTGCTGAAGAAATGGATGCAGGTGGAAAAAAAGGAGCCGGGCAAGGGAATTCGCGGCGCGAAAAAAGCGCTTCAGGAATTTCCCGTAATTGGCGAACCGAGCGCGGAAAAAATCCTGCTGTTTGCGAAATTGGCCCCGGTGGCGGCGGTGCCGTCGGCCCATCTGCATGTGCCGATCCGAATTTTCTTTGGCGAAGAAGGGAAGAATTACGCCGCGGATTATCGCAAGGCGCGAGAGATTTTGAGCGCCGGGCTGCCGGAGACGTTTGAGGCGCGCCAGCGCTTGTATCTCCTCCTGAAAAAGCACGGTCAGGAGATTTGCAAGCGGTCCAATCCAAAGTGCGAGATTTGTCCCCTGACGGCCCAGTGCGCCTATCTTCAGGCGAAAGCTGCGGACAGGAATGCGGTTTGAAGAAGTGGCGAGTAGTGAGCGGCGAGTAGCAAATCGGAGAGATGTGGCCCCCTCCGCCCCCCGGTTTTTTGTAAGTGTTGCATCTAAAGAACTTAGATTTCCCGTAAACCCTTTAGATGCAACACTTATGGGCATCTTTGCAAGTGTTGCATCTAAAGGACTTAAGGTAGGGTGCTTGCGGCCAAAAACCAGCAAAACGCGGTGTTTGTCTGCAAGTGCGGATTCTGCACGACTTAGAGAAAATGCAGGGTCTGGCGAGAAGCGAGAAGGACTAAGAGAAGAGCCCTTCGACTCCCGGCGGTCGCTCAGGATGCGCATCCTTCGTGGGATGCGCAAAGGGCTTAGGGGGATCGAGCGTGTTGGCAGGTTGGAAGGTGAATAGAGAGGTTGGCAAGTTGGCAGGTTTGAAGGTTGGAATGTTGAAAAGCCTAAAGCTCGAACCGATAGAGGCGCTGACATCAACGGCAAGGCAGGATGAATTTTGGGAGGTGCCCCCCACCCCCCCATTCCTGCATGAATTTGAAAACAAAGGGGGTTGCAAAGTGGGTTCCCGTAAGTGTTTGAAAGGAGAGAGGTATTTTTTTCAGGGATCAGGGAGGGGTGAGTTCCAAAATGGGACTGGGATGGAGTGTGGTGGATAGAGATCGGGCAACGGGGAAAATTGAGAGGTCGGGGCGCGCTCATAGCAGCAACTTCGGGAAAAGACTATCATAGATGTACCCTATGTGTCAACTATTTTTTTGATTAGCATTCGAATGGATTCGTAAGGCGTTGAAAAGTCCCGGTTTAAGCCACCGGGATCCAAACAGCGGATTTGCACGTTGCGCGTTTGAAAGTCTGAAAAGTCAAAAGCCCCACACGCCCCGACCGGGTCGGGGTAGACGCCACCGGCGTGGTGGGGCACCCAAATTCGTTTTTAGGATTTATCGTCCGCCGTCCCTAGTGTGAGTTTAATCGGCGCTCCTACGCAGCTCCTACTAGATGTAATACATGAATGGCAAGGGAGGGGTGGGGCCAGTTTCGCCCGCGGTAAGGACTTCTCCTACTGCGTCGGCAAACTTTAGTGTGATCGGCTTCCCGTCGCCATATCGACACGTGTTGTAGTTCAGTTTGGTCAGCGCAAGAATGTCACCAAGAACCGTCTCCATGGGCGCTTGTCCTTGGCATATCTCAATTGAAACTGGGTTAGGCACTTCCATTCCGGGGTAGGTACCCAATCGGGGTACCCAGCCACGGGTCCACAAAAACGCCTCGCGCTCATTGTTGATATAAGCTGTGCCGCGGAGTATTGGGTTGTCGGTTTTTCTGAACAGCTTCAATCCTTTGTCGTCCCTAATCCGAACTCCAACAAGGCTTGTTCTGGTATCGACGGCTGCTGCGAAGCCGTCCCATTCGCGGCGATTAAACCGTGTTTGACCATGTATGAATAACTCTTTGGGAGGTTGGTCGTCGTGTTTGATCTTGTACGATTCCACGGCCATGCTCATCAAAGCTTTGGCCGCTGGGGTCGTGAGGTGGTATTCCTCAGTTGTCGAGTCGTACCAAGCTCCGACAGCTCCCTTGAAAACGACGCCGTCGCCTGAGTCGAGGAACATTTGCGCGCCGCAAGCCGCTGAACGGTTGTTGCCACCAACGTTATAGCGCTTGAAAACCAAGCCAACGTAAGCTACTCCTTCCCGGATTCCGGTCACTTTCCAGGGTCTCCCGCCTGCCTTATAGAAGGCCGTAGTGCTGATATTCCATGCGATTTGGGATTGGAGAAGCTCTTCAGTCTGTTCACGCCGAGAATTTCCTCTGGGCCCGATATTTGCCAAGGTGCTTTCACGGACAACTTGGGTGGAAATACAATGGCGAAGGAGCTTGGCCTTGAACTGATTACGAAAATGCTCCTTATAGGAATATGGTTCTGCTTCTTTGTTGTCCTCCTGGAAGAGAGATGGCTGGGAGATCAGCTCTTTTGCTCTTTTCACGTTTTCGCGGATGTTGTCAGCAAAGTACCTTCTGGCGGAAATTCGAATTGCAGGTTCGATGATCGATTGGGGACGACAATACTTTCGGACGTCGTCAGGAATCACGACGAACCAAACATCGGGTTTTGCTTCCTCCTCGTTATGAGCCCTGATGATTTCATCAGCGTACAGGTCCACTGTCTGAAATACTCTTTGGTGCCGGTCATCTTGGAACAATCGCCTCTTGAGTTCTTCCTCATCAATCGTGCGTGTGAGAAGGGGTGAATCAGGCCAGGGAATTCGAAACACTTCCTCGAAACCGGAGAAGGGAGGTCGTGCTTGAATTGGCTTTTTCGTGCGAACTAGTGTTCTAATCCTTAGCGTCCACGCCTTGAATTTCTCGACGCCAGCTTTTGTTCCGACCACACCTGTTCGGATGGCAAAGACGCCGCCCATATCAAAGGGACCGAACAACGTTAACCCGTCTCTAGGGTCTTCCATCGCTTGTCCGTGGCCAAAAAGAAGCAATGGTTCCGGTAATTTTATAAGGTCTCTCATTTATATGTTTGCTGTTGGTGTATCCGGCTCACTTTCTTCGGGCTCGTCGAAAGGGACGTCGTCGATTCCCTCTTCCTCCTCTTCAAAAGAATAGTCATCTAGTTCTTCTTCCTTCGCCAGATTCGAGGGGTCTATGTAGGAAACAGGGCTCTCAAAAAGCTCTGGCCACACCGATAGAGTAATGTCCACGTCTGGTGCCAGAGAGAGTGCAATCCGCTTTTCCTGGCACGCGAAATACGCCATAACGGCGAGCATTCTGTCCCGCCACTCATCGTTCCACCAGTTCTTACATTGATTTCTACGGGCTTTCGCTAGCCTCTCCTTGCTATCCCAAAGACTTCGCCCGTCGTCGGAAAACAGCACGTGCCCTTTGAGTACGTAATGCGGAACTGGATATAGAACAGGTTTCGCATTTATCCCGTAATGCCAGTACCTGCGGCGTTCCAGTCGAGTCGCGTAGCCCACAACATCCCTATATGTCCGCTTGCCTTCGACGCCCTCGAAAAACAGCCTGTTGTCCGTAATTGTTCCGAGAAGGAAATAGAAACACTTTGCTCGATTTGAGAGTTCGTAGGCGGAAAGCGCTGTCTTCTCCATTCTGCGTTCCCATGTTAAGCGGAGTAGCTGTGTTAGGAGTGCCGGGTATCCTCGCGGGGCAGTCCGATCCAGAATGCTTTGCACGCCGCAGTCTTCGGTACCTGTAATGATGTGATGTGCCGGCAGCTGCCCAGCGAAGTGATTAGCCTTTGCAAATGACAGGAACGAAAAGTCGGTGTCTTGGACAGATGGGAAGGAAAATGTGGAAGGGTCGAATTCTATTTTTCCGATTTG
>Ga0210409_10008030_pt1 | contig 10800 bp, 9 predicted proteins | sample IncBWH17MmetaG_FD_161649 | JGI IMG/M metagenome (GOLD analysis project Ga0210409, IMG submission 161649) | Forest soil microbial communities from Barre Woods Harvard Forest LTER site, Petersham, Massachusetts, United States - Inc-BW-H-17-M | ecosystem: Environmental > Terrestrial > Soil >...
ATCTTTACCGTAGTCATTTCCGTTGGGCGTTCGCACCACACAGTGAATGTGCTGCTGGGTGGGTTTCGTAGGATCTGCGGCGAGCTTCCTGAGATTTGCCGGGCGCTGGTGATCGAATTCAATCAGGATCACCGGGCTCTGCACGCGGTAATAGAAGACACTATCCGGCTGTGCGCCGCCGATCCAGATGAACCACGTGTTGTCGAGGTGGCGGTCTACCTCGTCCATTCTTACGCGGGCGTGGCCTTCGTCCATGTTGCTGACGTAGAGGTGGATCAAATCGCGGAGGCGCTGACGGGCTGGGCCGGTCAATTCTTTGGTGCGCAGTCCGGCGTAGTCGATCACCACGTTGTCTTTGAAGGCTTCGGTCAGATTGTTGTTGCCGGTCTTGGAGAATTCGAGGATCGCCTTTTTTCGCTGCGCCTCGGGAAGAGCCTTCAGCATCTCCAGGCCATCGTTCTGCTCTTTCTGCAGGATCTCAATGCCTTTGTATTTGCCGGACGGGGCCTTCACCGGCTCTGAACCAATGAACAAAGGAGTCATCACGATCTGATCGCCGAGCACGAAGTAGTTGATGATCGCATGGTGGCCTTCGAGTTTCCATCCCCATGGATCGGTGGCTGACGGCTTGCCGTAAATCTGGATGTAGTACAGCCACTCTCCCAGGAAGTCGTGATCTTCGGCCAACTCGGCCAGGGTTTCGTTCAGGCGCATGATGTTGCGCGTCAGTTCGAATCCTTGCGAGCTGAGAGAGGCGCGGATGAGACCGAAGGCGGCTTCGCGCTGGCGATCGGTCATGTCGGCGAAGCTCACTCCCTGGCGGGCGTAGAAATGTTGATTCATCCACTTCCGCCATTCCACGTCATCGACTGGATACATGGTTCTGGCCAGTTGCACAGGGTTGAGAGTTTCGATGAATGCCACGGCGGCATTGCGGACTGGTTCGGCGGAGACTCCAGTGGGCTTGACTTCGAAGAGGCCAGGCATGACTTCGCCACTGGTGGTGATGCCTTTGAACGGCGCGGCCAGGCCCTCTCGCTCGTAGTCCTCGGACATCCGGCGAAACCGCTCGGCGATTTCAGATGGGCTCTGGGCTTCCTGCTGACCCATCGCCCAGGGAGCGAGAACCGCAGCGCCGATCAGTGAAGAGAGAAAATCGCGGCGCGTCCGGCCCGTTGCGAGTGGATGCTTGTGCACATGGTGATGGTGATGCGGCTTGTGCGCCATGAGTCCCTCAACTTGAAGTGGCGGCAAGATAGCACGGCGTGAGAGTTACCGCAAACGAGGCGGTACGCGCTCTTCAGAAATCACTGACCGCATTCAAGAACAAAAGGTGGTCGGAAACCGGGATCAATCCGCTTCCTGGAATACGATTCGTCGGCCTTCGAACCAGCGGGCGGTGGCGGCTCCGAAAATAAAGCCTCCCACGTGCGCAAGATAGGCCACGCCGCCGGTCTGCACGTGCGCCACCTGACCCGCGTGGACGAGCTGAGTGAGGAACCAGAAACCGATCAAGAGTGCCGCTGGAATGAGCGTTATCTTCACAAAGATGAGGATCAGCAGGACGGTCTTGATCCGATCGCGAGGATAGGTCACCAGGAACGCACCCATCACGGCGGCGATGGCTCCGCTCGCCCCGAGGTTTGGAACGGTGGAGTGGGGAGACGCGGCGACCTGCGCCAGCGTGGCTGCCAGTCCTCCCAAGAGATAGAACGCAAGAAATCGCCCTCGGCCCATCGAATCTTCGATCTCCGGACCGAAGGCCCAGAGAAAAACCATGTTGCCGATGATGTGCGACCAGCTCCCATGCAGAAACATGGCGGTCAGGATCGTAATCCAGTGGTGGCCGGAAACAATCTGTGCTGGAACCATGCACCACTGAACGACAAACTCGTCACCGCGCATTAATTCCAGCACAAACACGCACAGGTTGATCAGGATGATGAAGGCGGTGACCAGAGGAATTCGTGTGGGGCGCCTCGACGCATCCTTGAGCGGAATCAAGCCTCCCATGGCGATTTGCTCCCTTCGACGTGCAAGGCAGGGCTTGAGAAAAGTACTCCCCGAGGCTTGCGAAAGCAACCCGTTTCGGCAGGACTATGCTGCTTTATTGATCCTCGGCAGTTCGCTTGGCGCGGCCACGACTCTGCGCACCGCCAGCGATAGAGACACTCGCGCAATGCCGCTGAGGATCATGCTAACGCCCACCAGAGTGCCGATCGCCCAGGCCGAACTGGATGGCCACTGCACGTAGATCATGAGGCCCAAGAGCAGCGTAATGACGCCGTCGATCAGAACCCAACTCGATCCTCGCAGCGAGCGCATCTGGAAGAACAGGACGATATTCAGTATGCCCTCAATCAGAAACAGCGAGGCCAGTACAAGCGTAAGGGATGCGACACCCAGCACCGGGCGGGCAATCAAGTATCCACCGATGAAAAGATAGGCCAGTCCGACGAGCAGTTTCCAGATCACGGAGCCCGCCCGATGGGCCTGAAAAGCGAGGACAATATGGATTACCCCTGCCAGCACGATGAGCCAGGCAATCAGCACGTTAACGGCAACAGCAGCGACGAATGGCGACGCGACCGCCACCATGCCGAGGACGATCAGCGATACACCCCATAAGATCGACCATGTGGAAGCGTGCCGTACAAATTCAGCCGGAGTCTGCAGTGACATTGGAACCTCCTTTGACCAAACGTTCGCATCTCTTACTTCTAAGATGGCGGAGTGTCGATCATCGGGTGCATGAATATATGGCTATGAAAATGTCACGCGGAAGAATGGGCCGAATTTTATGCCTGTCGCCCCTGTGTTCGCAACCCGCAGTGGCTCTCCGGACCGTTCCTCTGGAGAAGTAGACGTGATAAGGTGCCTCGGGCGGAATTCCCGCCAGAGCGAGAACTATGCAGAGACGCACATTCATGAACATGACGGCTGGCGCGGTGACGGCGCTGGCTGTCGAGCCGTTTGCGCGCGCGACGGGCCAGAACGTGAAGAGTCCCGTGGCCTATCCGGATGCGGCGGTGGAGATCGTCGATCAGCGCTTCACCAAGTACAGAGTCCTGAGCGCGGCGGTCGAGCGACTGTATACCGGTACGCGTTGGGCGGAAGGCCCCGTCTGGTTTGGCGACGGGCGCTATCTTCTATTCAGCGACATTCCAAACAATCGCACGTTGCGATGGCTGGAAGAGACAGGGGAAGTCAGCGTGTTCCGCAATCCGTCGAACTACAGCAACGGAAATTCTCGAGACCGGCAGGGAAGATTGCTTACTTGCGAGCACGATTCGCGACGGCTCACCCGTACCGAACATGACGGCACGATCACAGTATTGATGGACCACTTTCAGGGCAAACCAATGAATGCCCCGAATGATCTGGCTGTTCATTCCGATGGGGCGATATGGTTCACCGATCCGGGTTACGGCATTATGTCGAACTACGAAGGGCACAAAGCAGCCTTCGAGCTTCCCACCAACGTCTATCGCCTCGATCCGAACACGCGAGAAGCGACCGTCGTGGTAAGCGATATGGACAAGCCGAACGGTATTTGTTTCTCGCCCGATGAGAAGAAGTTGTACATCGTTGATACGGGCGAACCCAAACATCCCGGCGATCCGCGGCCCATTCGCGTGTACGACGTCGAAAATGGCACCCGGTTGAAGAACGGGCGCCAGTTCGTGAACATGGCTCCGGGATCGTCGGATGGCATTCGCTGTGACGTGGATGGCAATGTCTGGTCGGCTGCGGGATGGGGTCCCGACGGATTCAATGGTGTGCACGTGTTCGCGCCCGACGGTGTCTTGATCGGCAGAATCCATCTTCCGGAAACCTGCGCCAATCTGTGTTTCGGCGGCGCCAAGAAAAACCGGTTGTTCATGGCGGCTAGCCAGTCGCTTTATGCGGTGTACGTGGGCACAGAGGGAGCGCAGGTGCCGTAAGCATCTCCCGCCAAACATCCACATCACTCGCCGGCAAGAAGAAGGGTAATCCATGGGATTGGATGTGAATCGCCGTGAATTCCTGAAGATAGCCGCAGGCGCTGGAGCTGCCCTGACGGTGCCAACTCCCGCGCGTCCTGCGGTTTCCGCCAAAATGATCGGCATCCAGGTGGGTGCAGTTTCGTTTGTGGATGAAGGTACCGAGAAAGTCCTGGACGTGCTTCAGGAGCGCGGCTGCGTGAATACTCTTTTTCTTGCGGTATTCACTTACGGCCGAGGGATCGCCGGCAGACAGATTCCAGGGCAGCCGCTGCCCGATCACGGCAAGCAGGAATACGACCTCAGTTTTCACGGCGGAAACTTCGCCACGCCGCATCCTCAGTACTACAAACACACGGTTCTTAAGGACACACGCGCGCCCGACCATGGCGACCTCGACATCCTGGCCGAGGTACTTCCTGCCGCGAAGAAGCGCGGCATGAAAGTCATATGCTGGCTCGAAGACGTATTTCGCAAAGACGTGCCGAATGTCGAGAAGGTGCAGGAGCGGGATCTGTATGGACGGAATGCCGAGACGCTGTGTGTCAATAATCCGGACTACCGGAATTTTCTGACCGGTCTCGTTGAGGACTACGCGCGCTCTTATGACATCGACGGAATCATGTGGGGATCGGAGCGACAGGGTGCGCTTTGCGACAGCCTGAGTGCGACGCATGACACGCCGCCGGTTGATCCGGGGAACGTGACTTGTTTCTGCCAATTTTGTCAGAGCAAAGCGAAAGAGCGCGGCGTCAACGTAGATCGCGCGCGGCAAGGATTCCTGGAGTTGGAAAAATTTGTGCGCTCGGCACGAAGCGGGAAGTGCCCTGTGGACGGTTATTACGTTCAATTCTGGCGGCTGCTATTGCGGTATCCGGAACTCGCTGCGTGGGAGATGCTGTGGACCGACAGCCTGCGTGAGACTTACGCCGCGATCTATAAAACGGTGAAGACGGCTAAGCCGACGGTGCCGGTGGGCTGGCACATCTGGCATAACAATTCTTTCAATCCGATTTACCGCGCGGAACAGGACCTGCACGAACTCTCGAATTATTCGGATTTCATAAAAGTAGTGATGTACAACAACTGCGGCGGCGAGCGGATGGCGCTCTATGCCGACAACGCCGGCTCGACACTTTACGGCGATCTCTCAAAGCAGGGGCTGCTCGAATTCAACTACGCCGTGATGGGATTGAAGGAAGGCAGCTACGACCAGATTCCGCATACCGGGCTTTCGTCCGATTACGTCTATCGCGAGGCGAAGCGTGCGTTAGACGGAGTTGCCGGGACGAAGACTCTGATCTGGCCTGGCATTGACATTGATATTCCGACCGAGCCCAATCACAGCAAATCTACGCCGCAAAGCGTGAAGCAAGCAGTACTGGCGGCGTTCCGCGCGGGGGCGCCCGGTGTAATCCTGTCTCGCAAGTATTCCGAGATGCGCCTTGCCGATCTCAGCGGCGCTGGAGATGCGATTCGCGAGTTGAAGCTATCGAATTGAGAATAGTTCAGGGCCAAGTGTTCGCGCTAGTGGCCTGTCGCATAGATTTGGTTAGTAGGTTCGAGCGGTTGGGTTGTTGGCAGAAGGTGAACCTTGTCGTCAAATAGTTTTTCTCCGCGCTCTCGGCGGGCATTCTCGGCGGCCTCTGCGTTTTGGGATTTCGGCCAGACTGAGGAAAACAGAGTCTTAGATCGCGGAGGTCGCCGAGAATGTCCGCCGAGAGCGCGGAGTAAAGCAAAATGTCGTTACCGTCGTTTGAGCTTGTTGAATTTAGGACCGCTGCGTTTCCACCACTAAAGGTTTCTGCGCGACAGGCCACTAGTAGCAAAAGGGTATAGAAGTTTCGGATTGGTTTAGAGTATCTGGGAATGAACCGCGTCCTCTGTTTCCTCTTGCTGCTGTCGAGTGTGAGCGAGGCTGGCGCTCAAACACATCCGAACCCTCCCATGTTCGACATCAAAACAGCCGAGCGGTTTGCGAATCTGGCTCTCGCCTGTGTTCACAAAGAGTACCCCAATCACATCAGCCACGTTTTGAGCAGCGATGCCGATGTAGCTCCGCCGAGGAAGCTTACGCCTGCGTTCTACGGTTGCTACGATTGGCACTCTTCGGTGCACGGCCATTGGCTGCTGGTTCGCCTGGTCCGAACATTTCCCGACGCCCCGTTCGTGGAAGCGGCTCGCGATGCTCTGCGGCAGAGTTTGACTGCCGAAAATCTAACGCAGGAGGCCGCTTATCTTCGCGGCGCAGGACGCGCCAGCTTCGAGCGTCCGTATGGCCTTGCCTGGCTGCTCCAACTTACGGCTGAGTTGCGCGAATGGGACGATCCACAAGGCAGAGAAATGGCTGCCAACCTTCGTCCTCTGGAGCAGGTCGCGCTTGAGCGGTTGAATGGCTGGTTGCCCAAGCTTTCGAATCCAGTTCGAATCGGCGAGCACGACCAGACTGCTTTCGGGCTCGGCTTGATGCTGGACTACGCGCAGGCCGGAGGCGACCAGAAATTTGCCGAACTCGTAGTGGCCAAATCGAAACAGTTTTATCTCAACGATAAGAACTGCCCTCTGGCTTACGAACCCTCCGGTGAAGATTTCCTGTCACCGTGCCTGGGAGAAGCAGACGTGATGCGCCGCGTTCTGCCCAGCCGTGAGTTTGCGGCCTGGCTTCAAACATTTATGCCGCAAATTTCTATGTCAGGGAGCGCGGCGTGGTTGCGGCCTGTGGTGTCGCCCGATCCTAGTGATCCCAAGCTGGCACATCTGGACGGCCTGAATCTCAGCCGGGCGTGGATGCTGAACGGCATCGCATCGGCGTTGGCAACGAACGACAAGCGGCTGCCATCAATTCGGGCTGCCGCCGATGCACACGAGCGAGCGGGACTGGCGGCGGTGACTGGAGAGCATTACGAAGGCGGCCACTGGTTGGGTAGCTTTGCCGTATACCTCGTCACGCGTCGAGGCATTCCAGCTTCTCTCACTCGATGAAATCGAAGTGCCGTTAGGGCAGAAGAGTGTGCGTGAGAACCGGTCTTTCGCCCCTTCGGGGCTGGATCACTTTCTACTTTTACCACACGGCTTGCGCTCTGGGCTGCATTCTTGCGCCGCTTGCGGTTAGGAATCGCCGGTCGTGTTCCACTGCAAATCCGCGAATCGAGTTCTCAACCACAGACAGAAGCCGTACATTTTCTATTTGCCCGGAGATGGATCTTTTTTCCGTCAACCGCATGCCGGCTTGCTTCCGTTCAACCGAGGCGCGACAAACCATCCTCGGAGAATCGGGCAAGAACTTCATTGAAACAGGCAAACAGGCGGAGCGCCAGGAGGCTATTCTGCTTGAGGTCAGATCACTTACCCTGCTCTCGGGCGTTTGAGGAGAAACAATGCAGAAGCGAAAACTCGGAAAAAGTAATTTGGAAGTCTCGGCTCTTGGTCTGGGCTGTATGGGGCTGAGTTTTGGCTACGGCCCGGCCGTGGACAAGCAGCAAGGGATCTCGCTTATCAGGGCGGCGGTCGAGCGTGGCGTTACGTTCTTTGATACCGCTGAAGTGTATGGCCCGTTCACGAATGAAGAACTGGTTGGCGAAGCCCTCACTCCATTTCGCGATCAGGTGGTGATTGCGACGAAGTTCGGGTTCAAGATTGATCCGAACACAGGCAAACAGGCCGGGCTGGATAGCAGTCCACAACACATCAAGGAAGTCGCCGAGGCCTCGCTCAAGCGCCTGAGGACTGATGTGATCGATCTGTTCTATCAGCACCGCGTCGATCCAAGTGTGCCAATTGAAGATACGGCTGGCGCCGTGAAAGACCTGATCCAGCAAGGCAAGGTCAAGCACTTCGGACTCTCGGAAGCCGGTGTCCGGACCATCCGTCGCGCACATGCGGTGCAGCCAGTCGCGGCGCTTCAGAGCGAGTATTCGCTTTGGTGGAGAGAGCCTGAAGGGGAGGTAATCCCGACGCTCTACGAACTCGGCATCGGGTTTGTTCCATTCAGCCCGTTGGGCAAGGGTTTCCTCACCGGAGCCATCAAAGAAGATACGCAGTTTGATAAGACCGACTTCCGCAATATTGTTCCGCGCTTTACGGCGGAGAACCGGAAAGCGAATCAGGCGGTCGTCGATTTGATTGGCAAGTTCGCGCAGCAGAAGAAGGCTACGCCTGCACAGATCGCTCTCGCCTGGCTGCTGGAGCAGAAGCCGTGGATCGTTCCGATCCCGGGCACGACCAAGCTGCATCGACTGGAAGAGAATATCGGCGCGGTTGCTATCAAACTCACGCCTGAGGATCTTCGGCAGCTCGATGTCGCAACCTCAAAGATCGCGGTGCAAGGCGCCCGATATCCGGAAGAGCTGCAGAAATTAGTGGGGCGCTGATTCAATCATGTTCTCGAAGGTGTGAGTGTAAGAAAGATCAAGCGAAGAAATTGGGTGAGGAATTCGCATGGAAAAAGGGAGCAATGCTCTGAAAGACCGGCTTTCTCGATCTCGCGAGATCAACGTCAGTGTGACCGGCAGGAAATCTGGGCGCACCATTTCGAATCCGGTCTGGTTCGTTTCTGAGGGAGACAAGGTTTACCTCCTGCCGGTGAAGGGGTCCGACACGCAATGGTACAAGAATGTGGTCAAGAATCCGTCGATTCGGATCGATGCGCGGGGCGAACAGGCTGAACTTCAGGCCGCTCCCATCACCGATCCCCCACGGGTTGCGTCTGTGGTCGACAAATTCCGCGGCAAGTACGGGACCGATGTGAAGAAATACTATTCAAAGTTTGACGTTGCCGTGGTGGCTCAGATCGGTTGATCGTGCGTCATCACGATCGGCGAGTTAAGATGTCCGATACACGCCCGAATGAACTCTTGCCATAACGGACTGGGGTCCGATTGAAACAGGTTTTTTCGGAAGAGTTATCCGAGCTCGGAAAGTTTGGAAGGGGGTTCTCAATGGTTACGCTGAATGTGAATGGAGTCCGGCACGAGGTGAAAGCGCCTGACGACACTCCGCTACTGTACGTCTTGCGCAACGATCTCGAACTAATTGGGCCACAGTTTGGTTGTGGGCTCGCACAGTGCGGAGCTTGTTCGGTTCTGATCGACGGCAAGGAAGCGCGTTCCTGCGTTACGCCCGTCGCGAGCGTCGCGAACCAGGAGATCATCACGCTCGAAGGTCTGCCCGCGCGATGGGCCAAGCAAAAAGGCCTCTCGGCCGCAGAAGCGAAGAACACGCTTCACCCGGTGCAGCGAGCCTGGATCGAAGAGCAGACTCCACAGTGCGGCTTTTGTCAAAACGGGATGATGATCAAGGCAACGGAACTGCTCGAAAGTAATCCGCAACCTACCTTAGCGCAGATTAAAGAGGCTTTCACCACGTCCGGAGTGTCGCCCAATCTGTGCCGCTGCGGAACTTACGTGGCCATCACTGAAGCCGTACAACATGCCGCCACGATCATGGCGAAGGGGAGATAAGCGATGGCAACCATGAGCGAAAAACCAGCCAGTGCTTTCGGACCGACGCTATCGCGACGTGGATTTATAAAAGCGGGTGGCATCCTCGTCGTCGGATTCAGCTTCGTGGGCCCCGAGTTTCTGAAGGGCGATAGCGCGAAACCAACTCCATTTAAGAACTCGCTCGATCCGACGCTCCCGAGTTCGTGGATTGAGATTCATCCCGACAACACCGTTTTGATTCGGACCGGGAAGAGTGACTTCGGACAAGGCTCAACTTTTACCGCGTACCGGCAGATTGTGGCCGAAGAGTTGAGCGTGCCCTTCGAAGCGATCACGACAGTTGTATCTGGACACACGGATCTCACCCCCGACGGCAGCGGCGCGTTTGATTTCCTCGGCCATGGAACGCCGAATATCCGCAAGGCGGCTGCCTATACTTACCAGGCTTTGCTCGACCTCGCGTCAGAAAAACTAGGCGTGCCGAAAGATAAGGTTTCCGTGAAGGACGGCATCGTCTCGGGAGGCGGGAAGAGCATTTCCTACGGTGATCTGGTCAAGAACCAGCAGTTGAAACTCACGATTCCAGTCAAGGGCGAACTTACCGGGATCATGGGGTTGACCATCGAGGGTCACCCGCCGATGAAGCCGGTCAGCGAGTACACCATCATCGGTAAGTCCTTCAAGAATTCCATCATCAGCACGAAAGTGGCTGCGAAGGAAACGTGGGCGACCGATGTGCGTCTGCCGGGGATGTTGCACGCGCGGGTGGTGCATCCGAAGACGCTTGGCTCGACTCTCGTGTCTGCCGGTTCAGTGGACAAGACTAAATTCCCGAATTCGCGAGTCATCGTGAAAGGCAATCTTGTGGGAGTGGTCGCGCCGACGGAGTGGGAAGCGATCCAGGCAGCCGATCAGGTTGCTGCCGGGACGAAATGGACGGAGTGGAAAGGACTGCCGGGGAACGCAAAACTCTACCAGCATCTTCGCGAAGAAGCTGATTGGAAGTCCGCACCCGTCGAGAAGAGTAAATCGTCGAAGGGCGATGTAGACCCCGTGCTGTCCTCGGCTCACGAGAAGCACGCGGCTACTTATCAGCTGTCTTACATGAAGCACGCGCCGATTGGCCCGACCATGGCTGTCGCCGACGTCAAGTCTGACGGCACTGTGCACATCTACGTGCACAACCAGAATCCGCAGGCGCTGCGCGGCGAAATTGCGACCATGCTTGGCACCACGCCTGATCATGTGATCGTGCATTCGTATCCCGGACCTGGGCATTACGGCAGGTCGAATGGCGGCAACTCCGGCGCGGAAGACGAGGCGGTGCTCTTGTCGCAAGCCGTCGGCAAGCCGGTGCGCGTGCAGTGGATGCGCGC
>Ga0210409_10008031_pt1 | contig 10800 bp, 10 predicted proteins | sample IncBWH17MmetaG_FD_161649 | JGI IMG/M metagenome (GOLD analysis project Ga0210409, IMG submission 161649) | Forest soil microbial communities from Barre Woods Harvard Forest LTER site, Petersham, Massachusetts, United States - Inc-BW-H-17-M | ecosystem: Environmental > Terrestrial > Soil >...
GCGGCCGCCGCTGCTGCTGGAAATGAAATCGCCCGGCGCCGCCAGGCACCAGTTGGCGGCGACACCGCAGCGGTTGGCGTAGCTGGAAATCATGCCGGGTACCTTGTCGCTGCTGCTGTAGCCGTTGCTGCCGCCGGCGGCATTGACGGCCGTCACGGCCAGCCAGCCGCTTTCCAAGTCAGAGAAAAGCTTAGGCAAGCTGGCGTTCAGGTTGGGTTGTGCTCCGCCTTCGTTGCCGGTCGACCAGATGAACAAGCCACGCTGCGCCACCAGCGGCTGGTACATGGCATGCAAAGCCAGCGCCTGGCCGACGGTAGCGTCGCTGCTGCTGATACCGCTGGACTGGTTGAAAATCCGCACGCCCTTGGCAAACATGTCTTGATACATCTGGCTGTTGAGCAGCACATTGTTGCCCGTTGTCCCGGCCGCGGCCGCCAATATGAAAGCCCCGGAAGCCACTCCCGCGGAGCGTCCGGCCAAGGCTTCGACGACTTCGGTACCGTGCATATTGCCGTTAGCGCCACTGCTGGCGTAAACCGTCTTGCTGATGCGCCCTGCCACCTGGCTATTGCCGACATCGAAGTCGGTATCGACCACGCCCACGGTAACACCCGCGCCGGTCATTCCATTGGCACGAGCGGCAGCGACGTTGCTGGGATCAAGTACATTCAGCATGGCTGGCGGCGGCGGGGGTGGTGGCGTGACAACCGGCGGCGGTGTGATGGCATTCCCGCTGCCGCTGTCAGGTGGAGAGGTAACAGGCGGCGGCGTGGTCGGTACAGCGGGAGACGTCGGACCAGGGTTGGCGCTGCCACCGCCACCGCCGCCACACCCGGAAATCATGACCGACACGGCCATCGCGATCATCGACAACGAATATCTGGCAGACAGTTCCTTGTTCATAACACCCTCAGAATATTTGCTTCTATCATTGGCCCGGCAGGCCATCCGTTTACTGTATTAACGGACGTCGCCAGACTTTCTTGAACGCAAATAACGAGTTTGTTGCGAGCTTCTCCTGCAAATTTCAGCCGATAACCAGATGATGCACAACTATTACGCAGCGACGCCGCGCATGACCAATCCAACCCAGTGCGAGGTCGATTCATCGACCCCGGACGAGCCCTTGCGCTTGCTGTCAGTCTTGCCCAATGCGCTCTGATAAACCTGCTTGTTTGCGCGCCGCGTCAGCCGTTGCCTGATGCGCCCGGTTTGCTGGTCGCCGTAAACAACGATGTCATGGAACATTGCTTTCAGCGTCAGGTCGTCAAACATTTCCTGTTCCAGCTGACGCCAGATGTCGCACTCGTTCCAGCGCCGGAAGCGCATGTAAGTCGTGTTCCATTTGCCGAACTCGGCCGGCAGGCTGCGCCATATCGACCTGTTGCTGATGATCCAAAGCACGGCGTCGATAAACAAACGGTTATCCCGTCCCTTGGCGCCGGGATCCCCTTGCTTTCCTATCAGCAAAGGCTGCAGTTTTTGCCATTGGCGGTCATCCAGTTTCATCATTGCATTCCTGTAGTTGTGGCGGCGATTTCAGGCAGCCTCGGCGACCTCGAACAAGGCCATGTCTGGGCTGCACATGAGTTTCTCTATGTCGATCAGGATCAGCATGCGCTGTTCCACCGTTCCCAGGCCGCTCAAATACTCGGCCGACAAATTTGCCCCGAATTCGGGCGCAGGCTTGATCTCATCGCGGCTCAGGGTGAGCACATCCGATACGCCGTCCACCAGGATCCCGACCACGCGCTGAGCGACATTCAAGATGATCACCACGCTCTGCTGGTTGTACTGGATATTTTCAAGGCGGAATTTGATGCGCAGGTCGACAATAGGCACGATGATGCCGCGCAAATTGGTCACGCCCTTGATAAATGCAGGCGCATGCGCAATCCGGGTGACTGCTTCATAGTCGCGGATCTCTTGCACCTTCAAGATATCAATGCCGTATTCTTCGCTGCCCAGCGTGAACACGAGAAATTTCTGCCCTTCCGGATCGTCCTGGCCGCTGCCAAGCCTGTTGTGGTCGTTCACCATTTCACTCTTTCCTTTTTTTCCATGATGTTCTATGCCGCCGCCAGCAGCGGCGCTTTCTCCCGGTTCGCGCGCTGCAATGCGGCGACGTCGACGATCAGGGCCACGCTGCCGTCGCCGAGAATGGTGGCGGCCGAAATACCGGGTACTTTGCGGTAATTGGTTTCCAGGTTTTTCACCACCACCTGATGCTGGCCAACCAGCTGGTCCACCAGTAATGCGAAGCGCTTGCCCTCGCCGTGCAGTATCACCACGATGCCTTGGGTCGGATCGGTGCGGGCATCGGCCACCTCGAATACCCGGTGCAATTCGGTCAAAGGCAGGTATTCGCCGCGCACATGCAAAACCTGTTCTTCATTGCTGACCGCATGAATATCTTCGGCGCGCGGCTGCAAGGATTCGATGACGTAGTTCAGCGGCAAGATATAGACTTCATGGCCGACCTTGACCGACATGCCGTCCAGGATCGCCAGCGTCAGCGGCAACACGATCCTGGTGGTCGTGCCATTACCCTGGCGCGAGGCGATTTCGACATGGCCGCCCATTTCCTGGATGTTGCGCTTGACCACATCCATGCCGACGCCGCGACCGGAGACGTCGGTAATTTTCTCCGCCGTGGAAAATCCGGGCGCAAAGATCAGCTGCCACACTTCATCGTCGCTCATCGCCTCGCTGGCGGGCATGCCCTGCTGGATCGCCTTGGCCAGGATTCTTTCGCGATCCAGGCCAGCGCCATCGTCGCTGACTTCAATCACGATATTTCCGCCCTGATGCTGGGCCGACAACAGCAGCTGGCCGACCGCATCCTTGCCGGCGGCAAGCCGCCGCTCCGGCTTTTCAATGCCGTGGTCCAAACTGTTGCGCACCAGGTGCGTCAAGGGATCGATGATGCGTTCGATCAGGCTCTTGTCCAGTTCGGTGGCCTTGCCAAAAGTCACCAGCTGCACCTGCTTGCCGAGCTTGTCGGTGAGATCGCGCACCAGCCGGGGAAAACGGCTGAACACGTAATCCATCTGCATCATGCGGATCGACATCACCGATTCTTGCAGGTCGCGGGCGTTGCGTTCCAGCTGTCCCATGCCGTTCAGCAGACGCTCGTGCAGCACCGGATCCAACGTCGCCGCGGTTTGCGCCAGCATCGACTGCGTGATCACCAGCTCGCCGACCAGGTTGATGATCTGGTCGACCTTTTCGACGTCGACGCGAATCGAACTGGACTCCTTGGCTGCCGCCGGCGCCACCGCGGCAGCCGCTGCCTTGGCGGTCGAAGGCGCGGCCGTAATCGGCGTCACCGTGGCCACCGCCGGCAACGGTTGCAGCGTTTCCATAGCGGCAAGCGGCGCGGCAACTGCCTTGGCTTCCTGAACGATATCGATCTGGTCGAGATCGATCACGAAGCAGCACACCGCGATAATGTCATCCGGCTGGCACGACGTTTCCAGCCACAGCGTCAGGCTGTCGTCAGTATGCGTCTGCGCCACGACCTCCCCCAGGTTCTCCAGTTCCACACTCAACAGCTTGCGATCGCTTTCCGAGACCTTGGAAAAACGCACGCGCAATTGCGGCGTGTCTGAAGCAGGCAACGGCACCGCAGGAGCGACGCTTGCTGCCGGCAGCGGCGCCGCAGCAGGCGCGCCGGCGCCTGGCTGGCTGGCATTTTCTTCCTGCGCCAGCTGTTGCAACACCGCGCAAATGCGCGCGACCATTTCGGGATCCGGCTCGTCGCCTGCCCGATAAGCACTCAACTGTTCTTGTAGCACGTCTTTGGTTTCCAAAAATGCATCGATCATTTCCTTGCGCAGCCGAATTTCTCGATGCCGGGCACGGTCCAGTAAATTTTCCAGAAGATGGGTGGTGTCGGTCAATGCGGCAAAGCCGAAAGTGGCGGCGCCGCCTTTGATCGAATGGGCGGCACGGAAGATCGCATTCAGATGTTCGTTGTCCGGCGCGTCGATATCCAGGCCCAGCAGCAATTGCTCCATTTCGGCCAGCAATTCGTCTGCTTCTTCAAAGAAGGTTTGGTAAAACTCGGTGATGTCCATAATCTTTCTGATCTCCTCGCTGCGCTATCTATCTGACGGACTACTGTTCCAGCAAGCTGGCCACCACTTCCAGCAAAGTGGCGGACTCTACCGGCTTGCGCAGCCAGCCGCTGGCCCCCGACTGGCGCGCATCGGCCTTTTCGGACTCGCGCGCTTCGGTGGTCAGCACCAGCATCGGCGTCTCCGCGTAGCCGGTCAGCCGCCGCAATTGCCGGATCAGCTGGCCGCCGCCCATGGCCGGCATGTTCCAATCGGTCAGCACCAGGTCGACGGCGGCCGATCTGGCCTGTTGCAAAGCTGCCTCGCCATCCGCCGCCAGCACAACCTCGTAGGCTTGCTCAAGCAGAATCGAAGACAGCAATTTGCGCATTACCGCCGAATCGTCCACCACGAGTATTGTTTTCGTTGTCATCTCAGGTCACCGTGTTCAGGGATGTGCCGGCTGCCCGGATTTCGAGGCGCCGTCCCGCAACTGGCTGGCGCTGTCTTGCTGCGCGTCGATCTTGACGCCGGCGCTGCTGCCGCTGGCGTTCTCCTGCTCGATGCGGTCCTGCGCACGCCGATTCAGGACGACGATGCTGATGCGCCGGTTGACCGGATCCAGCGGATCGGCCTTGTTCAGGTCCATGGTCGATGCCACCCCCATCACGCGCAGCACCTTTGGTTCTTCCATGCCGCCGGCGATCAGCTCGCGGCGCGAAGCATTGGCGCGGTCGGCCGACAGTTCCCAGTTGCTGTAAGACCTGGACGCCTGCACATAAGGCGTGGCGTCGGTGTGCCCGGCCAGCGTGATCTTGTTCGGCAGTTCGTTCAGCACCGGGCCGATTTCATGCAGGATCACGCTCATGTAAGGCTGCACCTTGGCGCTGGAGAGATCGAACATGGGACGGTTGCGGCTATCCACGATCTGGATCCGCAAGCCCTCGCTGGTAATATCGATCAGCAGCTGCGGCCGGAACTGCTTGAGCACCGGATTGGTGTCGATCAGCTGTTCCAGCTTGCGCTTCAGCACACGCAACTTTTCGGTATCTGCCTTATCGGGGTTGCTACGCTTGTCGTCGCCGTCGACCTGCGTGAAATCGGTACCGCCGCCGGGAATCACGCTGCTGCTGGTGCTGCTTTTTTCACCGCCGCTGATGGCGACCTTGAGCGGCATCTTGAAATACTCGGCTATCCCCTCGCGCTGCTTAGGCGAAGAGATCGACAGCAGCCACATCACCAGGAAGAACGCCATCATCGCCGTCATGAAATCGGCGTAGGCGATCTTCCAGCTGCCGCCGTGCGCCTGATGCTTGCCGGCCGTGACCCGCTTGACGATGATGCGCTGTTTATTGACCTTGCTCATGCGCTCTCCAGCGCCAGCCGGCACAGATCAGCGGCTCTTGACTTGGCGCACATGGTCATCCAGCTCCGTGAACGAGGGACGTTCGGTCGAGTACAGCACCTTGCGTCCGAATTCCACCGCCAGCTGCGGCGCATAACCGTTCAGGTTGGCCAGCAGGGTCACTTTCATGCATTGATATACCTTGACCGACTCTGCCACCTGATGCTCGATCAGGGTCGCCAGCGGCGAGACAAAGCCATACGCCAGCAAGATGCCGAGGAAAGTGCCGACCATGGCGTGAGCGATCAGCTCCCCCATTTCCGACGGCGGCAGATTGGCCGAAGCCAGCGCGTGCACCACCCCCATCACCGCCGCCACGATGCCGAATGCCGGCAAGGCATCGCCCACTTTGGCCAGGCTGTGCGCCGGCACCTCGGCCTCGTGCTTGTAGGTTTCTATTTCATGATCCATCAGCGATTCGATTTCAAACGCATCCATGTTGCCGCTGACGATCAGGCGCAGGTAGTCGGTCAGGAATTCAATCACGCGCGGGTCATGCTGCACCAGCGGATACTGCACGAAGATAGGACTGTTGGCGGGATCGTCGATGTCGGCCTCCAGCGCCAGCATGCCGTCCTTGCGGGCTTTCGCCAGCAGCACGTACAGCAGGGCCATCAGCTCCATGTACAAGGCCTTGTTGTGCTTCGAGCTGCGCAGCAGTTTCGGCAATTCCCTCAGCGTCGCCATGATGGCTTTGCCGTCGTTGCCGACCACGAAGGCGCCCACCCCGGCGCCGCCGATCATCAGCAGCTCGACCGGCTGGAATAGTACGCCGAGATGGCCGCCCAGCATGGCATAACCGCCAAACACAGAAACGATAACGACGATATAGCCAACAAAAACTAACACTATTGATTCCCCTTGAATTAAACCCGATGCGGCCATGCCCCTGCTGCCTGCCTGAATCAGACGGCGTGGCCTTTCGTTGTGACGACAGGCCGCGGCGGCGGCAGCCTGTAGCCATGGGACGGATCGCTGTGTGCTGCCGGCGCCGGCAGCGGAGCATGCAGCTTGCGCGTCTTGCCGGCGCGCGACGGTGGCCGGCACAGGACGCAGACAAAGCCATGCTGCAAGTCATGCGCATGGGCCACAAAGCGGCCGCCGCAGCGGCTGCAACTGCTGAGTTGCAGCATGCCGCTGTCGAAGAAGCGGGTCAGGGTCCAGGCACGGGTGAAGTCCAGCACCGGCTGGCCGCCTTGCCGTTCGACCTGCTCCAGGTACAGCCGGTAGCTTTTCACCACGGCGACGATCTGCTTGCCGTCGCCATGGGCCAGCATGAAACGATAGATGTTGTAGAACATCGACGAATGGATATTCGACAGCCAGGTCATGAACCAGTCGGTGGAGAACGGCAGCAAGCCCTTGGGCGGTGAGATCCCCTTGATTTCCTTGTACAGCTTGATCAGGCGATCGCGGCTGAGGGAGGTTTCCGCTTCCAGGAACTGCAGCCGCGCGCCGAGCTTGATGAGATCGATCGCCAGCTGGATTTCCTGCGCTTCCTGGATCACGCTTTTATTGGTGGCCATGATCAGCGGATTCCTTCCAGCGGTTGCCCTGCCAGCAGGATCGAGGCATGCGCCTGTTGCAGCGCATGGTCCTTGTCGCTGTGCGTCAGCGACGAAAGAATCGCATGATCGTCGAACCGGAAACGGCACAGCAGCAAGCTCGATGCCGCCAGCTTCACCACTTGCGACAAAGAGAGATTGCCCAGCAGTTCGGCCAGCTCGCGGCTCAATCCCATGCGGAACATGGCAGTTGCCTTGTCCTCGCGCAGCAGACGCTGTGCCAACAGCAGATAAGAGAGGTTGACTTCGCTTATTTCATTTACAAATCCATTACTGTCCATGCTTTCCCCCAGACTAAAGCTGCTTATGAATGTTTACGGCAAGTTGTGAGCAATCTTTTAGTTTTTTGTCTAATTTCGCTGCTTCTAGGCAATTATGAAATATTTCCTTTCGGAAAAAAGTCCGTAACATTCCCGATATCTGCGAAATATTTGTCTGAATCGATGTAGGAATGATTCCTACATTCGCGCCACGACGCGCGGGCGCAGCGAAAGCGCCGCAATAACAATGGGCTAAGGGAGGAAAAGAAACGAATGGAAAACGGGCTTAGCGCGGCAGTCCGGCTGCCGGCGGCATTGAAGGAAACACCTTGAGTTGCAGCGCCAGCCGTTCCAGCGCGCGCTGCAGCTGCGTACAGGCCTGGTCCAGCGCCTCCAGAGCGTGATTGCGCGACAGCTTCTCGATTTCCGCGGCAGACTGTGAAATTTCGGTCTGCCGCAACACTGCGGCAGCGCCACGCAAACCATGGGCGATGCTGGCTGTTTCAGCCCACTGCCGGTGCTTGATACTATGCTTGAGACGGTTGAGCTGCTGACAGCCGAACTGCAGCAGCTCGGTCAGCAGATCGTCGGCGATGCCCGGCGAGATCGCTGCCGCCGGCTGCGGCTGCGCCAGCAAGGGCGCCAACGTCTGCTGCAATTGGGCGCGGCTGATGGGCTTGGTCAGGATCGCGCTGCAATCCAGCCCGCGCGACTCGTTCTGCAGATAGTCCAGCGACATACCGCTATACAAGATCACCGGAATCGGCGGCAACCCCGGCATATCGGCTTCGCGGCGCCGCACCCGCTGCAGCAGCTCAACGCCGGTCATGTCCTCCAGCACATAGTCGGTAATGACCGCAGCCGGCCTCCCATGCAGCAACCACGACAGGGCCTCGCCGCCGGTGGCCACCAGTTCGCTTTGCCATCCTTCCGCCGCCAGTTGCGCCTGCAGCATGCGGCGATTGATAGGATGGTCTTCGACCACAAGAATCACTGAAGAACGCATCGCCACCTCTTAAGCAAGAAGCAGGTACCCCGCCCTCGCACCAGCATTTATTGACGCCTGCAACCACGCGGCGTTGCCGGCGTTCAGTGTAGCAAACCCCGGAACCGCCCGCGCAGCCAGGCGTCTAGCGCACATTCAGGGGGATGCTCAGATTGACAACAGTGCCGACTCCCACCTCTGAATCGATGCGGATGGTGCCTCGTATCAGGTCGGTGAATTCCTTGGCCAGCGACAAACCCAGGCCGAGGCCGCGCCCGCGTCCGGCGCGCACCGATTCAGACTGATAGAAATATTCGAACAAGTGTTTCAGCTCGCTTTTCGATATACCCGGGCCGCTGTCGAGCACCCGGATCTTGAGCTTGTCCCTGACCGTGGTGACCTCGATCGTGACCGCGCCGGTAACGGTGAACTTGACAGCGTTATCCAGCATATTGTTGAGAATCTGCGACAACCGTACCCGGTCGCACAGAAAGTTGGCCGGCAAATCCGGCGCCAGCCGCATCTGGAAGCGCAGGCCCTTGCGGTCGGCGTTGATCTTGTGCATGGAACCGATGTATTCGAAATAGGCGAGCGTGTCGATGTTCTCGTGGAAAATCACGACCCGCCCGGCTTCAATCCGGGCCAGGTCAAACAGCGTGTTCAGCAAGCCGTGCAGGTAAATCGCGCTTTGATGAATCAGGTCGCCGAATTCCCGGCTCTGGGGATCGCTGCTGGTGTCGCGCACCAGTTCCGAATAGCCATGCACCCCGCTCAAGGGAGTCCGCAGTTCATGCACCACGGTCGCCAGGAAGCGCGATTTGCGCTTATTCGAGTCGCTGGCGCGGCGCCGCAGGGCGTCATACTTGCGCACCACTTCGTACTGGCGCTTGATGGTGCGGTAGGCCAGGCTGATCAGCAGCAGGATCAGCAGCGTCGGCACGCTGGCGTACATCATGTAACCCATCAGCTTGGGACTTTCCTGCACCGGCAACGGCTCCGGATCGGGCAGCTTTACCGATAACAGCAATGGATAAGGCTCCAGCTTGCGCGAGACCCAGGAATGCGGATCATCTGGATTTTTCTGTCCGCTGAACAGCTTGTTCTTGTTCAGTTCGCCATCGTCCAGCGTCATCACGGTTTCGTCAATCCGGCGCAGGATCATGCGTTCGCCGGGCAGCTGGCTTTCGGTAGCGATGCCGTTATTGTCCACCGTCAGTCCGTCGTCGGCGCTAATGCTGTCGACATCGGCATACAAGGCTGGCATGCGGTCTACTGCAAATTCGAGTTCTATCATGCCGGCGAAATCGCCGTTTACCGAAAAAATGCGGCGCGCCATGTACATCAGCCACTGGTCGCTATCCGGCAACTTGCGCGGACGCGCAATCTGCAGCGAATCGTCGAGATGGCTGCGGTGGGCGAGATACAGTTCATTGCCGCTCCAGTCCAGGTTGGCGGCATTGATCTGGCGGGTCGAGGCCAGCAGCCGGCCGTTCTGGTCCACGATATTCAGCTGCGTGTACAAGCTGCCGAATATCTTGCTGTAGCGCTGCAGGTCGAGCTTGCCGCCATTGAGCTGGTAATCTTCACGCAGCAGCTTGAGCAGGCGGTCGCGCTCATCGATGGAGCGCACCACGCGCTGGGTGAAATCGTGCACCATGATGGTCTGGCTGAGCTGGATGGTCTTGACGTCGCGATCGTAGTCGGAGCCGATCTGATAACCCGCATACAGCCAGACGTAACCGATCAGCAGGATGGCGGTCAGAACGATCGCAAACACCAGGCGCATGAAGCGCGATCCGCAGAAAATGTTTTCCGTTTTTGAAGCAGCCAGCAAGAAACGCCAGGCAGAGGTAAATCTTTGCATTACGATGGGCATACAATCTATTGGAAAGCGTGACAGGGCTTGCCGCCACAACACTCGACGCCGGCCGATGGCAATCGTATCACCATTGGCGCGGCCCGAGCCTGTTTGCTATTATCCCGCATCGCAGCTCTCGCCCACCTGTCAATTTGTGCAGGTCAGCAGCGGCTTTTCGCCGATTATTTCAGCCGCAGGCTGGTGCAGCGCCGCCGGCCTGCCGGAATAGCGCTTTTCCGCCAGACGGAAGATACTGACCGCTTGCAGCAACTCTGCCGCCTGTTCCTGCAAGCTGTGCGCGGCAGCGGCGGCTTGCTCCACCAAGGCGGCGTTTTGCTGGGTAACATGATCCATCTGCCCGACCGCCTGGTTGACTTGCTCAATGCCGCTGCTCTGCTGCTCGCTGGCGGCGGCGATATCGGCCATGATATCGACCACACGGCGGATCGAGCTGACGATTTCGCTCATGGTCTTGCCTGCAGCATCGACCTGTCTGCTGCCCGCATCGACCTTGTCTACCGAGGCGCCGATCAGGACCTTGATGTCTTTGGCGGCAAGCGCGGAACGCTGCGCCAGGTTGCGCACTTCGGCCGCCACCACGGCAAAACCGCGGCCCTGTTCACCGGCGCGGGCGGCTTCCACTGCCGCATTCAAGGCCAGGGTATGCGT
>Ga0210409_10008032_pt1 | contig 10800 bp, 10 predicted proteins | sample IncBWH17MmetaG_FD_161649 | JGI IMG/M metagenome (GOLD analysis project Ga0210409, IMG submission 161649) | Forest soil microbial communities from Barre Woods Harvard Forest LTER site, Petersham, Massachusetts, United States - Inc-BW-H-17-M | ecosystem: Environmental > Terrestrial > Soil >...
CATCGGCGCATTAATCATGGTGGTCTTGCTCATCGCCGTTCTCGGAGTCGCGGGCTACGGCCTCTACGACCGCACTAGCCAATTCGCCGCCGACTGGCCTAAGTACCGCGGCATTATCCGCGAAGCCTTTGGCAGCATTCAGGGGAAAATCGGCAGCATCGAAGGCGGAGTCTCGGATCTCACTTCTTCCAGCGGCGCGTCACAACCCGCAGGCGGCAGTTCCAACATCCACGAATTCTTGGTCAGCAGCATCGGCTCTATTTACGCCCTCGTTCTTGAGGGCACTTTTGTGCCGTTTCTTGTCTTCTTCATGCTCGCGGAAAAACGCGAAGTCTGGCACGGCACCCTTCAACTTTTTCCTGTGAGCAGCCGCACCCAGGTAAAAGAGACTCTAGAGGATCTCCGCGACGTTCTCCGCGACTACCTGATCGGTATGTGTGTCGTCACTCTGGTGGTCGTCGCACTCAGCAGCATTTTCTTTCTTATCCTCGGTCTCGACTTTCCCGTTCTACTCGGTCTCTTTTCCGGCATCCTCAACATGGTTCCGTACATCGGCGCGGTGCTCGCCTGGTTCCCGGCGTTTCTTTTGGCCGTCGTCAAATACAAATCCGTCAGCCATTTCGCGCTGATCGCCGTTGTCCTCACCAGCATCCACGTCCTGGCCCAAAACCTCATCGCACCTCAACTCGTCGGCCGCCAGGTGCAACTCAACGCCGTCGCCATCACCATCTCTTTACTCTTCTGGGGCTGGCTCTGGGGCGGCATGGGCCTCATCCTCGGCATTCCGATCACCGCTGCCTTCCGAGTCATCTGCGACCACATCGATTCCTTGAAGCCAGTAGCCCGCTGGCTCAGCGCCTAAGAGTCTTTGGAGTGCGGCGGCTAAACGCCGCTCTTGCGCATTCGGCCACCTCGATCAACTTTCCGAAGGGGAGCCAGCTTTGCCCAGGTGCTTCTTTACTTCTTCGTATCCTCCACTCCCAGCGACTTAATGTAACTGACCAGTTGCCAACGCTGCTGCTCCGGCAACTTCGACCACACCGGCATCTTCTTCCGCACCACTCCGTTGGTAAGAATCCAGAAAATCGCTCCAGGCGTTGCCTCCTGCACTTCTCTAGCCCGCAAACTGGGCGCCTTTTTCTTTCCCTCGCCATTCGCTCCGTGGCACTCTTCGCAATGATCCTCGAACAGGATCTTTCCCGCCATCGCTGCCTCCGGGTCCTTTTCCATCGGGTTCGCTTTTACTTTGTGTTTTTCGGGGACGTTCTGAATCTCGGAGTAGTCCCACGTCCCGTCCGCAGGCCAAGCCGCGGCAGCCAGCAACAACAACGCTCCCACTCCCGCGTATGCGCGCAATCTCATTGCTGCCTCCCGGTAAACAGCGCGCTCACCTTTCGTCCAAACCCGGGAATCTCGTAAGACAATCCCCAACGCATCAAAAATTGATGGCTGTTTCCGTTCAGCCCAAACGTAGGCTCAACCCGGATCGTCCAGCCCTGCGGCATGTTCCACGCGATCCCTGCTCCCAAATAGTGCGAGGTATCGTTCAACCCAAAGCTGTACCGGTCTCCCAGTCCTCCATACATCTCCACGCCCGCGATAAAATTCTGCCGGCAAAACGTGCATCTGTGCGCCGAAGCTTTCAATGCCAGCGGCCGGCTCACTCCCATCGCATACCCAAATTCCCAAGGTTCATTGGTCAGGTTTTTCGATGCAATCGTGTTTTCCGTAAAATTCCAGCCCTTGTAGTTTCTCGAGAGAATCAGCTTCAATTCCATTTCGTGCTTATGCTCTTTCTTGCCCTCATTGTTCGGCGTGAGGTAATCGGATTCCACGTCATGTCCTTCCACTTCCTTCATGATCTTGTCCGCTCCGTTGATGTTTTCGAATTCCACATACAGAACCGGATTGATGAAGTGCTCGTGCTTGAACGGCCGGAAGCGATTCTCAAAGCGAGTGCCGGTGAACACCGAACTGTCTCCAAACGTGCTCTGCCCACTCAAGTAGACTTCCGTGGTCCACCACGCGGTCACTCCGTATTCAAACTCCATCCAGTACGCGTGATAGTTGGGCCCGCCACGCTGCGTTCCTATCGTCGAAAAGTATTCGATTTCCAGGCTCCCCGGTTCTTCCAGGTAATGGTCGTACGCCACGATGTAAGGGTTGTCCTGCGCGTGAGAACTCCTCGCATTGAAAAACGAAAATGCCGCAATCAACATTGGCCAGAAAAATTTCCGAAGCTCACGAAGTTTCACTGTATTTCTCCTGGGTTCATCACATATCCGACTCTATAGGTCGCATATAAAATGCAAATTAGTTGCATGTGAAGGACACACTTCACTAAACTCAGACTAACTTAGTCCGCTATCTCTTGCAATACATTTGCAACTGCCGCCCCTTCTCCTCCTGTTTTCCCACGGCCCGACAGTCTCAACAAAAACATGCCCGCCACGGGAGGGAGGTGAGCGTATCTGGCTCCGCGACGCTTGCCCGCCAGTCAAATTTGGCAGATGATTTTGGGAATTTTCGACGCTGTTTCAGAGGCAACCATGAGCAAACACGATCTTGTCCTTAGACTACTTGACGAAGGCTACTCCAGGAAAACCTGGCACGGCCCCAACCTGAAACAATCGCTGAAAGGTGTCACTGCAAAGCAGGCAGCCTGGCGCCCCGCTCCGGGCCGCCACAATATCTGGGAACTTACAGTGCACGCTGCCTATTGGAAATACGCCGTTCGTCGCAACATCGAGGGCGGCAAACGCGGTTCCTTCGCCCTGAAGGGCAGCAACTTCTTCGCCCGCCCCGAAAAAAATAATCTCACCGAAGCCGCCTGGCGCGCCGACCTGGCTCTGCTGGCCAACGAGCATCGCGCCCTCGAACACTCCATCCGCCGCGTCCTGCACACCCCGCGTGCCGCCAAGCTTCTACCCAGCCTCTACGGCGTCGCCTTCCACGACATCTATCACGCCGGGCAAATCCGCCTACTCCGCCGCCTTCAAGACAATTAGCGGATTGCTTAGGGCCCGATTAGCCCCTTCGTAACAAAGACTTTTGCGACTTTATTCTCCGAATCAAACGTGACGATAACTTGCGTTCGCTCTGAAATGATAGAGCCCTCAGCTAGTTTGTCGCCGTACAAGGTCTTACTGGCGGGATCGGCGACAATCTTGAAACCGCACTTCCTGAGTGCAGTTACTGCCTGTTCTGCCGGAAGTCCCGGCCGGATTTCCATTTTGACTTGCTTGGCGCAATCCTCCGCCGGCTTCGTGCCGCAGGAAACTTGAAACATGAGAAGTCCAATAACGAAAAAAATTTGCGCGAGTCTCATGGAAGAGTCTTCCTTGGTCGTTAACGCGATCTGGCAATCAGACCATTCAAGGTTTTCTTTCCGGAGGCATTCTGGCTCCGGCCGTCGTCGAGGGAACCTCGGCGGTCGTGGTAAACAGCTTTTACTCACGGTCCTCGCAGAGTTCGTCGCGAGTCCAGTGTTTCCGAGCGTTCACAGGCTTTGTCGCTTTAAGCCGAGCCATAAGGGAATCGAACGCGCCCTCCCGCAAGCCATCCTTCTTCTCCGATGCGGGTACAAGTTTCGCTACCCGCTCACCGCGAGATGTCACCACGTAACTCCACCCCTTCCGCACTCCACGCAACAGTTTGGAAAAATTTCGATTGGCATTCGCCGCCGAGACGCTCTTCTCCATGATTACTCCAGAATAGTAATACCACCTTCTTTATCAGATTCTGCCTCGCGGAGGAACCTCTTCCCCAGCGCCGCTCGCCGGTCTCAATCTTGTTCTCAAGCCGGAGTAGCTGTGTCAGCCAGCACGTCACGTCTTATTTTCCGGAGGAATTTCCACCGGCCGCGTCGCGAACATCCCAAACGCCGCGAAAATATCCAGCAACCCCAACCCGCTCACCATGCCCCGCACCGAAGGGTGGAGTATCAACGGCTTCAACCACACCGCGTGGCTCAACAAATAATTCTTGTCCCACATGGAAGACCACGGCAGGTACAACAGCAGCGCTCCCATCTCAAACAACAACACCACCGTCAGCGCCCGCAAAAGCCTGCTCATCGCTTCTGGATTTTCCCCTGGTAAAGTTTGTCGAGCCTGGATGCACGCTTAACGTGCTGGCTTGTGCAGGGATCCGATACGCTCTGCAACGTCTCGATAGTCAATGTTGACGGCGTAGACCTGAGAGAAACTTTTCAACGCTGCGTCCAGATCGCCGGCCGACTCCTGCGCTACTCCTAAATCATAGCGCAACGCGAGTTTGCTTTCTCCGTCGATCCCCGGCGTCAGCAGCGCACGGTCGTACCAGATGGCCGCGATGCTCGGCTGGCCCTTCTCCATGAATGCCAGTCCCAGCAAGGTGCAGCACTGCATCGCGTACCGGAATGCCCTTCCGCGATCGTTGGCCTGCGCCACTTTCTGGAATTCGCCGATAGCTTCTTCCAGCAATCCCATTTCGCGGAACGCGATTCCCAGGTTGTAGTGTGTTTCCAGGTCCTCGTCTTCCGAGCCCATCTCGCCCAGTTCCGCGCGGAATTCCTCGAACACTTCTTTCAGCGGACCCGACTCCACTCCCGATCCCTGATTGCGCGCACCCGCCGCGTCTTGCAGCGGTGCCGCATGCTTCTCCGGCAGGATCAGCTCGCCCATGCCCATTTCGCCGATGTCTTTGGCCAGATCGCTCAGGAATTGATCGGTAGTGAATGCCTGCCCGTCGGCTCCCCGCGCAGTTCCGCTGGGAACCGCTTCAGCAGGTTGCGCTTCGTGTTTGCCTTCGATGTCGCTTCCGGCGGCCGCCAGCTCTTGCTCCGCTGCGGGCATGGAAGCCAGCATTTCGTGCGCTGGCGTAACCGTTTCCGGCTCCAGCACCAGTTCGAAGTCTTGGTCCAGTTCGATTTCCGGCTGCTCCGGTGCCGCCTCCGGCACGGTAGGCTGTGGCAAATCCAGCGTTGGCTCCGGTCCGTCAGCTGCGATGTCGCCGTGCTCCGCCGCAGGTAATGCCGTCAATTCTTCTTCGACCAGCGGTGTTTCGCCGCTCGCCACGGGTTCTTCTTCACGAATGCCAGATTCTTCCGGCAGCTCCGCTGCAAGCTCGGTGGCGCCAGTATCCTCGCCGCTCGATTCCACTTCACCGGACGGCACCGTGAATTCCTCTTCTTCGATGATCTCGTGGCGGGTTGGAATGTCGCTCGCCTCTGGTTTAGCCTCTGCGGCCGCCTCGACGGGAGCTTCTTCCTGAACCACGAATTCCGGCATCTCTGTCTCTTCCGGCGCGGCCTCCGCTTGAACGGGTGAAGCTGCGGCCAGTTCCGGAGCCGGTTGCTTGGTTTCTTCCAGCAAGGAAGCCCATTCGGAGGAAAGATCCACCTCTTCTCGCGCAGGCTCGCTAGCAGCGGGCTGCGGCGCTTCCTCGGTGATCTCGATGATCGGAAGCTCTTCCTGAACCACGGGCACGGCCGCTTCCGCAACTGCATCCACGACGCCAACCGGCATCTCTTCCAACTCCGTCGCCGCCGCCGCGCTTGCCTCGACCGGAAATTCCTCGGCTTCCGCTTCCGCCGTAACCTCTTCAACCGGGACTGTCTCCACCGCTTGTGGCATCGCAGACGCCACTGCTGTGGCAATCTCTTCGTCCGTCAAACCCGCCGCGCGCTGGAATCGCCGCCGCAGCTCTCCGAATCTCTCCGCGCTCCGCGTGTCCCCACGGCCCGCGTGAATGTGCTCGAGTTGCGCCGCCAGCTCTGCCGTTCGCCGGTCATCGCCCGCGCCCAGCACGAAGTCCAATAACTTCTCCAGCGTTGGCGCATGCATTGGCGCGCGCCGCAGAATCGCCTCCAGCAGCCCAATCGCCTTTTGCGTCAGCCCATAGCTGGCAAACAGGTCCACATCCGTCAGCGACTGCGCGATAAATTTTTGTGTTTCGTCGTCCAGCTCGGGCGTCGCCGGCGTGCTTCCCGTTTCTCTTGCCGCCACTTGCGTCGCAGGCTCGTTTAGTCCTGGCCGAACCTTAGGCGCTTCCGGCTGTGCCAACTCCGTTTGCAAGGAATCTGCTGGCAATGGGGCGTCCGCAGCCGCGATCTCAGGCTCGCCTGCGGCAAGGCCCATCTTCCGCAACACATCGTTCAATTTGCGTTTTGCCGAATCGCTCTCCGGCTCGCGGTCCAACAACTGCTCGAAGACTTCCTTGGCGCGTTCGAGCTTTCCCTGCGACGTCAACGCTTCGCCCAACTGCGCCAGTGCATCCGGCAACCGGAACGAATCGCTCGTCCGCCCGTATGTGTCCACCAGCCATTCCAGCGGCTCCAGCCGTCCCGGCAGCCTCGTTGCCAGCTCCGTCAGCAGGTGCGCCACGTTTTCGTGCTCACCCGCGTCAGTCATGGGAATTCGTATGCGCGAAAGTACCGCCATGGCCCGTTCGCCTTGCCCGGATTCCAGCAGCGCTTCCGTTACTTTTTGCGTGGCCGTGAAGTTCTTCTCGTCGGCGGCATGAATCTTCAGCGCCAGCGCGGTCGCTTCATCCCACTTCGCATTCTTCAGGTACAAATCCAGCAGCAACTCTGCTGGTTCGCCGCCTTTTTCCAGGTCCGGCACCTTCTCCAAGATCTCCGCCGCTTGCGTCGCGTTACCGGTGGAAGAGAATGCCCGGGCCTTCACGATCATCGCGTCCAGATTCTTAGGGTCGATGTGCAGCGCTTTATCCGACAGTTTCTCGCATTCCGCGTGATCCCCGCGGGCCAAAGCACGCTGCGCGGCGGACACATAGCATTCCAGTGCTTCCGCGGGCTGTCCCATCGCTTGGTACAAATCCGCCAGCCGTATCTGGATTCGCAAATTATCGGGTTCGGCCAGCAACAGTTTTTTCAGCAGTGCAACCGCATCAGCCTGCTTGTTGTTCTTGAGGTGCAATTCAGCCAGTTGCAGGAACAACGGCCGCGCCTCACTCATCACACCCTGTTGCACGTACAAATCCGCCAGCTTTTCCAGCGGCCGGATTTCTTCCGGCGCAAGTTTCGCAATGCGCTTGTAAACCGCAATCGCTTTAGTCAGGAATCCGTCGCTGACGAACAGCTGCGCGAGGCGTTCAAAATATTCGATGGCTTGAAAGGTTTCGCCTTGGCGTATGTATAGCTCGCCGATGGTCATCAACGTGACCTGGTCACGCGGCTCGTACTTCAATATCTGCTGGTACTCCGCGATCGCCTGGGTAACTTTCCCCTGGTTCAGCAGTTTTTGTGCGGCTTCGACGTACTTGCTCTTATTGTAGGCCATGCGCGAAAGGGACAGCTTTCCCCACGAAAGCCATCCGCGACTTTCTCCTCAGTTGCGTTGCAGGCGCTGAAACAACTGCAACCTTACAGTCTCAACCTACGCTGCACCCCTGAGTGCGTCAACGAAACCAAGGTACGGTGTGAACAGGCAGTTATCCCCGTGGCGGATACGATACGTCGCGGCGAACAAACAGCGAAGATGCTTTGGAGTGCGGTGGCTAGCCACCGCTTTACGGTTTCAAAACCCTCCCTCAAAACTGTCCGCGTAGCAAAGCTCAAACGCGAACAAACCCTAACCTCTAGGAGGGTTCTGGCACGACCGCCAGTGGCAAAACTTCTTGCACCGCCCCGACAGCCCAACAACCAGACTCCCGCACCGGCGCAAAAGAGTGTCTGTGCAGCGGCGAGGGTCCATGCTGCTTCAGCGCCTCCAGGTGGTCCGAAGTGGCATACCCCTTATGCCGCGCCAATCCATACTGCGGATAAACCACGTCCCATTCTTCCATGCGCATGTCGCGATGCGTCTTCGCCAATATGGAAGCTGCGGCAATGGACACGCTCTTGGTGTCACCTTTGATCAGCGATTTCTGCTCGATCAGCACATCCAGTTGCATGGCATCCAACAACAGGTAATCCGGCCGCACGCCCAGCATCTCCAACGCCGCGGTCATTGCCTGACGGCTGGCCTGGTAGATGTTCCACGCGTCGATGCGCTGTGCGTCGATTTCCGCCACCGCCCACGCCACCGCATATTCGCGAATGCGTGGCGCAAGCTCTCCCCGCCGTTCGGGAGTCAACTTTTTGGAATCGTCCAGTCCGACAATTCTTCGTTTGGGATTGAGAATTACCGCAGCGGCGACAACTGGGCCAAACAACGCGCCACGCCCGGCTTCATCGAGGCCCGCAATGCGGGTCCAGCCAAGCTGTCGCGCTGCTCTCTCGAAACGGGTACAGCAGCGTCGCGTCATGATGGGTGAAAGTGCGATTGGATTTTATCACGCAATCCGCAGCTCACAGCTTCGTCTGTTCGTGAATTGCGTACAGAACCGAAGCGTGCGCGGGCAGGGTAATTTCGATCGAATCGGCGCGTCCGAGTTCCTTGTGTTCCCAAAGATCCCGCACCGCATAATGCGCGCCTGGCAATCCCAACGCCTTCCAGCTGTACTTCACGATCCGCGGTGCATCGCTGCGATTGAATAGCGCTACGTAGTTACCTTGCCCATCGTCTCGCTTGGCAAGCCACACCGCCGATTGCGACGTAGTCTCTGCGGCGTGATTGCCAGTGGAATGTTGATCTACGGCGATAACCTCTGCGTTTGTCAGCAGCGATTTGGTCCACTCATCGCAAAGAACAAGATTTCCGCCCATGATCAGCGGAGATCGAAACATGGCCCACAACGTGAGCAGCGTCCGTTGCTCATCCTTCGTTAGCCGTGATGCTCTTGGCTGGTTCCATCCCGCCGAAGGTTCCAACCGGCCAATCGCTAGCATATCCGCGTCCGGCCAGCTTCCCGGCCGCGAATGCTCAGCCCATTGTGCTGCTCTCTCAAATTGATTGTTTACGCCTTGCGGAAAAGCTTCACTGCTTTGCCAGACATCCCATTCGTCATCCGAAATTCTCCACATCTGGGCGTACTTGGCCATCTCTTCTGCTTTCTCGATGGGTGCAGGCCCCGGCGATAGGCTCAAAACGATCGGCCGCCCGGTCTTTCGTAGCGCCTGGCTCAACAGCCGAATTTCGTCGCCCTTGTACGGACGGCTCGCAATGCAATCAACCTTCACAAAATCCACGTGCCATTGCGCGAATTGCCGCGCCAGCGAATCGTAGTACGCCTGCGCCGCCGGTTTCGTCGTATCCAGCCCGTAGTTGAAGGGATTCCAGGGACACGTGTCTGTCGTGTCCGCGGCGTCTTGCGCATGGAACGACGAACCTTGAATCGGCAGATTTTTCGCAACCGCTTCCTTGGGAATACCGCGAAGAATGTGCAATCCGAATTTCAGCCCGAGTGAGTGAACGTAATCCGCGAGCGGCCCAAATCCGGCATCCTGCGCAGCCGAAGGCATCGTATTGACCGCAGGTGTGTACCGCCCAAACGCGTCGAGACTGAATTGCGCGTCGTTCGCGTTGGTGCCTTCCCTGTGATTGGTCACATACCAGCCCGAGTCCACGACCACATATTCCCAGCCGAATGATTTCAGGTTTTTCGCCATCCACTCCGCACTGGCGCGAATGTCGCTCTCTTTTACACTTTCGCCATAAGCATCCCAACTGTTCCAACCCATCGGCGGTCTCGCGGCTAAAACCGGCTGCTGCGCATTCACCGCAACTCCGCACCAAGTCAGGGTCAGCACCGTGGGCAACAAGCCTCGAAGCACGACAGTTTTCATGGACACTCCCAGCACTGCTGACGCCATCCTAACCTCTCGACGCCACGTCTCAACATTCACTCAAGAATGCCACGTGAATCACGAACCTGTAGCGCACATCGCTCTTCTGAATCACCGCTCTTCTAAATTCACCGCATAAAAAAAGGGACAAGCACGAATGCCTGTCCCCTTGGATCCAAATATGCTGCCGGACTCGTTGCTACGCGGAGCCTTACGCTTTCGCTGCGGCGGCTGGTTCTACGGCTTCTTCGCGTGCGGCACGCTTGATGCGCGCGGCCTTGCCCTTCAGATTACGCAGGTAGTACAAACGCGAGCGGCGCACGCTGCCCTTGCCAATCACGTCAATCGACCCGATCGACGGCGAATGCAGCGGAAAAATGCGCTCCACGCCGATGCCGAAGCTCACGCGCCGCACCGTAAATGTCGCGCTGCTGGCCCGGCCCTTCTTGGAAATCACCACTCCTTCAAACGACTGGATGCGTTCCTTGACCTTTTCCCCTTCGCCTTCCAGTAGGCGTACGTTCACCTTGACGGTGTCGCCGGGGCGGAAATCGGGCAGGTCTTTGCGCAATTGCGCGTCATGTAACTTCTGAATTACCGGATTCATTTTCTTCTATTCCCTGCAGACCCACTCAGGCGGGGCCAGCACTTCCTTGGCAAACCACAATTATAGCCAAATATTCACCGTTTTCCTAGCCGTTTTAGGCCTCCATTCGGACGAGAGGTTTGATAATGAAAAGAGGGGCAACGGGGGTCGGAGCTTTAGCTCCGACAATGAAACGCAGAGAAAAACCGGGTTCAGCCCCTGAGGAACTGCCTTTCTGCTTTCAGAATCTCTATCGGAAAAGGTCCGGCCGGTTTCGCCTGGTCTTTTGCTGCGCTTCCAGCGCGCGCCATTTAGCGACCTCCGCGTGGTTGCCTCCGATCAAAACCTCCGGAACCTTCCATCCGCGATACTCCGCTGGACGCGTGTAGTGCGGAAAATCCAGCAATGCGCGTGGCTGCCCGTTGCCAGCAACGACTTCGCTCGCAAACATGCCCTCCGCCCCCTCGCCGCTGAACGATTCATTCTGCGTGGACGCCTCATTCCCCACCGCGCCCGGCAACAACCGCGTCACCGCATCCAAAAC
>Ga0210409_10008033_pt1 | contig 10799 bp, 5 predicted proteins | sample IncBWH17MmetaG_FD_161649 | JGI IMG/M metagenome (GOLD analysis project Ga0210409, IMG submission 161649) | Forest soil microbial communities from Barre Woods Harvard Forest LTER site, Petersham, Massachusetts, United States - Inc-BW-H-17-M | ecosystem: Environmental > Terrestrial > Soil >...
TGGTGGCCGTTACCATTAGTGACGCCACCAGCGGCGCAACGATCCACTACACCACCGACGGGAGCACGCCCACAACCTCGTCAGCGGTCTACAGCACCCCGCTCACCTTCACGCAGACGACCACGCTGAAGGCCATGGCGGCGGCCACCGGCATGGCCAACAGCCCCGTGGCCAGTGCCACCTACACCGTGCAGCAACAGCCGGTGGCTACGCCGATTTGCAGCCCGGGTGGGACCTACACCGGATTGGTGACCGCGACCATCAGTGACGCCACCAGCGGCGCGACGATCTACTACACCACCGACGGGAGCACGCCCACAACCTCGTCGGCGGTCTACACCGGTGCGCTTACCTTCACGCGGACCACCACTTTGAAAGCCATAGCAGCGGCCAGCGGTATGGCCAACAGCGCGGTCGCCACCGCCATCTACACAATCCGCTTCACGCTTACGGTCAGCACGACAGACCTTGGCATCGGCACTGTCACCTCGAGCCCGGCCGGTATCAACTGCGGGAGCACTTGCTCGGGCTCCTACCTAAGTGGCACTACCGTGACGCTGACGGCGGCCCCGGCCTTGCTGTCAGGTTTCGGCGGGTGGACCGGATGCGACAGCGTCTCGGGCGACAAGTGTACGGTGAGCATGGACTCGGCGAGATCGGTAACTGCCGACTTCAAACTCCTGGGGCTACTATAGGCCAGCTTTCCGAGCAATTGTGACGGCGCCACGAGCGCGATTTCAGTAACCGCGACATTGGGTAGTGCTCTAAATCCACAGAATTAGAGCACTGCCCGACATCGAGGTTGGCACTTTTGAAAGGTGTCCGGTGATCCTGTTCAAGTACTTCTTGCGGCAATCTGCTAAACGCGCGGCGATATTAACTTCCTTCCTGGTGGCATCACCACTATTCCTGCAAGCACAAGTGCTTTTCTCTCCGCCCGCAAATATATCCAACGACGGGCACTCCGGCGATCAGCAAATCGCGATAGACCCGAGCGGTAACATCAGTGTCGTGTGGTTGGACAGCACGCCGGGCTACTATGCTGTGTTCTTCAGCCGGTCCAGCGATGGCGGCGCTACGTTCTCAAGCCCGCAAAACCTCTCGACCGATCCGAACGGCTCGCTGGCTCCGCAAATTGCTGTTGACCCCAGCGGTGGCATCAACGTCGTGTGGGAGGACTCCACCTCGCCCAATGACATCTTTTTCAGCCGCTCCAGCGACGGAGGCGCAACTTTCTCTACTCCAAAGAACATCTCGAACAATCCGGCCGGGGCAATCAATCCGTACCTGGCTGTGGATTCCGGCGGGAACATCAATGTTGTATGGGTGGGTTCTCCGAGAACGGTTCCGAGCATCATTTTCTTCAGCCGGTCGAGCGATGGGGGTGCTACATTCTCTACTCCAATCGCGGTGTCAACCTACCCCTCCTATGGTCCCTTAGTCGCCGTAGATTTCGCTGGCAATATCAACGTTGCCTGGATCGAAGGCCTCGACGGCCCATTTCATGTCGGCTTCAGCCGTTCAAGCGATGGCGGTGCTACGTTCACCGCCCCGAAGCAAATCTCGGGCACCTCAGAGGTTTTCCCTGGACCTCGAATGGCCTTGGATTCCAAAGGCAACATTTATGTCGTCTGGTATACCACCCCAAATGGCAACATTTACCTGAGCTATTCTACCGACGGTGGCGCTACGTTCTCCAACACGAACATCACAAACTATTCGGGGGGTCCTACGCCCTCATCCTCACCCTCCGGCCCGCAGATCGCCATAGACTCTGGAGGGAATATCAACGTCGCCTGGGAAGATAACCGCTCCGGGCCTCTCGATATCTTCTTTAGCCGCTCCAGCGACGGAGGCGCTACTTTCCCCACTCCGCAGAACCTTTCCAACATGGGAGGCGCCGCGGACCTGCAGATTGCTACAGGTTTGAATGGCAGCATCAACATCGTCTGGCAGGACAGCACTCCCGGCAATTCGCAAGTTTTCTTCACCCAGTCGAGCGACGGAGGTGCTAGCTTTTCCACCCCTCAAAACCTCTCAAACGACTCCGGGACCGCCGGAAACCCGGTGATCGCTATGGATTCCACCAGTAACGTCAACATCTTGTGGATGGGCAGCACCTCCGGCAACAACGTTGACGTATTCTTCAGCCGCAGCGAACCTCCTCCAACTCTGATCTCGCTGGGCCTGAGTCCTTCAACCGTCACCGGGAGCAGTTCGTCGACTGGTACGGTAACGCTCAACACTGGAGCGCCGAGTGGTGGGGTGGTAGTCAGTCTCTCCAGCACCAACGCAGGTGTCGCCGCTGTCCCAGACAGTGTGACCGTTCCAGCCGGGAGCACAAGCGCCTCTTTTACGGTGACGACCACCCCGGTGAATACCTCAACGCCGGTTACGATCTCCGGCTCCTATAACGGCAGCGCGGAAACGGCGACGCTTACCGTAACCCCCCCCATCCTGACCTCGCTAACCCTGAATCCATCGATTGTTATCGGTGGCCCGTTAGGATCATCCACTGGTACGGTCACACTGAGTGCCCCAGCAGCCGCCGGTGGCGCTCAAGTTGCAATTTCCAGTGGTAACCCTTCTGCCGTCACCGTTCCGAGCACCGTGACGGTTCCGGCCGGAGCAACTAGTGCCACGTTCACGGTAAGCACCTCTGTTATTGTCATTTCTACTAGCGTCGCAATCTCAGCTTCGTATAACGATACAGCGCAGTCAGCGAATCTCGACATATTCTTGTAGTTACTGAAAGTCGCTGCCGCTCAACGGAGCTCTTTGATTCAGTCCAACCAGGGCGAAGTAACCTGAGCAACTAGATACTTCGCCGCGTCGCAGCGCTGGTTTTTTTCTCGAGAAGCGACCTGGGCGAGGCACGTAGGCTGATGACAGAAGACTTCTTCGTTCACACATGCGATCTTCCCTCATTCTAAGAGCAGTTACCACCAGCTGGGTCGCCGTCCTAGCGAACGCGGCCGCCGGCTTGTTGCTGACTCCATACGTCTTACACCACATCGGCGACGAGGCCTTCGGGTTATGGGTACTCGTGGTGACGCTGGTTGGCTACTACGGTTTTCTGGACGCTGGTGTCCGCTCTTCCATCTTGCGGTACACGTCGCGAAGTAGAGCGCTAGGCGACCAGGAAAGCGCCAAAGAAGTGGTTGCCACCGCGTTCTATTACTACTTATGTGTATGCGCGTTGTTAATTCTGGCCACCTATCTATCGGTAAGCGCCACTTCGCGTTTTTTTGGCGTACATAACCAACTGCTCGGCGCTTTCACATCCTTGTTCTGGCTGGCCGGTGTGGTACAGGCTTTGTCCCTTCCACTAGCGGTTTTCTCAGCCTCGCTGGAAGGGGCCGGCCGATATGATCAGGTGTATGTCATCCGCGTAGTGAGCCTTGCGGTCCGCGTGGTCGCGGTCATTGCCGTTGTCCGCGCGGGGGGCGGCCTGTTCGGTGTAGGTGCAGCAGTGCTGCTGTCACAACTTCTTGCATATGTCATCCAGGTGCCGCTTGCCATCCGTGCAAACCAAAGTTTGAGTCTCCGGCCGAAGTGGGTGCGCAAGAGCGTGTTCTTTAACATGTTTCGTTACGGTTCCATTAGCATATCGGTCTATATTGGCGAGAAACTGAGGAGTTGTATTTATCCTCTTGTCATCGCGAAGTTTCTGACGCCTGTAGCGGTAACTTTTTTCTCGCTACCAGTAAGAATTCTCTCCCTGCCCACGGAAGGCATCGGGACCATGACCGAAATTGTCAATCCGGTCTCCAGCGAGTTGGAAGCCCGAAATGATTTTGCCAAGCTCCGCGAGCTGATCCTGCTGAGCGTCCAGGGCGCCTTTCTGCTACTCGCTCCGATGGCAGCCTTTCTCTTCACATTCGGCCGCGAGTTGCTGACGTTGTGGGTGGGTCCTAACTACGCTTCGAGCTACAGCCTTCTTGTACTACTCACGCTCGGAATGGGGACGGCGGCTACCCAATGCTGCGTGCAGTCCATGCTCTTTGGTATCGGGCGGCATAAGCAGTTAATTTGGTATCGCTTGGGCGAGGGTTTGTCCATCGCGCTGCTCGGGAGTGCTGCGTTGCGAATAGCAGGCCTCGAGGGCTTCGCTGCGGTGATTGCCGTTACTCTTCTGCTGACCAGTTTGATCCTTGTTCCGCGTCATCTCTGCCGCATCGTGGGATTACCATTTCGCTCCTATCTTGCAGAAGGATGTCTGAAACCGTGCCTTGCGGCACTCCCGGTAGCCGCCGCGTTTATGGCGTTACGGGGCTTGCTCGTGGTAGACACTTGGCCGACGCTATTTTTCGCTCTGTTCGTCGGCAGCCTCATCTATTTCTTGACTTTATTCGCGATGCTCAGTGGGCCCCCTGCGCTCTTTGGCTGGCTTGTACCAAGTATTTTGCAGGTTTTTGAACGGAAGTTTTTGCGACCGCACGGCTTTAGGGTTCGTCCCACAACGGATGCGATTTATTCCGCGGAATCACAGTAAATTGATAGCTCTTCTCCCAACAGCGCCATTAACCGGGGCCGTAGTCGCTCCAGACGTCCCGCGTCCAGGTGGTTTGCAGGCGAGGTTTTACTTTCCCGAGCTGGATGCCATCCGCTTTTTCCTGTTTTGGGGAGTCTGGGGTTACCATGCGCTGCCCAGGGAACAGAATGTTTACACTGAGCATCACGTTCCCGCCGCTTTCGCTTCTTTGATTACCAGCCTTCTCAAGGCCGGCATGGCCAGCCTCGACGTATTCTTCATACTCAGCGCCTTTTTGATAACAGAGCTGCTGTTGCGGGAAAAGGAGCTCAGGGGCGTTCCGGATTTGAAGGCGTTTTACATCCGACGCCTGCTGCGGATTTGGCCGCTCTACTTCTTTATGATCGCCCTCGCTGGCTTTGTATCAATCTTCGATCGGAGTCAGCCATTGGGGTGGGCTTATGCGCTATCCTTTCTGCTATTCGCGGGAAACTGGATCATGGTTTTCCGCGGTTTTCCTCGCGCCGAGATCATTGGTCCTCTCTGGAGTGTATCGTTCGAGGAGCAATTCTACTTACTCTGGCCACTCGTCGTACGCAGGGCGTCCAAGAAGGCCTTATGTCAAATCGCGAGTGGACTGCTGCTTTTGGCTGCCCTGGCCCGTCTGATTCTGCTGCTAAAACATACAGGAGGGCAGGCCATTTGGTTTAACAGCTTTGCCCGACTGGACTCCATCGCCTGCGGAATTCTCCTGGCAGTGATTTTCCACGGATGTCAAACGGTCCGCATAGGCCTTATCCGTAGGCTGGCATTGCTTCTGGTCGGAATTTCGGCCTGGCTTATTGTCGGCCTATATTGCGGCTTGCTTGATCCTGTACCAACGTTGCTTGGAGGCATGATTGGATATCCGCTGATGTCAGTCGGAGGCGTTGCAATCTTCCTTTGTGTGTTGGGGGCGGCCCAAGACGGCCTTCCCTTCCTGAACTACTCCTGGCTCGTATATTTGGGAAAGATTTCATACGGTCTTTACGCCTATCACTTTCTGGGTCTGCAGCTCTCGCACTATCTTCTTACCCGATACCATCATGCGCACAGCTGGACGCTTTCTTGGTTAGGTGCACTGGCGATCACATTCTCGCTGGCCATCGTCTCTTTTCAATGGTTGGAAAGTCCATTCCTGCGTCTGAAGCGCAACAAGTTCACGCACATTCCTTCTGGAGCTGACAGCTGCACCGATGGTGAGGTGCCGACTGCCGTGGCCTTGAGCCCCACTACGGCACAGGTACAGTAATCGGCGGGCGCGAGTGTGAATTTAGTGCCGTAGTTCTCGGTTTGCCACACCGACTTGTCCGGCTGCGCATCCCAGAATTGCTCCGCGATGCCCATTCATTTCTGATGAAGTATCGTGGGGCACAGAGGCTTTGGCTTTGGAGAGTACACGGGCTGCTCCGGAGAGTTACTTTTGTCTGTCAAATCGTTGCATTCAGAAATCTCAGCGCGGTTAGTTCTTTGCCTGATGGTTCTACTGGCGCTGCTGCTGGTCATTCGCCTAGTCGCTTGCTCCGGAGTTTCACAACCCGCTGGTCCTCCGGTCATAACCAGCGGCTCCATATGCGGGCAGCTCGACGACAAGTTAGTGCATCTTCCTCCTAGCTATACGCTGCCTCTGATGCCGCCGGCAGCTGCCGGCCAAACGTTCACAGATCCGCAGTACGGCTGCGGCATAACAAGGCTAACAACGTTTGGAGAATTTCAGGCCAATCAGTCTAACCACCACAACTACTCAACCATCACGCCCTTCAGTGCCGACAGCAGCAGAGTCATGCTGTCCCTCACCAACGGAAGCGAAGTTATTGTTGACTTGCATGGGAGTGTGATTGTGGCAGCCGCACAGATCCCACCCACGAACTCACCTGACACTCCCTGGGACGCGACCAACCCAGCTGTGTTCTACTTCACCAACGGGAACCAGTTCTTCAAAGCAACGATCTCTGGAAGCGCCGTCACCAAAACCCTGTTGCATACATTCAACGGCTACGCTTCCGTCATCGCACCAGACCAAGAAGATTTATCTGATGATGGCTGTAAATACTGGCTGGTTGGGACGCCGTCTGGCGGCGGCCTCCCTGTGGGAATCCTCTACAGCCTCTGCACGGATACAGTCGTCTCGCAAAATCTTGCTGTTGGCGTCAAGGATAGCGCCACGGGATGGCACAAGATCCAGATTTTCCCATCCGGCAAGATGCTGATGACGTGGAGCAGTAACGGCCCGGGACCAGGACAGGGGTTAGAAATCTACAGTACCGATGGAAGCCTCTACTGGCATGTCGTGGACGGTAGTGCGCACTCAGATGTGGGAATCGATCTACAGGGGCGCGAGGTGTTGTTCCAACCTGCCGGGACAGCCAAGTCGCTCAACGCCTGCGCAAACCCATATACAGGGATATCCGTCATCGACATCAACGCCAAGGCCCCAGTAAACTGCCTAGCTAACGGCTTACCCCCATACCACATCAGCTACCGGGACAGCCCCAAGGGCTGGGTCCTGGTATCAATGTTCGATCAGGGCACCTGCCCGGACTATTCTTGCTTTGACGCCACGAATCCTAGCCATTTGATTTCAAACTGGCAGTCGATCTGGCCTCTCTACGGCGAGGAACTACTCCTGGTTAGGATTGATGGCACGGCTGTTTATCGCCTGGCGCATCACGGCTCGCGCAGCGCCGAGGCTTACGCCGCGCAGCCCCGCGCCGCCATCAGCCGGGATGGGAAATATGTCCTTTGGGACAGCAACTTCGACATCAGCAGCACAGGGGACGCGAACTACGCAGATGTGTACCTGATGCGCGTCCAGTGAGGCGCGCGGCGGAGATGCTCGTCAACAACTGACTAAGGGAAACATAAGAGCGCCGACGTGTTGTCTTTTAATAAAGCAGCGACCAAAGCCTCAAGCAAGGAGGCGGAAGTTGCCGATGCATATGTGAACTCGGTCGTAGGATCCGAGCAATCCAGGCACGCCCTACCGCATGAAGTCTGGTGGATTCTCTTTGCGGGAGCTCTCCTTCGACTAACGTTCTTTTTCCTTGCGGAGAATAATGGCGGCGACGCGCTGGCACGGGCCGCGATGACCGCCGGGTGGTTGAGGCATCCCGGCTCTTGGCTCAATTTTGAGCCATGGCTTCCCATGCATTTCTGGCTCATGGCCGGGATGTCTATGATCGTCGGTGAGCCAGCTCTCGGAGCGAGAATGTTGAGCCTGCTGTTGGGGACTGCATCGTTGGGTATCTTCTGGTTGCTCGCTAGAGAGGTTTACGGCCAGTCTGCGGCTACTCTCTCCCTGATGGTCTTTGCGCTCTACAGCTTGCACATTGGATATAGCACCACCTCTTCTTCGGAAGTGCCCTACTTGTTCTTCATGTTGGCTGGCCTCCTCGCTTTTTTCATCTATCGCCGCTCAGGCTCCCTAGCGATTCTGGGTCTGGGGGCAGTTGCACTCGGGATCAGTGGGGGAATTCGCTATGAAGCCTGGGTATGCATCTTCGCTCTAGTTCTCATCCTGATTTTTATGCCTCGGGCGAATGCGACCGGGAGATTCTGGCGCGCGGAACACGTCCGCGAAGTCTTTCTGTTTGGAGCAACTGCAGGGGCTTGGCCTTTGTTCTGGCTCATTTATCAATGGAAAGCCTTCGGAAAGCCGCTTTACGGCGTAACGATGAACTACAAATGGGTCGTGGAGCAAGCGGCGATAGAGCATAAGTCGAAGCTCTATCACGTGGCACTCTCTCCAGGAGTGATCTTGCTTACGCTATCTCCCGTGATCGTGGCGGTAAGCTTCTATGGACTAGCGCTTGGGCTCCGTGAGCCTGCGGGCCGTGCGTTTGCTCTGATTTTTTTGATGATGGCTGCCGCGTTCAGCTATCAAATCTTGACTGGCGGGCTGTTGCCATTGGCGCGCTACACCATCACGCTCGGAACGCTTCTTGCCCTGGCCTCCGGATATGGCCTTGAGCGGTTCGCACAACCGCTGTCGCAACAAGCAGCCCGGCGATTCCGCACCGCGATAGCTTTGCTCCTCATCATCAATCTCGGTGCCATTCTCGCCTTAAGCGAGGCACAGAATCGCTTCAGTGACCAGTTCAGCGCAATTTCTCCGCGCCTTCGATTTCGTCGCCACATCGAAGAAGTGCGGCGCTATCTGAAACCGCAGCTTAAGCCTGATGATGCGGTGATAATCGATGACTATAACGTAGAGTCAAACATAATAGCGGCGGCGATTGGGTTGCCGCTCGACGCGGCTGATCGTGCGTTCCTCGCCTCCTCCCAGCCAGTTTCCGAGCTGCCGGATTATATGGATCGAAGGCACCCGCGCTATCTGATTTATTCGGGCAGGGGGGTACTCAATGCGTATCTCACCCTACCGGGCAGCTGCACAAAATCTTTCATTAGCTTTAATGGGATGGAGTTTCGGTGCGTGTTCGCGAGTGACATCTATCGCGTCTATGAGGTCATTTATGGCCAATCGCAAACCGGTTCGACACGAGCGCAAGCGTCGAGATCGCGGCCAGACGGCTCTGCGCTCATCCAATGACCGAACGTTTCCGTGGCGTGGCTCCCCATCGAAGCGCGTCGCGATTCAGATCAATACAGCGGGCCAATCACAAAGACGTCCGTATAATTGGCACCTGACGGCGTACTAGACTGATTATAGTTGCTGTCGAACACTATGTACTTCCCATCCCTGCTTATCGAAGCCCTCGTTTGAGCCCAGTAGCTCTCGTCGGAGCGGCTGCGGTGGTGTGCCAGACGGACGGTGTTGCCAGCGCCGTCCCAGATGAGAATTTCTGCGGCGTAGAGGCTCCACCCCGACAAGCTCGTCGGGTTGTTGAAGCACCAATAGGAAGAGCTCGGGCAACTTCCGCTATCGTCGTCCGAGAAAACTATCCAGTGACCCGCGCCTGTGTCGCGTGCGCTGTTGTGGGAGGCGTTTCCAATGTTTTGAATGCCGTCGTTAAGACACATCCTTACGCTGTTGCTCGCCAGATCAAGGAGGCTGTAACCCCAACCGCTGGGACACCCGTTCTGCGCGGTTCCGGCATACCAGATGGAAGTGGCCACCATTTTGCCGGAGCTGTCCAAGCCCCAGTCTGTATGGGCGTTAGTGCCGCCTCCAGGGACTTCGTAAACGGTACCGTTTGGATTGTAGATGGTCCTACCGTTACCCTCAACGGAGACTCCGTTGTTCGGTACGATTTGAAGCTTGTGGTAGGTGACGCTGGGCATAACCGCGACTTCCGAAGCGCTCGTTGCCGCGCCGTTCCCTGCATTTAAGGCGACGAGAAAAACATCGGCGGTGTACGAATTGCCACCCATATCGCTGGCACTAGTCAGCCAGATATGGAGGCCGTCACTGGAGATATCCATATCGCCGGGGATGACGACGCTCGAGTACTGCGTAAAAGTCGCAAGCACCGCCGGGCTTACGGTCGCGTTTGGAGGCGTTCCGGTGATAGTGCCCTTTATGAATTGGTTCCCGCTCGTATAGTAGATAATCTTCGGATTCGTGGTATCCCAAACCATAATGGAAGAATTTGAAGCAGGCATGTTCGATTCAGGGACAACCACGTTTCCACTCAAGTCTACGATTATCGGAGCCGAGCCGTAGAGGAAGAGGTAGCTGTCATTGGCGTTGAATGGAGTCACGGTATTGTAAAAGTGGGTTGCTTCCACCCACCCCATCGCAATAGCGTCGGTGATACGGGTGATTTTGCAGCCGAAGACCGGATCCGTATAGCTTTGACCTTTTGCTGGAGGAGTGAACGTGTCGTAATTGGGCGGTGTGTAGACGTTGGTGTCGTTTAGCTTTCCGCAGGTAGGCAAACTGGGGATCGAAGCAACACCGGAGCCGCTGAAAGTGACCATGGCTGGGGAGTTGGTAGCGTTGCTGGCCACTGACACACTGCCGGGCAGACTTCCGGAGGAAGAGGGAGCAAACGTGACAATGAGCGTGGCCGTCTGAGCCGGGGCGATGACCTGGCCAGTGGAAAGGCCGCTCACGTTGTAGCCGGCGCCCGAGATGGTCACGCTCGAGATGGCCACGCTGGAATTGCCGCTGTTGGTGAAGGTGACATTCTGAAGGCTGCTGCTGCCCACATTAACGTTCCCAAAGCTCAGGCTTGTCGTGCTGGGATTGAGCAGGTACGTCGCCGGGAGGGTCACCGTCAGCGGGGTCGAGCCCGTGATGCTCCCGACCGTCGCCGAGATCGTGGAGGTCCCCGCGCCTACGCCAGTGGCCAAGCCCGTCGCGTTGATCGTGGCTACACCCTGA
>Ga0210409_10008034_pt1 | contig 10799 bp, 11 predicted proteins | sample IncBWH17MmetaG_FD_161649 | JGI IMG/M metagenome (GOLD analysis project Ga0210409, IMG submission 161649) | Forest soil microbial communities from Barre Woods Harvard Forest LTER site, Petersham, Massachusetts, United States - Inc-BW-H-17-M | ecosystem: Environmental > Terrestrial > Soil >...
GCATCAGCGCTTTCGTCGTCGAGCGCGGGAGCGCTGGCTTTCGCACGGCGCAGAAGCTCGACAAGCTCGGCATGCGCGGCTCGGGCACCTGTGAGCTGCTGTTCGATGACTGCCTGGTGCCGGCGGAGAACCTGCTCGGCAGCGAGAATGGCGGCGTGCGGGTGCTGATGAGTGGACTCGACTACGAGCGCGTGGTGCTCGCCGGCGGCTCACTCGGGCTCATGGCGGCGGCACTCGACCTCGTGCTGCCCTACATACGCGAGCGCCGGCAGTTCGGCGTGCCGGTCGGCACCTTCGAGCTGATGCAGGCCAAGATCGCCGACATGTACGGTGCGCTCAATGCCTCGCGTGCCTATGCATACTCGGTCGCGCGCGCCTGCGATGCGCGCACGGCGCGCCGGCGCGATGCCGCGAGCTGCATTCTGTTCGCGGCCGGGGCCGCGACGCAGGCGGCACTCGAAGCCATCCAGGCGCTCGGCGGCAACGGCTACATCAATGACTTCGCCGCCGGCAGGCTGCTGCGCGATGCCAAGCTCTACGAGATCGGCGCCGGTACGCAGGAGATCCGCCGCATGCTGATCGGGCGCGAGCTGTTCGAGGCCGCCGCATGAGTGTCGAGTTCGACCGCGTGCTGATCGAACCCGCCTACCGCAAGGTGGCCGTGGCGATCGGCGAGCGCATCCTCAGCCGCACGCTGCGCGAGGGCGAGCGGCTGCCGCCCGAGACCGAGCTCGCGCGGCAGTTCGGCGTGAACCGCTCGACCGTGCGCGAAGCGCTGCGCGAGCTCGAGAGCCGCGTACTGCTGCAGCGGCGTCCCGGCTCGAAGCTGATGTCGGTGAGCCGCCCGCAGCACGCAGCGGTCGCGCAGGGTGTGAGCCATGCCCTGCTGCTGCATGATGTCACCGTGCAGCACCTGTGGGAGGCGCTCAGGATCATCGAGCCTCCACTCACAGCCGCCGCAGCGCGCGCACGCACCGCGGCCGATCTCGAGGGGCTCACCGCTGCGATCAGCGCCTTCGGTGCTCCCGCCGCAGACACCGCGGTGACGGTACAGCGCACCATCGAAGTATTCCGCTGCATCGCGCGCGCCGCCCACAATCCGGTGTTGGGACTTGCGCAGGAGCCGCTCCTGCAGCTCCTCGAGCCTTCGCTGCGCATCATGATCGACAAGGTGCCGCAGGCGCGCGCGCGCATCGCCACCGCGCATCGGCGGCTCCTCGAGGCGCTCGAGGCGCGCGATGAGAGCGCAGCACAGGAGTGGATGGCGCGCCATATCCGCGATTTTCGCCGGGGTTACGAGTTGGCCGGGATCGACCTCGCGCTCAGGCTGACGAGCTCATAACAGGCCTGTGGGGAGCCATTCGCGAGCGGGGCCGCAGGTGGCGGTCTGCCGACGTGATGGGCGTCTCTGATTGCACCGCGGAAAGCAGCCCCGGGAGCCTGACACCGGCTATGCTGCGGATTCGGGCTGGCGCCCTGCCGGAGTCCCACCATGATGAGCCTGCTGATCTTCCTTTTCCTGCTGCTCGCGCTGGTCGGCTACCTGATCGGTCTCTACAACGGTCTGGTGCGCGTGCGTGCCGCGGTGAAGCTCGCCTGGTCGAACATCGATGTGCTGCTGGTGCAGCGGCACGATGAGCTGCCGAAGCTGGTCGAGGTGTGCCGGCAGTACATGCAGTACGAGGCGGCAACCCTCGAGCGCGTCATGCGCGCACGCGCGGGTGTCGATACGGCGCGCAGCTCCGGTAACCTGAGCTCACTCGGTGCGGCCGAGCGCGACCTGCGCAGCGGCCTGACCGGGCTCTACGCCGTCGCCGAGAACTACCCGCAGCTCAAGGCGAGCGAGCCGTTCCGCCACCTGCAGGAGCGTATCAGCGGGCTCGAGACTGCCATTGCCGACCGGCGCGAGGTCTACAACGAGGCCGCCAACATCAACAACGTGCGCATCGCGACCTTCCCGGACGTGCTGATCGCGCGTCTCGGTGATTTTCCGGCGGTGCAACTGCTGCACTTCGCGGCCGATCAGAAGGCGGACGTCGATCTGAAGGCGGCATTCTCGCGCTAGACGAGGCGTTCACCATGCACCCGCTGCAGGCGAGTCATCCGCCGCCGTATGCGCTGATCGCACTGGCGGCAGCGGCACTCGCACTCGCCGCACTGTGGCGGTTCCTCGCGCGGATGCGCCGCGACCGCCTGGTGGCCGACACTCCCGAAGTGCGCATCCGCTCCGCGGCGCAGGGCTACGTGAAGGTCAAGGGACGCGCGCAGCCGGCAGGTGGCGCGGCGACACCGGCACCGCTCAGCGGCCGGCCCTGCGTCTGGTGGTCCTACGAGATCGCGCACGAGGAGCGCGATTCCAAGGGTAATCGCCGCTGGCACACGACCGACAGCCGCAGCAGCATCGAGCCGTTTGCGCTCATGGATGATGACGAGGCGCGCTGCCTCGTCGGGCCGGTGAAAGCCGAGATCACCCCGACGGTGCACCAGGTCTGGTATGGGGCAACGTCCTGGCCAATGACCGGGCCGCCCGATGCGGGTAGCGGAATGCTGTTGCGTCTTGGCAGCTGGCGCTACACCGAGCGGCTCCTGTCGGTGGGAGCGCGTGTGTGTGTCATGGGCGAGTTCCGCTCACATTCCGAGGTCGGCGACGTCAATGCGGCCACCGGAGCGATGCTGCACGAGTGGAAGCAGGATCAGCAGGCGCTCCTGGCACGGTTCGATCTCGACCACGATGGAAAGCTGAGCGACGCGGAATGGGAAGCCGCGCGCGCGGCAGCCGCGCGCGAGTCGCAGACGCAGACACTCCAGTCATCGATCTCGCGCGAGAGTGTCATTTCCGAGCCGACCGACGGCGAGCCCTTTCTGATCGCGCCACTCACCGAAGCCGCGCTCGAGCGGCGTGAGAAGCTCTACGCGGGACTCTATCTCGCGCTGGGACTGCTCGGTGTGGTGGTCTGCGCCTGGGCGATCCGCCACACCGGTTACTGACGCCAGCGGGGTGCTCTTAGCGCGCGAGCTGCAGCGGCCCGAGCGCGGTGTCGGCCTGCTGCTTCAGCATGGTGCCGTAGAGCGGCTGCAGCTGATCGAGTTGCTGCTCGGGGAAGGCCTTGAGGTCGGGCGGGGGCCGATATCCAGCCCAGCTCTTACCGTCGCCGCCCCAGCCGCGGCCGACGAGCTGCGCTTGCGAGGCGCTCACTCCGATCAGCAGCAGCTCCGTCATGTCGAGCAGCACCGGAGGATCGGGGCCGCCCGTGACGAAGCACCAGCCCCGCAGGTACTCCGGCAGCTCCTTGTGGCGCGTCCCGCCAGCGTGCGCCGAGTCGTTGCGCCCCGGGCCGAGCACGACGATGGCGCTCAGACCCTGACTCGCTGCGAGCTGCGCGTACAGCGGACCGCACTCCTTCGGCAGACCCTTGGCGAGCGAGGCATCGAGAAAGCAGCTCTCGCGTGCGCGGCGCAGCGCATCGCTGGCACTCACGGGCACCGGCGCGAGGCCGAGTTGGCCCAGACGGTCCCTGACCGCAGCGAGCAACATGCTGCTCACCGGCCAGTTCACCGTATAGGTCTTGAGGAAACTGTTCTCGATCTGGCGCGAAGCATGAAAGTGGGTCACCTCGGGATCGAGCAGATTCACGATTCCGACCCGTGCACCGGCCGGCAGCGCAAGGCTCGGGGGCGGATGCGCGGCAGGAAGCATCGCAGGAATCACGCCGAGCAGCGCGGCACACAGTGCAGCCCGGTACGGCGTCGGTTTCCTTCGGCTCATGACCTTCCCACTTCACGGCGAGTCTAGCTCATAACCGACGCTTATGAGTCCATGATCCGAAACAACCGGATGTCTGCGAGGCACTCGTTACCATGGCCGCACGTTGTTCATCGAGGCGGCGACGCATGGCGATCATCGGAACGGAACGGGTTCTCGCGGTTGAGCACTGGACTGACACGCAGTTCACCTTCCGCACGACGCGCGATCGCGGGCTGCGCTTCGAGAACGGCCAGTTCGTCATGGTCGGCCTGATGCTCGAGCGGCCCCTGCTGCGTGCCTACAGCATCGCGAGCGCAAACCACGACGAGCACCTGGAATTCTTGAGCATCAAGGTGCCGGACGGCCCGCTCACTTCGCGGTTGCAGCACGTGCGGCCCGGCGATGAAGTCCTCGTCAGCCGCAAGCCCACCGGCACGCTGCTGCTCGGTGACCTGCGGCCCGGCCTGCGGCTCTACCTGCTCTGCACCGGCACGGGCGCCGCACCGTTCCTCAGCATCATCCAGGATCCGGAGCTCTACGCGCGCTTCGGCGAGGTGATTCTCATCCACGGCGTTCGCTGGGCGCGTGAGACCGAGGTGGTGCGACGGCGCATCGCCGTCCTCGAGCAGCACGAGCTGCTCGGTGAGATGGTGCGTAACTCGCTGCGCTATTACCCGACGGTGACTCGCGAGCCGCACGCCAATCGCGGGCGCCTCACGACACTGCTCGAGTCCGGCCGCCTGTTCGAGGACCTGCGCCTGCCGGCACTCGATGCTGCGGAAGATCGGCTGATGGTGTGTGGCAGTCCTGCGCTCCTCAACGATATGAGCGCCTTGCTCGATGCACGCGGCTTCGTCATCTCCCCGCACACGGGCGAGCCGGGTGATTACCTGATCGAGCGGGCCTTCGTGACGCGCGCGCCTTCATAGCCGCACGGCGCATCAGCGCGGCTGTGCGTTGGAGCACGCGCCGGCCGGCGAGTTCGCAACGGCTAATGACCCCCCTCGACGAGCAGTCCCGCATCGCGCAACGCGTCCGCGAGCTGTGCTTCGACGCGCACCGCCTCCGGCCGCGCGATACGCTGCAGATGCAGCACCGGACCGGTGAGCACCTCGATGCCGCGCCGGAGCACGCTGCCGGCAGCGCGGATTCCTGCCTTGTGCTGATCGAAACGCTGCGCCGGACTGTAGTGACTCATGCCGACGTAGATGCCGTAGGGACCGCGGTTGCGATCGGCGAAGTCGAGCAGCACCAGGTAGAGGTTGTAGCGGCCACGGCGTGCGGCGGTGAATTTCAGCGCCACTTCATAGAGCGCCGGCAGCCACTCGATGTAGTGCATCGGCAGCCACTCGGGGATGGAACGCCCGGCGCTGCGCCACAAGGCCGCCAGCGCCGACTCGATGTTGGCGGCGAACGCACCGCGCATCCACAGCTCATGGATGCAGTGCGCTCCGGCTGCGCCCTCCCCCGCCACGAGCGCGGCGCGCAGGCGCGCCTCGAGGCGCTCCTGCGGCAAAAGCGCGAGCGGCCGCGCAGCGGGCGGCAGCGACGCGTCGAAAGTACCTGCGTGTGCGCTCAAGCCGGCGCAGGTCGCGTCGCGCGCCCCTCGGCCCTGGCAGAAAAGAGCCAGATCACGCCGCCGATACTTAAGGCGACGGGCACGATGAGGACTGCCCCTCCGAGTGATCCGGTGACAGCCAGGTGGCCGATGAGCGGGGGCGATGGCACATCGCCGAGGAGATGAATGGTGAAAATGCTCAGAGCCATTGCGGAAGCGCGCTCGAGCGGCGACACCATGTTGATGATGGCGGCGTTGACGGGGCCGGTCGACATGAAAAGCAGCAGCTCGGCGACGACGATCGCCGGGTAGTAGGTGCCCGGTGAGGGCGCGACGAGCGCGAGCACCGCGACCGGCACGGCGGCGAGTGTGATCACCGCCGAGAACCAGAGATATCCCTGGCGCGAACGGCGCAGAAAGTAGTCCCCCAGCCAGCCGCCGGCGAGCGTGCCGAGGAACCCGGTCACGATGACGATGGTGCCGAAGCTCGTGGTCGATGCGTCGGCCGAGACGCCGCGCACCTCCTGCAGGAATGTCGGCATCCAGAAACCGAGCCCGCCGAGCCCGAAGGTGTAGGCGGCGTAACCGAGAATGAGCAGCAGGTACGGCGTGCGGCGCAGCAGGCTCAGATATACCCCCAGCGCCTGCTGCGCGCCGCCCGTGGCAGCCGCCGCGGGCCGCTCGCTCGCTCTCACCGTGGCGGGATCATCCTGCGCTCCCCGCGGCGGATCGGGCAACGCCAGGATCACTGCCGCGAGCAGCATCCCCGGTGCACCGCAAAGGTAGAACGCTGCGCGCCAGCCGAAGTGATGACCGATGGAACCACCCAGCACGTACCCGAGCGCGGCACCCACGGGGATTGCCATGTTGAGCACCGCATAGACGCGCCCACGCGCGCTCAGCGGGAAGTAATCCGCGAGCAGTGCCGGCGCGATCGCGGCATAGGCCGCCTCGCCGATGCCGACGAGCGCGCGCGACGCGTAGAGCTGCGGATAGCTGCGCGCGAGCCCTGACAGCACGGTCGCGAGGCTCCAGATCGCAACTCCGAGCGCAATCGGTCGGGTGCGCGAGCCGCGATCGCCCCACGCGCCGAACACGGGGGCCGCGACCATGTATACGACCATGAAGGCGGGCCACAGCCATCCGGCCTGCGCGTGCGAGATCCCCATCGCTCGCTCGAGCTCGGGCACGAGCGGCGGCACGAGGTACCGGTCGAGGTAGTTGAGCAGATTGATCGCGGTCAGCACGCCGAGTGCGATCAGCGCCCGGCGCGATGCAGGTGCGGCCAATGGCGGTGTTCCCGTGGCAGGTGAGCCCGCGCCGCACTTTACCGCAGCGCGCAACCGGGGTCCCCGGGAAATCGCGCGTCTTGCAGATGGGCCGGCGCTCATTCGGCGCGGCGGGCGCGATTTCCTGGGGTGGTCTACGCCGGAGCGAGTTTCAGCCGCTCGAGGTAGTGGCGTACCGGCTCGCGATAGCCCTCGCTGCTCGTCACGGTGGTGCCGCCGGCCACTACCAGGATGAAATCTCCGCGCGGCGTGCGGCTGATCTCCTTCACGTGACGCATGTTGACCAGGCACGAGCGGCTGATGCGCAGCATGGGCTGCGTCTGAAATGACTTCTCCGCCTGCTGCAACGTGCTGCGTGCGTGGAAGGTCTCGCGTCCTATGGTGAGGCGTACGTAGTTGCGGTCGGCCTCCACCACCTCCACCTGCGACACATCCAGCATGTGCATGCGGGTGCCGGCTTCGGCGAGCACCCGTGGCTGCGCGTCCGCCTGCACCCGCGCACCGCGCTCGAGTTGCTCGAGGAGCGCAGCGAGCGCGCCCTGGCGGTCGAAGCTTCCCTCGGCGTCGTGCCGGCGGCGTACGCGCGCCATGGTGGCCCGAAAGCGCGCGTCGTCGAAGGGCTTGAGGAGATAGTCGACCGCGCTCACCTCGAAGGCCTCGAGCGCGTAGTGATCGTAGGCGGTGACGAATACGATGAGCGGCAGGTGCTCCGGATCGAGTGCCCGCGCGAGTGCCATGCCGGTCATGGAGTCCATCTGGATGTCGAGGAACAGCACGTGTGGCCGCTGGCGGCGGATGGCCTCGAGCGCCGCGCTGGGGTCGCCAAACTCCCCCACCACACGCAGATCCGTCTCGCGCTCACAGCACTCGCGCACCGTACGCCGCGCCACCGGCTCATCGTCGACGATGATGACGTCCATCATGGGCGCGGTGCGCTCTCCGGCCGCGCCGGCGCACCGGGTCCATCGCGCAGCAACGGCATGTGGATCTCCGCCAGCCACAGGTCGTTATCCGCGGGACCTGCGGTGAAGGTGGCGCCCGCACCGAACTGCACCTCGAGCCGCTCACGCACGTTGGCGAGTCCGATGCCCGGAAGTCCTGCGGCCTTACCCGTTGCGATGGTGTTGAGCACGCGCAGCACCAGCCGCTCGCCGCTCGCGTAAGCCTCGACGCGGATGGTGACCGGCCCTTCGTGTCCCGCGAGCCCGTGCACCACGGCATTCTCCACCAGTGGCTGCAGGATGAGGCTCGGCACCCAGGCACGCGCCACATCCTCGCGCAGCGGCACGCGGATGGTGAGACGGTCGGCGAAGCGTTTCTGCTGCAGCTCGAGATAGAGCGTGACGAACTGCAGCTCATCGGCGAGGCGTGAGAACTCGCGCTCTCCCGCACTCAGCAGGCGGCGCAGGAGGTCCCCGAGCTGCACCACCATCGCCTGCGCCGCAGGCGGATCCCAGGTGATCTGTCCACGGATGGTGTGCAGCAGGTTGAAGAGCGTGTGTGGCGAGAGCTGCATGCGCAGCGCCGCGAGATGCGCCTGGGTGAGTGCGCGCTCGAGCGCCGCGGAGCGCAGCTGCGAATCGCGCAGCCGCTGATAGAAGGCGAACCCGGTCACCAGCGCCAGGCCGAACCCGTACGTCACGAGGAAGCCCGTGATGCTCGCGAGCCAGATCGGCACCTCGTGGGTGAGGAACCCGCTCCAGCTGCCCCACTCCTTCTGCATCGAGTCGTGGATCATGGGATTGCCGTGCGCCATCCCGGTCAGATACTCCCCGAGGACCAGTGCCGGGGAGGCGAGCACCGCGAAGCCGAGCGCGCACAGCAGCTGCAGCGGCAGCGCGCGCCACAGCGGCTGCCAGCCAGTGCGCAGCGCACCGCGCATGCTGAGGATGAAGAGCGGATAGAGCACCAGATGCTGAATGACGCGGGCGTCCCACGGTGCGAACACGTGGTGAATGTTCATCACCGAGAGACTCGCCTGCATGTTGTTTGCGTACATGACGTTCGACAGCGCCACGTAGATCCAGAACACCGTCAGCACGCCCAACAGCGGCCGGAAGCTGCGGTGAATCGCGTGCGACCCCTCGGCGGCGGTGACGCTCTCGCGCTGGCCGAGGGTGGCAGGTGCGGGCGTGGCCCGTTCCAGCGGCGATGCGCTCATCCCCCTTGAAACTCCTTAAGTCTAGGTGCGGTGTGGCCGCTTTGCCTCATAGCGTACCTCCACTGCGGCCGCCGTGCGCGCAGCAGCCAGGAATCCGGGACGAGACCGTCGGCCGCAGGGACGGGCGCGCGTATACGACGGCAATCGCGCGTGCTGTCGCCGGCGCGGCGGCGGCCGTCAGCGTGGCGCGCAACGCCCGCACAGGGGACGAGACGCGCGGGCCAACACATGTTCGCAGGCGGGAACGGTACGAATCCGTTGGTGGCCGGGATCAACACGCGGTGCGGGGTCTTAGCGCCGTGAGCGTGGAGGAGTCTCATACAGCACGACGCAACTCGGTCCACGACCAGCAACACCATCCACGATCCAACACGGCCACAACCAACACACCACGGGAGATGATCATGACCAGCAAGCTCAATGGGTTCCGCCGCACCTCCGCCACACTCGCCGCGCTCGCTGCCTGCTGCATCGCCGGCACTGCCTTCGCGGCAAGCCCCGACGTCACATCCTCCGTCAGGGTTCCCTATGGCGATCTCAACCTCACGAGTGAACAGGGAGCCAGGACATTCCATGCGCGCGTTGCCGCTGCGGCGCGCCAGGTATGCGCCGCCGATGGCCTCGACATCCGCAACCTGCAGGCCTACTGGGCCGAGCGTTCCTGCGAGACTCAGGCCATCGCGAACGCCGAGCGCGGCGTGCAGGGCGTGAAGGTTGCGAGCCTCGCCGCACGGCACGAGCACAACTGAAAGAAGGCACCACAGCCACGATCCGCCGCAGCGGGTGACACCGGTCGCCCGCGTGCGGTGCGGGCGGAGCAGCGCTAAGTGAGCAGTTGGAGCTCCGTCGGGCTCAGCTGCAGCCGCGCAGCGGCGAGATCTTCCTCGAGATGCGCGACCGAGGAGGTTCCCGGGATCGGTAACATCGCCGGCGATCTGGCGAGCAGCCAGGCGATAGCGACCTGCATCACCGTTGCTCCGTGCGCCGCGGCCACCTCTTCGAGCGCCTTGCCAGACTCGCGCACCGCAGCCGAGCCACCTTCGAGCTTCGTCGTCGAGCCACTGGCGAGCGGCGCCCAGGGGATGAACGCGAGGCCCTCGCGTGTGCATACACCGAGCACATCCTCCGAGTCGCGGTCGGAGAGGTTGTAACGATTCTGCACCGAGACGATGGGCACGATGCGCCGCGCCCGCGCCAGCTCATCCACGTTGAAGTTCGAGACGCCGATGTGGCGGATCTTCCCTTCCTGCCTGAGCTTGGCGAGCTCGCCGATCGAATCTTCGAGCGGCACCTTGGGATCGGGATGATGGAACTGATAGAGATCGATCCGCGCGAGCTTCAGCCGTTTCAGACTCCCCTCGCACGCCTCGCGGAGGTGCTCCGGCCGGCCGTCCGGAACCCAGTCCGATGCCCCCGGCCGCAGCAGCCCTCCCTTGGTCGCGATCACCAGGCCCCGCGGATAGGGTGAAAGGCTCTCCGCGATCAGCCGCTCGCTCACCTCGGGGCCGTAAGCGTCGGCGGTATCGATGAAGTTGACGCCGAGCTCGACTGCGCGGCGCAGCACCCGCCGTGCCTCTGCCGGATCTTTCGGCTCGCCCCAGATGCCTGGACCCGTGATGCGCATGGCACCAAAGCCCATGCGATTCACGCCCAGATCACCTCCAATGGTGAAGGTGCCCGCTGCCGCGGCGGGCGTGCGCCCCGTTCCAGATGCAGGGGCGCCGGTCGTGCCCGAGGCTCTGCCGGGCACAGGAGGCGCCGTGTGCGCCGCCTCCACGATCGGTGCAATGCCGGCCAATCCGAGAACGCCACTCATGAGGAGCTGTCGCCGAGTGAGCTGCGATGCGCTCATGGACACGAATCGTACCGCCGCACATGCAGCCGCACCATGCACGGCAATGCCTGCCGGAGAAAAACGCGCGCGAAAAAGCACAAGGGCGGCCTCGCGGCCGCCCCCGTGAAGACTCAAGCGATGTCAGTCAGCTTCAGGCGGCTTTGCGTCCCGCGTGCGAGCGACCGTTGCTCTCCCGGGCGCGGTGCTGGGCA
>Ga0210409_10008035_pt1 | contig 10798 bp, 6 predicted proteins | sample IncBWH17MmetaG_FD_161649 | JGI IMG/M metagenome (GOLD analysis project Ga0210409, IMG submission 161649) | Forest soil microbial communities from Barre Woods Harvard Forest LTER site, Petersham, Massachusetts, United States - Inc-BW-H-17-M | ecosystem: Environmental > Terrestrial > Soil >...
GAGAGACGTAGATTCCCCGCCAAACGTGCGCCGTGTAATACAACTCTACGATGTTTTCCCGCCCGTAGTTCAGCTTGCCATCGCCAAGCAAGAAACCGAGTCCGCCGTCCGCCAGATAAATTTGGTGATCTTTTTTGATCCCGTTCGACACGAACGCCCCACCGGCACGGTCTTGCTTGCGATGCCATTTCGCGCCATTGGCCCGCACGCCTCCGGCGATAGTCGAATCAACCTCCGTATAGGCAAAGGACTCAGTCTTGCCATCGTCCCATCCCCAACGGGCAAACGCCGTGAAGTTCCGTGTGAGATTCTGTTCCAGATTGACGCCAAAGCCATACTTGGCGGTGATGTGCCACGCGTGGTTCGTGATATCTGGAACAGTGACCAAGCCTTTTTCAAACTGGGCAATGGCATTGCGGTAGATGCCCATATTCGCGTGGTTGACGAAGGCTAACAGCCGGACCACGCCTCCTTTTTTGGGCACGATGCCGTGACGGAGTTCGTATTCCCAATTTTCCGCATGTGCTTGCCAAGGCCGCCACACCAGGTCAATCCCGTTCGCGACTTTCGGCATGAGCCCTTCAGCAAACCGGAATCCCCAGTTGCGGTCCTCGTAGTCCGCCGCGAATCCCACGGTATAGCCTCGCGTATCGGCGGCGTAGTCCCAAGCGCCGTTGTTGTCCAATGTCCAGTTATTGAATTGAAAGTGTGTGTCGGAGCCGACTGAATTCTGATCCAGGAAATCCGGCATGCTGAATTTGCCAAAGCGAACTTCCAGGCGGCGGCGCGGCAGTTCTTCGAACAACGATAGAAAATTCCTCTGCTTCTCGATCTTATCCTTGCTCAACGCGAATACTTTGTGGATCATGCCGCGTCCCAGGTACGGTGCTTTGCTCAGCAGCGGGTTGCGCACGATGTCCAAATCCGTATTTCCCGCCAGGCCCAGGCCGGTGCTGAGCGCCGCGCCGCCAGCTTCTTCGATATCCATCAGGATCTCGGTGGAATTGTTCAGCCGCACGCCGGTGTAGAGCGTCATTACTCGGGAGGTGGCTTTATCGAAGTTCGCGCCCAGGCTGTGCGGTCCGCTGTACGCAGCGGGAAAGTCGGGGTGAGCTTGGAAGATAAAGTTTGTCTGGCCCGTTAGCCAAAAGCGAGAGTCCTTGAAATGCGGGAACATCGCCTCCGGATCAAGATCAGTCGCCGGATCGGCCGAATCCTCGGCCGGAGCCTGCGATGCCGGAGCGGGAGCACGCGGCGGCTCCTGAACTGGTGCCGCATCCTGCGCGTGCATGGACGGAGATACTGCAAGGAATGTTAGCCAGCCGGCAGCTCCCACCAGGCACGCATTCAAGTAAGGAAAACCTCTTAGCATTCTTTGTTCCTTGCCTGGGGCTCCCTAGTTGGTGCTGCTCCGCGCGTCGAACCATCGCCCAAGATAAGTCTCAGATGATTACAATCGCATGAACAACGCCGGGCTTCTCCGTGCTCCTGCTCGGCAATCGTTAGTTAATCGCACTGAACTTCCATTATAAACTATGCTTAACATATGCCGGTGTCAATGATTCTCGCGGCTTGTTTCCATTTGTACGGGACATTTTGAGAATCGCACGCTGCCGGGGCGCCACCCTCTTGCGCTCGCCTACCCCGTTGCTCTACTGTTCCTGAGGCCATTGCTTTCTGGCCCGAAACATTGATACCATACCCCTATAGGGTAGGCAAGCAAAATGTCTCATACCTCACGCGAAAAACTCGACCTTGTCAATCGCACAAAAAAAATCATCGGCCAGCTCGAAAGCGTGCTCCGAACCCTCCATGAGGACGACCCCTGCGCCGACGCCCTTCAGCGTCTCGCCGCCGCTCGCGGCGCCATCAACAGCCTCATGGCCGAGCTCATGGAAGACCATATCCACAACCACATGCCGCGCAATTCCAAGTCCTCGGAGGAAGCCGCCGACGACGTCATCCAGATCGTCCGCACCTATCTGAAGTGATCTAGATCGCATTCGCCTTTCCGCCGGATTTTCTATATCTTCTTTGCACCGATATCTTCCGGCGAGAAACGAAGTACGCAAAGGAGAACCTCGGGTGAAAGCGTTATACGCAGCCGTCATTCTTGCCGCACTCTGCAGCGCGCCGGCGCTTCGCGCGCAGGCCGGTCCCGTCGAAGGCGGCAACGAGGTACAGGTCTGGGCCGGCGGTGGGCATGGCACCAACGGAGTCGAGTCCGGAGACGGTGTGATGAACATCGGCTTGCGTTACGGATTGATCCTCACCGCGCCGCATGGCCCGGGATTTCTTCGCGGACGCTTGGAGTATGCCGTCGAAGCGGTTCCCCTCTTTCTTGTTTTTCAAAAAACCAACACCGCTTACGGTGCCGGCATAAATCCCTTCGCTTTCAAATGGGCTTTCGACACGCACCGCAGCGTGGTCCCCTATTTCGAACTCGGCGGCGGCACGCTCTTCACCAACACAAAAGTCCCGGAAGGAACTTCCCGCATCAACTTCACTAGCAGCGGCGCCGTGGGCCTGCATTTCCCAGGTAGCAAGCACAACATCAGCGCCGAAGTTCGTTTCATGCACATTTCGAACGCCGGACTCGCGACGCCGAATCCCGGTATCAACACCATTCAGTTTCGTGTGGGGTTTGGCCGCTTCAGCCAGAAAGAATAGCGATGGACCTCCACCAATGAGCTAACGAGATGAAAATGCTTGCCATCATCATTGCCGTAATCGTTCTATTCACCATCTTCATCGTCGTACGCGCCTCGCGCACCGGAGAGAAGTCTCCTACTTCGGGAACGCCCGCGCCAGAATTTACGCTGAACTCGCAGGACGGCAAACCGCTTCATTTACAGGATTTCCGCGGAAAATGGGTCGTGCTTTATTTTTATCCAAAGGATTTCACCAGCGGCTGCACCAAGGAGGCGCACAATTTCCAGCGCGACCTCGCGCAGTATGAACAGAAAAACGCCGTCATCCTCGGCGTCAGCGTCCAGGACGAAGCCACGCACCAAAAGTTTTGCGCAAAAGAAGGGCTTAGCTTCAAGCTCCTCGCGGATACCAACTACGAGGTTTCCTCAGCTTACGACTCGCTCGTAAATCTCGGCGTCGCCAAGCTCTCCGCGCGCCACACTTTCCTTATCGATCCCGCCGGCATCGTTCGCAAAACCTACCTCAACGTCAACGCCGAAAAACACAGCGCCGAAGTCCTCGCCGATCTCGCACAATTCCAGCAGGCTAATTCCGCAAAGTAGCCGAAGGCCGGCTTGCTGCGGGGCTTCGTACTTGCGAATCTCGCCTGCTTCCCGCGAAGCGATGACTGCCACAGGCATTCGTGGCCGAGAATGTGTCGCTAACCCCGGTGTCTCGATTACGGCGCTTTCGCCGCAACTACGCCGATGTTCGCGATGTTGTCGCCCTTTTTGATGGTGGGTACGGCATCCACATGCAGAACGACCCCGGCAACCGGCGCGCGAGGTTCGGCAATGACTTTGCCAAAGAAGTCCGTCACTGTTCCGAGCTTCATCCCGGCTTCCACATACGTTCCCCGCTTAACCAACGGATAGAAGATGCCCAGTTGGTCACCCGTGACGTCAACAATCTTGTCCAGCCAGACTGGGTTTTCGATGACGTGCGCGTCACCCGGCAGCATCTTCAAGGCGCGCATCGTGCTCAGCGTGCCGTTCACGAGCAGCGCCAGATCATCGGTCTCTACCGTCCCTGCGTGCCCCGCTTCCACGACGATCGAAGGCTTGCCGTGCACCGACGCCGTATTGTCGAGATACCGCGTGGCCGCGGGATCGGTGGGCCGCTCACGCCAGATAATGATGTGGTCGAGTCCGAACGCCAGCACCATCTGCTTCGAAATGCGATCCTGCTCTTCCTTGCCCGTCGGGCCCCAGTAAGCGTAAGGCCGCAGGCTCTCGTCGAGATCGCCGCCGTGGTAGTCGATTAGGAAGTCGCAGCGGTCGATGATTTCTTTCGTGATCAGAAATGACGCGCGCTCGGTTTGCGTCCCGTCGGCTTTGCCCGGATAAAAACGGTTCATGCTCTTTCCGTCGACGGGATTGACGTGCGGAACTTTTTGTTCAAACGACGCGATGTTCACGAGCGGAACGAGAATGACCGTCCCGGTGATTTGCGTAGGGTCGAGCGCGCCGATCAGTTTTTCGATGGCGATGATGGAAGTGTATTCGGTGCCGTGCGCACCGGAAACCAGGGCCAAAACTTTTCCCGGCTTTGCACCATTCACCACCGCCACGGGAATGCTTGTCGCCGCATCCACGCCCGCGGGCACTTCCAGGTAGCCAGTGGCTTTCTGCCCCGTCGCCGCCGATGCCGTCCCCACGGTGAAGCGAGATTGTGCGGAAACGGTAAGGGAAAAGAGCGGCGCGAGAAGCGCCGCCCCGAGAATCAAATCACGCATATGCATCATTCACCTCCAGCAGCCTTCGTTTCCGCTAGTGCCGGTTTTTCAGCAGGCCGCGCCGGGGTTTTATCGCCCTTGACGTAGTGCGCGTACCAGGCGAGGTAGCGCTCCATGCGGTCCTTGATGTGCGAGGGCGTGGTGAAGCCGTGATATTCGCCGGGATACACCACGAGTTCGGTTTCGCGGCCGAGGCTCTTCATGGCCTGATACATTTGTTCGCCGCCGATAATGGGAACGTTCCAGTCCACGTCCCCGCCCATAAAGAGAGTGGGTGTGGTGATTTGATTGACGCGGTAGAAAGGCGAGACTCTTTCCCAAACGGCCTTGTTTTCCCAGGGCCGGCCCAGCTCGGCTTCATAGTCTTTTATATATCGGTCGTGGCCGTAGCCACTGGTCAATAGTGCTATCCCTGCTCCGGAGATCGCCGCTTTAAAACGTGTTGTCTGCTCGATGATAAAGTCGGTGGACATTCCGCCATAAGACCAGCCGCCTACGCCGAGTCTTTCTGGATCGGCGATACCTTGCGCGACGGCGTAGTCGACCATGGCCATGTCGTCTTGATAATCCTTGTTGCCCCAGTCGGCGAATATCGCTTCGCAGAATTTCTGGCCGTAGCCGGAGGAGCCACGGGGATTAGGAAGGAGCACGGCGTAACCATTCGCGGCGTAAAGCTCCGCGAGGTGGTAGAAGGAAGCGGAGTATTGCCCAACGGGACCGCCATGAGGATTGAGCAACGTGGGCACTTTTTTGCCGGGCGTGTAATCGACGGGCTTATAAAGGTAGCCGGAGACGGGAGTTCCATCTTTGCTCTTGAAATGGACGTAGTCGATCTGGGAAAGGCGGAGTTGCGAAATCAGCGCATCATTCGTTTTGGTGAGCCGCGTGAGATTATTTTCGTTAAGAAAGAAAATTTCATCGGGGCGATCGAGTGAACTAACTTGCGCGGCCACGGCGCCGTCTTTGCCGAGCGAATAGGTCGCAACATTGAGGCGGCCGCCAATGGGACGGGAGATTTCGCCTCCCGTGACGGCGATGCGGCAAAGATTTTGCGTGCCGTCATCTTCGGCGATGAAGTAAATCGAGCGCCCATCGCCGGAAAAACGCGGACGGCGCACGCTGCGGTCGAAGGCGAGTGTCAAAACTTTTGCTCCACCGCCGGTGGATGGAGCGATGGCGAGATGATGCGTGGCGTAAATCATGTCCTTAATGTCGGTCTGGCTGACAAAAGCGATCCACTTGCCGTCGGGCGACCAGGAAGGCGAGCGATCCGGGCCCAGGTTGGTCGTGACTTGCGTCAGGTGCGCGCCTTTATCGGTATTGTCGGCAGCGACGGTCCAGATATCGGTGTTGTAGGTGCGATCGGGATCAGGGGCGCTGCGATTGCTGGTGAATGCCAGCAACTTTCCGTCGGGCGACCAGGCTGGTTCGGAATCGTCGAAATCGCCGGAAGTGATTTGATTGACTGATTTCTTTTCGACGTTGAAAACGTAAAGGTGCGTGCGGCGGCGATCGAGATAGCCGACGGTGTCTTCTTTAAACTCGAGGCGGTCAATGACGTAAGGAGGCGGCGTTTTCGGTTTTGCCGCGGGCTTGTCTTTGTCTTTTTCTTTTGCGGCTTCGGTGTCTTCCGGTTTGGGGTCAGCGAGAACTAGCACGAGGCTCGTGCTATCGGGCGACCATTCGAAATCATTGACGCCTTGTGCTGCTTCAGTGAGGCGAACCGCTTCTCCGCCCTGCCGGTTCAAAAGCCAGACCTGGCCCTTGCCGCCGTTGCGCGAGGAAAGAAATGAGAGGTACTTGCCATCGGGGCTCCAGCGCGGGTGCGAAGAGGAAACGCCTTCGGCGGTCAGCGGAATGGCATCGCCGCCGCGCGTCGAGATCATCCAGAGGCGCTGTTCGTTCTTGTCTTCCTTGAGCATTCTGGTTCGAACGCCGTACGCCACCCACTGGCCGTCGGGACTCAACTCCGGTTGCGCGACATCGCGAATTTGAAAGTAGTCGTCAATGGTAATGAGACGAGGCGTGGCCGGAGCCGTAGTGCCCGCCGCGGTTGTGGGTGCGGGCTTCGAAGCCGGCTCCTGCGCGGAGGTAGAGAGAGACAGGACGAAACCGAGAAACAAGAGAATAGCAGCGCTGCAGAATGGTTTCTTCATGCGGGCAACTCCTTTAAATGGGTTGGATCGTTAACCGGGCGCTTAGTGTAGCAGACGCCCCGCCGATGGAAGATTGGAAAAAAGTCGATGCCAGTGAGCGTGGCGAATGATGCTCCAAATCGGCCGCAAAGCGGTCTGGACGAAGGCCGTATCTCGGAATCAATGCATTGGTGATGCGGTTCGCTCTGCGATTCACGTTTTAGCGGCGCGGGCCTCGCTTGAGGCCGGCACTTTCTTATCCGTCGGGTTGGGCCTATGATCGAGCCCACCCGCCGGTCTCGTGTTGGAATTCAACTCTGCGCTTGCGTATTGTGGGGGCTTTATGTGGAGATGGAAAAAAGCGGTCGGAATCATTTTCGGAGTGGCACTGACGTTTGCGGCCTCTGCCGTGCCACAGAGCAGTCCAAAATCCCCAAAGCTGACGATTGAGCAATTGATTGATATCAAGCATCCGTCCAACCCGGTGTGGTCGCCGGATGGCAAACACGTTGTCTTTACCTGGGATCGCGCGGGCGTTGCCAATCTTTATGTGGCCAATGCGGACGGCCATGGCCAACCGCAAGCGCTCACCCCGTTTCCCGAAGGCCAGGTGGAGGGTGCGTTCTGGAATGAGGACGGCGATACAGTTTATTTTCCGCACGACGGCGATTTGTGGCAGGTCCCCGTTTCGGGAGGTGCGCCAAAGCCGGTGTGGAGCAAGCCGGATCGTGGGACCGGTATTGTCCCATCGCCGGACAGCAAGAGGGTCGCGTTCGTAAGGGGCAACTCTTCGGCCGCTGAAGGTGCTCCACACGGAAGCGACCTGATCATACGGTGGCTCTCTGACGGAACGGAATCGACCGTCGCGCACGATGACGTGAGCATTCGCGGCATTATTTGGTCCCCCGACGGCACGTCCATCGCCTACACCGGCGGTTCCAAGATCATCCATCACGATGAGTCTCCAGCGTACTCCGGCGCGAAGATCCTCTATCGAGTTTCCGAATACGTGCCGGGCCAAATCTATGCCTTGAAACTCACGGGCGGCAAACCGATCGCCATCAGCAAGCCCGGCGAATACGGAGGTTTGGCCTGGGTTGACCCAGCGCATCTGGTCTTCGATGGCCAATCCAGCGACTTCAAAAAATATTTCATTTATCTCGCCGACGCTGCCAGCGGTTCCACGCGAGCCATTCATGAGGTGGATGAAGAAAAATTTTGGAGCATTCCCGACTGGGGCGAAGCAGGAGCGCAGCCGTGGCCCTCGCCCAACGGCAAATGGATTGCCTTCCTCAGCGATCAGGATGGCTGGGACCATATATACGTGATGCCCGCGTCGGGCGGGGAGGCAGTCCAGATCACCAAAGGGCACTTCGAGGCGTGGCGTCCCGCTTGGTCGCACGACAGCACGCGCATCGCCTTCGACGCGAACTTGGAAGACCATCCGGGCGACCGTGTCATCGGCATCGCCAACATCGGCGATGATCCTGCGCACGCGGCCGTCACCTACATCACGACGGGCCCGGGCACGAACATCGAGCCGCACTGGTCCGAAGGGGACGGGCGACTGGTCTATCAGCACACCGATACGCGCAACAGCGCGGACCTTTTCACCATTGGCACCAACACTGGCGCACAACCAGTGAGGCTGACGGACTCGATGCCCGCAGGGATCGACCGCTCCAAATTTGTCGAACCTCAGTTCGTGCACTTTCCCGGGCCCGATGGCCAGCAGGTTCCCGGCTGGCTTTTTGTACCGAAAAATCTGGACCGCACAAAAAAACATCCGGCGATCATCTGGATTCATGGCGACGGCGTTAATCAGAACTACAACGGCTGGCACGTGCAGCGAAATTATGCTGTGTACTACAGTTTTCACCAATATCTGTTGCAAGAGGGCTATGTCGTTTTCGCTCCGGACTATCGCGGCAGTATCGGCTACGGGCGCGATTGGCGGAACGGCGTGTTCATGGACGCCGGCGGCAAAGATGCCAAAGATGCGTGGATGTCGGCGAATTATCTTAAGACTCTTCCGTATGTGGATAGCGAGCGGATCGGTGTCTGGGGATTGAGCTACGGTGGGTTCTTCACGCTGATTGCGATGACCGATCAACCGAAGTTGTTCCGCGCAGGTGTGGACGTGGCCGGTGTCGTTGACTACGTGATGTACTACTCCGATCCTTATCATGGCGACTGGACAGCCAGCCGCATCGGAACGCCGGAGCAAAATCCTCAGGTCTACGCGAACGCTTCACCGATTTCGCATATCGATCGGCTGGAACGTCCCCTGCTCGTGCTGCACGGCACTTCCGACGTGAACGTCCCGTACCTCGAATCTGTTTGGCTGATCGACGAAGGACTCAAAAAAGGTAAAGGTAATCTCTTTTCCTACATGATGTATCCGGGCGAATTCCACTATTTCACCAGAGCGCATGTCTTGCTCGATGCCTGGCATCGAGTCGACGACTTCTTTGCGCTTCACCTGCAGAGCAAGACCAAGTAACCGCTGTTTTTCTATTCGCCGGATTTCGAGGCTGGCACAGGCCTTGCGGGGGCGGGGTCGCCTTTGACGTAGTGACCGTACCAGGCGAGGTAGCGATCGAGTCGATCCTTGATGTGGGAAGGCGTCTTGAATTCGTGGTATTCGCCGGGGTAGACGACGAGTTCGGTGGTGCGGCCGAGGCGCTTCAGGGCCTGGTACATCTGCTCACCGCCGAGGATGGGGACGTTCCAGTCGATTTCACCGCCCATGAACAGGGTAGGCGTGGTGATGTTGTTTACGCGATAGAACGGTGAGACTTTTTCCCAGACGGCCTTGTTCTCCCAGGGGTGGCCGAGCTCAGTTTCGTAATCGCGCTGATATTGGTCGTGGCCGTAGAAGCTGATGAAGAGCGCGCTGCCGGCGCCGGAGATGGCGGCTTTGAAGCGGTTGGTCTGGGCAATGATGAAGTCGGTGGAGATGCCGCCGTAAGACCAGCCACCGACGCCTAGCTTCGCCGGATCGGCGATGCCCTGCTCGACGGCGTAGTCCACCATGGCCATATCATCCTGAAAATCCTTGTTGCCCCAATCAGCCCAGATCGCCTGGGCAAACTTCTGGCCGTAGCCGGTGGAACCGCGTGGGTTGGGAAAGAGGACGGCGTAACCGTTGGCGGCATAGAGCTGCGGGAGATGGTTGAACTCGGCGTAGTAGGCCCAGACGGGACCGCCATGCGGACGAAGGATGGTGGGGTACTTCGTGCCGGGGACGTAGCCGAGCGGCTTGTAAAGGTAGCCGGAGACAGTAGTGCCGTCCTTGCTTTTGAAGTGGACGTATTCGCCGTGAGAGAGCTTGAGCTGGCTCATCAGGGCGTCAGTCGAATGGGTGATTTGGGTTAGCTTTCCTTCAGAGGCGGAGAAGAGCTCGTCGGGGCGGTCAATGGTGGCGACTTGGGCGACGATGTCGCCGGTTTTGGCTAGCGAGTAGTCGTTGACCATCAGGCGGCCGCCCACCGGGCGCGTGATTTCGCCGCCGGCAACGGGGATGTGGCAGAGGTTCTGAGTGCCGTCATCATCCGCGATGAAGTAGATGAATTTGCCGTCGGGAGAAAAGCGGGGCGAGGTGACCATGCGGTCGAAGCTGAGCGTGAGAACTTTGGTTGGGCCGCCGGCGGAGGGAGCGACAGCGAGGTGCTTGGTGGCGTAGTCGAAGAGGTGCGGATCGAGCTGGGTGACATAAGCGAGCCATCTGCCGTCGGGAGACCATGCCGGAGTGGTGTCGGAGCCAGGATTGGTTGTGATTTGGGTGAGGTGAGTGCCCTTGTCGGTGTTGTCCGAGGCGACGACCCAGATGTTCGAATCATAAGTGGCGTCCGGGTCGGGATTCGAACGATTGCTGGTGAAGGCCATGGACTTGCCGTCGGGAGACCAGGCAGGCTCAGAGTCGTCGTAATCGCCGGAGGTGATTTGTTTGAGGCTCTTCGCCGCTAAGTCGAATAGATAGAGATGAGTGCGGCGGCGACCGAGATAGCCGATTTCGTCGAACTTGAATTGCAAACGGTCAATGACCCAGGGCTCCTGGGCCTTCTTCTTGTCTTTCGCGTCGTGTTCAGCTGCACTGGCAGAGCGAGGGGCGTCCTTATCTTTGTGCTCGGCGGCTTCCAGCTCTTCCGGGCTGGGGTCACGAAGAACGAGAGCTAGAGAGCGGCTGTCAGGCGACCAAACAAAGTCTTCCACATCTTGAGAAGTCTTGGTAAGA
>Ga0210409_10008036_pt1 | contig 10797 bp, 7 predicted proteins | sample IncBWH17MmetaG_FD_161649 | JGI IMG/M metagenome (GOLD analysis project Ga0210409, IMG submission 161649) | Forest soil microbial communities from Barre Woods Harvard Forest LTER site, Petersham, Massachusetts, United States - Inc-BW-H-17-M | ecosystem: Environmental > Terrestrial > Soil >...
TGGAACCTCGAGCGAAACTCTTGAAACACCAGATCAGTTGACCGCAGGATGCGCCAAAAGCGATTCGCATATTCGGGGTCGTAGGAAGCATGCGTTTCATCGCTTTCGAACGGAATCGGGTCTGTCAGTTCTTGAGGCTTGGTGTTGATTTTTATTTCCATCCCTGCTGCCCTGAGCGCTGAAAACAGTTCTCGATAAAAAGCTGCGACCGATTTCGGCGAAAGCGCCAGGACGCGCTCCCCGCCCTCCGGCGTTTGAATCTCTAGGCGATGGTGGATGAAGTCAAACTGAATGGTAAACGTGCGTCCACGGTAAGGAATCGGTGAGGTCGTCAATCCTCGCGCGCTCACATAGAAAGCCACATTCCACCAGTGATTTTGCAGCGGCGTAAGACTCAGCCGGATTTTACCGACGATCTGAGTCCACATGTGCAGCGTGTGGTACGTGCTTTCCCATTCTCCCAGCGGCAAAGCGGGCCAGTCTTGCTCGATCGGCTTCATCGAAGTGGCCTGCCAGAAACCGCTTGCATGCTTATCGGCAGCCATGATTGCTGATTATGCGCCAGGAACTTCTTGTTGTCTGCCAAAGTTCTAAACAGATTGGAACGCTCTTTTGAGAACTTCGCGAGAGATATTCGCTCCGCTCACCACCAGCACGACGCGTTCGCCGCAAACAGTGTCGCCTCGCAGCAACGCCGCCGTACTCGCCGCCCCAGCCGGTTCCGCCAACACATGTTCTTCCACCAGCAGCGTCTCAATCGCGCGCAACATCTGCTCTTCGCTTACCAAGGCCACATCATCCACCAGTCTCCCCACGTCGCGCACATTCGCCGCCTCTGGCGTTCGCGTCGCCAGCCCATCCGCAATCGTGTCGCACGTCTCCGTTCCCACAACTTTGCCTTCTTTCCACGACAGGTAGTAAGACGGCGCTTTCTCCGCTTGCACGCCGATGATCTTCACCCGCGGTGCAATCTGCTTCGCCGCCGCCGCCATCCCGCGAATCAGCGCCGTATCCCCCATGGGCACGAGAATCGCACTCGTTTCTGGAAGCTGCTCCAGGATCTCGCAACTAATTGTCCCGGGCCCGGCAGGCAGATCCTCATCAGTCGCATCGTTCAAGAAATACACGCCGGGCCGCTTCGCATACTCCGCGGCCAGTAGAAACGCGGATGCACAATCGCTACCTCCGCTTTCCACAATCGCCGCGCCAAGCTCCGCAATGCGCCCCCGCTTCACCGGGTTGCAATTCGTCGGCAAAAAAATCCTGGCCGCAATACCAAACTGCTTCGCCGCAAAAGCCACCGCCGCCCCGTGATTCCCGGTGCTGCAAGCCACCACTTCCGAGATCGGCCCCCGTTTCATCCTCTCCGCCAACGCCCAAAACGCGCCTCGCACCTTGAAGGATCCCGTCGGCAGCTCCGTCTCCAATTTCAAATAAACATTCTTTCCTGCAGCTTTACTGAGGAACGGCGCAGCAATCAACCGCGTCGACGCAAAATACTTCGCCAGAAACCCCTGCGCCTCTCGAATCGTCAAAATACTGGGAACAATTTCCAATTTCACCTCACTTGCCGAAAAGCTCATACGCCCACCTCCATGTCTACCCGCCGACCATTTCCAGCGCCGCGCCCGAATCCGTAGTCAATTCTTCAGCGGCTTTCCCGGGAAGTCGAACAACCATCCGGGCCAGCGCCAGACTGTCGTTCGCCACTTCAAGTCGTCCCGAACAATCCGTCTTCACATACGTTAGCCTGTGTACAAACCGCCCCCGACCGGAAACGCGCACTTCGACGCGTGCTCCCTGCGCATCCGTACATTCTAATTTCCAGCTGAGTTGTCGTGAATCCCGCTCGCTCTCGCTGAACTTGCGAAAGGTGTACTTCTCACCACCGTGCCACAGCACCGCCGTGCGGAACATCATCCCGAGCGGCATCTCATAAACCAGCGCCTCAAACGTCGAGCCTCGCCCCCGCGCGCTCGGAAAATGAATGTGCGCCCAAGTCCAGAAATGCCGGTGCCGGTATCCGCAGTTGTGCCCCTGCATCCCGAACCCCAGAGGCTCGCCGCGAAAGGACTGATCGTTCAGTGCAATCTCCCCCGAAAAAACCGCATCCGAATGTGGCGTCCGCGAAAAACCAATCCAACCCTTGCTGCTGAGCTCCGCCCGAAAAGTCGATCCATACCGCAAATCCCAAGAAATCCGCTGCCCCCCAACCTCGATTCGCCCCCGGCACGCGTCCTCGCCAATCCGGTTCTCCCCAACCGCCAGAAAAAAAGGACTAGCCCCACGCTCGCTCAATCCCGTGCCCTTCAAATGAAGGTTCTCCACCGGGAATCCCTGAATCCAAGTCTCCGGCTTCCCCTCTCGCGGAAACCACGTCGCCCATACTTGCACCGCCTGCCCCTGGGCATCCCCCGCGCACCCACCCCGCCCCGGATTCATCAACAAATACCGGAACCACCAAGCTCCACTCCCATCCCCTAGCCCCACCCGCAAAAACCAAACCTCATACCTCCGCCGCATCGACAGCTTGGAAAATACTTCGTTGTAAGTCTTCATAGGAGAGGAAGGATACCCTTCCAGCGGTCTACCGGATTTCTGCGCTCCTCGGCCCTTCTCTGCGAACGTGCTTCTATTTTGAACCGCGTAACGCCGCCAGACGATTTTGCGCGAGCCGGTACGACGAGCTTGGCTCTTGTGCAGGTATGGGAGGCTTCTTGACATGGCCGTAGTCTGAGGTCGCTGCTTCCATTTCTCCATACTGCTCGGCTATCCGCCCGAAGGCATACCAGTAGTTGGATTCCAGTTCGTCGAGCCCCAGCAAGTCCATCGCCTGAATCAGCACTTCGCGCGCCTCCTTAGTCTTGCCAATCTCGGCGTACACACAGCCCAAGGTATGCAGCACGGCGGGACTGTTGTTCTGCGTCAGTTGCGAACTCTTGGTCGCCGCGTCCAGATCTGCTTGCTCAACCTTGCCGGTAAAAAGGGCAGCCCAGGCAAACCCGTTCATGTCCGAGCCTTCCGCTTTTCCCTCATCCATCAGTTTGTGTCCCAGCGTGTGCGCGGTGGCATAGTCCTCTTTAGCTACCGCTGTGAAAATGAAAGCCCGTCGCACATCGATATCATCGGGCAGCCGTTTGGTCATTTCCTGTGCCACGGCATCCGCGTCCGCAAATCGGTGAAGCCCGCGCAATGCAATTTCCTCATCAAAAAACAATCGCTTCGACTCGGGATTCTGCTTTGCGAGTTCCGACGCCAGCTCATTCAGCTTTTGGTATTCATCAAGATTGCTGTACGCGCTCAGCAACGCAATACCCAGGTTCAGTCTGCCCGTATCGGTTTTCGCCGCGCTTCTTCCGGTTTCCAATATCTTCACCCCATCGCGCGCCGTCTCCTTGGTCTGCCCGAGGATCGCCGCCGCCGCGTATTTCATTTGTTCCGCATCGGCTTCTTTTCCTTTCGTCCACATGCGCGGAAACGCAAATCCTGCAAGCGGATCGTCCCCGCCCGCCAGGTGTTCTTCATCCCGGACCCAATCCAGCAGCACTCGCGCCCCAGCCGTGTTTCCGGCTTGCAGACGATCCAGGATTTCCAGCCCGATCGAATTCGGTTTTTCCGCCGAGTCCAGGATTTTGTACTTGCCGTCCTCACGGACCACCCAAACCGTGATCTTGTTAGCTCCGGGCGGCCGCAATGTGACTCTGTAACCCGAGGCGTCGTCTCCTTCAACTTGCTGCTGCATTGCTACTAGTACGACGTCTAGCATGATGTCTGAGGGGAATCCTGTGCGTTTCAGCGCATTGCGCATCGTCCTCCCCTCTCTCAACATCCTTTCGACTTCTTCCGGATCCGAATTGCGGATGACCTTTTGCGCATTTCGGCAGTAAATGGCGCTCATTTTTTCAAGCGTCATTTCCGGGGCGGCCAGATTCAAGAACATCTGCATCACCACTCCGTCCGGACTATTCTTGGGTTCTATCTTTTGATGCGGTTGCGCCTTTCGCAACATCGCCGCCAGCGCCATGGTGTTTGAAGCGTTGCTTCCGGAAGCGCCTGCCGACATCAGTTCCGCCGCTGGAGAATACTTTTGTGCACGCATCAACATCTCGCCGGCCGTCTTCAACACGGTCTTTAGATCCGTTTCGTTTGCCGTTCGCTTCCGCGCTTCGTTCATCCCTGCCTCGACGCCATTCAGCGCCGTCTCGGAAGCCACGATCACGGCGTTCAGTTGCGGATTTAGGTTCTCGGCGTTTTTCTTTGCGGCCGCAAAGTCCCCGGCATAAAAGAGTGCGAACGCCAGATTGTTTTTCAATCCAATCTTGGCCAGGTCTGTTTCTTTCAGACTCTGGTATTCCGCAACCGCTTCTTTCATCTTGGCGCCGGGGCCGTCGCGCTCACCGTCTTGGTTGTATTCCAGCAAGATTGCCAGGTTCCCGGATATCTCCTTGTCCTCGGGATCGAGTTTCTCCGCCGCCCTCAACGCCGCTTCGGCTCCTGCATAGTCGCTCCCCCTCTGGTACTGCCTGCCAACCAGGTCGTATTCCAGGATTTCTGCGAGCGTCTTCTGGGCCAGGGCCGAGCCCGGCTCTAATTTCACAGCTGTTCGAGCCTCCTCCCTCGCCGCTGCCCCCATTCCGGCAGCAAGCTGCAATTTCGCTCTCTGTAAATGGTGGACCGCCTCCTTGGGATGGCGCGCAATGAATTCGCGACTGGCCTCAAAAGCCTCCCGGGTCTTTCCCTGATTCATCAGCGCTTGGGTTGTGGGCTCGAAATAGACAAAAATGGCTGAACTCTCCCGCAGCTGAGCGACCTTCTCCTTCATTTCATTTGCTTCCGCCGCGGTAATCCGTCGCTTTACCGTGTCGAATCGCAGCACTGCCCGTACCGACCCATCGCTCTCCAGGCTAAATTCTTTCGTCAAGTTTGCGGGGCCCAATGTGACTTTTTCGTTCGGTGGTAGCGGCTTGGCCTGGAACCCCATCGGAGGAATGACCTTGTACTGCCACTCATAGAGGAACGCCATCGGCAGTTGATAATCCGCCGTTCGCGGTTTCTTGGGCTTCTCCTGCACCACGTCCGTGTTCTTGCTCGCTTCTTTCTCCCGCTCCTGCAGTTCTTCCGGCAATTTGTAAAACAGAGTTTCCAGTCGAATCGCGGCTACCGAGGTCTCCAGATCCGTGAAGCCTCGCTTGGCCTCGCTTGCTTCGACTTCCATATGAAACGGCTTTGACAAATCGGCAGGATCACTGCGTTCCAATCGGGTCAGTTTCTCTGAGAGGTATTGTTCCTTAATATAGGTCTGCAGGCTTTTTTTGTCGTCCTTGTTGTCGGCATCCGCATAAATGGAGCGGAACTCCGACTCGAACACACCTCGGGGTTCAGTTGTCTCGACCACTCGCGCTGCTCCATTTTCCGCTAAATAAAATTCTCTTTTTTCCAAAATCCGGTTGTCTTGCGAAGACCCTTCTGGAATAGATACCAGCTTTGTGCTTTCGGCCCGCGCGATCAGGGCCAGCCGTCCTTGGTCTCCCCGGGGCACTTGCCCAAGCCGCGCATACTCATCCGTAGGATCGATCCAAAGATCCGGACTGCCCGGCACATACACAATGGCATGATCGAATTGACCCATTCCGGGTAACTCCTCTTCGACGTCGTGCCGCCACCCAACATTGAGAAGCGCTACGTACGATGGGATCCCGGCGGCCTGCAACATCGCCACCATCAGCGTCGCTTTATCTTTGCAGTCTCCGTACTTGTGTTGCAGCGTCTCCGCCGGCAAATGCGGAATGATCGCCGCGTCCCCAAACTCCACTCCCGTGTACCGGATTTCTCGGCTCAGGTATTGCAAGATCGCCGATGCCTTTTCTTCCCGCTTTGTCTTTCCTGAGATCAAGCTGTTGACGAGTGTCTGCACTTCCTTTGCCGCTGCCTTTTCGTTGATGATCTTTCCGTAGGCTTCCGCAATGCTTTGCCAGGAAGCACCAGTGGAAAAGTTGACGTGCGGCCATCCAGGCATTTCCCTCGGAAGGTAGTTCTCTATATCCTCCACAGCCTCCACGGGGCCTTGTTGAAAAACGATCTGGACTCGCCCGTTCGCCGAACTCTTTTCTGGTTTCATGTCCGGAAGCAGTTCGGCCGAATAATGGAGCGGCAACGATTCAGGCGCGTTCAAAACAAGCTTCATTTGTTGTATGGGAATACTGCCGGCAAAATAATAGCGTTCAGCGACTCCTGCCCCGAAGAACGGCAAACTCTCCTTGGATATTTCTTCTTCCTCCACAACCGACCCGGGTGCAATCGCAGGCAGCGGTGCTCGCAGAACTCTGCCGTCGCCGTAAGTTTTATCGCTTTCCTCTCGTTCAGGCGCGTCCGTGATTGTTTTTGGTTCAAGCGGATGGATGACGTTATCCGGCGTGATCACGCGCGCGCGAACTGAAGGGCGCTCCTCGTGCCATGGTTGCCACGACAGTGAAAGCGCATCCCAACTCTCCGCGCCCTTTTGCGTTAGTACTTTGTAGGCGAGGTAGTGGGTATGAACCGTTCTCCCATCCGCATCGAAAGCGTAATTATCCTCCTCGTCGAGAATCACAACGTTTGTGCCTGGCTTCGGGCTTACGGCCGAAGCCGCCTTATTTAGAGTGGCTCCGTCTGCCGTAAACCGCGGGATGTTCCAAGTACCCGGGCTGTCCGCCGCCAATCCGGCCGGGAGGATGGAGAGACAAAAACTCACAAGCGCGCAGCAAACCCGTCGCAGCATTGGGTCAACCCCTTTACGGAAGTTGATAGAAAGTATCGTTCTTTCACAGATACCGCAGGAATGCAAGCAGCCGGCGGGTATTTCTCCGGCTACTGGGAGCAGCTTGGTCTTACTTGTTGCGCTCTAAATGTATCCGCGTTTACGCCCCACTGCACTTCCTGAATGCTTACCCGTGCCCGAGAATTCAGCGGCTCTCAGCACCGACCATTTCCATCTTTCTCGATTCGTTCCAGAGCCGAATGTACGGCTCCAGGTCCTTCATCATTTTTTGGAATTGGGGGAGGTCCAGCGATTGCGCGCCGTCGCTGATGGCTTTTTCCGGAGCAGGATGCACTTCCACGATTAAGCCGTCGGCACCGATGGCTACGCCCGCGCGTGAGAGCGCCGGCACCAGGCTGCGCCTCCCTGTCGCGTGGCTAGGATCGAGAATCACCGGCAGGTGTGTCAATTCATTCAGCGCGGGAATCGCCGCGATGTCGCACGTGTTCCGCGTCACCGTTTCAAAGGTGCGAATTCCCCGCTCGCACAAAATCACATCGGAGTTTCCGTGTGCCGTGATGTATTCGGCGGACATCAATAGTTCTTTCACTGTGCTGCTCAATCCGCGCTTCAGCAGCACAGGACGACCACATTTTCCCAGCGCTTTCAGCAGCATGAAATTCTGCATGTTTCGCGCGCCCACCTGCATCACGTCCGCGTATTTCGCGATCAGATCCACGTCGCGGTCGCTCATCACCTCCGTGATAATCGCGAGCCCGGTGGCTTCTTTCGCCTTTTTCAGCAGCTTCAAACCTTCTTCTTCCATCCCCTGAAAATCATACGGCGAAGTCCGCGGCTTGAACGCGCCGCCGCGCAGCATTTTTGCCCCGGCTTTTGCCACGCCTTCCGCCGCCTGCATGATCTGCTTTTCCGATTCCACCGAGCAGGGCCCGGCCATCACCACGAATTCCCCGCCGCCGATTTCCGTTCCGTTTACTTTGATTCTTGTTTTGCCGGACCGGAATTCCTTGCTCACAAATTTATACGGCGCCGAAATCCGCACCACTTTTTCCACTTGTGGCATGGCTTCGACCGATTCGAAACACGCGGTAACATCCCCCACCCCAACGACGCCGATCACCACGCGTTCCTCCCCTTCGATGGAGTGCACCTTGTATCCGAAGTGCTCCACCTGTTTGCGTACTTCGTCAATCTCTTCGCGCTTCGCATGCAGTTTCATGGAGATGATCATCTTTCTGGCCCTCTCAATTTATTTTCGTCCCTTAAAACAAAAAACCCACTCGGCTGGCGAGTGGGTCGGCTCTTTTTGCTTCTAAATTCGCTTACAGAAACGCCCCCCGCCACCTGGATGGATCTCCGGTAAATCGATACCAGCGATAGGAGACGGCGAGAACGGTGTTCATGACCGCCATAGTGTATTTCTTCTGGTTTCAGGATTCAACAGTTTCTTTTCGCGCTCGGCATGCCGCCGAGTTCCCTTCAGCGCTCAGAAAAATAACAATGCAATGCGGTAGCGCGAAAAACTTGATGTCCCGATCGCGTGGCACGCTCCCACGGCCACTTTGCCGGGAGGCCCGCTGCGGATTTTTCGCTCGATTTCTTCCGGCAAACTATTCAGGTCAAACGCCTCGAATCGCATCATTGATTTTGCGGACGTGCCGGAGAGTCCCGCGTCGCTCGTGCAAGTTTTCCGCGCGCTATCTGTCGCGGCGGCCAGCTGGAATCCTCGCGCGGTCAGCAGTGAAATCACTTTTTGCTCCTGCTGTTCGACGCTCAATTCCGGAACGAAATGTGAAAAATCCTGCACCGCGTACAGTCCGCCCGGCCCGCGCACCGCCGCAATTCCGATGGAAGTGAGCCGCGGATCCAACATATTTTTTCGGTGGCCGGGCGATTTCATCCAGCCGTTATGAATGGTCTGGGGATCCGGACCAATGGCGATGTTTTCGGCAATGGCAGCGAAGCGCGCGCCGGCTTCCGCGAGGCGCGCTTCCAAGGTGGGCTCGTTGGGGAGTTGGTGCTCGAGCATATTCAAATTGAGCATGAGGAGAGCGTGTTTGCGGGCGGCTTTGAAAAGAGCGGCGTCCCACTGCAGGGCGGAGAGACCTTGAGCGGTGCGTTCGCGATTGAGGGACTCGAAGAGCTGGAGCTCGGAGTCGTTGCGCGGGAGTTGCGCGTTCGCGTTTGGGGAAAACAAAAAAAGAAATGCGGAGGCGAAAAACAACGCGGCGGCCAAAAGAAATTCTAGATTTCTGACGGCGGCGGGAAAGTAAAATATAAAACTTCCCGCCGGAGCGCGGAGAAATTTGGAGTTTCTCATGCCCGAGAATTAGCCGCGGACGCGGACGGCGCTAAAGCTGAGAACCACGTGGCCTCCGGCAGTGGGGCGGCCAAAGCTCAGCATGGGGCTGAAGCGAGAGAAGAGCAGCATCTGGTCGAGATGGCGGCGAAGTTCCTGACTGGTCGGTCCGGAAAGAATCTGGTAGTCCGTCATCTGGCCGTGAGAGTCAACAGTGACATCAATCAGCAAGCCGTGCGGCAGAGAAAGTTCGACGTCTTGCTGCTCTGGCGCCCAGGATTGCGGATAGTCCGAAAGCGTAACCAGTTCGGCGGGGCGCATCAGATTGAGAGCCACATCGTTCTGAACGGCGCGCACGGTGGTGCCCGGCACGATCATCTGGAGCACTAGAACGAAAACGAGAATGGCGGAGAAAAATCCGCCAGTGGCCGGAACGCTCAGCGGACGGAAAACGTTATCGAGCAGAATTTCGGCGCGATCTTTCATGCGTTGCAGGCGGCTGTGCCAGCCTTGGGAATGTTGGGCCTGAGCAGCAGCGACTTTGATACGCACGGCGAGATCGGCAGGCGGAATATTCTTGGGCATGCGAGAAAGCATGGCAGAGAGCTTGCGGAATTTTTCCAGTTCTTCGCGGCAAACGTTACATGCTTCCAGGTGCTGACTGATCTGGACGCGCTCTTCTACGCGCGACCCGCCGGTCATTGCATCATCGAGATAGCCCGCCAGTTTGGTTCTTACTGTATTGCACTTCATTGGACACCCTTGCCCGTGGAATTTGCCCGCGGGTCCATACTTTCAGAATCAAGCGCGACTCGGCGCGCCGCCGAAAATGCATCGCCGAAAGGCGATGGCTGAGACTCAGAAACATTGCCATGCGAAGCCGTTTGCGCGCGCGCAGCATGAGCTTGTTGCGCACCCAGAAGCGGCTCAAGAATTTCTCTTAGCGCGCGGCGTCCGCGAAGAATCCGGGACTTTACTGTGCCGACGCTGCATTCCAGAACTTCAGCAACTTCTTCGTAACTCAAGCCTTCAAGATCGCGCAAAATGACCGCGCTGCGAAAAACATCAGGAATCTGCTGCAAAGCGCCGTGAACTGCGACTTGAATTTCCAGTGCCGCGAGTTGCTCGAAGGGCGTCGCGCAAAGATCCTCGATCTCGATGCGCGCTTGTCCTTCTTCCGGTTCGACGTCGATGGAAACATTCTTTTGCAGGTGGCGCCTGAACCAGCGCTTGTGGTTCAACGCTTCGCGGATGGCGATGCGGTAGAGCCAAGTTTTCAAAGAGCTGCCCTGGCGGAAATTGCGAATGCCTCGGAAGGCCTTCAAGAAAACTTCCTGGGAGCCGTCGGCGGCGTCTGAAGTGTCGCCAAGCATGCCGAGGATGAGGTTATAGACCGGCGCATGATAATGCGTGACGAGCCAGTCGAAGGCCGCCTCCGAGCCCGCTTGCAGCTCGTGGACGAGTTCGGCTTCATCGCGGCCCCATGACAGGGCACTAGCCCAATCGGACACTGCCGGCCTTTCCGACCCGCCGCTGGAGGGCGAGTCACCCTGCTGATCGGTTCAACTTTAGAACGTTGAACCTAGGCACGACTTGCGACCCCGACCGAGTCGGGGTAAAGGGGGACCAAGATCGAACTGTCCCCATTGTCCGCTCTCGTATCCTTAGACACCGGGGGGAGCGGAGTTGTTTCCCCGGATCGAAGAGAAATTCGATGCCTTTGCGGATTGTGGCACCAAAG
>Ga0210409_10008037_pt1 | contig 10797 bp, 8 predicted proteins | sample IncBWH17MmetaG_FD_161649 | JGI IMG/M metagenome (GOLD analysis project Ga0210409, IMG submission 161649) | Forest soil microbial communities from Barre Woods Harvard Forest LTER site, Petersham, Massachusetts, United States - Inc-BW-H-17-M | ecosystem: Environmental > Terrestrial > Soil >...
GAAGACGCGCGTGGTGGAAGCGACGGCGGAAGTGCTGTTCGGCGATCCGCGCGCGGTGATCAAAGTGGACTGCGCCGAATTTCAGCACTCCCACGAAATTGCGAAGCTGATCGGCTCGCCTCCCGGATACCTGGGGCATCGCGAGACTCATCCGCTGATCACGCAGGAAGCGCTCGCCCAATATCACACCGACAAGCTGAAGATCAGCTTCCTGCTGTTCGACGAAATCGAGAAAGCGTCCGACGCGCTGTGGCAGCTGCTGCTGGGAATACTCGACAAGGCCACGCTCACGCTCGGCGACAACCGCCGCGTGGATCTCTCGCAGACCATGATTTTCATGACCTCGAACCTGGGCGGAGGGGAAATCACCGAGCTGATGACCGGCGGCATGGGATTTGCCCCGCTCCTGCGCGCTGAAACGCAGGTCGGCCTCGATCAGAAAGTCGAGCGCACCGCATCGGAAGCAGCCAAGCGGAAATTCGCGCCCGAATTCATGAACCGCATTGATAAGGTCGTGGTCTTCCATCCGTTGCGTTCGCAGCAGCTCGAGCAGATTCTGGAAATCGAGCTGGGCATGGTGCAACAGCGGGTGCTTGAAACGGCCAAGGGGCGTTTCCTGTTTCGAGTTACGCAGGCCGCGCGCGATTTTCTGCTGCGCGAGGGCACGGACCTCAAATACGGCGCGCGCCACCTGAAGCGGGCCATCGAGCGGCACGTTGTGTATCCGCTCGCGAGCTTGCTGGCGACCAACCAGGTGTCTCTGGGCGACGTGATCTCCATCGACTGGAGTGAAGGGGCCTCAGGACTCTGCTTCATGAAGGAAGCCGAAGGAGCGCTGGTGCCGATGACTTCGCCGGTACCCGAACCGCTGGCGGAAGCTGCCGCGGCGATCTCCGATGGCCGCGAGCTTTCGTTTCCCGCACCGACAGCGGCCAACGCGGAAGTCGCACCGACCGTGGCCGCGCAGCGCGCTTTGCCCGTGGAGAAGGCGAGAAACGAGAAAAGGTAGAGACTCCGCCGACGGTTTCTTCCCGTGGAGAAATCCACGAACGCGTTCGCTGTGCCGGCGGCGCTTGTCTCACGCGCGGGTGTGGCCTACTATCAACAGTAGGCGACGCCGGTACGCAGCGGAAGGACATCCACAGTGACGACCCTTTGCTCGCAGTGCGACAAGCCGGAAGCACAGTGCTCTTGCGAGAAATATTGCTGCTTCTGCCAGTCGCAGGAGCACGTTCGCCTTTGTGAGGACCGCCTGTACTACTGCCCAGATTGCCGCGAAGCGTGCGAAGCGCGCGTGGTCGAAGCGGATACTCACCGATGAGCGCAGAACCTGTCCGCATGGCCCCCGTCTCCCCTGCCTCTCGAACCAGCCGAATCGAATGTGCGCTCAGTAGTGACTCGCGGCTGATTGTGTCGCTCGGCGCGGTGTTTGCTCATGCCGCAAAACGAGCGGGACTTTCCGAATCCGCCCAGGAGGGCATGGCTACCGCAATTGTCGAAGCAGCCCGAGAGACGCTGGCGGCGGCCAAGAACAAGGGTACCAGTGCTTCCACATCCAAGATCGTTGTCGAGGAGTTTTCGGACCGTGTGGAAGTGATGATTGAAACCCTGGGCGGTGCAAAGCCGGAGGGGCTTCGCAAGCGCCTGGAAGCCCATGCTTCGGATCGCGTGCGGTGCGAAGGACGCGACGGCCAGCTGCGCGTCACCTTGCTCAAACCGTGCGGTGCGGCAAAGTCCAGCTCGACGACTTAAACCCACGCCTCGTTTTATCTTCCAGCCGAATTTCGAAGAACGCGATTTCTCTTAAATCGGCACGGCGAAGGTGCGACTCTTGATCAACGACATGAGCTGATCCTGAGTCACTGGTGCGTCAATCTTCAACCGGTCGCCGGCGGGGCCCACCTGAACTTGATCGAGAGCACCCGCAAGGTCCGGATGAGATCCCGCTTCCTGGTAGCGGCGCATCATGAGCGCGCCCTGCAGGCCTGCGGCAAGCAAGTTCGCGTCGTCGGGTGAGGCGCAGACAGCCTGGAAACGAGCGTCGAGTCCCTTATCGGCATCCACGGTGATGGTCATCGCGCGTACACGCCCGAGGATGGGCGCAGCCTGCGGGAACTGGCTCGCCTCCGGCAACAGTTGCTGCATGGCGAAGTGAGCGTACGTTTTATCGAGCACGGCCCAGACGACTCCGTTGCCGTTCGCTTCGTTGATCAGGGGAAACAGCAGGTCGTTCGTCAGCATGCTTTCCGCGACGCCGGTGCGAACGTCAATCAATTTTTCCAGAGCAGCCCGGTGTCCGAAAGCTGCCGTGTTCGAATCAATGAACATGAACAGAATGTCATCCGCGGCGGTTCCGCTTCCGAAGGCGTAGAGATGAAAGCCGTGGACCTCGAACATGGGCAGCTTCTGTTGCTTGAAGTGGTCCTCGGTTGAAGACGGAGTGAACGACCCGAGCGCTACGCCCACAACCTCCTCTCCGGAGGTTTTCGAAGGAGAGATCGCGCCCCAGGCCAGTTCATCCACCATCGTATCTGGGTCCACGCCCGCGGAGGCCATGAACTTTTCGAAGTCCCGGAAACGGCTCGGCAATATCTGCTCGCGAAGCTGGGTAAACCACGGAAACTTTCGCGCGGTTTTCAGATCCACGTAGGCGAATTCGCCCACTTCCTTTGGGAACATGCCGATGACCGAGGTGTTCAGCGTTCCAGCGGAGCTGGGCGGCGAAGCGATCAGTATCGCGGCCAGCAGATAACCCGTTGCCAGCATCGCGGAACCCGCGAAGCGAAGAGATTGGTTTCTCACGTTGACCCCCTCAGAACATCTCATTTTATTATTATCGGCCGGCGGCGACGGAACTTTCGTCAATTCGTGACGCAAGAGACAGGGCCTCCGAGCGCGCGCGGCTGGAAAAGTCGGCATCGGTGATGGACCCGAGATTGATGGCCACATTTTCCAGCGCGCCGCGAACAGCCGTCGCGGCCATCATCCGGCCCACGCGGACATCTGACAACATAGACGGTCCAGCCAGGGGTTCCAGTTGCCCGAGCATCTCAAATACTTCGGCGGCGTTGCGCGCAATTTCCAGCGGCGCGTTGACGGCGCCCTTGAGCGCCTGCTGAATCGCCAGGTTGCGGCCGTCCTGCTCCTCCGCCGTCCCGCGAGGCAGCCTGTGCGCGGCGAGCACGGACTCAAACGACGCCGCGTCGCGGTCAATTCCTACGGTGAGCGAACGCGATGCGCGGCGAAGCTGCTCCGCGAGATCCGCGAGCGGCTGGGCGTGAGCCGCGAGCGATTTCTTCTTGAACGAAATGCCCGCCACCATCTGCCCCAGCGCGGCGCCGAGTGAGCCGGCCAAAGCCGCGATCGATCCTCCGCCGGGAACAGGCGTGGGATTCGCCACGGAGTCAATAAACGGCTGGGCGAGCGCGGCAAGACTCGCCGTACCCGTGCCGGCCGCTCCGTCGAGAGATTCCTCCAGTCGATTCTCTAACACCTGCGCGGGTGAAAAGTTCTCGACCTGCAGGTAGAATTCCGCGGTCATTTCAATCGCGCGCCTGGGAATCAATCCCACGATTTCGCTGCCGACGATTCCGACGCCGAGCCGCCCGGCTTCCCGCTTCACCGTTTCGAACACTCTATGGATCGGCGTTTGCTCGAAGTCGGTCAGGTTCATGGAGACCTGGGCGAGGTTGCGCGCGCGCAGGTCCACTCCCATAGCCTTCACGCACGGCATTCCGCCGCTCGAGAACCGAATCGTCTTGGCGATTCGCTTGGCGATGTCCAGATCGGGGGTATTCAAATTGATGTTGTAGGCGATCAGGAATTTGCGCGCGCCCACGACCGTCGCGCCCGCCGTCGAGTGCAGGCGCGGCTCGCCGATATCCGGGGCGCGCTGAGGGTTGCGGAGCACTTCCTCGCGGAGACCTTCGAACTGGCCGCGGCGGATGTTCTCGAGGTTCACGCGCTCGGGCGACCGCGCCGCGGCCTCGTAGAAATAAACGGGAATGTGATAGCGCTCCCAGATTTCGCGCCCGGCGGCGTTCGCGAGCGCCACGCAATCCTCGATGGTGACGCCTTCGATGGGAATAAACGGGACCACGTCGGTCGCGCCAATGCGCGGGTGCGCGCCCGTTTGCCGCGTCAGGTCAATCAGTTCGGCGGCTTTGCCCACTCCGCGCACGGCTGCTTCGCGAATTGCCTCGGGTTCGCCGGCGAGCGTGACCACGCTGCGATTGTGGTCCGCGTCGCTCTCGCGGTCCAGCACATACACACCCGGCACCGCGCGCATCGCGTTGACAATCGCGTCAACCTTGGCGATCTGCCGGCCCTCTGAAAAATTCGGAACGCACTCGACCAGCCGCTTCATGAATTATCGTTTCTTGGAATGGATGATGGCGCCGCGTTTCATGGTCAGGCTGCAGAGATTCATGCCAAAATAATACGGAATTTCGCGGTAGCCGGCCACGTCAAACGCGGCGAGGTCCGCATACTTGCCAACCTCGAGCGAGCCGACGCGGTCGTGCTGGCGAAGCGAGTAAGCGGGATTGATGATGGCCGCGGAAATGGCCTCCGCGGGAGTCATGCCCATCTGCGTGCAGGCCAGCGACAGAATCATCGGCATGCTGAGCGTGGGGCTGGTGCCGGGATTGAAGTCGGTGGCCAGTGCGACGATGGCGCCGGCATCAATCAGCTGGCGGGCCGGGGCAAAGTGTCCCAGGCCGAGATGAAAGCAGCAGCCGGGCAGCAGCGTGCAGACGACATTCGAAAGCGAGAGCGCGCGAATGTCGCCTCCGTCCACCTTTTCCAGGTGATCGGCGCTCGCGGCGTGCAGCTCGATCGCGAGCCGCGCCCCTCCGGTGCGCGCGAGCTGCTCGGCGTGAATGCGCGGCACGAGTCCGCAGGCGCGCCCCGCCGTCAGAATCCGCCGCGATTGCGCCACCGTGAACGCGCCGCGGTCGCAGTAGACGTCGCAGAACTCGGCGAGCCCCGCGGTCGCAACGGTGGGAATCCAGCGCTTCACCAGCAGGTCCACGTACGCGTCGGGCCGTCGCCGATATTCCGGCGGAACGACGTGCGCGCCGAGAAACGTGCAGACGATATCGAGCGATTGCTGCTGATGCAGCTGATGAAGCACGTCCAGAATCTTCAGCTCGCTCTTCCAATTGAGGCCGTAACCGCTCTTGGCTTCGAGCGTAGTCGTGCCGTGCGCGGCAAACTGGCGAAGATGCGCGCGCGCTCTCTCGCGGAGAGATTTCGGCGAAGCGCGGCGGCAATTCCGCACCGTGGAGCGGATTCCGCCGCCCGCGCGGGCAATCTGCTCGTAGGTTTTTCCGGAAATTCGCTGCTCGTATTCGGCGGCGCGGCTCGCCGGAAAAATCAAGTGCGTGTGCGAATCAACGAAGCCGGGAAGAACGACGCGGCCGCCAAAATCCAGTTTCTCGGCGCGGCGCGCCGACTTGAGGCGCTCGATGCGGCGGCGCGGTCCAATGGCCGCGATGCGATCGCCATGCGTCAGAATCGCGCCATCGCGAATCAAGCCCAGTTCGGCGAGGGCCCGTCCGCGGCGCGGAACAGAACCGCGCAGCGTGAGCAGTTCCGAGCAGCCGGTGATCAGCCAATCGGGCACGGCAGTGGCACCGATACTAACGCCTAAAGTTTCAAAACACTATGGCAACAAGTCGTTTCGCGGTCAGACCATCGGGATCTTGATGCCGGACTTGCGGGCGAATTCGATGGCTTCAGGATAGCCGGCGTCCACGTGGCGCGCGACGCCAATGCCCGGATCGTTTGTGAGGACGCGCTCGATGCGCTCGGCCATTTCCTTTGAACCGTCCGCAACGATGACCTGACCGGCGTGCAGGGCGTAACCGATGCCGACGCCGCCGCCATTATGAATCGAAACCCAGCTGGCGCCGCTCGCGGTATTGAGCAGGGCGTTGAGCAGCGGCCAATCGGCAATGGCATCGGAGCCGTCGCGCATGGATTCCGTCTCGCGATAGGGCGATGCGACGGAACCGCAATCGAGATGATCGCGGCCGAGGACAATGGGTCCCTTCAATTCGCCGCGTGCGACCAGATCATTGAGCGCGAGGCCGAATTTGTCGCGCTCGCCATAGCCGAGCCAGCAGATGCGCGACGGCAATCCCTGAAATCGCACGCGTTTCTGCGCCAGTGCGATCCAGCGGCAAAGGATTTCGTCGTGCGGAAACATTTCGAGGACCAGTTTGTCGGTGCGATAGATGTCCGAAGGTTCGCCGGAGAGTGCGGCCCAGCGGAACGGGCCGCGCCCCTCGCAGAATAGGGGACGGATGTATGCGGGCACGAAGCCGGGGAAATCGTAGGCGTTTTTCACGCCCTGCTGGAAAGCAAACGTGCGAATGTTGTTGCCGTAATCGAAGGTGATCGAGCCGAGCTTCTGCAGCGCGAGCATGCCTTCCACGTGCCGGGCAATAGATTCGAGCGAACGCTTCTGATATCCCTCGCGGTCGGCCGCGCGAAGCTCGGCGGCCTGCTCGACATCGAGGCCCTGAGGAATGTAACCGCCGACGGGATCGTGCGCGCTGGTTTGGTCGGTGAGAAGATCGGGGACAACGCCGCGGCGGGCGAGTTCGGGAATCACGTCCGCACAATTTCCCACCAGGCCGACGGACGTGGCTTCGCGTTTGCGGACGGCGTTTTTCAGAATGCGCAGCGCTTCGTCGAGATCGTTGACCATCACGTCGCAGTACCCGGTCTTCACGCGGCGCTTGATGCGTTCGGGATCAACGTCAATTCCGAGAAACGCAGCACCGTTCAGAGTCGCGGCAAGCGGTTGCGCTCCGCCCATGCCGCCCATGCCGCCGCTGGCGACGAGTTTTCCAGCGAGGTCGCTCTGAAAGTGTTTGCGGCCCGCGGCGGCAAACGTTTCGTACGTCCCCTGCAAGATTCCCTGGGAGCCGATGTAGATCCAACTGCCGGCGGTCATCTGGCCGTACATCGTCAGACCGGCGCGGTCGAGCTCGTCGAAATGTTTCCAGTCGCTCCAGTGCCCGACGAGATTTGAATTGGCGATCAGGACGCGCGGGGCGTAGGAATGCGTGCGGAAGACGCCGACCGGCTTGCCGGATTGCACCAGAAGCGTCTCGTCATTTTCGAGGCCGCGAAGCGATGCGACGATAGCGTGAAAACATTTCCAATTGCGCGCCGCTTTGCCGCGGCCGCCGTAGACGATCAGGTCTTCGGGTTTTTCAGCGACCTCGGGATCGAGGTTGTTCATCAGCATGCGCAGCGCGGCTTCCTGCTGCCAGCCTTTGCAGGAAAGGGAATTGCCGCGCGGGGCGCGCACGGGTTGGTAGCCGATGGCTTCGTCGGTGGCGAGCTTCGTCATGGCTGAATCCCTTGCGACCTCCCGCGTTCGACTTGGGCGTTCACGGGACCATCTTAGTACTTAATGAGCGGAGCGCAAGAGTGAGGTAGCGAGGACTTTTGTTGGTTGGTTCAATCGTCCCTCCGGGACTACGTTTTGGAATTGGCGGTGCCCGGCACTGCGCTGCGTGCCGGGCTAATAACAATCGCCGCTCCGCGGCTGAAGAACCGGATTGGGCGAACGGCGCTGCGCTGCGTGCCGGCCTAATTACAATCGCGCCCACGGCACTTGCGGCGGACCGCTACTTTTGTCGGCTTCACTCAGGAGAAGCCAATGATACGACGCGGACGGCGCATTGCGTAGCCTGCGGGCAATGGGCTAGAGTGACTGCGATGCCAGCGGAATATCCATCCATCGCGAAATGTTTTCTGGACGCGGTGGACACGCGCGCGAACCCGCGGGTGCAGATGCACCGCGTGCAACGTGGCTCAGAAGCTGCGGTTTGGGAGCCGATTTCGGCGCGGGAGATGTTGCGGCGCGTGGCCGGGCTGGCGCGAGCGCTGGCCGATCTCGGCATACGGCCCGGGGATCGCGTGGGCCTGTTTGCGCCGAACTGCCCCGAATGGGCCGTCGCGGATTTCGCCATTCTGGGAATTGGCGCGGTCAGCGTGCCGATTTATTTCCACGAATCGCCCGACCGGATCACGTACATTCTGAAGGACTCAGGCGCGCGCATTGTATTCACTTCGGGGGAAGAACAGGCGCGGACAATCGCCGAGTGCCGCGCACGCCTGCCGCAACTCGAACAGGTAATTTCCGTGGCGCCGCCGGCCGACCTGCGCAGCGAAATTCTCGGCTACGATACGCTGATCGCGACGGCCGGGGATGCGGACGTCGCCCAGTACCGAAGCCGCGCCGCCGAAGTGGGGGGCAAACAGCTCGCCACGATCATCTACACATCGGGCACGACGGGCGAACCCAAGGGCGTGATGCTGAGCCACGCGAATTTATCGTCCAATGCGCTCGATTCGTCCAAAGACGCCGATATTCTGCCGGGAGATCTGGCGCTGTCGTTTCTGCCGCTCGCGCATGTGTACGAGCGGGTGGTGGACTACAGCTACTTCTTTCGCGGAGTCAGCGTGGCCTACCTCGAGCAGATTGAAATGGTGCCGCAGGCGCTGCTCGAAGTTCATCCCACGACGGCGGCGTCGGTTCCGCGCTTTTTCGAGAAAATCTACGCGACGATCATCGAAAAAGGCGGGCGCGAGACGGGATTGAAGCGCGCGATTTTCAATTGGGCGCTTCGCGTGGCAACGCAGGCGATGCCGTGGCGCGCGTACGGCAAGGATGTCCCGTGGGGCGTGAAGCTGCGCTGGCAAGTTGCGAACCGGCTCGTCTACGCGAAGTTCCGTGATGGCGTGGGGGGACGAATTCGCACATTCACGTCCGGGAGCGCCCCGCTGGCGGTCGAACTACTGGAGTTTTTCTGGACGGTTGGGCTGCCGATCTATCAGGGTTACGGGCTGACCGAAACTTCGCCCGTGGTTTCCGCGAACACACCGAAGGCGAACAAGGTGGGAACGGTGGGGCGTCCGATCCCGGACGTGCAGGTGAGAATCGCGGAGGACGACGAGATTCTTGTCAAGGGACCGTGCGTGATGCAGGGCTACTACCAGAATGCGGACGCGACGCGCGCGGTTATCACGCCCGATGGCTGGCTGATGACCGGCGATATCGGGCGGCTGGACGCGGGCGGCTACCTGATCATCACGGACCGCAAGAAGGAGTTATTGAAGACGGCGGGCGGTAAGTACGTGGCGCCCGCACCCATTGAAAACCTGCTGAAAACATCGCCGCTGATTGCGAATGCGATTGTGGTTGGCGACGGAAGGAAGTTCGCGTCCGTGCTGGTGGTCGTCAACTTCGCGGGAATCGAAGCGGAGGCGCGCAAGGCTGGCCGGGAATTTTCCACGGATGCGCAGATGATCTCCGACCCCTGGGTAAGGGACCTCTATACACAAGAGCTCGAACGACTGATGGCTCCGCTGGCGCAATACGAAAAGCCGAAGCGGTTCGCGCTGCTGGAAAAGGATTTCACGTTTGCCGGCGGAGAACTGACCTACACGCTGAAACTGAAACGACGGGTGATCGAGAAGTTATACGCAGACGTCGAAGAGCCGCGGCCGCAGAGGACGGTGTAGCGTGCGGCCGCAACTTGTTGAGCTACTCGCTGCGATTGAGCAGCAGGGGCGCGAAAACGACGAACGCGAGAGCGATCGCGTGCGGAAAATGCTCAATCTGGAGCCGGATACGGCGAAGTTGCTGAATATCCTGGCGCGAAGCAGCGGGGCCAGGCGCGTGCTTGAAATCGGCACGTCGAATGGCTACAGCACGATTTGGCTGGCGTCGGCTGTGGCCGAGACGGGCGGGAAGATCATCTCGATCGAGCGCAGCCCCGAAAAGCAGGCGATGGCTCGGGAGAATTTGGGCAGCGCGGGACTGTTGGATCGCGTCGAGCTGCGACTGGGAGACGCGACGACGATCGTCCGCGAACTCACTGGGCCTTTCGATTTTGTGTTTTTCGATGCAGACCGGACTAGCGCGCCCGAGCAGCTAAGATTGTTGCTCCCAAAGCTCGCCCCGGAGGTTTTCGTGCTTTCCGACAACGTCCTTTCGCACCCGGCAGAGATCGCCGGATATCTTGCAGCGGTGGCGACCCTGGAAGGATTTGAGCACACGGTGGTGCCGGTGGGAAAAGGGTTGAGCCTGGCGTATCGGAGCGCAGGGCGAATTCCTTAGGCCAAGGAGCCAGAGGATCGGCGAGAAAACAAAGACGCCGCGCTAAAGGCCGCGGCGCTACACTAAAGCGTTTCGAGCGGCGTAAGATATCGGCTGAGAGGGAGCTATGGCGGATCAACTAGTGATCGCGGGACGTGCATTTCGCTCGCGGCTGATCGTGGGCACGGGAAAATATCGCAGCTTTCAGGAGATGGCGCGCGCGCACGAGGCATCGGGCGCGGACATGGTAACGGTCGCGGTGCGGCGCGTGAACCTGACGGACCGCGGCAAGGAATCGCTGCTCGATTACATTGATCGCGAGAAGATCTTCATTCTTCCGAACACGGCGGGATGTTATTCGGCGGATGAGGCGGTGCGCGCGGCGCGGCTGGGCCGCGAAGTCGGGCTCTCGGAGTGGGTGAAGCTGGAAGTGATCGGCGACGAGCAGACGCTGTTTCCGGAAACGGAAGAACTGGTGCGCGCGACGAAAACGCTGGTAAAGGAAGGATTCATTGTGCTGCCGTACACGAGTGACGACCTGATCGTGGCGCGCAAGCTGATTGACGCGGGCGCTTCGGCGGTGATGCCGCTGGGCGCGCCGATTGGCTCGGGCATGGGGATCCAAAATTTGGCAAACCTGCGCATCCTGCGCGAGCGCATCACGGAAGTGCCGC
>Ga0210409_10008038_pt1 | contig 10796 bp, 9 predicted proteins | sample IncBWH17MmetaG_FD_161649 | JGI IMG/M metagenome (GOLD analysis project Ga0210409, IMG submission 161649) | Forest soil microbial communities from Barre Woods Harvard Forest LTER site, Petersham, Massachusetts, United States - Inc-BW-H-17-M | ecosystem: Environmental > Terrestrial > Soil >...
CGCCCCCGGGCTACGGGCCGGCGCCGCAGCAGCCCTACCCGCCCTATTCAGCCCCCTACCCGGCTCCGCCCCCGCTTGTGCAGCCGGTGCGGCCGCCGCCCAATCGCTACCGAAGCCCCGGTGAGATGGCGTACCTGTTCGGAGTCGGCCTCGCTTATGGCGTCGGCACGGGTATTTGGATCGACGCAATCGGCAACATCAGCGACCCCGGCATCGCCTTCATCCCGCCCGTCGCCATTGGGGCGGCGGTGCCTATCGGCATCTACCTTTGGGACCAAAACGCAGAGTTTGATCGCGGTGTGCCATCCTCGATGGCAACCGGGCTACTGCTGGGCGGGCTCGAGGGAATCGCCGTTTCCGGGCTTCAATGGCAGCTCACGGGCAATGGCGGACCCAACTCTTGGGGCTTTCCCACCTGGGCAACGATCACTTTTCTCACCGCAACCGGCGGCGGCATCGGCGGGTATGCGTTCGGCGAATGGCTTCAGCCGGACCCACGAAGCCTGGGCTTCATCGCAAGCGGCGCGGGCTGGGGCGCCATTACGGGGATTCTATTCGGTTCCGGGGTCGTCAGCGGGGATTGGAAGGACGGGGCGGCGGTCTGGGGATTCACCGGATACAACGCCGGCATCGTCGCCACGGGCGCGCTGTCGACGTTCTACGTGCCCTCTTGGCAGACCATCAAATACATGTGGCTCGGCGACTTGATCGGCACCCTCGCGACGACCCCGGTGTATTTCTTCTACATCGGGAGCAGCGCCGACCCGCGTCACGGTCTCATCGCCAATGCGGTAGGTGGCCTGGCCGGGATAGGCATTGCCGCTGCGCTCACCGCGAACATGAAGGACGACCCGGCGACGGCGTCCAATCGGTGGGTACCGCCGTTTCAAATTTCTGTGACGCCGACTCCGTACGGCGGCGCAGAGCTCTCCGCCTACGGACAGTTCTAAGGAATCACAAAAAGATCAGGAAGGTCAGGAAGGTTCTTCCTGACCTTCTGATCTTTCGTGACAAAACTCACTTGGGGGCGGCGCTGCTGCTGCCGGCAGGCGCGGCAGACGATGTGTCGGCCGGCGCAGACGACCCCGCGCTCGGTGAATTCGCCGGCGGGCTTTCGCCGCCACATGCCGCGATCGCCCCAATTGTCGCGATGGCCGCGAGAAGTGCGACAACTGCGATATTCTTCATCATCGTTTTCTCCTCCGAAGGTCCAGCAGGCAGGCTGTTATGCCCCAGCTTCACCTGGGCAGTCAACGCGGTCTCGCGGGCGGGCGCTCATTCGGGGGGGACACCGCGACGATTTGAGACGTTTTGATGTCCTTTCGACCATTTGATGTACTGTCAAAAGGACCCCCCGGTACCGCTGGCCCATGCCGATCCTCAAGTGGTTTCCCCCGCAAGGCCCACCGCGTACGTTCGTGCTGTACAAGCCGGTGACCACCGTGGGCAAGGCGCTCGGCAACGATGTGGCGATTGCCGGCGACGGCCTGGCCGAAACGCATGTCCAGGTGCTCTTCGACGGGCGCGATTTCAACCTCGAGGAGGTCGACAGGCAAGCCGAAATCCTGGTCAACGGAAAGAAAAAGCGGCGCACCCGGCTCGTGCACGGCGACAGGCTGACCCTCGGCGACGTCGATCTTTCTTTCAGCATCTTCGACGAACCGCAAAAGATTTCGCGCGCTGCGCCCGACGCGGCGGACGGGAATGCGGGCCTCTCCGGTTCGTCCGATTCGCGGCCGGCCGCCACTCTGAGCGAAACGCAGCTCCAAGTCACCCAACAACAGCTCGGAGGTTTGCGCAAACTCTACGAATTCAGCGAGAAGCTCATGACGATGAAAGACATCGATCGGCTTCTCGAGGCGATGCTCGACGCCGTCATCGAAGCAACGGGGGCCGAGAAGGGCCTGATTCTTCTCAATGAAGACGCCTTCTCGAACGAGCCAGCCGCGAACTCGGCGACGCCGAGTGAGAAGCGCGAACCGCCGGCGAAGGGCGCGACGATTCGCGCCGCGCGCAACGTCAAACGCGAGGCGATTACCGACGCCAGTGGAGCGATCAGCGACAGCATCGTTCGCAAGGTGATCGAGACCGCCCGCCCGGTCATCGTGAGCGATGCGCTGACCGACTCCCAATTCAAGACGAGCGAAAGTGTCCTTGCCCTGCGCCTCTCGAGCGTCATGTGTGCGCCGCTCGTGTCCCAGGGGCACGTTCAAGGCGTCCTTTATGTCGGCAACGACCGCGTGAAGGGACTATTTGACAGGAATCAGCTCGATGTCTTGTCGATATTCGCCTCGCAGGCCAGCCTGATCCTGGAGAATGCGATGCTGCTTCACGCGCTTCGCGCCGACAAGGAGAAGCTGGTCGCCGAGCTGAAAGACAAGCGTTTCGGCGAGATCATCGGCGCGTGCCCGTCGATGCTGGAGGTGTTCCGCAAGCTGCAAAAGGTTGCGACCACGGACATCTCGGTGCTCATCACCGGCGAGACGGGGACCGGCAAGGAGCTCATCGCCCGCGAGATTCACCGCCGGAGCAACCGCGCCAACGGACCCTTCGTGGTCATCAATTGCGGGGCGATTCCCGAGAATCTCATCGAGAGCGAACTGTTCGGACATGTCAAAGGAGCGTTCACTGGGGCGGTTGCGTCGCGCGCTGGCAAGTTCCAGGTTGCTGGCGGAGGCACGCTATTTCTCGACGAGATCGGCGAGCTGCCCCTGGCCTTGCAGGTGAAGCTCCTTCGCGCGCTGCAAGAGCGCGTGGTCTTCCGCGTCGGCGACAGCAAACCCGAGAAGGTCGACATTCGCATCGTCGCAGCGACCAACCGCGTACTCGAAGACGAGATCCGCGGGGGCCGGTTCCGCGAAGATCTCTACTATCGGCTCAACGTGGTGAATCTTTATTTGCCGCCGCTTCGCGACCGAGGCGACGACGTGCTCATCCTCGCGAAGGCTCTGCTCTCCAAGTACGCGGAGGAGCTCGGCGCGCACGTGCACGGATTCACCCCGCAGGCCCTTGCGGCCATCAAGAAAAGCCCCTGGCCGGGGAACATCCGGCAACTGGAGAATCGAATCAAGAAAGCGCTCGTCCTCTGCGACAAGGCGCTCCTTGCGCCGGAGGACTTGGACCTCGGAAAGGAAGCCGAGAATCCCATCTTGCCGCTCGAGAAGGCCAAGGAAGAGTTTCAGCGCAAGTACGTGCTCGAGGTGCTCGAACGAAACAACGGCAATCGGACGCAGACGGCGCGCGACCTTGGCGTCGACCCGCGAACGATCTTTCGATACCTCGAGCGCGAAGCCAATCCACCTCCCCCCGGGGGGGTGAAGTTGACGGAGGAGTGAGCCAGACGTTCGTCACGAACGTGAACGGGATGCGCGTTCGAAGCCAGTCAGTCGGCAAGCCTCCCGAGCTTGTCCGGGTTGACCACGACGTACACGGCGTAGATTCTCTCGCCGTCCGTCTGAATCGCCACGACGGTGTCGATCCTGCCTTGCAGCTTCAGCGCGAGCGCCGGCCACCCATTCACCTCGACGAAGGCCACGTCATGTCCGTCGGCGCCACCCTTCTTCGCAAGCCCGACAAAGAGCCGTGACACGGCGTCGCTTCCGAAGACTGGGTTGAGCGCCGCCCTGCGCTTGCCTCCGCCGTCACTCCACGCGACGACGTCGTCTGCGAGCATCGCACGCAATCCGGCCACGTCCCCGTTCGTGCATGCTAGCGCGAACCCCTCGAGGAGACGCGCGTGCGCTTCCTTCGACGGCGCGAATCGCGGTCGCGCCTCGGTCACGCGTGACTTCGCCCGATGATAGATCTGGCGCACCGTCGCCTCGTCTCTTGCCAGGATCGAGGCCACTTCCGAATGGCTGTAGTCGAAGACGGCGTGCAGCAGGTACGCGGCGCGTTCGACTGGGGTCAAGCGCTCGAGCACCGTCAAGAAGGCGAGCGACACGGTCTCGGGATCGATTTCTTCTGCGCTCGTCGCGATGGGCTCCGGAAGCCACGGCCCCACGTACGTCTCGCGCCGCGCGCGCGCCGACTTGAGGGCATCGAGACAAAGGCGTGTGACGACAGTGGACAGCCAAGCCCGGGGCGACTCGACGCCCTCGGCTTCGCGCCAGCGCAGCCAGGCTTCCTGCACGATGTCTTCCGCCTCAGCTGCGCTACCGAGCATGCGGTAGGCCAGCGCGAACAGACTCGGCCGATGGGCAAGAAATGCGTCGCTCATGACTGCTGGGGCGTCGCCTGAGCAAGGCGTGAGGGGAGCGCGGGGTCTTGCGCTGAGAGGAGACAGAGCGTCCCTTGCGTGTAGCCTTCCTCCTTCGCGCCGAAGGCGTGATTGAAGCGTGCGCGGTAGTTCTCCCACGCGATGGCGGCAGTCAGCTCGACGAGCGCGGGTGTTCCGAGCTCCTTCGAGAGATACGCGAAGAGCTCATCGGACACGGTCTGGGGAGTCCGCGTCATATGCACTGCGTAATCGAGAATACGCTTCTCGACCGTGGAGAAGCGCTCGCTGTCGATGTATTCGTGCAAGTCGCGCAGTTGATCCTCGCGCACGCCGTGGCCCTTGGCGATGGCGGAGCCGATGTCGATGCAGAAGCGACAGCCGACCTCGGTGGCCACTTTGATCATGGCGAGCTCCTTGAGGCGCGGCTCGACGGCGTGGGCTCGTTCGAGGGCCAATTCGAATCCGGCGCAACCCGCGAGCACCCAGCGATGGTGGGCCGTGATGCCGACGGGAATGGGGACGCGCCCGAGGCGTCTGCGGGCGAGCCAGTAAACGAGACGGACGAGCAGGCCGGAGCCTGCCCGAGGAAGGGGATCGATGCGTGCCATGCAGGGATGACGAGGTGAGGGCGGGAAACGTGACAGCCTGCAGCGCAGGCCGAGTGGTGTAAGAAGCGCGCTCCCATGTGGTACGGCCGGGCCCAGGCCTTCCGACATCGCGATTTCAACCTCTTCCAAGGAGCTCGCCTGCTGTCGGTCCTCGGCATGCAGATGCTGAGCGTCGCAGTCGGCTGGCAGATTTACTCGATCACCGGGCGGCCCATCGATCTCGCCTGGGTGGGGCTCGTCCAGTTTCTTCCTGCTTTTTGCTTGTCTCCGGTCACGGGCCAGATCGCCGATCGTTTCGAGCGACGGCGCATTCTGGCCGTATGTCATGCGGCAACGGGGTTACTAGCTGGCGCGCTATGGGAGGTTGCCCGCTCGAACGCCCCGCGCGTCGCAGCTATTTATGCGATCCTCGCCGGCATCGGGGTCGCGCGCGCGTTCGGCGGTCCGGCAAGCCAGTCGATCGTCCCGACCCTGGTGCCGGTGGAGCACTTCGGCAATGCCGTCGCATGGGGTTCCTCGTTGTGGCAGACCTCGACCGTGCTGGGGCCGATGCTCGGCGGCTTCGTTTACGCAACCGGCGGGGGCGCGGCCGCCGTATACGCCGCTGCAGTCTGCTGTTTTGCGGCCGCAGTTTCGCTCGTCGCGGCCATGCGACCCAAGGGGCAGGCACCATCGCGCGGGCCCGCCACGTTGCGATCGCTCTTCGACGGGGTTCGCTATGTTTGGCGGAACCAAGTCGTGCTCGGGTCGATTTCGCTCGACCTATTCGCGGTCCTGCTCGGGGGCGCGACCGCGCTCTTGCCAGCCTACACGCGCGACATTTTGCACATGGGCCCGTGGGCACTCGGCATCCTGAGAAGCGCGCCCGCCGTCGGCGCTTCGGTGATGGCCGTCGCGCTGGCGCTTTGGCCGATTCGCGCCCAGGCCGGCGTCAAGATGTTCGCGAGCGTGGCCCTTTTCGGTTTTTCGACAATCGCCTTCGGTTTGTCGCGTAGCGTTGCAATCTCCGTGGTGTCGCTGGCCGTGGCGGGCGCCGCGGACATGGTCAGCATCTTCGTGCGGTCGACGCTGGTGCAGCTCGCGGCTCCTGACGAGATGCGCGGCCGCGTCAGCGCCGTCAACATGGTCTTCATCGGCGCCAGCAACGAGCTCGGCGAGTTCGAGTCAGGTCTCACAGCGCAGTGGTTCGGCGTTGTTCCGGCCATCGTCCTCGGCGGCGTGGGCACCCTGGTCGTCGTGGCGTTCTGGGCGTGGCGTTTCCCGGCGCTGCGCAGAGTCGATCGACTCTAGACCGAACCCCGTGGAAAACTTGAGGTATCGTCCTGGCGCAACGATGCGCTCCTTTACCCCTCTTCTGGCGCTGGCCATGGGCGGCTTGCCTCTCTCTCTATCGGTCGCTTTTGCCCAAACGCCAGGCGCGGGGGCGCCTCCGGCGGCCAGCGCAGGCGCACCGTCAGAAGCTGCGCCGCTCCCTGCCCCATCCAGCAGCGCCCCTGCCCCGCCCACGCAGGCAGCAGGTCCGACGGTGGTCGCTGCGCCGGCGACGTCCAGACCGGAGTCGACGTCGTCATCGGCCCCGAGCGGAGAGGGCGATCACGCGCATTCGCGCAACGGCTTCTACTTCGGAGCGATCAGCGGCTTCGGGAGCCTCGGGGCGTGGGGCGATGGCCCCAACGGCTCGGCCTCGATTTCGGGCCTTTCGCTCAGCTCGGGGATCGCGATTGGCGGATCGCCGGTTCCCGGATTTGCCATCGCGGGCATGATCGAAGGGTCCCAAACGACCGGCAATACGTTCAACGGTGGGCCGGTGGTGACCGCGACGAGCATGGTGGGCAACGTCCCGACGATGGCGATGACGCTCAAGGGAAATGCTCGCGCGACGTTGGGTATGCTGGGCGTGATGGTCGATTGGTTTCCCGTCGCCTCCGGCCCCTGGCACGTGGGTGGTGCTGTCGGCGTGGGCGGAGCGAGCTTGACGGATGACGCGGGCAAAACCATCGGGGGGGCTTCGGTTGCGGGCTCGGTGTTCGGCGGGTATCAGTGGTGGCTCGGGCCGAGCTGGTCGCTGGGGATTTCGGCCGTGGTGATGGGCGCTCCGAGCCTCAAGATGGTCGACTCGAAAGGCAACGACACAGGATATGGGTTGGTACCCTTGTCCGCAGGAATTCAGTTCTTACTGCTCTATTACTGATCAGTCGCCGGCCTCGTCACCTGCGCCGACGCCGCAGTGCACGCGACGAGCAGTATGGCGGCGAGGAAGTAGGGCGCTCCGGGGTTCGGCAGTAGGGCGTCCTTGCGGATGGCCGCCGCGAATGCCTGCGTGAACATGAGCGGTCCGATCAGCCCGCCGATTCCGCGCAAGCTGCTGATGGCTCCCTGTAGGCGCCCCTGCTGCATGGGGTCGACTTGCCGGGTCATCAGTGCCTGCAGTGCGGGCGCGGCGATTCCCCAGAGCGCGCCGAAGGGGATCCCGAGCAGAAACACCGCCCCATCGGATGCGGCGCCATAGAACGTAAAAGCGACGGCCCCGAGGGCCATCCCAGCTATCAGGGCTCCGCGCTCGCCGAGCTTCTTGACGGCGGGGCCGATGAGCGCCGCTTGCACGATGGTCGTCGACAGACCGACGGCCGCCAGGACGAGACCGATATTGCGCTCGTTCCACCCGTAGCGATAGTCGGTATAGATGACGAAACAGCTCGGGAGCGATTCGTGCGCGACGTAGTCGAGGAATGTCACCGCGGCGAGGCCGAGGAGCGCCTGCCGCGAACGCAATAGCGCCATCGAGCCGAGAGGGCTTGCTTTGGCCCATACGATCTTCGCGCGCCGTTCCTGCGGGAGGGACTCGGGCAGGACGAAGAAACCATATGCGGCATTCGCGAGGCTGAGACTTGCGGCGACCCAAAAGGGCAAACGAAGATCGATCTGCCCGAGGAGCCCACCCACTGCGGGACCCACGATGAACCCCAACCCGAACGCCGCGCCGATCATGCCGAGGTGCGCCGCGCGCTTCTCCGGCGGCGAGACGTCCGCCACGTAGGCGGTCGCGGAGGAAAAGCTCGCGGCGGTGATCCCCGAGATGACTCGGCCGGCGAAGAGCCACGCGAGATTGGGCGCCAGCGCCATCAGAACGTAGTCGAGCCCGAGGCCGAAATTCGACAGAAGCACGATGGGACGGCGCCCGAACCGGTCAGACGCGGCGCCGATCAGCGGCGAGAACAAGAACTGCATCGCGTTCCACGTGAACCCGAAAATGCCGGTCATCGAGGCTGCGAGCGCCATATCGCCGCCCTCGAGCTGGATGACCAGCTTCGGCAGCACGGGCACCATGATGCCGAGCGCCAGCATGTCGAGGGCGACGGTCACGAAGATGAACGCAAACGCGGCGCGAGTCGCGCGGCGTGGCGCAGAAGGGGCGGGCGAAGACACCGTGGTCTGGTAGCACCGGGGAAAGACGGCGGGGAAGGACGAATACGGAGCAGAGAACGGGAACGGGAATGTGGAACGCACGCAACTCTTGGACCGACGGCTCTCCGTTGCGGAGGTGCGCCATCGGATGTACAAACTGTACATGCAGCTTCCGATCAGCGATGCGCGAAAGCTACTTCCCGAGCTCGTGCGCCGAGCCCAACGCGGAGAGGTCGTTGAAATCACCGTCCGAGGTGCTGTTGTTGCAAGACTGCTCGCGCCCGAGGAGGATTCGGACCGCGCGGCGCAACGCCTTCTCTCCGCGATGCGCAAGCTTCGAAGCAGGCGCCGTCCACGGTCGGTGGATGTGTCAACGCGAAAGTCCGCATACTTGACTCGCCGGGCTCGCTGATTGTTCTTCTCTCGAGACGCTTTTGTAGACACGTCGTTCTGGTTCGCGGCTCTCGATGCCCGCGATCGGAATCACGCCCCGGCAGAGCGGCTGGCGGAGGCCGCGAACAACGAACGAGTGAGGTTTCATACGACCCGCGAGGTGGTCAGCGAAACCCTGACGCTGCTTCGCTACCGCACGGGTGCGCGGGCATCGCTCATCTTTCTCGACGACGTCGTGCCCACGCTGCACGTAATCGACGCCACCGCGGAGCTGCACTCAATTGCGCAAGCGGTCTTCCGAAAGCTGGCGCCCCACCGGAGACTGTCTTATTGCGACGCGTTGTCCTTCGTCGTCGTGCGCCGCATACTCAAGGACGCGCAGTGCTTGGCGTTCGACCGGGACTTTCGCGCACTCGGATTGGCGGTCGTTGATTGGCCCGACACGTGATGGATCAGCGGCTGGCCGTTGCGTATTTGACACACAGGCGCTGAGTAAATGAGAACGCCGACCTACCACGCCGAGCTCCGCGAGATTGCCGACGGCGTGTACGCCTACCTCCAAGACGGGAGCTGGGGATTCAGCAACGCCGGGCTCGTTGCCTCTTCCGGCGGCGCGCTGCTCGTCGACACGCTGTACGACCTCAAGTTGACCGCTCGAATGCTCGAAGAAATGCGCCGCGCAACCGACGCCGCGAGGCACATCGACACCCTGGTGAATACGCACGCGAACGGCGATCACTGGTGGGGCAACCAGCTCGTCGACGCAGGCCGAATCGTCAGCTCGCGCGCCGCCGCGCAGGAGATGCTTGAGGTGTCGCCGCGCCTCATGGCGTCGCTCGTGGCCGGCGCGCGTCTCGTCTCTCGCTCCGGCGCCGCCTCGAAACGAGTCCTGGAGCTCCTCGGTCGCATCGGCATCCCGAGGACGGCGGCGCTATCCGAATCGGCGGAGTTCGTCGTCGACTGTTTCGGTCCCTTCGACTTCCGCGGAATCTCGGTCAAGCTTCCGACGGAAACGTTCGAGGGACGCCTCGAGATCCACGTCGGAGACCGGCTCGTCGAGCTCATCGAGGTCGGCCCCGCGCACACGAAAGGCGATGTTCTCGTATACCTACCCAAGGAGCGCATCGCGTTCGCCGGTGACATCCTCTTCATCGGAATGCACCCTGTCATGTGGGAAGGACCGGTCCAAAACTGGATCTACGCCTGCGACCGCCTGCTCGGCCTCGAGGTCGACGTCATCGTCCCGGGACATGGCCCTTTGACGGACAAGAACGGCGTGCACGCGACCAAGGCGTACTTCGAGCATCTCCGGAAAACCGTCGAAGACGGCCGCACCTGCGGTGCTTCGCCGGACGAAATCGCGCGGGAGCTCTTCGCGCGAAACGAGCAAAGGTGGGCGGAAGCCAGTCGCGTGGCCGTGAATGTCGATAGGACTTTCCGCGACCTCGGCGCGGACCGTTCGCGCCGCGATCCGCTCACCCTGCTCGGGAAGATGGCTCGCCTCGAACGATAGACGTCGACGTCCGCTCAGGTGCCTTGACGTGTTGCTATCAATGATTACAGTGCAATCATCGATTGCATACGTGAGTGTCTTATGGCGAGCATCACCATCCGCGACCTGGACGAGACAATTAAGGAGCGACTGCGCGTGCGCGCTGCGCACCACAAGCGCTCGATGGAGGAGGAGGCTAGGAGCATTCTGCGAGCGGCTGTCGCCGAAGAAGAGACCGCTGCGACAAACGTTGCAGAGGCTATAAGGCGCCGCTTTCGGCCGTTCGGAGGCGTTGAGCTTCGCATCCCTGAGCGCGAGCCGTCGCGTGAACCGCCGAAGCCCGGAACGTGATACTTATCGACACGAACGTCGTCTCCGAGCTGATGAAGCCGACTCCAGCGGCAACGGTGACGTCATGGGTCGCAGCGCAAGCTCCGAAGAGCTTGTACGTGACGAGTATCACACAAGCCGAGATCCTTTACGGCGTCCTCCTGCTCCCGGCAGGTCGGCGACGAAACGCGATCGAAGCCGCAGCAACGGGGATGTTCGAGACGGAATTCGCGGGGCGTGTACTATCTTTTGACCGGGACGCCGCGGTGCTCTACGCGCGCATTGCGGCCGAACGCCGCCGGAGGGGGCGACCGATAGCCCATTTCGACGCTCAGATTGCAGCGATCGC
>Ga0210409_10008040_pt1 | contig 10795 bp, 6 predicted proteins | sample IncBWH17MmetaG_FD_161649 | JGI IMG/M metagenome (GOLD analysis project Ga0210409, IMG submission 161649) | Forest soil microbial communities from Barre Woods Harvard Forest LTER site, Petersham, Massachusetts, United States - Inc-BW-H-17-M | ecosystem: Environmental > Terrestrial > Soil >...
CCCACCCTTCACCTCATGTGTGACCAGCAATCGATCGTAAATCTCCAATGTGCGGTATGCAATTTGCTGGTTTGTATACTTGTTCAAAACGCGAGCAATTCCTCGGTCACGCAAAGTTAGCCGGAAGGACTCATTCTCACAGCATAAACGAAGGCACTCCGCGAGTTCTTGCCGGTTACATTCATGGAAAGTCAGTCCTGCTTCTCCAATCACATTCGGTATCTCTCCCGAATCAGAGCCGATTACCGGAACACCGCACGCCATAGCTTCAATAAGCACTCGCCCAAATTGCTCTTTCCAAAACCGCTTGCTCTGAGAAGGCAGTACCAGCACGTCTAGGACGTTCATGACCTCAGCCATTTCGTGGTATCTGCGACCTGAAAGAAGAATCAGCTTTATGTCGAGCCGGGCACAGTCAGCCCGTAGTTTACTTTCCAAGCCACCTTTGCCAGTCAAAAGGAGGCATATCCTGCGTTTCGAGAGCTGACGCAGTCTTCCAGCTGCTTCCACGAGGTCAAGCAGTCCCTTCTCTTCCACGAAGCGTCCCACAAATCCTATCGTGAACTCCTGCCGCTGAATCCCAAGCATGGCACGCGTCAATTCGATACGCTCGTCGCTGTAGGGATGGAAGATATCCGGATCAACTCCATATTGCGGAAGCACTTCCACAGCGTCTGCTGGAATACCCTTGGCTATCAATATTTCTTTACCAGCTACGTTCCCACAAATGAAGAAGTCTATAAACCGGCGGTTTAGTTGAGCCAGATGCTCAAGAAGGCGAGCTTTGACACCATGTTCCTGGAGATTGTTCCACAAGAACACAATAATTTTCGCTGCCGGAGCAAACATTTTTCGATACAACAACGTCTGGCACACGATCCAGCTATGTTGTTCATTTTCTATATGGATGATGTTCGGCGAGAATTCTGATAGACCCAAATCTCTACTGCGCAATAACCAGCGAGTCGAAGTCCGCTTGAAGTGGGGGAAGAAAATGGGATAACTCTTAACTGGCACATTCTGGTGGAATTCACGATCCACATCATACCTACCATAGGGCGTCGGGTACCAGCACGGCGTGATCAGTTGAAAATTCGTGGCTTGGGATAAGAATGCGAGTTTTTGTCGACTAGCAGATTCGATGTAACTGTGACTGATTAGTGCGACCTTGCATGGATTCGCCATCTCACCACCAACCCCAAGCCGCGTTAATGGAAACAATATCACATGAGTCGTCCTGTAACTTCGGGCACGCGATCTTCTCTAATGGCAAGAATGTTCTGATAGCCAAATATTTCTTGGCATACCACGGGTAACCCCGAGAGTTCCAGTAAGGTCGTTGGACAAACTCTGTACAGCCTGTAACCTGGTAGTAATGCGTCGAAGTCCCGCAAAAAATGCTTAGTGAAAATGTTCATCGAATTGAACTCGAAGTGAATTACCGCTATAGATCGCTTCGCGATCATCTCCTGGGCTCCCAACAGCACATCAAACTCGCCGCCCTCCACATCGATTTTAAGGAAATCAATGTTGTCAATTTTGGCGCCGCTGCAAAAGTCATCCAGGGTAGTCATATCAACAGTGAAGGTCCTTAACGGGGAGTGATATGCATAGAGGTCGCCGAAGACCTTTGGGAACAAAGTCGCGTGCTCCGTGTCGTTCTCCCCGTAGTCATAGAGGATAGTCTTTCCGTCACGATTTCCCACCGCGAGATTTATAGCCTGAAGATTCGATACCGACTGCAATATCTCGTAGTTCTTGGGTTGTGCTTCGAACGCAAAAATCCTGGCCTTAGGATTCAACTCCAATATCTTCTTGGAATAGCTACCAACGTTCGCACCTACGTCGAACACAATTCCGAGCATCGGAGCAAGTTGTTTTAGGACCCTGTATTCGCCGCTTGCTCGCGGGGATCGCCAATTGTTAACGCCAATTAACCGGCAGGCGCAATGAAAGAGCGCCACGTTCAGCCGTAAAAGCGACCTTCGACAAAGAGTAAGTGCCCAACCAGCTTCAAGATATCCACGTAACCGATTCGACACTGGTCGCTTGTGAGGCACGCTGATATCCAGCCGGAGATCAGTACCTGACGCCACGTTGGACAATTTGTAACCCCTTAGCGGAACGCCCTGGCACCGCAATCTTAGAAGTTGCTGGCATCGTAGTAATGAATTGAGCGCAATAGTTTACTTGACTGCCTCGACATACAGGGTCTCATCTGGGCGATTATCGAGAGCACTGATATCGGGTACCAGTCCCTTCCTGTAGGCACACCTCTCAACCGAGGTGAACCCCACTTCTTTTAGAAGAGAGGATAGTAAGTCGTAATCGTACAAGTACTGATGCTGAAATAACGAACGGGCCCGGGAGTTTACGAAAAAATAGCTTAATGCTTCCTCTTTGGAGCCCTGCGCATATAAGGCAAATGCGCGATGCAGGTCGGGTACACAAATTCGAAGTCTACTACCTGGCTTAAGCACTCGGTACGCGTCCCTAAGTATCTGTTCAGCTCTGTCACGATAAAAATGCTCAAGCACATGCGAGGAGTAGAGGTAATCTACCGAAGCATCAGGAAAGGGAAATCCGTGTTCCAGGTTGTGATGTACAAACCTATGCTTTTTGAGTTGGCCGATATATTGATCCTCTGTGCCGCACCAGTTCCTGGCATCGGACGCGCGATACACAAGCCGAAGGATGAGCTTTGGCATACTGGCGAATAGGACATGCGGACTTCCATCAACATTGATCCAGCCTTCGGTTACGGCAAGAGCCGATCCGAAGTTGACCTTGATGGGGGTCCCTCTCGGGGAAATTCGGCGGTGCCTCCTCATCCAAGCAACTACCGAGTTAAGCTTGTAGATATACTGCCTAAGCAACTACGCTGCTCCGGAAGTTGTTGGTATCCAATGTCTTAAATGTCCAGAGATAGACCAAGCTGTAGGTGGCGAATCCTGCGACCATGCTCAGAGCTGCTCCTCCCAGGCCCCATAGTTTAATGAAAACTATCGCGCTAATTAAAGCTATCGGGGCTGAGACCGCGTTGGCGAGGAGATCAAATTGAGGCTTTTGGGAGGCGCGCAAGGCCATGGAGAATCCCATAGCGAATCCCGTGCACACCGGCACGAGTCCGAGCACAGGGATCAGCCATGCGTAAGCGCAGAACTTCCCGGCAAACAGGAGGTGCTCAATGGGCTTGGCGAAGAAGGCCAAGGCGACTGTATATGTGAGAGACATCATAGTGAGCAGCGTGGTGGAGAGCAGCGCTTTCCTCTTAAGTGCGCTGATACTTCCGGCTCCGAACTCGCTCGCCATAGTCGGGAGTACGAGTAGGCCGACTGCGGTAACGATCTGTGTCATGGCAAGCGAGGGAATCTGAACGGCACGAAGAATACCCGTCGCTCCAAGGCCAAGCAATGCGGCGGTCATGTAGGTTTGGGTCTGTGCAACGATAGTGAATAAGACCGTGCTGGCGACGATCCAACGGCCATACTGCCAGTTTTCTTGCAACACGAGTCTCCACGGACAGGGCGACGAAGTTGTTCCTTCAAGCAACCCGAGTTGCCAGAAAAGTAACAGTACAGCCGGGATACTGCCCGCACCCATCAAAAGGAAGGCCGAGAAAGGATTGAGCCAATTCGTTGCGCGAAGTAGAAAAAGCCCCGTCGCCACAAACGCAAGGTAGCCCGCGCTGCCCCAAGCCGCCATCGAAGGGCGGTGCGCCACGTAACACATTCTCCGAACGAGCCAAAGAAGAAGTATGAAGGGCAGGGCAAGGCCACTTCCCAGTGTTGCGAGCACAAGTTCGCGGTGCATGCCAATTTGCGCCATTATCGCAGTGGCCAACAACAAAATCGCGGACAACACTGTCGCCAACGCTGCGTGCAACTTTAACTGGGAAACGAAATATGCATTGATACGATCCGCGTAGCTGGACGGACCTACGACGCTCATGGGTTCGAGCAACAATGCACTGTGAAAACCGAACAGGAAAAGAAGCACAGCAAATGCCACCGCGAAGGCCCCATATGCCTCGCTTACCAGCCAACGAGCCAACAAAAGATTCACCAGAAAACCGGCTCCCGAGGTAAGCCCCTGGTCCAAAATAGAAACCGCACCACGAATGCCCCAAATCCGCCAGCGTTCGGGCGCCACTTGCAAATCCAGGAGCTCAGAGGCAAACAGGAGGTTGGGGCTCACGGTTCACTAAATCCGGGGTGCCGGAAGGAAAGAAATGAGCCGGAAATAGGACTGGCTGGTTTGCAGGCGAATTTGGTGCTCCGATCTGCGCCTTTTCTCGACCCTAGTACCGCGACTAGGCCAGCAGCAATCCAATATATGCCCCCCGTCATGGCAGGATTGGCCAGTGCGGAAACAGACATGGCGACAAACCCAGCGGCTAAGGGCAAAGCCCAAGGGCGATTCGTAGCATCTTGCCACCGCCGCGGAACTGCCCGAAAAACGAGAAGCCCCAGGCTGAGCAGGAACAATCCAGCAGTAATCACGCCTCCTGAATGCAACAGTTCCAGAGTGTAGTTTTCCGATACTTGAGTGGGGTCATTCTGAAATTTCGCATACGCGTGCGCCCCGTAACCTAGAATGGGGGCACTGCGCCAGTCCTCGAGCATGTTGTACCAGAGGATCAAGCGATTGAGAACGGTGCCTTCTTCTAGCGACATTCGTTGAGCACGTTCCGCCAGAAGATTCCCTGTCTCGCTAGAGGCATACCACAGCCCGACGACGCCGAGGGGAATCAAACTCATTACAACAATCACAGTCCCGCGTACTGCTTTCCCCAATGGAAACCGGACCAAACAGAACAGCCAGAAGGCGAGAAAGGTGATTAAAAAGGCTAACCATGAGGCACGTGCGAAACTGAACGCCAATGCCGCAAAGTGGGCGATCAAGCACCAAAATGTGAAGATCTTAGAGTAGGGATAGCCGAAGAGATAGAGGTAGAATATCAAGGCAACTAACGTGAACAATATGTAAGACCCCGTTGTGGGATCCAGTAGAGACAACCGAACAAAACTGCCCTCGGATTTCTCGAGTTCCGGCAAAAGACCAGCGGCAAGTGCCAAATAAAGCCCAGCTAAGACGGTAAAAGCAGCAGATGAAGCGCAGAACAGCACACGAAGAAGCTGGTCCAATCTGCGGAACTTGGTGGTGAGGCTGTACTGTAACAGGTTAACACTTAACAAGAAACAGTCGGCCAGCCCACGAAAGAAAACCGGAGAGTTTGGATGAAGAAGAGTTGAAGCTAAGTAGCTTATATTAAGGACCACAAACAGAGGCAGCACGGGAACGCGACTCTTCTCACGCAATGCCCAAACCAGCCCCACCAGTGCAATGAGCATGTTGGGCCGCAGGTGAAGGCCGCCTATGCTCAGGTTGAATCCTAGCAAGCTCAAGTAAGCTACCGCGACCAGGAGCTCCGGTACGTATTCGGGATGATAAAAGACCCAACCCGAGCCTATAGCGACGGCTAAAACGGCAACCCCTGACAAGAGGCCAAGTACAATCGAAGGATAATATACGAGGCTGAGCGTCAATGCCACTGCGAGCACAGGAATGAGGGTAGCTTTTCCCAGCGGCATTTTCGTATGAGATCGGATTGTTTCCTTCAAGGTATCCAATCGTCAACCCAAATCGGTCGGCGCATCCTCATTGCTACGAGGACCCTGCGGCCGCAGACGTTCTAGTTTGAAACGAAGACCAGCACTGATTTCTTGTATAAGTTGCTTGGTGGGAGAGCCTGGATCGAAGCGCTGCCATTTGTATTCGGCGATAACCCAAGCGGAGGCCAGTAGGCAGCTTAGGAGACCAGCTATCAGAACGATGACGGTTCTTTGCGGACTCGATTTCCGTTCCGCAAGTTCCGGTGGATCTAGCACTCGCACAGTGGGAATTTCTTTGGCTTCCTGAACTCTGGCCAGCTCATATTGTTGCGTCAGCAACTGGTATACAGTCTCGTGCACTTTGACCTCGCGGTACAAATCTGCCCAAGGTACGGCTAAGATGGGAAGCTGGCGAATGGCCGGATAAATATCATCTGCAGATCCTTGATCATTACCTTCGGAAACTTGTGAACCAGCAGTACCACCCAAGCGCTTTTGTTGACGCTCAAGCTCGGCGATTCTTTCCCGAAGACTTCGAACCCGAATGTTTTGTGGCGTATAGGTCTGCTCGAGCGCTTGCAATTCGGACTTTGCAGCTATGATTTGGCCTTGCAGCAGAGCGGCTGATGTAACCATCGCTTTGGTTTGCTCGGGAACGTCCAGTGTCGCATTCTTGCTGGCGAATTCGCTAAAGCGACGTTCATCGTCGTCGAGTTCATGCTTCGCGGTTTTAAGCCGCTCCTCAAGGAAAATCCGCTCTCGTCTTGCGGCTGAGGTCGACAATTGAGCGACCGCTCGATCGAGTTCTTCAACATACGCTTGAGCCAGGCGAGCGGCGCGCTCTCGGTTCCGATCGGTAACTTCAATTTTAATAACACCGCTCTTGCGATCTTCCGTAATATCTGTAAAACGGGCTAAATCCTTTCGGGCGGTATCGTAGTAGCGGTCCCAATACACCTTGCGCAAATCGAAGCGATTAATCAAGGCGTTCTGTACGGTATCGCTCCGGAGAACAGCGATGAACAGATCTCCTGAGGTCTTGGTACCGAGCAAGTCCGCGAGTCCCCCCGGAATAGCCGGAGCGCTACTGCGCCCGCTTCCCCCTGAGAGCGCTGCCATTATGGCCATTCCGGCTGTGGACTGCGGTTCGGGAGGCATGAGTCTTGTAACCGACGTATACCGGTTGGGCAGGAGTAAACACGCGACAACCGCAAGGAAGACGGCAATAGCAACCATGCGGCATAGAAAGCGGGACTCCATCCAGAGCAGACGAATCAAGTCTATGAGTTGATCTCGCTTTGCCGGTCGAACGTGTGGGGTCACCTCGAGAGGCTGAGGCTCAGCCTCCACGGTCGCCGAGTATTGGGGGCGGTAAGGTTCCATTTCTCTTTAACAATTCTAGCTAGTGAACTAAAACAGCATGCGAGCTATTTCCGAATACCCCATTTTGGATAAAAGGTCAGGTGAAATGACGCAGTTACATCGGACTGGGTCGTCGCCGAGAGAATGGGAAACCACCAGTGCTCATATTGTAACAATCCGGTAATGCCGACTTTCTTGCCCAGCATGAACTCGCCCCGCGCCGAATAATCGCTCGAGCGCCCTCCACCGATAAAGTCCTTTGAGACCATTTGTTGCCGATAACCGAGTTGCAGTCTAGCGCGAGGCGAAAATGAATAGGTTAACCATCCTTGTCCGCCACGACCGGCTCGTCCAATCCAGCTGCCCATCAATTGCCCGTTGTTGGTGTAGCCGGAACGATACCGTCGTAAGCCGTAGTAAACATAGCCAGGAGCAAACTCATTCGTAACAGACTCGTGCAGCCCCTCAGCCCGCAACTCCATCTTGGGAACCTTGGGGATCTGGGGTAGATAAATGCCAGGGTTTAATACAGGACGAGTCGAACCGATCGGGGAGATTTCGTCGACCACCAAGGCATCGTTGTACACCGTGAGCCACTTACGGAGTCCCGGGAAGCGATAACTAAAGTCGAAGCCCGACAGCCGTTTTCCCGGATTAAAGCCGGTGGCAGTGGGACCGGGGGTGTGGGAATAGAAGGTTCGAATGAAATTTCCCCAAGTGAACGGCAGTCCAGGACCCGCGAACTGGGCCGTGATTCCCATCCCGAACTCCAGGTTGTCAGTTGGCTTGAAGCTGAACTTGTAACCGTGCAGAAAAGGCTGCTGCTTGATGCCGCCGGGTCCAATCACGGTGCTGCCGTTAATCTCGAACTGGTGCCCAGCGAGCTGGCCGAGGAAAAATTCCGAGCGCACTGGGCCGAAGATGCTCGAAATCAATGGGATCTTATAAGGCGCAACGCTTTCAATCTTAAGCATGACCATGGATTCGGCATTATCGCTAAGCAGTAAGGAACCCGATTCTCCAGGCCCGAGCCAGAGGCTTTGCTTGCCAAACGAAATCTGCGTGTTACGAAATGTCAGAGCGACGGAGCTGTCGAGTATGCGAAAGCGGTTTATCTCGGCGATCTGATTTGATACGGGCGGGGTGAGATCAGCATTCGAAATCCCCTGTTGAGCTGCGAGCGGATACGCTGGAGTAGCCGGGGCATGCTGGTACTCACCCCGGATGTAAAACGAGAATGGGCCCGCAACGGCGTGTGTGCTCACACCTGCAATGGCGTTGAAGCCTTCTGCATACGGACGGCCGAAATCGTTGATGATCGTCTGGCCAAAGTGATAGCTGTCCCGCAGCGGGGATCCGGAAATGTTAGTGACGCGGGTGTAGACCGAGTCCAGGCTTACGCCCAGGTTCGCGGCGCCGTTCAGGCGTGCGGTTTCGGGTCCGAATTCCTCAGCCAGAGCGTCGTAGATCTTCTGCCCCTGGCCGCCTTCTTGCCCGGCATCTTCGGTGTTTCCAATTGTCTCGTTGGCTTCCTCCAACAGACGGGCGCATTCCAGTCTGGTCCAGGGCCGCATGCCTAAATGGCCGGAGTGAATGTAGCCGAGCGCCTGGAGACGTTCGAAGGCAGGGTAGACCCAACTGTCTGGCGGCACGTCAGGCGAACTCATATTGGCGGGATCGCGGGGTCCTTTTTCGGCGGGGGTATCGTAGAAATTTCCCCAGGCCGTGCCACCCAGCTCCGGATCATGGTGGGCGCGATAGACCTGGCGTCCAAAATACCAGCCCAACACACTGCCGACGATCACATCGGAAGGGAAATGCTGCTTTGCTGTGACGCGAGTCATTGTGACCGCCGAAGCCATGCCGTACGCCAGCAACTTGGTGAGCGGACCCGGATATTCGTGGGCCAAGACGCTGGCGATGGACCAGGCAATTGCAGAATGCTCGGAAGTGAAGGAGGCGCCCCCTTGGAAAAAAGTTCCGTTTCCATTGTCCTGCAGGGGACGCGGACGCTGGGTAGCTGTCTTGAGCAGGTAAGTGATTGCGGTACTGTTGATGGCTGCTTCGCCTGCGAGCAGTCCGGTTTCACTCAGGTGGTCGTTGTGGGTCATGTGACCCAACAGGAACGCTCCCCCACCGGCACCAATTAGTGCGTAAGTCGAGTAGTCAGAAATCTTCAGACTTCGATCGAGCTGATCTGGCTTGCCGGGCACTTGCTTCGACAGCCAACTGTCGCCAGCAATAAATGCTGCAGTCATTCCGCCGAACGGTACGATCCAGCGCAGGTCTTTCTTGCGAAGACGAGCAGGGCTTGTCCAAAACTGCTTTTGATCCCCAGCCAAATGGGCCAGAAACGGCGAGACCAACTGGTTGTGCGGATCTTCGCCTGGCAAAAGCTCGAAGCTCTTTTCCGGCGTCGACGATGCGGTGGTGGTGGACGAATTTATTTCGTGACTCTGCCCGGGAAGGGGACCTCCTGCTGGCGCATTTTGCTGGGCGTTTGCGGTGTCCATCACGCTTACGAAAAAGTAAAGTATTAAAAAGCACCTGCCTGCGCTGCCGGTCATAGGGCCCACCATCGTTTTAAAAGCCCTTGGCTACTTGTACCGCGATGCCGATAGCGGATACCAGCTGAGCGACTTGCAGGGTGTTCTTCCACGTGAGGCCGCCGCCAAAGGCTTTGTCGGGCACAACCACCATGTCACCCGGCTGCAGTGCCGCATCCACGGCGCCGCCACTGAACACTCCTCCTTTACCACCGACCACAGAACCATCGGCGCGGACCACGAAAATGGCTTTCTTGTTCGCCATAGTCGTTGGCCCGCCCGCCTGGTTCAAATACCATCCAGCGCTCTTTCCGGGCTTGAAGGTGACGGCGGTCGGGTTGTAAACGGCCCCATCCACGGTCACAAAGTTTGGTTTCTTGGGAATGTAAATCACGTCGCCAGCTCGAACTTGAATATCGGCCGGCGTATTCGCCCAGCGCGTCATGTCACTGGAGATGTGAATCACCATGCGCCCCGTCGGAGGCGTGTTCTGCAGTTTCTCCAGCGTGTTCTTCCACTGCAGGGCTGCCGACTCCCTTGACAGCGGATCATCCACTGCTTTCAGGCCCGCACCTTCGTCCTGGACCTGACGGATCAATTGCGACTTATTCTTTTCCTCTAGATCGCGCACCTGAGTTCGCTCGAAAATAGCACCGTACGGGTACGCATCAGACCGGAGCCCTCCAGCACGCTCAAGGATTGAACTCAACCTCTCACCCTCAGTGATGCCGAATGTGCCGGGATGCAGCACCTCTCCTTTCACCGTGATGGTCGCACCCATGTCCGTCCATCCGGCCAATTGGCGAATAGTCAGCACATCGCCATCGTGGAGGCGAACATCTGTATCGGGTTCGCCGGCGAGAGCTGCAGCAATCTGTACAGTTTGATGGTCTCCGATAACTTTCTCGCCGTGCTCTACCATGTAGCGCGTGAGGTCTGCCTGTTCGGTATAGGCGCTTCGTTTGAGACCACCTGCGAGTCGCACCAGATCAGCGGCGCTCATGTTTTCGCCCAAGGGATACTTTCCTGGCCGTTCTACATCCCCTTCAATCGAGACCGCTGGCGGGTCGCTTCGCCCAACACTCTTGTGTACAAAAACGCGGTCCTTTGGCAGCAGCATTATGTTGGCACTTTGATCTCCCTGCAGCGCTTTGCCTAAGTTCACACTGAGAACTTTAAGTTTGCCGTCGTCTGACTTGCGGAAGACCTGAACATCATCCAGCTTGGCGTCGGCAGTTGCGTTACCCGCCAGGAATATGGCGTCGCGAAGAT
>Ga0210409_10008043_pt1 | contig 10791 bp, 7 predicted proteins | sample IncBWH17MmetaG_FD_161649 | JGI IMG/M metagenome (GOLD analysis project Ga0210409, IMG submission 161649) | Forest soil microbial communities from Barre Woods Harvard Forest LTER site, Petersham, Massachusetts, United States - Inc-BW-H-17-M | ecosystem: Environmental > Terrestrial > Soil >...
CGCCGCCGACATCCAGGCCAAGCCCTGCTACGACCAGCAGGCGCTGATGCGGCGCTACGACGTCATCGCCGAAATCTGCGACAACATGATCGCGCTCGGCTGGCGCCCGTATCAGAACGACCACGAGGACGCCAACGGCCAATTCGAGATGAACTGGGAATACGACTCGGCGCTGAAGACTGCGGACCGGCACGCCTTCTTCAAGTACATGGTAAAATCGATCGCGGAAAAGCATGGGCTGCGCGCGACGTTCATGCCCAAGCCGTTCCCGCACCTCACCGGGAACGGCTGCCACGCGCACCTGTCGCTGTGGTCGTCCACGACCGGCAAGAATTTGTTCGAGGACGCCAAGGGGGAACTCGGCCTCTCCGCCATGGGCTACCACTTCGTCGCGGGCGTCATGCACGCGGCCGAGGCGCTCGCCGCGATCACCAATCCGACGGTGAACTCGTACAAGCGGCTCAACGCGCCGCCGACGCTGTCGGGCGCGACCTGGTCGCCAAACACCATCACCTATGCCGGCAACAACCGCACCCACATGATCCGCATTCCGGACGCCGGCCGCTTCGAACTGCGGCTCGCCGACGGCGCCGCCAATCCTTATCTGCTGCAGGCAGCGCTCCTGGTCGCCGGCCTCGACGGCATGAAGAACAAGCGCGACCCCGGCAAGCGCCTCGACATCGACATGTATGCGGAGGGGCACACAGTAAAGAATGCGCGGCGGCTGCCGCTGAACCTCCTCGATGCGCTGCGGGCATTCGATCAGTCGACGGTGCTGCGCGAGGGCCTCGGCGACGAATTCTCCAGCGCCTATCTCAAGCTCAGATACGACGACTGGAACAAGTACTCCCGTCATCTCACCGAATGGGAGCGCGAGACGACGCTCGATTGCTAGGCCCGCAAAAGCTGCGCGATCGGGTCGCCGGCCGGAATCGCCGATGAAGTATTCAGCCTTTTCGCTCGTCTACGAGGCGTTACGCGGCCACGCCGGCTGGACGCCGGCGTGGCGCGATCCGGCGCCGAAGCGCGAATACGATGTGATCATCGTTGGCGGCGGCGGTCATGGCTTGGCGGCCGCCTACTATCTCGCCAAGGAGCACGGCCTGACCAACGTCGCCGTTCTCGAAAAGGGATGGATCGGCTCGGGCAATGCCGGCCGCAACACCACGATCATCCGCTCGAACTACCTTCTGCCGGCGAATATCCAGTTCTACGAATGGTCGATGAAGCTCTGGGAGGGACTGGAGCGCGACCTCAATTACAATGTGATGGTCAGCCAGCGCGGCGTGGTCAATCTCTATCACTCCGACGCGCAGCGTGACGCCTTCGCCCGCCGCGGCAACGCCATGAGGCTCAATGGCGTCGATGCGGAACTGCTCGACCGCGGTCAAGTCCGGGCGATGCTGCCGTTTCTCGACTACGACAATGCGCGGTTTCCGATCCATGGCGGCTTGCTGCAGGGCCGTGGCGGCACGGCGCGCCACGACGCAGTCGTATGGGGCTATGCCCGGGCCGCCGACCGGCGCGGCGTCGACATCATCCAGAATTGCGAGGTGACCGGCTTTGTCATCCGCAACGGGCGCGTCGCCGCCGTCGAGACGACGCGCGGGACGATCCGCGCGGGAAAGGTCGGGCTCGCGGTCGCTGGCAACTCCTCGCGAGTTGCGGCGATGGCGGGATTGCGCCTGCCGATCGAGAGCCACGTGATCCAGGCGTTCGTGACCGAGGGCATCAAGCCCGCTATCGATTGCGTGCTAACGTTCGGCGCCGGCCACTTCTACATCAGCCAGTCGGACAAGGGCGGGCTGGTGTTCGGCGGCGACCTCGACGGCTACAACACTTATGCGCAGCGCGGAAACCTTCCGGCGGTGGAAGACATCATCGAGGGCGGGGTCGCGCTCTGGCCAGGCCTCGGACGGCTGCGCCTCCTGCGGCATTGGGGCGGCCTCATTGACATGACGATGGACGGGAGCCCGATCATCGATCGCACGCCGATCGACGGGCTCTATCTCAACGGCGGCTGGAACTACGGCGGCTTCAAAGCGACGCCGGCCTCCGGCTGGTGCTTTGCGCACCTGATCGCTCGCGAAGAACCGCACGCCCTGAACGCGGCCTTCCGCCTCGACCGCTTCGCCGCCGGCGCAGTGATCGACGAGAAGGGCCAGGGCGCCCAGCCCAACCTGCATTGAGGACGACGTGCGGATTGCCTGCCCATTTTGCGGCGAGCGCGGCAACGAGGAGTTCGCCTATCTCGGCGATGCGACGGTCGTGCGTCCGGATCCCGGCGCCGCCGGCGCGACGCAAGCCTTCGCCGATTACCTCTATCTGCGCAACAATGTGCGCGGCCTCCATCGCGAACTCTGGTATCACGCCGCCGGCTGTCACGGCTGGCTCGTCGTGACCCGTGACACGATGAGCCACGAGATCAAGCGCGTGGAATTCGCCCGCGATGTGGCGCGCGCGCGCCCGCTCGCTGCCGGGGGCGGACGATGACGCGCGCGGCTTCGGCACCTGTCAATGACTCGCATTCGCTTCCCCGGCGTCGCCTTCCGCACGGCGGATTGATCGATCGCTCGACGCCGCTATCGTTCACCTTCGACGGGCGAGGCTATCTGGGATTCGCCGGAGATACGCTTGCCTCGGCGCTCGTTGCCAACGACGTCGGCCTCGTCGGCCGCTCGTTCAAGTATCACCGGCCGCGCGGCATTTTTACTGCCGGGCCTGAGGAGCCCAACGCGCTCGTCGAATTGCGCGACGGCCCCCGTCGCGAGCCGAACACGCGCGCGACGGTCATCGAGTTGTTCGACGGCCTCGTCGCGGCGAGCCAGAACCGCTGGCCATCGCTCGCCTTCGACGTGATGGCGGTCACCGGCTGGCTTTCGCCCTTCTTCCCGGCCGGGTTCTACTACAAGACCTTCATGTGGCCGCCGGGTTTCTGGGAGAAGGTCTACGAGCCGACGATCCGCCGCGCCGCCGGTCTCGGGCGCGCAGCGCCGGGCGGCGATCCCGACGAATACGAGAAAGCATTCGCGCACTGCGACGTTCTCGTCATCGGCTCGGGCCCGACGGGCCTGATGGCGGCGGTGACGGCGGCGCGCGCCGGAGCGCGCGTCATTCTCGCCGAGGAGGATTTCCGGCTCGGCGGGCGCCTTCTGGCGGAGCGTCATACGGTCGGCGAACGCGATGGCGCAAGCTGGGTCGCCGCGATCGAGGCTGAACTCGCGTCCATGCCTGAAGTCCGCATCATGCGCCGCACCAGCGTGTTCGGCGTCTACGATCACGGGCAGTACGGCGCAGTCGAGCGCGTGAGCGACCACATTCCCGAGCCGCCGCCGCATCAGCCGCGCCAGCGCTTCTGGAAGATTGTCGCCCGGCGCGCGGTGCTGGCCGCGGGCGCGAGCGAACGGCCGATTGCCTTTGCCGGCAACGATCGCCCGGGCGTCATGCTCGCGGGCGCCGTGCGCACTTACCTCAACCGCTTTGCCGCCGCGCCGGCGTCACGGCTGGTCGTGTTCACCAACAATGACGATGGCTGGTGCGGCGCAGCCGACGCCGCGGAAGCGGGCCTCACCGTCGAGGCCATCGTCGATTCACGCGCCGACGCACAGCAGCGTCTTGCCGCCTCGGCATCCGGATCGGCGCGCGTGTTCTTCGGGGCGAAAGTCGCAGCAGCGAAGGGCGCGGAAGCGCTCCGCGCCGTCGACATCATCGATGCGAAGGGCGCGGCGATCACGATCGCCTGCGACGGCCTCGCGATCAGCGGCGGCTGGAATCCATCGCTGCACCTGACTTGCCACCTCGGCGGCAAGCCGCAATGGCGCGAGGACATCGCCGCCTTCGTGCCGCAGGCAGCGCCTCCCGGCATGCTAGTTGCGGGCGCCGCGAACGGCGACTTGAGCCTGAGCGCTTGCCTCAAGACCGGCGCCGAAGCCGGCGCCACGGCCGCGGCCGATTGTGGCTTCGCCGCGAGACCGCCCGCGCCGCCAAGCGCCAGCGACGAGCCGATCGCCATGACGCCGTTGTGGTGGGTCAAGGGAGCCGGCAAGGCCTTTGTCGATTTCCAGAACGACGTCACCGTCGACGATATCGCGCTTGCCGAGCGCGAGGGCTTTCGATCGGTCGAGCATCTCAAGCGCTACACCACGCTCGGAATGGCGACCGATCAGGGCAGGATCGGCGGCGTCACCGGCCTTGCGATCCTCTCCGAGCTTGTGAACCGGCCGATCCCGCAAGTCGGAACGACCACCTATCGCCCGCCGTACACCCCCGTCGCGCTCGGCGCTCTTGCCGGACACCACCGCGGCAAGGATTTTCGCCCCACGCGGCTGCCGCCGTCGCATCAATGGGCGGAGGAGCAGGGCGCCGTGATGGTAGAAACCGGCGCCTGGCTGCGCGCCCAATATTATCCGCGGCCCGGGGAGACCGACTGGCTCGAGACGGTCAGGCGCGAGGTGAGCACGGTGCGTTCCGCGGTCGGGGTCTGCGACGTATCGACTCTCGGCAGGATCGACATCCAGGGTGGCGACGCCGGGCTTTTCCTCGATCGCATCTACACCAACGCGTTCTCATCGTTGCCGGTCGGCAAAACGCGCTACGGCTTGATGCTGCGCGAGGACGGCTTCGTCATGGACGACGGCACCACGTCGCGGCTCGCCACCGACCACTATTTCATGACCACGACGACGGCCAACGCCGCGAAGGTCATGCAGCATCTCGAATTCTGTCATCAGGTGCTTTGGCCCGGGCTCGACGTACAGATGGTCTCGGTGTCGGAGCAATGGGCGCAGTATTCGATCGCCGGGCCGCGGTCGCGCGACACGCTGCGCAATCTCGTCGACGCGCAGCACGATCTTGCCAATGAGGCCTTTCCGCATCTGGCGGCAAAGCCGGTCACCGTGTTGCGCGGACTTGAGGCGCTGCTCTTCCGCCTCTCCTTCTCGGGGGAACTCGCCTATGAGCTTGCGGTACCCGCGCGCTACGGCGACGCGTTGATGCGCGCAGTCATGCAGGCCGGGAAAACGTTCGGCATCGCGCCCTATGGCACCGAGGCGCTCAGCGCAATGCGCATCGAGAAGGGCCACGTCTCGACCAACGAGGTCAACGGGCAGACCACCGCGCACGATCTCGGCGCCGCGCGCATGCTGTCGGCGCGCAAGGATTTCATCGGCCGGGTCATGGCCGCGCGCCCGGCGCTCAGAGCGGCGGAGCGGCCCACCCTCATCGGGGTGAAGCCCGTGAATCGCACGAGCGTGCTGCGCGCCGGGGCGCATTTCCTGCGGCTCGGCGCGCGCGCCACCGCGGACAACGATCAGGGCTACATGACTTCGGTCGCTTTCTCGGCGACGCTTGGCCATTGGATCGGCCTCGGTCTCCTGCAGCACGGGCCGCAACGCGTGGGCGAGCATGTGCGCGCCTACGATCCGGTGCGCGGCGGCGACGTGGAAGTCGAAGTGTGCAATCCGGTTTTTGTCGATCCCGAGCGGGTGCGCCTCAATGCCTGATCGCGGCCTGCAAGCGCGCGCGCCACTCGCGGGTCTCGTTCTGCCCGGGCGGTCCGGCGCGGCGGCACCCAAGCCGGGGCTCTTGATCGAGGAACGCGCCGACCTTGCGCTCGCGACCGTGATGGCGCGGCACGGGAAGGAACAAGGCCTCAAAGGCACCGTTGCCGCGGCCTACGGCCTCGACTTGCCCGATGGGCCGCGGGTCGCGTCGAAGGACGGCGTATCGTTTGCCGGGATCGGGGCCGGTCAGTGGTTTGCCGCCGCGGAGCCGGGCCAGACCGACTTCGTTCCACGCTTGCGCGTGCGCCTCGCCGGGCTTGCATCGATCGCCGACCAGTCCGATGGGCGCGTTGTGCTGCGTCTGCGCGGCGACCGCGTTCGCGACGTGCTGGCAAAGGGAGTTCCGCTCGATCTGCATCCGAGGCGTTTCAAGACCGGCGATGTCGCATCGACCCTGGTCGCTCATGTCGGCGTGCAGATCGAACAACTCGACGACCAGCCGACCTTTCAGCTCATGGCTTTCCGCAGTCTTGCCGGCAGTCTCTGGTCGTGGCTGACCAAATCCGCGGCGGAGTTTGGTTACGAACTCGTACCGCCGCTCTCGGCGGGACGTTGAGGGGGCTGCCGCGGAAACTATTAAGCGGGCACGATCTCGGCGTACAGCCAGCAACTTTGTTCTCGCCGGCGGGCCGCAATTTTGGATTGCTTCGCTTGCGCTCGCAATGACGAAGTATCCTCGCGGCGCATCGGCGTCCGAGTTTTTGCGCGCCACCACGACGCCATCAAAAATGCTGCCATCCCGCGGAAAGAGCGCAGGGAGGCGGAGCGCCGAAAGGCGCATCCATCCAGTGTCCGCGCATCGCCCCAGATGTTGCCATCTGAAGGCGCTTTGGGCGCGGAAGCGGCCCGATGTCGGGGGCCGCTCGCCTTCCGGCGCTCCGACCGCGGCGCTCGCCAAAGCGACCGAACGCTTCGACTCAGTCCAGGCCACGCTTCGCGCGAGCGGGAGGACGCGGGCGTTACCCGCGTCGCCAATCGCACTTAAACGGAGCACCCCGCGCCCCGGTCGTAGTGCGGAGGGGACGATGCCCGGACCGCCCCGGCGCGGGTTACGAAGCCCGCGCGGAGGAACCGCACTTGCTCCGCCTCAGGGATCGTCTCGAGAAGCGCCCCGCGAATGAGCAAGATTCGCATGTGTAACATAAACGGTGACTAATGTCAAGATTGCGTCTCCTTATCGGCGACGATCCTTCCGGTCGACGATGCGGGACCGGACACAGGGGTCAAATCCTCATGGAGACCGCCGCGCGACAGATCCGCATCCAGCGACGACGGGGGTGTATCGTCCTCGTGGCGTTTTTGGCTGCGAGTTTCCTGCAAGGAGTGCAGCCGGAAACGGCCGCCAGTGCTGCCGTCATAGCGGAAAACGTAACGAAGCTCGCGCCAAAATCCGAAGGTGTCGTCGTAGGCGACATAGCCATAAAACCAGAGGGCATTTTTCAGCGCCAGAATCTCCTTGGCCTCGCCGACGGTGACCTTGCGGTCAAGGCTGCAAACCAGAGTTCCCCTGGGCGTTTGCTCTCCTGGGCCGAGGAGCTGTTCTATCGGCAGTGGGTCTTTAGGGCTGTACTCGCGCTCTTTCGTGAGTTCTGGTGCCAAAACCAAGTGTTGGCTTATCTCTCTGATGATTGCCGGAGTCTTTCCGTAATTTTTGAGTCCGTAATACAGGCCCACGCTGGCATCAAGAGTATCGCCATCCTTTTCCGGCGAGTTGGCGTGCTTGGCGGCAGAGCGGATCGAATCCGCGGTGTCCTGCTCCATCATAACAAAAATGCGCCCTCGCTCCGCGTCTATGAGCGCCTCGGCGTTGATCTTGGCTGCGTCAGCGGCCTTTTGGGCATTTCTGAAACTCAAGAAAATGAACAATAACAGCGCACCGACCAATACGAGCTGCGCTATTGCGACGAGAAAGAGACCGCGAGTGAAACGAGCGAGCTGGTCGGCGGATTGAGACAGCCTGGTCTCGTTGTCGCGATGTTTCTGCTCGTCCTCGCGATCAGCTTCAGTCTTTTCGGAGGGTACGATCTTGACCGAGAGTGGCTGTTGATCAGTGCCACGCTGATCCTGAGCGGCGGGCGGTGGGCTCGGCCTGACGGTACCGAATGGCCGCTGCGGTGACTGCGCCGAGGCATAGCCTATCAGCCCCAGAAACACCGCGATGCCAACGAATCTTGCGGCTCGCATCAAAATCCACCCATCACCGCATCGAGTATGTCTGGATTTTCGCGATTGTTGTAGGCGGAGCTGAAAACTCGGAGACATGCGGCAGCGAATATTTTGCGCTGACCGTGTGGGAATGGGCCGACAATACTGCGACGTCACGGCGCAACCCTGCCGAAGCTCCGTTGGGATTGCGCCCCGCATTCACGCCGCGGTAGGGCGCCGGTCGCCGCCGCGGCCCAGCCGCTTGTCGAGATAGGCCCCGATCGTACTCATCAACGGCTCGATCTTGCCGTCGAAGAAGTGGTTGGCGCCGGGAATGACCTTCTGCTCGATGACGATGCCCTTCTGCGTCTTGAGCTTCTCGACAAGGGTGGTGACGTCGCGCAGCGGCACGACGGCGTCGCGGTCGCCGTGGATGATGAGCCCCGACGACGGGCAGGGGGCGAGGAAGGAGAAGTCGTAGAGGTTCGCCGGTGGAGCGATCGAGATGAAACCCTCGATCTCAGGACGGCGCATCAGGAGCTGCATGCCGATCCAGGAGCCGAACGAGAAGCCGGCGATCCAGCAGCTGCGCGCCTCGGGGTTGACCGACTGCGCCCAGTCGAGCGCGGCGGCGGCGTCGGAGAGTTCGCCGATGCCGTGGTCGAAGCCGCCCTGGCTGCGCCCGACGCCGCGAAAGTTAAAGCGCAGGGCGGAAAAGTTCCGGTGCACGAAGGCATAGTAGAGCTGGTAGATGATCTGATGGTTCATCGTGCCGCCGAACTGCGGATGCGGATGGAGCACGATGCCGATCGGCGCATTCTTCTGCCGCGCCGGGTGGTAGCGGCCCTCGATGCGGCCTCCGGGTCCGGTGAAAATGACCTCGGGCATGGTTGAAACCTCGATTATTCGGCGCTGCAGATCCCGTTCAGCGCTCCGCCGCGGAGCGGGAACGGGACGCGCTTGACGACGCCGGCGTGCGTGCGTAAGTCTTTAAAACCATTTCAGATTTTGGAAATGGCGACGGACCGGCGGCGGTACAAGGCTCAGGTCGCGACTTCTAGCACAGGGCAGGGGACAGAAAGCAAGCTCCACGTGGGTGCGCTTGCCGCGTGGACCCCGCCGCGGCCGTGACGGCCGGATGCGCCTGCGTGGACGCACTAACGAGGCACCGGCAATGACCGAGCGCGTTTATCTCGATTGGAACGCCACGGCGCCGTTGCGGCCGGAGGCGCGCCGGGCCTTTGTGGATGCGCTGGCGGTCGCCGGCAACCCGTCCTCTGTGCATGCCGAGGGGCGCGCGGCCCGGCGTCTGATCGAAGCCGCGCGGGAGCAGGTGGCAGCGCTGGTCGCAGCGCGCCCGTCCGATGTGTTCTTCACCTCCGGGGGCACCGAGGCGAACATGTTCGCCCTGTCGCCGGCCATCGAGACCGCCGGCGAGAAGCACCCGCGCGAAGTCCTCTTTATCTCCGCGATCGAGCATTCCTCTGTCCGCGCCGGCGGCCGCTTCCCGCGGGAGGTGATCCGGGAAGTTCCCGTCGATGCCGAGGGGCGGGTCGATCTGGCCGCGCTCGCGGCTGCCGTCTCCGACACGGTAAGGCCGCTCGTCTCGCTCATGCTCGCCAACAACGAGAGCGGCGTGGTGCAGCCGGTCACGCGGGCGGCCGCGATCGTCCATGCGGCGGGTGGCTTGCTGCATGTCGATGCCGTGCAGGCGGCCGGGCGCATACCCTGCGCGATCGGTGTCCTCGGCGCTGATCTGCTCACCCTCTCGGCGCACAAGATTGGCGGTCCCAAGGGCATCGGCGCGCTGATACGGCGGAGCGAGGACATTCACCTCGCCGATCCCCTGATCCGTGGCGGCGGGCAAGAGCGCGGCATGCGCGCCGGCACCGAGAATGTGGCTGGTATTGCCGGGTTCGGCGCGGCCGCCGCATCAGCCTCCCTCAAGCGCGAAGAAGATGCCGCCCGCATGCTGGCGTTACGGAACTTGCTTGAAGACGGCCTCCGGGCCGTCGCGCCGCAGACGGTGATCTTCGGGGCCGGCGCCGAGCGGCTGCCGAACACGACGCTGTTTTCGCTCGAAGGCATGAAGGCCGAGACGGCGGTCATCGCCTTCGACCTTGAGGGGCTGGCGCTTTCGTCCGGCGCCGCCTGTTCGTCGGGCAAAGTGCAGCCCTCCCATGTCCTTGCCGCCATGGGGGTTTCGCCGCCGTTCCAGCGGGGCGCCGTGCGCGTGAGCTTGGGCTGGGAGACGACCGAGGCCGACGTCGAGCAGTTCCTCAGCGCTTGGAGAATGGTGTCGACTGCATTATCTAAGAGTTCTAAGGAGCAGCGCGGCATGGCGGCCTAGCCAGTTGCGCGCACGACCGATTTCACGGCGTCTCTTGGTCCCCCAGGGGGATCGGTGGCGCTTGGGTGGGTAACCAGGGACAGACAGACCCGAGGCAGGAACAGGCCCATAACCGACAAATCCAACCCGCGGTCCTTGAAACCGTGAGCGGAGGGACGAATGCCGGCAGTGCAAGAGACCGTCGATCAGGTCCGCCGTATCGACGTCGATCAGTATAAGTATGGATTCGAGACGCTGATTGAATCGGAGAAGGCCCCGAAGGGCCTTTGCGAAGACACCGTCAGGTTCATTTCGGCGAAGAAGAGCGAGCCCGAATGGATGCTGGCGTGGCGGCTCGACGCCTACAAGCGCTGGCTCACCATGCGCGAGCCGAAATGGGCCAAGGTCGAATACGGTCCGATCGACTATCAGAACATCTACTACTACTCCGCGCCGAAGCAGAAGGACGGGCCGAAGTCGCTCGACGAGATCGACCCGGAGATTCTGCGCACCTACGAGAAGCTCGGCATCCCGTTGCGCGAGCAGGAGATGCTGCTCGGCGTGCAGCGGCCGGCGGGCGAGGACGGCGAAGGCGAGGGCGGCAGCGGCTACGGCCGCGTCGCCGTCGACGCGGTGTTCGATTCGGTTTCGGTCGCGACCACCTTCAAGGCCGAGCTCGCCAAGGCCGGCGTCCTCTTCATGCCGATCTCGGAGGCGCTGCAGGAGCATCCCGATCTGGTGAAGAAGTATCTCGGC
>Ga0210409_10008047_pt1 | contig 10788 bp, 10 predicted proteins | sample IncBWH17MmetaG_FD_161649 | JGI IMG/M metagenome (GOLD analysis project Ga0210409, IMG submission 161649) | Forest soil microbial communities from Barre Woods Harvard Forest LTER site, Petersham, Massachusetts, United States - Inc-BW-H-17-M | ecosystem: Environmental > Terrestrial > Soil >...
ACCAGGATGACAACGTAGCGGACTCCAATGGTTCCCTGGTCCCCACTCTCCACGAAATGGCGCGGAGCGATAACTTTCGATCGTATCTTGTAGTACACGGTCCCCTCGCCAGTCCACGGCTCGAAGAGCGGGGTCCGCTCGACAGCTTCCGCGCCTGAAAGAACTGGATCCTTGTCAAACATGAGAGTTCCGTGAATGATTTGGTCGTGTTGAACGTCCAGTACCGCCTTGCGTACTTCATCCAAGGACCCGTTGAACTCTCGCACCAAACCTGGCGACTGCAGCGCTTCTTTGTCTTTCGAAATAACGGCCATGCTCCCCATCACCATGCTCGCCGCCGCTATCCCCAAACACATAACGCGTCGATGGTAGGTCCGGAAATATAACTTCAGTCGCTTCATGTCTCCACAATCGCCCACTGAGTGAAGAGCCTCTTCGAATAGCGTCAGCGTCTTTGTTAACCCCATCCGCTGTTCGATGTCAAATTTTCCTCGCAAACAGCCGAAATTACGGTACCAGAACCTTACCGGCATAAATTATTTTCATCTTCTCAAGAAAAACTATTGCATTCTAATTTGAAATGGGAGTAGCATCCCCTCGGTTCAGGGACCGAAAATTTCATTTTGGCTCTTTTGACGGGGAGCCGGGTGTAATTTTCGCGGGTTGCTAGAGCTCCTATACATGGCCGTTTTCATTCCGCCAGGTCGGAAGAATCGTGCCGGCAGGGCAGTTCTCGCCTTCTCCCCTTCCGCGTTCTTTGAACTTGAACGCTAGTTGTCTGCTCAACGTTTTTCTTGCCGGACGTTTAGAGGAGGCAGTATGCATCTTTGGGGTTCTTCGAAAGCAAAGAGTCGGGGCAAGGGGTTGCCTGCTGCTCTTCTCCAAGCGTTTTTTCTGCTCGTACTTTTTCTTGTGACTTGCCAGCCTTCAGCAGCACTTCCCGCTTTTGCCCGGAAGTACGGTATGCCCTGCTCCGCGTGTCACGAAGCTTGGCCAATGTTGAGTCCTTTCGGCCAGCAGTTCAAAGACAACGGCTATCAGATGGGAAACGAGCGAGACGCCCCCATTTTCCAACAGGCGGCTTACTGGCCGGTGACTTTCCGCATAACGCCTATTTGGCATCGTGAGAGCACGGACAAAGCGCAAGTGGATGGTTCGAACGGTCCCAGCGGAAACGAAGCCAAGGTAACCACTCAAGGATTCGATTGGAGCGGGCTGGACTTCCACACCGGGGGAACGCTTGCCAAAGACTTCTCTTTTTATGTTCTGCCATCTTCGGACAACACCGGAGCCTTCCATTTTGAGTCGGTCTGGGCGCGCATGGACAATCTGCTCGGCAGCAGTTGGCTAAACGTCAAGATGGGCAAATTTGAACTGGACAATCTGCTATCCGAAAAGCGTATTTTGACATTGACGAGCATTTCGGGCGTCTACACCAATTACCACTTCCAGCCGTTCGGCGAATCTTACAAATTTGGGATTGGCGACAACCAGGTCGGTCTCGAATGGATGGGCCACTCCAAAGATGACCGGACCCGCATTTCCGCTTCACTCCTAAGTTCGGTGGACGGCACTCCCGGCTTGCCAACCAGCCGTGCGTACGATGGTTATTTCGCTGCCAGCAGGGCATTTGAAATCGGTGGCCTCGGATTGCAGCGCGTGGGCGGGTTTGCCTACCTCGGTGAAGCGCCTACCTATTTTCAATTTACCAATGGAGGCGCGGGAATCTCTGGCACGGGTATCGGTAACAAGGGCTTCCAACGCTACGGGCTGATCGGCATGTGGTACATCAAGAAGTTTGATATCACCACGATCTACTTTCATGGCCATGATAGCGCTTACCTCGGCACCAATACTCCGGCGAACCAGCCTTTGCCGCTCGGGGCGCAAGCGCCTTCTTGGAACGGCGCCTTATTTGAAAGCCATTACATGTTCAACCCGCAATTGCTGCTCCTCAATCGATATGAAATGACTCGCATGTCCCAGCAGGCGTTTGGTTCGGCAGCTGCCACTCCTTATGCGTCTAACCTCGGGAATGCCGATGTGTTGACCTTCGGATTCCGGTACTACCCGTTCATTTCGAGTCGCGCGGGTTTTGCTTACCATGCGGAGTACGCGATTATCTGGCAGAAAGGCACCTCACCGGTCACATTCACAAATCAAACCACCAGCAGCTTGCTATTCGGGTTTGACTTCGCCTTCTAAGGGAGAATGATGATGCTGAACATCAAGAAACTTTGCTTGAATGTCGCAACTGCTCTCATTTTTCCTGCGGCGGCCATGGCCCAACTAGGAGATCAAGGCCCTGCCGCCAAACCATCGCCGCACATGGAATCACATGTCGGCAATCTTACCGGCCACTCCGAGGCCGGCAGCCAGCTCTATATCCGCTACTGCTGGGGATGCCACGGGGCTCGCGGCGACGGCAACGGTGAAAACGCGCCGTACGTGACTCCTCAGCCTCGCAACTTTGTCGCTGGAACCTTCAAGTGCCGCTCCACGCCGACAGGCACCTTGCCCTTGGATCAGGATCTATATAACTCGCTTGTCCGTGGTTTCAACTTCACGAACATGCCGAGCTGGGCTGCGCTGACCGCGCAGAATCGGGCGGACCTGGTTGCCTTTATCAAAACGTTTTCCGCCCGTTGGGTAACCGAAAAGCCAGGCGACCCGATTCAGATCCCAGCGGAACCGAAACTAACGGTGGAAAGCATCAAACACGGCGGTGAATTGTTCCAGAAGCTCGAATGCTGGAAGTGTCACGGCCAGGAAGGCCGCGGCGACGGTCCATCCGCCGCTACTCTGACGGACAGCAATGATCAGCCCATCCGGCCTTTCAACTTTACAACCTCAGCCCGCTCTAAATGCGGAAGGACCAACCAGGATCTTTATAGGATTTTCATGACCGGCGTAGATGGCACACCGATGCCTTCTTTTGCCGATGTGATCAAACCTGAAGACGCTTGGGATTTAGTGCATTATCTGCGGACTTTGCAGTATAACAACCGGAGCCCGGAACTCGCTCTTTGGGAAAGCACCAAAGAGGGCCGGGAAATTGTCGCTGCAAAACAAGTCAAACAAACTTACACCGGTTCTGGAGTCCAGCCATAAGGCGCGGGCTCCCTTCCTTCAGGAGGAGTAATCGAATGCAAATGAAGCATGCAGTCATCGCAGGGTTGGTCATGCTCGGGGCATCGGCACTGGCCGTTGCTGGGCCGAGCGGTGGCACGGTAACCGGAAAAGTGACGTACGAAGGCACGCCGGCAAAGATGAAACCAATCGACATGTCCAAGGAACCCTCTTGCGCGAAGATGTACCCAGCTCCACCGCTTGCAGAGACGGTCGTCACCGGCGCGGGCAATAGCCTTGAAAATGTTGTCGTGTTTATTTCCGCTGGTGCCCCCGACGACGCGGCGCCTTCTACCGCGGCCACGTTCACCCAAAAAGGCTGCCGGTATATACCGCATCTCCTGGCATTTCAGGTGAACCAGGAACTGAAGATCACCAACGAAGACCAGACTTCGCACAACATCCATCCACTGCCGAAGGTGAACCGGGAATGGAATAAATCCCAGCCTCCCGGAACTCCGCCGATCAGTGAAAAATATGATAAGGCCGAGTTCATTCCCGTGAAGTGCAACGTGCACCCGTGGATGCATGGCACCTTCGCGGTGCTCAAGAATTCCCATTTCGCGGTGACTGGCGATGGCGGCTCGTTCAGCTTGGCCAATCTCCCCCCGGGGAAATACACCATCACTGCATGGCACGAGTCCTACGGTGACCAGTCGCAAGAGATTACGATCTCGGGAACGGAAGCGAAAACGGTCAACTTCGTATTCAAAGCCAAGCCCTATTGAGCCAGGTTTTTGGGGCTTTTCTACGCCATCTTTCGGTCGGGGCTTTTCATAATTTAACAGTTGGTACCGCGCAGAGCTTGCGCGAAGGCGAGGACTTATGGGGAAGTTTTTTGCCGTCGTACTTGTATTGGTGGCGATGCTTTCCGCCTATCCAATCATCGCAAATTATTTTCCGCTTCCGGTGGACATCTCTACTCATGGCCATCTGATCGACAGCCAACTTCATGACACCATGCTCGAAGCAGGCATCGCATTTATTGGCGCCCAGCTTGTACTCGCCTACTTCCTCTTTGCTTTCACGGGCCGCAAACCGGACGCTCCGCTGAAGAATTTTCCAGGTGGCGCCAAGACCATGGTGATTGCGGCGTTCCTTATCGTCGGCACGGAAGTTCTTGCACTGGGTGCCTTCGGTCAGAAGGCCTGGGCCACGGTGTACTTCGTGCCCCCCAAGGCCGATGCGCTGCAAATACAGGCCCAGGCTGAACAATTTGCGTTCTATTTCCGGTATCCCGGCCCAGACGGAAAGTTCGGCGCGATTCATCCGGACAAAATCGACGAGGGCAATCAGAACTATTTCGGCCTGGATCCCGCGAACGAAGTGGAAGCCAGGGACGACATCGTGTCCGGCGAACTGGTCATTCCCGTGAACCGGGAAGTGAACCTGATGATGCATGCCAAGGATTTTGGCCACTCGTTTTATGTCCGCGAGCTTCGTATCCAGCAGGATTTTGTTCCCGGCCTGGATCTTGCCATCCATTTTACCGCCACGCAGATTGGCAAGTTTGAAATTGTTTGCACGCAACTGTGCGGGCTCGGTCACTACAACATGAAGGCGTATTTGAACGTGAAGTCGCAAGATGATTACGACAAGTGGTTGAAAGAGCAGTCTCAGTAGTCCGGGTTCGTAGCGAATTCGGGGAGCGCTGCCTCCTCCACGCGCTCGCTGGTTCACTCTGGTGAGGTGATTCGATGCACGAGACGTCAGCCCAGCAGGTTGTACACGCTCCGCCACAAGGATTCTGGCGCAAGTACGTGTTTAGTCTGGACCACAAGGTCATCGGCAAACAGTATTACGCTCTGGCGCTTGTCGCCGTTTTTACTGGGATGTTTCTTTCCTGGCTGATGCGCATTCACATGGTGTGGCCGACCGCGAAAATCGTCGGCCTAGAGTTGCTTTCCAAGAACGGCGCTCCGGGCGGAGTCATGACTCCGGAATACTATCTCTCGCTGCTGACCATGCATGGCACGCTGATGGTTTTTTTTGTGCTTACCAACGCGCCGTTTGCCGCATTCGGAAATTACTTTCTCCCGATTCAGATTGGTGCGGAAGACATGGCCTTTCCGCGATTCAACATGATGTCCTTCTGGACTACATTCCTCGCATGGGTTGTCCTGATGCTGGCCTTCGTCATCCCCGATGGGCCGCCAATCGCGGGCTGGACCGAATACACGCCGCTCAGCGCTGTCGGCAGAGATGCGGGCCCAGGAATGCAATGGGGCGCCAGCCTTTGGGGAATTTCCATCGCCATTTTTTGTATTGCCTCGCTGCTCGGCGCGCTGAATTTTATTGCCACCACTCTTGACCTGCGCGCAAAAGGCATGACCCTGATGCGTATGCCGCTGTGCACCTGGGCGTGGTTCATCACTTCCTGCATCGCGCTGCTCGCGTTTGCGGTTCTTCTGCCTGCCTGCATCCTTCTGATTCTCGATCGCCACGCGGGAACGAGTTTCTTCATCCCCGGCGGGTTGGTCGCCAGCGATCGCTTGCAGCCGCATTCCGGCGGTTCCCCGCTGCTGTGGCAGCATTTGTTCTGGTTCTTCGGCCATCCGGAGGTGTACATCGCCATTCTGCCCTCCATGGGCATCGTGTCGCATATTTTGATCAACAGCATGCGCAAGCCGCTGCTTAGCGCCAAGGTGGTGATTTACTCGATGCTGTCAATCGGGTTCCTCAGCTACATGGTTTGGGGCCACCACATGTTCGTGAGCGGGATGAATCCCTTGTCGTCCTTGACGTTTTCGTTTCCGACGCTGACCATCACGATCCCCGCCACCATCCTGACCCTGATCTGGCTGGGCAGTTTGTATGGCGCGCGCATCCAGCTAACTTCCGCATCGCTCTTCGCCATCGGCTTTATCTCCATGTTCGTGTCCGGCGGCATCAGCGGGTTTTTCCTGGCGCAGCCGTCGCTCGATATCTACCTGCATGGCACTTACTTCGTCGTTGGCCACTTCCATATGGTCATGGGCGTTGCCTCGCTCTTCGGCGTCTTTGCTGGAACTTATTTTTGGTTTCCGAAGATGACTGGGCGGTACATGAATGAAACCATTGGCAAAGTACATTTCTGGTTCACCTTCATCGGAACGTATCTAATCTTCATGCCCATGCACTATTTAGGCTTGATCGGGAATGTTCGCCGCTACCAATCGTTCGTGAACGACTATATGGCGCCGTATCTCTGGCTGCACAAGGATATGACCATCGCCGCGTTAATTACCGGCGCGGCGCAGTTCCTGTTCTTGTTCAACCTGATCTATAGCCGCTTCTGGGGAGCACCTGCGCCGGAGAATCCGTGGAACGGCACTTCGCTGGAGTGGTCGGTCTCGTCTCCCCCACCGTGGAACAATTTTGGCGATCGCCACCCGATCGTGTATCACGATCCCTATCAGTATGGAGTGAAGGGATCGAAGGGCGATTTCGTCATGCAGGATTCGCCCGAGGTGCTTGCAAGCGGTGATTGAGCGCTTAGCGGCGCATATCTTTTACGTGCGCCGCTGCTCGACAAGGATAGGAAACGTATGGCGTCTACAGTTACACCGATAGTTCCGGGCTCGGCAGATCTGAGCTCCAGGAATAATCGCTTGGCCGTGCCGTTTGTGGGTTCCTCCAGCGCAGACCGAGCCTCGCGCAGCGGAATCTGGGTTGGCATTTTCGCGATTACCATGAGCTTCGCTGCGTTTACCAGCGCGCTCTTCGTGCGACAAGGCACCCCGGACTGGGCTCATCTCGTTATGCCCTCGGTGCTGTACCTCAACACGCTTTTTCTTCTGGCCAGCAGTATTACGCTGGAAATTTCGCGGCGTTCTCTCACTGCGGCCACCATCATCGAATCGGACCACGCTCGCCGCGCCAAAATCTGGTTGCTCGCCACGTTCGTCCTCGGGACCGCTTTCTGCGTCGGCCAATACATGGCCTGGCAGCAACTGCGCGCCGCCGGCTTTTATCTGGCAACCAATCCCAATAGCTCTTTTTTCTACGTGCTGACGTTCATACATGTGCTTCACGTCCTGCTTGGTGTGGCCGCGATCGTCTATCTCCTGGGACGACTGATGGCCAGCCACTCGACATTTCGTCGCAGCTTGTTCGAAAACACCGCGGTCTACTGGCATTTCATCGGGGTGCTGTGGGTTTACCTGTTCCTGCTGTGTTTGGTGAAATTGTAGGCGGAGCGAAGGAGAGAAGAACTGTGAGTGAGTCGGAAGCAGTGGTGCACGGGCCAAGCGCCCTGATGGAAGGGTCACCGTACGCGATTCCTTCGCGCAAGTTGACCATGTGGCTGTTCATCATCTCGGACGCGGTCACCTTCGGTGCGTTTCTTTTCAGCTATGGCTATCTTCGCGTCGCCACACCCAACTGGACCCGCCCGTTTGAGTCCGGCAGTGTCATCAACGTTGTTATTATGACTTTTGTTCTCATCACCAGCAGCCTCACTATGCTGGGTGCGGTGGACGCCTCCAAAGCCGGTGACAAAGCCAAGGCCATGCGCTTTCTGTACTCCACCATGGTTCTTGGCTTGCTCTTCGCGGGGCTGCACATCCGCGAATGGTTTCAACTGTTTGGCAAAGGAATTACCATCGGCTCCGGTCTCTTTGGGCAGACCTTTTTCACTATTACCGGATTGCACTTGCTTCACGTAATCACAGGTGTGATTGCTTTGCTGGTTGTGGCTACGAAATATTCCAAAGGCAGCCTGACGCCCAGCTACGTGGAAACTACCGGGCTGTATTGGCACTTCGTAGATCTGGTCTGGATGTTCGTAGTGCCGCTGGTGTATTTGACCAATATCGCGCGCTAGCTCAAGCGCAAAAAAGGGGAGACGATGACCGCAGCCAGCGCTTCCGGGAATGTGATTCGAAAATACCTTCCAGTGTACTTCGTGCTTCTCGGCCTGTTCCTGGTCGAAGTGTTCCTTGCGTTCCAAAAACTCCCGATCGTCACACTCGTGGCGATCCTTCTGGTGCTAGCTCTCTGTAGTGCGGCTCTTGGTCTGATGTATTTCATGCATCTGGCCACCGAGCGCCGCAGCCTGTTTCTCTCGCTGATTCCGGTCACCATCTTCGTGCTACTTATGATGAATGTAATCTGGACGGATAGCCTCCGGCTCTTGCACATGCGGCCATTTCAGCCATAGGCTGCAAATATTGGCCTAGCAGGCTGCGGAAAAAGTGCTTGGCACCGGGGGTCGGAGGTTCAGCTCCGACATTAAGTGCTTGGCTCTCAATGGGCTTTCGCCCTGAGGAAATGGTTTTTTGCTTTTTTCCGCAACCCGCTAGGGAATCGAAAAGCAGGTGACGCAAATGAAACGACGCAATCACGCTTGGGCATTCCCAGTGGCTTCGGCGTTGGCTCTATTTTCGGCGCCTGTAAGCATTGCTCAGAGTTGCGCACTTTGCTATTCACAAGCCGCGGGCTCCGGCTCCCGGATGATTCAGGCTCTTCGCAGCGGAATACTCATGCTTATTGTGCCGCCTATGCTGATATGTATCGCCATCACCTGGATGGCCTACAAAAAACGCAACCAGTTCAACGAAGATCCGCCCACTGAATCGGACTACCCACAGGCTTGAGGTTTTTCGATTGCTGGGAGTTGTTCTGTTTCTCCTCGCCGCAGGCGTAGCTTCCTTTCGTTGACATGCCTTCGCTCCGCACTTAGCATACGCCTGCATGAAAACGTCTCCGAAAAAGCACAGACTTCCGCACCCTGAGCCCTTGGATGCCTTGGTGCAAGCGCGATCGGGCGGGATCGCCACTTTTATGCGGTTGCCGCACATTGCGCAGCCAGAAGAACTCGACATCGCCCTTCTTGGCATTCCGTTCGATGGAGGGACCACCTATCGTCCCGGTCCCCGTTTTGGGCCGCGCCATGTCCGCGCACAGTCCGTGCTGATTCGCCCGTGGAATCCAGTACTGAACGTCAATCCGTTTGCCAAATATCGCATCGCCGATTATGGCGATCTCGCCGTGAACCCACTGTCGATTGAGGATACATTCCAGCGCGTGGAAGATCAGATGAAGCCGCTCCACGAGGCTGGCACGCGCTGCGTATCCGTCGGCGGTGACCATTCGCTGAGCCTGCCGCTTCTTCGCGCGATCACCAAGAGCCATGGCCCTGTCGGCGTCATTCAGTTCGACGCGCACAACGATCTGTGGGACGAATACTTCGGCAGCCGCTACTCGCATGGCACGCCGTTTCGCCGGGCCATCGAGGAAGATCTGATCCTGAAAGGCGCGTTCCTGCAGGTCGGACTGCGCGGCCAGGTCTACAGCGAGCACGATTTCGATTTTGCCAAAAAGCACAAAGTAAGAATGATCACTGCCGAAGAATTTCACGCTGGTGGAATTGCACTCTTCCGGCGCCATCTGAAAGCGTTTCGCGGCAAACCGGTTTACATTACTTTAGACATCGACTCCGTCGATCCATCCTATGCTCCCGGAACCGGTACCCCGCAAGTTGGCGGATTCACCAGTATTCAGATTCTTGAACTTGTTCGAGCGCTGCGCGGCTTGAACATTGTCGGCTGCGACCTGGTCGAGGTTTCTCCTCCATACGACAGCAGCGAAATCACCTCGCTCCTTGCCGCAAATCTGCTGTACGAACTGCTCTGCGTCCTGTAAATGCCGGAACTCGCGCGCAAACTTGGATTGTGGAATTACTTCGCGCTAGGTTTCGGCACGATGATCGGCACCGGCTGGGTCGTGCTGATGGACGACTGGCTTTCGCGCGGCGGGCCTTTCGGCGCGATGTGGGCGTACGCCATCGGGGGCGTGTTGCTCTTGCCGGTCGGCTACATTTATGGCCAGTGGGTCAAACGTTTGCCGGATGCCGCGGGCGAAGCGGCTTACACCGCGCAGGTTTTTCCGCCATTTGTTAGCTATATCACCGGTTGGATCATGCTGCTCGCGTATTTCATCGTTTGCCCGTGGGAAGCCGTCGCCGTTGGCAAACTTGTCGCCTACATTTTTCCTCAACTCGACACGTTTGAGTTGTATCGAGTAGCAGGCCAACCTGTTTTTCTGCCCCGTCTGCTGCTAGGTGCGGCCTTGACGTTCGGGCTTGCCGTTCTCAATTACCATGGCATCCGCGCCAGTGCCATCTTTCAAAATTGGGCGACCACCTCTGTGCTCGGGGTTTTTCTGGTGCTTGTATTGACCAGCGCCGCGAGCGGTTCCCCTGTGAATCTAAAGCCACACTTCAATCACACTCCCTTTGTTTCCATCCTGCTTGCGCTGCAGATCGTTCCGTACTTTATCACCGGATTTGAGTCCGTTCCCAAAGCAGCGGAGGAAGCGCAGCCAGGATTTCCCGCGAAGGATTTCTTCAAGGCTATCGTCATGGCGTTGCTCATCGGAGCGGGCTTCTACGTTCTGGCAATCGGTGCGGTGGCGTACATCTATCCGTGGCAGCAGCTTTCCGGCAAACGTTTCGCCACCGCCATTGCCTTTGAGCAGGGAACTCATTCCATTTGGCTCGTGCGATTAGTTCTGGGGATCTCCATTGTCGCTTTATTTCAAGTTTTCAACGGGAATCTGGTGGCTACCACGCGGCTCCTTTTTGCGTACAGCCGCCGCGGTACGGTTCATCCCGCCCTCAGCTTCGTCCATCCCAGATTCCGCACGCCGTCGGTCGCCATCGCGGCGATTTCGCTGGCT
>Ga0210409_10008048_pt1 | contig 10787 bp, 12 predicted proteins | sample IncBWH17MmetaG_FD_161649 | JGI IMG/M metagenome (GOLD analysis project Ga0210409, IMG submission 161649) | Forest soil microbial communities from Barre Woods Harvard Forest LTER site, Petersham, Massachusetts, United States - Inc-BW-H-17-M | ecosystem: Environmental > Terrestrial > Soil >...
CGCGCTGAGGTTAGCTCGAATGCGCTCAAGATGCGGGAGGGCACGATACGGAAACAAAGAATGCGCGGGAAGGGTAGGGTGTTATAGGTGTCGGCCGTGACAGTGTGGGATTCTAACCAGCGACGGGGCAGCGTTCTAACCAACTGAACTACGTCCCCAGCCGTGGAATCAACAACTTAGCGTAAAACCTTGCAAATAAGGGCTTTGCAAGATTCGCATATAGCGCACTGTTCGCTTGCGGTGCATACGGTAGCATCTGTCCCTGCCAAAACCGCCCATAAACCGCCCATAAAAATCGGTGCGCTCATGCGAGATTTGTCCTAGCACAGATGCCTGCAACAGTCGAAGCCGAGTCCGAGGAATCTTGACGAGAGCGCCTTTTATCACGGTGCTCTGCCGTGTGTCGCAGAGTCCATTTCTTTGTCCATTCATGATCGATATCGCGGCGGAGTGCGGGTTCTCCAGCCATGCTCACCTGACCGCAGCATTTCGATTGCGGTTTGGTGTGTCACCGAGCACATATCGGCGCAATCTGTAATAACCCTCGCAAGGAGTCTCATTCAAGCGCCCTGCCAACAGTTGATCGACTGCTCTGCCTATCCAAACTACTCAGAACGATTCGGGGAAACCTCAGCGACCAAGACTCGGTCACGTCCCTCTGCTTTTGCCCGAAGAAGAGCACCATCCGCCGCTGCCAGGAGTTGCACAGCAGTCGTTCCATGGTCCGGGAAAGCGGCAACCCCCAAAGAAAGAGTCACTTTACCTAACACGAGATCTCTGTGCTTTATCGAAAGCTGTTGAAATGAAGTGCGCAGTTCTTCAGCGCGGCGGCGCGTGTCTTCCAGGGAACACTCGGGGAAAATCAATGTGAACTCTTCTCCTCCGTAACGACAGGCCAGATCTCCGCGTCGGATGAACTTCGCTAAGTAATCTCCCAGTTCCCTCAGCACCGTATCCCCGGCATCGTGGCCGAACATGTCATTGAACTTCTTGAACCGGTCCACATCGAGCATAATAACTCCCAGACTGCGGTTCTTACGTATCGCATTGGGTAGTTCGCGCTCTAGGGATTCGTCCAAGTAGCGTCGGTTGAACAGGCCAGTGAGGGGATCGCGGATGGACTGATAACGCAGCTTTTCGCGGAGCTTGAGGTTGGCAAAAGAAAGAGCGGCCTGTTCCGCCACGGAGACAGCTAGTTGCACGTTAAATTCGGAAATGGAAGCCGGCGCCCCCATGTGTTCGTTTGGTTCCGTCACAAGGCAGAGAATGCCGAGTGTTTCGCCATGAGCCATGAGCGGTGTGCACAGACTGGGGAGACGAGAGTCCGCCCCGAAATGTGTGCAACGTATAGAGCCCTCGTCGCTGCCAGAATGGTGTAAACGTCCCCGTCGCAAAGCCCAGCAGTCATTAGGGCCAAAGACTCGCTCGGCTTGGGGAGTCCGCCCCCAGGTCGTGTTGGCTTCCAGAACATTCCGTGAAGCGCTGAACACCAGCACGGCACCCGAGAATCCCTGAAACAGCTTCTGGGCCGAGGAGGCAATCACGCCCGAAGCTTCCTCGAGCGTGAAACACGATTGCAGCAGATCCGCCATTTCGCTGAGCGTGCCGGCTTCCCGGTTCCTGGATTCCAGCTCGCCCATGGAGTTCTTGAGACTTTCGTGCGCTTTCGATAATTGCTCTTGCGCCTGTCCACGCTCCCCCATGAGTTTCGTAAGGTTGTCGGCCATTACGTTGAAGGAGCCCGCAAGTTCTCCGAGCTCGTCTTTGGAATGTATGGAAATTCTCGTATCCATTTTTCCTTGGCCGAGTTGCCGCGCCGCATCGCGAAGGTCTTGGATCGGGCCAATGACCGCGCGCGAGACAACCGCTGCTAGGACGATGCTAACTGCCACTCCAATCAGAACGATCAGAATTGTTTGCTTGTAGGAATCTTTCAGTGCCTTCTCGATGTTGCGCCTGTATTCACCGGCTCCCAGATCAGTTTCACTTGCCAGTTCCTGCACGGGTTTACTAAGTTCGTCGCGCACTCGGGGTTCGAACACCTTTTGGACGAATTCTCCTTCTGTTCGAGAAAAGTTATCCGATAGTTGGACGAACTGTTCTGCGTTCGATTTGAGGCTGGGAAGCGACTCACCTAGCTCCTTCAAAAGTTGTGTTTCGCGCTGGTCGACAGCATCAGGAACCTTTGCGCTCCCCGCCGCCCAAGTCTCTTGCATTTGCTGCGTCTGGGACCTTGCGATGGTATCCAAATCTGCTTCATAAGCCGTGATCCCTGAACGGAGTGCTGCATTCGCGAGTCTGCGCTGACGTTCGGCGTCCTCGCGTTCTCTCGGCTCGCCTTGGATTCGATAGGTTTCACTGAGTGATTCCTCCACGGCCGTTCCAATTGCATTTAGATCGGCTTGGAGTCTTTGAGCGGCCACCCCCTGTTGCGCTTCGTATTCGTTCATACGGAGGGCGAAAGAAATGCGGGGACTGCCGATGAGCGCGACGTAGGCCGCTATTGGCGGGAAGAGTGAAATGGCTCCCAGGGCCAAGAGCAGTTTCGTTCTGATCTTCATTGCCTTCTTTTCTTGGATGTGCGCCGCCCGCGCATCTCTGATTTAGCGACTTCGAACTTCACATCGACTTTCATGTGAAACTCCTTTCCCTTGTCATTTCGTCCCACGAAGCCGTGCGGCCCGTGGGTTTATTAGAACCTTGCACGCAACCTCTTGAGGACGTGCTTGCCAGGATTTCCATACGTCTTACGGCACCGGAGCCTGCACGGCATATAGCTCGCAGGCCCAGCGTGGTGCGCAGCGCGTGACTATGCCTTGAGAAAGTCGAGCAACAACGCGTTGATCTGATCCGCGTGTGTGGTGCACAGGCCATGGGGCGCGCCCGGGATCACCTTCAACGTCGCATTCTTCACAATCTTGGAAGACAGTTCCGCCGAGTCGGAGATTGGAACGAGCTGATCCGCGTCTCCATGAATGATCAGCGTAGGCACCTCGAACTTCTTCAGATCTTCCGTGAAGTCCGTTTCCGAGAAGGCCTTCACGCATTCGTACGAGGCGACCACCGAAGACTGCATCCCCTGGAGCCAGAAATTATCGCGAACACCCTGCGAGGGCTTGGCATCGGGCTTGTTATAGCCATAGAAGGCCATAGATACCTCCTTGTAAAACTGCGAACGATCTGCAACAAGGCCTGCGCGGATCCCATCGAACACGGACATGGGCAAGCCGCCAGGGTTCTTATCGCTCATCAACATCACCGGCGGGATTCCTCCGATAATCACGGCTTTCTTGACGCGCTTATTGCCGTGACGACCGATATAGCGAGCGACTTCACCGCCGCCCATGGAATGGCCGACCAACGTGACATCTTTCAGATCGAGCTTTTTCAGCAACTCCGCAAAATCGTCGGCGAAGGTATCGTAGTCATTGCCGGTCCACGTCTGTTCGGAACGGCCGTGCCCACGCCTGTCGTGCGCAACCACGCGGTAACCTCGCTGACCGAGGAAAAGCATCTGCGCATCCCATGCGTCCGCATTCAGCGGCCATCCGTGCGAGAAAACGACCGTCGGTCCCGTGCCCCAATCCTTATAGAAAATTGAGGTGCCATCCTTCGTTGTGATCGTGTTCATGCGAATCTCTCCTCGAGTTTGTTTTTCCGGCGCATGCGCGCCTACAAGATTGGGTTGACTGATAGCAACCGGCAGCGGAAATCCCGCGACTGCCACCGCAGCCGCACCGCTGATTAGAATCTCTCGGCGCGAGATAGGCGTTATCGACTTTTTCATTTCTTTCTCCTCTTTCGAATCCAATTTCAAATCGTCGTCACATCATCGCGAGCTCTGGCTTATACCTCCTTTACTTCATCGTTTTTGCGCCAAAGCTTGACGACGATAAGTGCTCCAGTTCTGGACAGCACCGCCAATCTCAGAAGCCTCCTCCACTAATGTGTCGAGCAGCACCCGCACATTGGTACAGCGCGATAAGTTGGCGCTCTGTCCCGCCCAGAGAGGAAGCAATTCGGGCTTGCCTGCCTTCTCGGCTGGAATCGATAAATGCCGCAAAAGTGCGCGTTGAAGCGGGTAAGGCAGGATCTCTGCATCCTTTTGGTTGAGTTCGTCGAGCAGGCGGTTCTTGATGCCGCGAGCAAGTCTGCCGGTGAATCCGCGAGTGAGAGCAGTCTGCTTAGCTTGCCCGTTGAGGAGTGCATTACGATGAAGCGTGTTTGCCCCCGACTCCTCGCATGCGAGAAAGGCAGTTCCCATCTGCACGCCTTCGGCTCCGAGAGCGAACGCTGCGACAATTCCGCGCGCGTCTCCAATTCCGCCCGCGGCGACGACGGGAAGTTTCACGGCATCGACGACCTGTGGCACAAGCGCCATTGTTCCCGTCAGGGACCCTTCGCACGGTTGCAGAAAGGAGCCGCGATGGCCGCCAGCCTCAAAGCCGGAGGCCGCAATCGCGTCCACGCCCGCTTGTTCCAAGGCAATCGCTTCGTCTACCGTGGTCGCCGTTCCGATTAGCACGATCCCCTTGCGGCGGAACTCATCCAAAATCTGTTTGGAAGGAATGCCGTAGATGAAGCTGAATATTGGAATCCCTTCGTCCAGGAGAATCTGTACCTGATCTTCGAAACGAATTGGTTCGTATGGAAGGTAGGAGGGCTTGCCTCCTCCGACGCTCTCAATATGTTTTGCCAGCGGAGCGAGGCTGCGATGAAATGCTTCTTTCGTCGAGGTTAAGGCTCCTTCGTCTTCCATTGAAACCCATAGGTTTATTGCAAATGGCTTTGATGTTAGGCCCTTGATCTCGCGAATAACTTTGCGGATCGCCTCCGGCTTGAGGCCATGGGCGCCGAACGATCCGAGCCCCCCATAGTTTGAAACGGCCGCCGTAAGCCGCTGCGACGATAAGCCTCCAAGTGGGCCTTGAATGATCGGGTACTGCAGTCCCAAGCGCGAGGTGAGTCTATTTTCCGTCCACATTTTTGAGCCCTCTCCGTTTGCCATCATGAACCCCCGTGATCGAAGAAAAGGCGGGATGTATGTGGCTTGGAGCATCGCTGGGTAACGCCCCGGGTTCCAACTACACGCTGCCGACGCTTCCGGTCAGATTGTCTGAAGCCCACGCCTACTTGGCGAGGAAATCTGTAACCAACTTGATGGTTGCCTCTGGATTCTCCTCCATGATCCAGTGCCCGGAGTTGGGCACGATGCCGCCCATGACGTTGCTGGCGACGAACTGCATATGATCGGCCATGTTCTTGCCGAAAAACTTCTCGGCACCGATGGCAAGCACCGGCATCGTGATCTTGCCGTCCTTGGCGAGCAACGCCTTGTTGTCGGCGGCGTCCTTGCGGAGTGTCCCAAATTGCTCGAAGGCATCGTGCATCGCATGCGGCCTTGCGTACAGCGAAGCAAAGTGCTGCCGCGTATCTTCATCGATCCTCTTGGGGTCTCCGGACAACTCGTTCCAGAAGCGATCGAGGTAGATGCGCTCCCTGCCCTGCACTAAGCGCTCCTCGTCAGGACCCCGGAAATCGAAGTGCCACAGCATCGGGCTGCGAACGATGTTGTCCCAATCGCCTATTCCGGGCAGTGGTGCGTCGATCACCACCCAGCGCGTGACGCGGCCCGGATATTGAGCAGCCAACGCATAGCCGACCATATTGCCGATGTCGTGTGTGACCAAGTCTGCCTTCTCGACCTTGAGTGCATCCATGACGCCGGCAATGTCGACCGCCTGATTCTTCTTGGTGTAGCCGCTATCCGGGTGATCGGACATACCCATGCCGCGCAGGTCGGGGACGATCACGGTATGGTCCTTGGCCAGAACAATTGCCAAGGGGGCCCACATATCACCCGTAAATCCGAAGCCATGCAACAGCACCACGGCCGGCCCCTTGCCGCCGACTCGGACGTAGAGGCTGGTGCCGTTCGTCGGAATCATTCGCGTGTGAAAGCTGGCCGGAAACGGCGTGATCTCCGCCACGAGGGGCGCTGACAGCAAGATCCCGAAGAGGATAGTGGCGATATACCTAAACATATGAACTCCCGCTTTCTTAGTTATTGACTTCGAAGGTCACCTCAAGGATGACCGGCACGCCCAGGGGCAAGCTGGCTACTCCGATGACTGACCGCACCGATGTCTTGCCTTCTCCAAATACATCCCGGAGAAGCTCCGATGCCGCGTCCGCGACGATGGGCTGGTTGTAAAAATCTCCAGATGTGGCCAGGTAGACTCCTACACGAATGACCTTGCTCACACGATCCAGGGACCCAAGATGTTCCTTCGCTGCAGATAGAGCATTCAGCGTCGCGATTCGCAGAGCATCACGACCAGCATCTGCATCGAGTTCCTTCCCCAGGCGCCCAATGTATTGAGGCTTGCCATCCTTAATCGGCAGCGTTCCACTGAGAAAGAGTAGGTTGCCTGATTGGACTGCCTCGACGTATGCGCCAAGCGGCTGGGGAGCATTGGGGAGCACAATCCCGAGTTCCTGCAGCCGGCGCTCCGCGCTAACCGGATGCGAACCGCCCGGGCTTACCATTTGCCGTTGTGCGCACCGCCGTCCACGTGCAGCACCTCCCCAGTGATCTGGCGTGATTCGGTGAGATAGACCACCGCGCCTGCGATCTCCTCTGCGGTGGAGATCGTGCTCATCGGCGACAACGTCTTCAGGAAATCCTTCGGGTTGTTCTTGTGAAGAGGAGTGTCAACGACTCCGGGCGCGACCGCATTGAAGCGGATGTGTTCTTTCGAATATTCAGAGGCCAGGCTGCGTGTCATGGCCTCGATACCACCCTTCGTGATCATCGGCAGGGACACCGGCAAACCGCCGATGGGATTTTCAACCAGCGATGACGTGATGGCTACGACGCTCCCGCCCGACTTCTGAGCGAGCATCTGCCTGACCACAAGCTGGGTTATGTGGATGTATCCTTCGAGATTCGTCGAGGCAAGTGCACGAAAATCGTCAATGGTGTAATCGGTGAAGGGCTTCGCCATGAAGATGCCGGCGTTATTGACAAGGGCATTAATCGACCCGAACTTCTGAACAGCGGTGTCGACCGCTTTCTGTGCAGTAGCGGCATGGCCGATGTCTCCGTCTACGAGCGCGAGGATCGGAGATGAGCTTAGACCAGCTTGCGTAATCTTTCGTGAAGTCGCGACGACGGAATATCCGCGATCCAAGAATACCTGAACAGTGGCAGCCCCAATACCTTGTGAGCCACCCGTTACGATAACTGTTCCTTTGGTTGCCATAATTCCTCCTTTTAAAATGGTGCAGCACCGAGATCACATACTTAAATTCCGTCGTATCGGGAATATCCACGTTCGGCCCAGTAGTCTCTTGGCTCTTCCGCGACATATGTAATCCTGGTAATGGCCTTCACATTCTTCAAACCAAGTTTCACTGGCACCAACAGACGGAGCGGCGCTCCACGTTCTACGGCAAGGGGCTGGCCGTTGAAGTGCGTAGCGAGCAGCGTCTGGGGATGGCGGGCCGTCGCCAGGTCGAGCGACATATAATAAGGATCAGGATTTCCCGAGGCATCGAGATTGACCGAAGACTCCACCCGCGCCCATTTCGCTTGCGACATCGGTGGGTAGGCGTGAAGCAGGTCATCGAATCTGAGACCAGCCCACCAAGCGACCGCACTCCAACCCTCGACGCAAACTAGACGCGTAATCTGCTCATGCGGCGAAAAGCGAGTGGTCAGATTCCCAATATCAAGAGAGATGCTCAGGCCAGAAGCGAGCCCATCCAGAGTGAGATTCCAACCAGGAATATAGCCAGCATCAGGAGTAGCTCCGTTGTAGTTGTTCTTAAGCGGTGTGATCTGCGATTTGGTGTAGGTGGGCACTTTACGATTTACCGAATAAAGCGCTTCCGCTACGTCATCGTCGATACGCAGGGCTTTATTCAGAAACCACTCCTTCGCCGGAGGATCCATATCTCGACGCACACCCAAGCGACTGAGCGTATCTTGTGGTAGGAGAAATCCACCGCCTGCTAGAGCCGCCAGCGCGCCCGCGCCAAACAACAGAACGTCCCGCCGGGTGAGCTGAATTAAACGCGTGGGAGCCATCTGAATCTTCCGGGGAGGCTGCTCCGCAATAAGCCTTTCCAGTTTCTTCATCGGCGCAGATTTCGCGACTCCAGATGGATGGCTATCTTTCTTAGTGGTCATGTGCGACCGCCGCCCGTGGCTCTACTCGTGTTGACCACCCCACGATCATGCTGCGCAATGTGTCCCAGCCGTCGCTGACGACCAGAATCAGGTGCGGGGCCAGGAAAAGGACGTAGAGCCACATGAGCCAGAAATGCCAGACACGTGCTGCGTTATACCCTCCAAACATCGCGCCCAACCAATGAAGCTGCATGGGTTTGTGAATCGCCCAGCCAGTCGCCACCGAAAGGCAGCCCGCGACCGGAACGGAAAAGTATGCTGCGCGCTGGAGTGCGTTGTACTTTGTGTTGAAATGGGGATGCAGCCATTTCCTCCGTAGCAATTTGGCGAAGGGAAATCCGATGTAGTAACGAAACATTTTCAGCGCATCAAGCACATCGGTCTGGCGGGGCAGCAATGAGCGCCAGCCCCCTCCCAAGACCAACCCTGCTACGTACACCGCGCCATTCAGCATGAATGAGTACGCGCACAACCAATGCAGGCGCAGAGCCAAGGCCAACATGCCCGGCCCGAGACTCAGGTGGTTGTAAATCCAGTCGGGTGGATCGCTGTAGTGATGCAGTCCCGGCACATGAGCGCAGATCCAGATTCCAATATCTGCTGCCACGTCGAAATTCCCCGTAGTGGGATTCGGCTTGTGCTGATAGACGGGCGAAGACCAGTAAATAGAAATGCCGCTAAGAACAAGGCCGAGAAGAATCGGCACATTGAGCCAGTGACTCCAGCGAACCAGCAAATGGTGCCGCTTCACCACGAGCACGTGCTGCCGTTGCGGCACCGCGCTCGTGGATTTCGGTTCACAATCAGGAGGGGTTGAATGGATCATTGCTCAGGATTCTTACTGCTTGGTGTCGCTCGGCGCCGCTGGAATGAACTGGAAAATCTTGTCCGTCACAAGCGTTCCGTCCGGGAGCTTCTGAGTAGTCGCGTAGACAACGTCGCCCGGGCTAAAAGTCACCTTTTGAGGTGCGACTTCTGTCACGGGGACATTGCGCGGTACCGAGATCGTTTGAGAACCGTTCTGGTAGTTGACCACGAGCGTGGTGGCGCTGCTTTTCTGCACCGTGCCATTCGTCATGCGTGAGTGCGAGGCAGGGCGAGAGACGGATCCGTTCGTCATTCTGCTGTGCGTCGTTGCACCTGGGGGGTCTGTCAGGACGCTGCCTTCCGCAGCCCCACTCAGCTCCGCGGGAAATATGAAAACCTGCTTCGCCACTTGCTTCCCGTCCGCCTGCTCGGTCGACGCGACGCCGACATAAGACGACGCGGTGATGTGACTTAAATCGGAGGGGATCTGCTTATAGGTTGTGAGGGGCTCCTTGACAGCAACGTGGATCGCGCCAGAAGGTGTCATAACATCAAGCGACTTACCATCAAATGACTGGAGCTTTCCGATGACACCTTCAATCGGAGGGGCCGCTTGCTGCGCTTCTGTCACACCGACGACGAACGTGCAGGCGAGAAGGGTTAAGCCGAGACGTGGCATCAGCCTTCGGAGCGCTCGCTTGGACTTCTCAGGCGCGGAATCAGCTCGGTACGTTTGTGAGATTTTCATATCTTTCTCCTTAACGATCATTTTTTTGCCTTAATTGTTGTTTCTTCGTGGAACCTCGCACTCAGCCTTTCAAGGGGGTGCTTACAAGGATCTCCACTTTTTCCACCTGCGGCGAAGCCGCAAATAATTCGCTGGCCCGCGCTCCCAATGCCTTCGCGATCTCGCCAGTCAAGTGGGCATTGCGGCCCGCTTCATTGGCAAACGTGTCGAAGATGCCAAACTTCCGCGGTCCGAGCCTGAACGCATACCATTTCAAGGTCCCCTTTTCATCCAGCGCCAGTGGCTGAGCTGACCTTAGAAATGCCTCGGCAGCGGCCTCTTTTCCTGTGCGCGCTTCGAGCGTGACTAACAATCCGATTGCTTCCATTGCCGTTCACTCCTTTGTTGAATCCGATCGATTGACCGAGCTCCGCTCACAACTGTGAGTAAACGCCATCTCGGAACCGGACTTGTGCGGATTCCTGCTGGGAATGGTCGAAATCTTGCTAAATTCGTGCTCCAGTTTGGCATGGGGAAAACTACGACGAGAATTTGACTGAGCTACGAAGTGGCCGAGTCAGAATTGCTGGCGGAGGACAGAGTGCTGAGCCGGGTGCAAGAAGCTAAGGAGCGAGGAGTGATGAGTTACAAATTCCGCACAGAGCTAGAGGTTAACAAGGGAGTGAACGCAAGCTGTGAGGCTGAAGTTTTGGCTGCTAATCACCAATTACCAGGAGTGGCGTGTCTTCGGAATGGGTTTCCGACGCGCCAGTTGGTTTGGAGCCGACCAGTTCCTGGCGATACTCTGTCGGGCTGACTCCCCAGACGCCACGAAAGGCCTGTGCGAAGTGCTGCTGGGTCTTGAAGCCACAGGCGAGGGCCACGTCCAATACTCGCACATCGCGAGCTCGCAACATCGCTTTTGCACGCTCAATCCTTTGGCGAAAAACGAATTGATGCGGGGTCTGGCCCGTTGACTTGCGAAACATCCGCGCGAAATGGGCCGTGCTCAATCCTACCGATTGCGCCATTTCATCGAGACTCAAATCGTCTTCCAAC
>Ga0210409_10008049_pt1 | contig 10787 bp, 11 predicted proteins | sample IncBWH17MmetaG_FD_161649 | JGI IMG/M metagenome (GOLD analysis project Ga0210409, IMG submission 161649) | Forest soil microbial communities from Barre Woods Harvard Forest LTER site, Petersham, Massachusetts, United States - Inc-BW-H-17-M | ecosystem: Environmental > Terrestrial > Soil >...
GCGCGGCGCGGACTCTCCACCTCCCACCGGGCCCCAGACGAAAGCCAACGGGAGCAGCGACAGAAAGCAGGGGGCCCAGTAGTTTACAAGTGTCGCGTGATGCACCAGGTCAAAGGCCATCTCCCGGTGCAACTTCTTCGCAACTAAGTAGGCTCCCAACTGCCACAGAAAGTAGTAGTCGTAGCCGCGTGGTGTTTTCCTCCCGAGACGGGCCCAGTCTGGAGGGTCGTAATACACCCAGTGCACGCTGGGCAGGGGCTCTGCGGCCAGCGATGATTCAATTGCCGCGCGGTTCTTCTCGCGCGTAATTGCCCAAACGTCGTGAAACCGGGCAGCTTGACACACCCAGTTCCAGCCAACTCCGGCTTCCGAACCCTTCCCGGGCTCGCACGCGTACGCTGAGACCAGAACTCGCAAGCCTATTGGCCCTCTCTGAATTTGCATCACCTAGGGTTCGCCCGAGCGGGTCTTTCCAATGCCTGCGCGGATGATGGACCGCTCACCGATTCTCTCCGCGGCAGCTCCTCAAGGGCGAGTTCGCGCGCGTTGGAACCCAGGAGCCTCAGGACGAGGCTCTCCAGGACCCTCGCAGCGCACGCGGGAGTGTACGGCGCGATAATCTCCTTGGATTTCTGACCGAACTCCGCGGCCAGCTCCGGCCGCTGGATAAATCGCGCCATATTGTCGGCCAACTCTCCGGGGTTTCGCGGGTCGTATACAAAGCCATTCACCCCGTGCTGGACCATTTCCCTTGCGCCGGCGTACTGAGAGCAGAGAACCGGCTTTGCGAACGCCATGGCCTCCAGGACGACCACTGCCCAGACATCTTCCAAGGTAGGGAGAACGAACACATCGCTGGCTTGGAAAAGGGCGCCCAGGTCCTCATAGCGTATCTGCCCCATTAGATGGACGATGCTCTCCAATTTGAGAGCCGCAACCATCCTGAGTAAGTCCTGCTTTTGTTCCCCGTCTCCGGCCAAAACAACCGAAAAGGAGTCCATGCCTCTCTGCACCAATTGCGCGGCCGCCTCAAGAAGGTACCGCCACCCCTTGCGGGTGATCAGACTTCCAACGAAGAGAAAGACTGGGCGGGAGTTTAGTTTGAAGGCGTTCTCACCGTCTTTGCTCGAACAAAGCGCGTCAGGCTCAGGGACTTGATAGGGATGGCGGACTATCTTGGATTCGGGAATGCGCAGAGTGTCCCGCAAGTATCGTTCTCCCGCCTGGGAATTGGTGATGACGGCATCAATGAAGCGGGCCAGAAACCGGCGGAGCCGCAGGTGCCAGGGAGAGTCAAGGTAGGCCACACCCGGCGAGGTCCCGTCCCATACCCCGACTACGCGACAACGGGTGAAAGATTTGTAGATCAAAGCGTATAAGGTCCAGATGTTGAACGAAGATGCAAAGATCACCGAAGGGCGAAATTTTCTCAGCTCGGGAAGTATTGAGGCTGGCGCTCGCGTGAATCCGATATCGGCCCCGGCCTCGGTGCGCCTGAGAACAACAAACTTGAAGCCCTCCAGTTGTTGCACCGTGAACGACTCCTCGTACCCGCGCAAGTACCCGGGCCAGTTCCCAGTAAAGATGACTGTGTTCGGGAATAGCCGAGTGAATTCCCTATGCAGTGGTTGCCAATAGTAGCCCCTCTCCAGGGTTGGCATTATCCACGCAACTCGGTTGCTAGCGCGCGAGTTCTTGGCCGTTCTCTGAAAGCTCAATTGATAACACCCCTCCCAGCCTTCTCCGACAACGCCACGTGATCACAATGCAAAAACTGAGGTATGAGATCAGGATGCCGATTAATGCCCCCGCTAGCCCCCAATAGCGAGCGAGAGCCACACCTGCCAAGATCGTAAGAGCCCCTGAAACGCTGTAAGCCAAGAAGACCTCAGCCGGAGCTTGCATGGCCTGCACCGCGATCATGCTCCCCTCCGAAGCGGCGAGTACTACGACAGGCGCGGCCGCGAGCGGGAGCAGATATGCGAAGTCGGTGTATCGTCCGGCATAGAGGATTGCCATGATCCGGCCGCCGAACAACCAAAGAACGACGTAATACGCAGACGCCCCCGCCACAAACAAAACCGTGATTTGCCGGATTCGGCGCTGAAATCCGAGGGGGCCCTCCTCTGCAAATCGCGCCGAGGCCCAGGGAAGCACCAGGAGGCTGATGGCGGTGATGAATTGACCAAAGGGCAAATTGAAGTTTTGCAGAGCCCGCAAGGCAGCGACGTCTTGCATGGGGAGGAACGCTGCAACGAGGACGTAGTACGCATTGCCTGACAGCCAATAGACAAAGGCCGTCGCTACCACCCAGCGGCCGTATTGCCAATGTTGGCGTAGGACCGCCGAACTAGAAGGGCCGGATTGGGAATCGAGGTTTGACCTAAGGGAAGCAAGCAACAGGATTCCGGCCGCGGTAGCGGCAAGCGCCTGAATGAGAAAAGCCGTGAAGCCCGACAGCCAACCCACGCTCTGGATGAGCAACAAGAGGCAGACCACCACCAGGCAATAGGCCAAAGCACCCCGAGCAGCCAAGCCGGGGGCTGATTTGATGTACGCTGCCCGGCGACACAGCCAGAAGAACAGGACCAAAGGAGTGGCAAGACAGACCCCCCACAAGGCCGATGTGAGGGCTCGGTCTGCGGTGAAATAGTGAAGGACGGCGATGCCTGCGGCTACAAGGCCAGTCAGAAAAAAAGCCAAAACAAAATGCAGTCTGAGCAGCTTTCCAAAGTATGCAGGAAGGCACTTGCCGTAGGATGACAACCCAAAAACACTCATAGGTTCTAGCAGCAGGGCGTTGTGGAACCCGGAAGCGAAGAGAAAAATCGAAAACGCCAGCGCGTAAGCTCCATACTGTTCAGGGACCAGCCAACGCGCCAGCAGAAGGCCGATCAGGAAATTGGACCCCGCGATGAGTCCCTGGTCGAGGACGGCCAGAGATCCCTTACCGACCCACGGCAGTCCGCGCGACCAATAATCACGGGCCTGAGTGAACGCAGAAGCAGGAGCCTTTGGCAAGGTCAATGAACCCACGATCTTAATACTCCTCTAATTGCTTCGCGAGCAGTTGCCGGCGGAACTCAAGTCCGGCACCTTGAGAGGGGCTCTCCTCGCCAAAGTCCCGGCACGCTGAATTCAAGAGATAAAGCAGGAAGGAAGCTCCTTCACCGGAGCGACGGTCCCGAGAAATGTGTAGATCATTGTTCTTCTTCAGCAACGCCGCCACTTGAGTCTTGAAGTGGAAGATGTCCCATAAGGTCGGCGCCTCCCAGGAAGCGGATTCCCAGTCAAAGACGTACAAACCCTCATCTCCAACCCGCGTGTTCCACGGAGCGAAATCGCCATGTGAGACACCGTACGGGATCATTACGCCGTCAAGTCCGCGCTTAGTCTTCGCGAGGGCCGCCTGGCCCAAAGCTCGCCAGCCAGACGCGAGGCTTGGCTCTGTCTTGCGCCAGCGTGCGGCGACTTCCTCCCACAGAACATGTCCCGGCTTCTCTGCCGGCCGAATCCCCCAGAGAAGCCGCAAAAACTCCACGTACTGGCCGTCAAACTGGACAGGTCCAAGTCGGGAGGGCCCTCCCGATTGAAAAAGGATGTAGCCGTGCTCCCACTCACCCGCGTAAAGCACTTTGGGAATGTGAGGACGTATTGCAGGATAGCTCGAGAGGCGACTCAGAACTTCTGCTTCCTGGCGCACGCGCTCGACCGCCGCGTCCGTAAGCGGGAGCTTGACGTATCCCAGGATCTCGCCATCAGGGCGCATCACCTGTACGGCTATCTTTCGAAAGCGCATCTCGGTGCCCAGCGACAAGGAAAAGACCGGCTGGGACTCGCCGGTGACTTCTCGCACCAAAGCCTCCAGTGGCAAGGGGCCCCTGGATGCCACGAGCACTCGATGCGTCGCGAAGCCTGGGTAGTGTGCCGCCACCATGGTGGTGAGCAGCCCCTTCAAGATCCGTGCGGTTCTTGCATAGGGCTTGTAAATCTCGAGCCCCGCGAGTAAGCAACGCCCGTTTCTCAAGGGAAACAGCCACCGCGGCGAAGTAAGGGAGGGCAAGGCAAAAAAATAACGAGCGCACGTATATCCCTGTCTGGCGAGATCGCTCTTCGTGCGGTTAGACGGGTTCAGGGAGACCACGACACTCGCCGGGAGATCGTCGGTCGACGATTCGTTCCGAGAGGACACGGCACGATGGTTGCCGTTTCCGGCCAATTGATCAATTGCCGCCTGGAGGAGATCAATCACGGAAGATTTGTCGGTGCCGAAATGTATCGGCTGGCTGGACAGTTCACCGGGCTGCAGCAAGCCAACGCGCGTTGCGGCGCTGGAACCGCTGACTCAGAAACTCCACGATGAACCGAGTTGCCCCCTCGACGGTTCGCTCAATCCCCCGCTCTGTATTGACCAGGGTTGCCCTCTTGGCGCCAAGTGTGAATTGGTGATACGACTCCCGCTGCCGCCGCAGCTCTTCCGGCGGAACTTCACGTTTGCGAGAGAGAATAACCTCGTCCCCAGCGTCTAGAACGAGAAAAAGCAGATCAGGCGGAGGAATAAATCGGCCGAGGAGCTTCGCCAGCCACATCGGTCCGCCGTAGCGGTAGCGGATGGGATCGATTAGCAGATCATGGTAGTAACGATCGAAAACAATCAAGCCCGAGCGGACAAGAAATGGCCGGAGGACGAACGCGAAGCCGAACCAGTAATCCAAAAGGACGCCAAAGAGGGCCACAAAGGACCCCAACGTCCCTCTGGGAGGCTCGTCATGAGGGTCGGTGGCTGGCACACCAGTTTCTTTTTTCGGCGCAATCACCATGGGTCGCCAGTGATAGATACGGAACCGGTTGAAGCCCGCTTCCTTGAGCGATCCGGCGAGTCGCCCGACTAACGTACTCTTACCAACCCCGTCGGGACCCAAGATGACAAGGAAAAGCCCGGTAGGCTTGAACGCGCGGCCGATCAGGCGTGGGACGTCACCCAAGAACTTGCGCGCAGGGTTCAGAGGATCGTTTCTCAGTTTGCTCAACCACAGCCTTTTCCTAAGTTCTCCGAGAAGGCCGCTCAGGGACCCGTTGGCGCAGGCTTCAACCACTCGTTCTTTCCATCTCGCACCAAAGAGTTCAGCAGCTATTCTCTCCGCCTGAGGTTTCCCTAGCTTATTCACTAACACCTTTAAGCGTTCTGTTTGACCCTGGGGCAAGGTCCCTTTCAGGGCCTTCTTTGCCAGAGTGTATGCGAATTCGATCGCCGGATCGGCCACCCAAAATCCATTGAATCGCCAGCGGTTAGATATTAATTCCTCTCCTTGCCACAGAATCATCCCGTGTTCTCGATACTCATTGGTGACATCTATGCCTGCAGACCTCATGCCCTCCTGTTCAAACCAAACGAAGTCGAACCTGTGGCCTCCCCCGTGGTGGCGATGCTGCACGGGTCGGTAGCCTTCGTCGAATAGGCCCTGGAAGACGGACGGCAACCTCGCTCGATCTCGCGTGTGAACAGCCAAGTCCAGGTCGCTCGGCAGGGTGTCGGGCAGTCCCTGCCACGAATGCAACACGCAGTAGCGAATCTCATGTTCGTCAAGGAGCCGGAAGAGTAGGCGAAGAAAATGCGAGAGGCTGTGGCCCTGAGCAGAATCCTTAGTTGGGGCCTTGTCTCTCTCAGTAACATCCGCCTGCCCGCGGCAGGAGTCTATTTGTTCAGGCATAGGTTCCGTCCTCAAGGGCTCGATCTCTCCGACCCTTTCCTTCGCGCGGTAGTTGCGGGTGCGCGTTCGAGGCGATTCGGGTTAGTGCGCTGTTTGCGTAGACTTCGCGCGGGAGCGGCATGCCCTTCTTTGAGCTGGCGCAGTCGCAGGCAAGGATCACGCGGCCCCAGTCCCTTTCAAAACTACGGGAATGGTCTTTGCCAGGATTTTGAAATCCATCCATAGCGACCACTGGTCGATGTATTTCAAGTCCAGCTCCATCCATTTTTCGAAAGGAGTCGAGCTGCGGCCGTTGATCTGCCAGAGGCACGTAATCCCTGGGCGGACACTAAAGCGGCGACGCTGCCAGTCCTGACGGAATCCCTGGTAATCCCTGACGGGAAGAGGCCTAGGGCCTACCAGGCTCATGTCGCCTTTCAGCACGTTGAAAAGTTGCGGAAGCTCATCAATGCTGGTCTTCCGCAGGAGCTTGCCGAAGCGTGTGAGGCGAGGATCGTTCGTCATCTTGAACACCGGGCCGCTCACCTCATTCAGGTGCTCGATTTCCGGCTGTCGCTCTTCCGCATCTGCCACCATGGTCCGGAACTTGTACAGGTGAAACCTTCTCTTGTTGAGGCCAACGCGTTCCTGGATGAAGAACACTGGCCCCTGAGAAGTGAGCCTGATGAGAAAACCAACCAGTAGGAACAGCGGTGCCAGTATCAGGGTCGCCACCAGAGAGGCTACGATATCGAAGGTGCGCTTGAAGAGGTGCTGCCAATCTTCCGGCGATCCGGTAGAAAACGTTGTCACGGCCTCCCCTTCAAACTTCCCCGCCTTCGACTGTGCCCGGCGCAGATTGAAAATATTGGAGAGCACGCGCACGACAACGCCCTGCTCCTCGCAAAGAGCAGCGATGCGCGACGCCTGAAGGTAAAAGGATTTCATCGGCAGCGCGAGAACGACCTCGTCTATCGCTCGTTCCCGTAGGAGAAATGGAAACCTCTCGAAATCGGATGTCAGTGGATGCCCTTCCCTGCGAAACTCCTCCATCCCTTCCCACTCCTGGTCAACAAATCCAAGGACGCGGTAGCCAAGTGTAGGGTTCGCTTGGATTTTTCGCGCAAACAAAACGGCGCGGGGATTTGTACCGACTATAACCATCTCGCGCAGGTTTCGACCTCGGACCCTGACTTGCGACAGCAGATACCTGGTAACAAGTCTGCTTGCGACGAACGTGGCACTACTAATGAACCACAACGCCAGTACGAACCAAGGAGTGACCATCGCCAATCTGAAGAGGAACGCGGCGATGCAAACAGAGCCGACTCCAAAAGTAGTCGCCTTGACGACGTCGAGAACCTCGTCCTCTTGTCCGGATAGTCGCCTGGAGTCATACAGGCCGAAAAGGCGGAAGATGATGTTCCAAACGAGGAGGAAACCAGCGAATAGCACAAAGTTTCTGACCTTAACGCGCATGGCGAGAAAGTCTGCAAGGGAGACTGTGGCAGTTTCGTGTGCGACGAGTACTGCGGCCAGTCCAAAAGAGAGAGACATTACCGCCAAGTCATACAGCATGGCAGCTTTGACGAGGAGTTGACGGCCAAGAGTTGTCATTGGAAGGAATACCGTGAAATCTGATCTCGCACTGAGATAGAGAGAACAACCGGAAAGGTTCGTTGCGCTTTCAGCGCAACAGGATCGGTCGAATCGAGGATTCTGGGCAGTTCAGACGTGGCGATGAAGTCAGGGAGAGCTCGCCCATCGTCAATGCGCATGCGCTCTCGATATCGCCGACTCAGATGGCCTCCACCTCGTAGCCGTTGATCTGAACGGAGACCGACCGCTGAATCAACTCGACCGAGACAACGAGTCTCCGGTTCGATTTCTCGGCTACCAGAATCCCCTCGACTCCATCCAGGCATCCCCCCCGAATGCGCACGCGCTCGCCTACCTTGATGAAGGGGTACAGCGAACTGGTGACGTTTTGGGCGAGCAGCGTCTGTATATCTTCGATTTCCTTGTTTGGAATCGGAGCACCCACGCCGTGAGCACCAACAATGCTGAGGACACCCGGAGTTTGTAGCGCTGGAAGACGCATCTGGGGGGCTAGGCGGGCGAACGCATAGCAAGGAAAAAGCGGCAGCTCAATAACTTTACGCCTGTCGCTCCAGCGGTGTGTCTGCGTGACGAGCGGCAGAAAGGTGGTAACGCCCTTCTCTTGGAGCTGCTTTGCCACTTTCTTCTCGTGGCGAGCACGCGTGTGAACGGCATACCAGTAGGTCGGCTCGAATAAAGGAGCGAGGGGGAGCATCGCCGAAGGCGTCCGGCTAAGTTGTTGGAGGCTACTCACAGCTTCGCCCTCTGAGTCACATTCCCGCGACTTCCCCTTTGGGTCTTGTCGCTAGAGTGCCTGACTGAAATCGCTGTTCCTGACCACTACCGCACGTCAAATGTTGCGGTAAATAGTTTCCGGAATCGGAAAAGTCCGATTGTTCAAAACCGCGCCGAGCAACCGTACATTTGCGAATTCCAGGCTCTCTTTGGCCTTGCGCGCGACCTCGCGGTGGGTCAAATTCGCCTCGACGACTAAGATGACACCGTCGACGAGCGGCCCCAGTTGGGTCGCGGTTCCGTCGAGGATCACTGGCGGCACATTAATGAGCACATAATCGAATTCCTTGCGCAATTCCGCCAGCCGTGTCTTCAAACGGTCCGAACTCAAGAGACTCGGCGAGTCAGTTGCGAAAGATCCACCTGAAAGCAGCCAGAGATTATCGGGACGAAGCTGCTTCGTGAAGTCGCGAATCGTGCCTTCCTCGTTTAAGGCGTCGGTGAGACCATGATGATTGGTGACGCCAAGGAATCGGTGCAGCGAGGGCGACCGCAGGTTCGCGTCCACTAGGCACACCGATCCTGAGACATTCCTCGCTAGAGTTTTCGCCGTGTCGGCGCAAATTCGGCTGCATCCATCTCCGAGGTCGACGCCTGCGAAGACAACGGCGTGCGGACACTCTCCGGCGTGCAGCAAAAAGACGCGTTCTACCAGTTTCAGCGATTCTTCCCGGGCCATCTGGTCAAGATCCAGACCAGTGCCGTTCCGGTGACCATTTCCGGTGACGTCGTCCACCGAAAACGCTGTCATTAATTCAGGCGTGGGAGCAATCTTCCGTTCCATCCCTGCCTGCTGCATCAACTCAAAGTTTTTGCTCATGGCTTCTCCGCCCCCGCGTCTCGAGCATCGCGGGCTTGCTCGAACGCGGGGTAAACATCTCCCGAAACTCCCTTGACCAAAGGTATGCGAATTTCTTGACCAGGTTTGACGTGATCAGGATCAATCAACCAGGGATTGAGGTCATGGATCTTGGTAATAATCTCATCGTTGTACTTACCGAAATTCTCGACGCTGATCCCATAGAGCGTCTGACCCGGGATCACAATGATCGAACGAAACGCTTCAGTTGTATTCTCCGCCGGCGTGGCTGACTGCGTTCCCACTTGATGGGACAGAGCCTGGATTCTGTGCTTGTAGGTTGCCTTCGCCTTGGGCCCGGTCGCAGAGAGAGTTGCATGAGCTGGGACAGGCAAGGCAGCCAGCGAGGCGGTCGTTTGCGTCTCTCCTCTATTTGGGTGTATGACAGACCAACTTATTAGAGAGAATAAAAACGCGCTGACAACAGCGAGTCTTGGCAGCCGACCGCGGAAGAGGGATTCTCTCTCTACTTTGCGTGGAGTTTGCGAGACGCTGCGCTTCGGTTCTTCCTCTGATTTCGAGATGACAACTGTCTCTCGATTCAATGATCCGAGTTCCAGGTCGGCCAAGACGTCGAGGATTATGTCCCGATCAATGGTCTTCCGTTTTAGCGCGCATGCGAGTGACATGGCATTAAAGCAAATGTTGTTGATGTTGCGAGGAATACCTTCGCTGTGTTCAGCAATCAGTAAGCGCGCGCCGACAGTGAACAGGGACGGGCCTTGGTACCCCGCGACGCAGAGCCGATGATCGATGTAAGCGTTGGTTTCCTCGGGAGTGAAGGGCTCGATCCGAATAACCAGGGAAATGCGCTGGCGGAGCTGTGCCATTGAAGGTTTGGCCAGCCGCTCTGCAAGCTGCGGCTGTCCCGCTATGACGATGTGCATCAGTTTCATCCATGGCGTCTCGAAATTCGACAGGAGCCGCACGGATTCGAGGACCTTTTCTTCCAAGTTTTGCGCCTCGTCAATCACAAGAACGAAGCTCCGGCCCGCACGCATTTCCTCCATCAAAAGCTGGTTCAGCATTTCGTGCATCGCCGGAAGGTCTTTCCCAGAGACATCGAGGCCGAGATCGATGAGGATGTGGCGAACCAGGTCGCGTGAGTCGCAGTCAGTCTGAAATACAAACGCCGTGCGCGCCTTGTTGCGCAGATGTTCGAGATATTGAAAAAGCAGCGAAGTCTTTCCCATTCCCGGCTTGGCTATCAAAGCGAGGAAGCCTCGATTCGCTTCCGTGCCGTAGAGGAGCGAGGCGAGCGCCTCCCGATGCTTGGGCCCGAGGTAAAGGAACCGCGGGTCCGGCGTTACGCCGAAGGGCTCCTCGATTAATCCGTAGTGTTCAAGGAACATCTGTTCTACCCTCTTTGCATCTTCGGCATCGCTGCCAGAACGGGCATCGCCAGCACCTTCTTGGTTTCATCCGCAGTCCGCAGTGTTGGGTCCATGTAGTCAGAGACAAACGCCGCTGCCGTGCTTACCACCGCGGCCAACAACGTTCCTAGAAGCACGAAATACCAGGGCGAATGCACAGGCAGTGCGGGAATCGTGGGAGCCTCTGCGATCGCCACGTTTAGGATGCGCTTGCTGTCCAGCGCATCGGAGATCCGTGCTTCCTCCCGTTTGTTAAGATAGAGGAGGAAGTTCCCCTCTTCGGTCTTGGTATTCCGAATCAGGTCTTCCTGCTCGAGCCCTTTCTGCCCGAGGTCGAGCGCCATCTGACGATAGAGTTGGACATTGCGGTCAGTTGCCGCAGCCCTCGCCAGTAAAGTCGCGACGTCCGCCCGGGACTTGACGAGCTCCTCCGTCAACCAGAGATAGGCAGGGTTTGCATCGGTAGTGTCC
>Ga0210409_10008050_pt1 | contig 10787 bp, 5 predicted proteins | sample IncBWH17MmetaG_FD_161649 | JGI IMG/M metagenome (GOLD analysis project Ga0210409, IMG submission 161649) | Forest soil microbial communities from Barre Woods Harvard Forest LTER site, Petersham, Massachusetts, United States - Inc-BW-H-17-M | ecosystem: Environmental > Terrestrial > Soil >...
CACGCCAGCGAAAATCGTGCCGTAATCTTCCCACGTGGAGACATAGAAGAGCCCGGTGTGTGGGCTGTAAGAAGGCGAATACCAGTTCGTTCCGCCCTGGATGCCCGGAAACGTGGGCACACCCGGGGGCTGCGGCGTGGTGATCGGCCGGCCATTGGCGTCGAGGCCGCTCGCCCAATTAACCTTTACGAATGGTTTTCCGTTGAGAAACTTGCCCGTACTGCGATCCAAAACGTAGAAGAAACCATTCCGATTGCCCCAGAGCATCAACTTGCGCGGGCTACCGTTCCAATCCGCATTGGCCAGGACAGGAACTTGCACCGAGTCATAGTCGTAGGGGTCGTGCGGCGAAAATTGGAAGTACCATTTCATCTTTCCCGTGTCAGCGTCAAGGGCGAGCACGGAATCCGAGTAGAGATTGTCGCCGACGCGCTGGACAGCGTTAAAGTCCGGGCCGGGGTTGCCGGTGCCCCAGTAAGTTAAATTCAGATCGGGGTCATAAGAACCGGTCATCCAGACGGCGCTGCCGCCATGCTCCCAATCGTTTCCCTTCCAGCTCTCGTGACCGGGCTGATCGGGATCGGGAATGGTGTCGGCGTGCCAGACTTGTTTGCCGGTTCCAGCTTCATAAGCAGAGATGAAACCCCGGACACCGAACTCGCCTCCGGCAACGCCCACGATCACCTTATCCTTCACCACCAGTGGCGCCAGGGTCATGGCATAGCCTGCGGTGGGCTCGGCCACTTTCACATTCCAGAGTGCGTGGCCGTCTTTAGCGTCAATCGCGACGAGGTGGGCATCGACGGTGGCCATGAAGAGCGTGTTTCCAAGGATGGCGAGGCCTCGATTCACAATGCCGCAGCATGGCCGGGCCGCGGGAGAATTCGCGTAGTGGAAAACCCAGAAAGCGCGGCCCGTCTTCGCGTCTACCGCCACGACGTCATTGGGCGACTGCGTGAGGTACATGATCCCGTCGACAACGAGCGGCGTAGTTTCGAACTTTTGCAGCGACTGCACCTGGAAGACCCATTTCAGCTCGAGGTTCTTCACGTTTGAGGTGTCGACTTGTTTGAGGAGACTATAGCGCTGGCTGGCATAGCTGCCCGAGTAGGTCAGCCAGTTCTGCGGCTCGTCGCTCGCATGGAGCAGGCGCTCAGGGGTTACCTGGGCGCGAAGAGCGAACGGAATCAGCAAGGCGAGCAGCAGCAGGAAGGACGTGCGCCGTGAAGGATTCATTTCACACCTTTCAAGGAAAGAAGGTACGCCTCCAGGTCGGCCATCTCCTGGGCGCTGAACTTGTCTTTGTAGGACGGCATGGGCGTGGTCTTGAGAACGGTGAACTCGCGAAGGTCGGCTTTCGTGAGAGAAACCAAACGCTCTTGCTCGTCGATGAGCTGGACCGTGTACGTGTCTTCATTGAGACGCCGGCCGTTGATGACTTTCCCGTCCTTGGTCACTGCGTGCACGGACCGGTTGGCCGGCAGCATGGAGGCGGCAGGATCGAGCAGGGTCCGTTGAAGGAGTTCGGCGGTGCGGAGCGAGCCGATGTCGCCCAGGTCGGGAGCGACGCGCGGGCCTTTTCCGTTCACGGCATGACAGCTCGCGCAGTTGCCAGAGCCCGCGAATAGTGCCCGACCGCGCGCCACGTCGCCAACCAAAAGGCCATGGGCATCGAAACTGCTCATGTTGCGAAGATAGGAGACAATGCCGGTGAGTTCGGAGGCGCCAAAGGCGAAGGGCTGCATGGCGGTGCCGGGGACGCCGTTGGTGATTGTGGCGCGCAAATCGTTGTCGGAAACGACGCGCTTAAATGTGCCTGCGCGGAAGTTGACGCCGGGGATCTGATCGCCCGACGGGCCGTGGCAGGTAGCGCATTGGGTAGCGAAAATCTGCGCGCCATACTGAATGTCGGTCTGAAAATACTCCGGAGCCCGGTCCTGGCCCTGAGCAAACGCGGCTGGGCCGTCAAGTACCAAGACAGCGAACACGATTGCGCACAGCAACAGCTTGGCTAAGGACAGCAACCGAATTTTCACGGAAGGACCCCCACTTGAGCCAGAATTCTCGAATCCAAATATTGAGTTTATTTTCGTACGGCGAAATATACACCAGCCCGGCGAAGTTTGGAAGGTTTGCATGCAGGATTATTATTGCGTTCAGATGTTCATAGTGTGCCCAAGAATTTGTGAGGTATCCTCTGATCAGCAGTTACAGCGAATGGCGAACTCGCGCTCGCGTCCCACCAGGGATTCACCCCGCTCGTGATGAGCGTCCCGATGGGCCATGACAATCTTCAAGCCGCCGTTTCGATATAAATCGCTGACTTCCTCTTCCCAGGCGCGGCTTCCATCCGGCGACCATTGGAACGGCAACGATTTGATGTGCCACGGTCGGCCGTCAAAATCGGGAGCCAGCTTCAGAGCGGCGCGAAGAATTTCTCGCTGCTGTTCGGCTTCATGCGGTTTTCCCGCCGGGCAGCCGAGCGGAAAATCCAGAAAACACGTTCGCGGCGGCTTCGCTTCTTCGGCGGATTCGAGCAGCACGCTCATGCTCAGCGTAGGAAGTCCGCGCGCCTCAAGGGCCCTCGCAATGACCGTCGTGGAGCGATGGCAAGACGGGCAAAATGGAAACAGGAAGACAAGGTCGACGCCTTGCGAATCGTAAATTTGCTTGATGGCCGGGATAGTTTGTTCAACGAGATCCGTGTAGCGCTGGATCGAGCCAACCATGGACACAGTGGTTTGCGCGAGCCGCTTGAACGCGCCTTCGGTTTCCAGCTCTCTCATGCGTTCCAGCGGAAACGCGACGTTGAGATCTTCGACAGCCCACTTGCGCACTTTCGTTTTGTGCGCAACTACCAGCCGCGACATTGGTGTGTCCCGGTGAATCAGGCGAAACGAAATGTCCTCGGTCTCTCCCAACGCCGGGTCCTCCGGCAGTTGGGCGCCGCAACTGGCGAACAAACCAATCGTGGATTCGGCGATGGGCTTTCGCAGTGGCGTCAATTTGGGAGGATCGAATACCGGCCGATTCTCGAATTTGCGGCCGGTGACTTCTTCAAAGAGCCGTGAATAACTGTAGGGCATTGTTGCTCCAAAAGATAACTATACCGCTCAATTTGGCACGGGCGTTGCGAAAATACTCATTCCGCTGATCAATAAAATTGCGCGTACGCGATCCCTCCTATTGCGGCCACGTCGCTGAGGGATCCAGATTGATGATGGGTTGAGCACCGGAAACCGGAACCATGGGACGAAGATACGGCCGGGCAGCCGCTTTGTGGCAAGAGTAGCATTCTTCGAGCAAGCGTTTATACTCCACTGCGAATTCCTTGCTGTCTTTCATTTCGATCGCTTTGTGCACTTTCGGCAATGTGCCGTTGTCGATGCCGTCGAAGATGGATTGCATATCCACTGGATTGCCGTCGGCGCCTTTCGGGCCGGGATTCAGGTGCACTTCCCATCGGATGCGGTTGCGCGTTTCGTTCAGATAATAATCGGCCAGCGGCCAATTCCGTTTCTCGCCCGCGAACCAGAGATTTGCGGCAAACATCCCCACTTCAACCATGGGGTGAGAGTGCGGCGGCACAAGGTCTTTCAGATGCGCCACGTCCGCCTGCAACGTCGCGGGATTTCCCTGCGTACTATTCTGCTGTGCCATCGCCGCTGGGCGCTCCCACGTCAAGACAAAAAGAACCCCGAGCAGGGCGCCCATGACCAACCATTGCAGATTTCGGATCCAACTGGCGTTCGCCATAACGAAACGCTCCTTCCAATTTGAATTGGAAACACGAATGCAGACTGACAACTTCCCTGCCCTATCACCGCCCCATCCTGTAAACCCTGCTCAGAACCACAGCACAAATTCCGGCAGGCATTATAGCCCAGTCTATTATTTTCAAATGCGGATCCGCCGGCATTCTTGGCGGACACTCAGGTACAACGGCAACCAACTCTGCCTTGCAGGCATGCTTGCGCGGAAGCAGAATGTGTCAGGTTCGATTCGCAGAATGTCCGGGAAGACTTCGTTCTTCGGACACTGACAATTGAATACTCGCTGAAGAGGACTCGGGATGAAAAAAAGCCTGCTCTGGTTAGTAGTGGCACTCGCGTTATGGCCCGTTGGTCCTGCTTCCACCTCAGGACAGGAACAGCTTCCTGGCAATCACGCGCGCAATATTGTGATTTTCGTATTTGATGGGTTGCGGGCAGGATCCGTGAATGCTGACGATTCGCCTACTATGTTTTGGATTCGCAATCATGGAGTTAGTTTTGCAAACAGCCACTCGCTGTTTCCGACCTTTACTACCGCCAATGCTTCTGCCATCGCCACGGGGCATTACCTCGGGGACACAGGGGATTACAGCAATCAGATTTATATCGGGCATCCGGTATTCCAGGATGGCAACTTCGGGCGGCCTCCGGGAAGCTACGCGCCTTACGTCGAAAATAATCGAGTACTTGGCGATCTGGACGCCCAATTCAACGGAAACTACTTGAACGAGGAAACCTTGTTCGCCGCGGCGCGCCGGCACGGGTTCCTCACCGCGGCCGTGGGAAAAATGGGGCCGGTTGCGATCCAGGATGTAAGCCAATTGAATCCAGTGAATGCCGGATTCACGATACCCCAAACCATCATTATCGATGACGGGACAGGCACTCCGGATGGAGTGCCACTTGCGCCGGAAGTTTCTTCGGCTCTGGTAAACGCGGGACTCCCCACAACCACGCCTGTCCGCCACCAACCCACTGGAAACAACGCGACTCCTGGAACAAAGGAGCCAAATTCCGTGCAGCAGGCGTATTTTGCGGACGTCACAAGCAAAGTGATCTTGCCGATGTTCATCAAAAGTGGAAAGCCGTTCGCTCTTCTCTATTGGTCGCGTGATCCCGATGGCACGCAGCACTTTCAGGGCGATAGTTTGAACCAGCTCATCCCGGGCATCAACGGGCCGACTTCAAAAGCGGCTCTCCGGAATGCCGATAACAACCTGAAGCAAATCATGGATTACATCAAAAACGATCCCGAACTCGCGGCGAATACGGATATATTTTTGACTGCGGATCATGGTTTCGCAACGATCAGCAAGCATGACATTGACGCCTTCCATCACGGGACGACGAGCTATGCAACCAAGTGGATATATAAGGACGCCCAGGGCCGGCAAGAGGTCAACACTGGATTTTTGCCCGTGGGTTTTGTTTCGATTGATCTCGCACATGAATTGGGGCTTCCGCTCTTCGATCCCGACAGCCAGATCGATGGTCCAGAGGGCAAGAAAGTATTTGAGCCCGTGGATCCGGCCGCTGCTCAGCAACTTGCAAACGTGCGCCAGCACCCCGTTGCCGGCAACGGATTAATCGGCGGCACAGGCCGGATCGCGAATCAAACGGATGCGAAGGTCGTCGTCGCGGCCAACGGCGGCTCTGATCTGATCTATCTTCCCGCTCACGACCCGGACCTGGTCAAGAGGATCGTCTCCTTCTTGGCGCGGCAGGACTATGTGGGCGGGCTATTCGTCAATGACGAGTACAAAAATGTGCCCGGGGCGTTGCCCTCCAGCTCGATTCGCCTGATCGGCTCGTCGGTGACCCCGTCGCCAACCATTGCCGTCACTTTTAAAACTTTCCCCGCAGATCCCAAGCAGCCGATGATGAGCGCCGTGCAGATCACCGATTATGATTTGCAGCATGGCCAGGGAATGCACGGCAGCTTCGACCGCGCAAATACGTTCCAATTCATGGCAGCGATCGGCCCGGACTTCAAGAAGCAGTTCATTGATCGAGCCCCGGCTAGCAACGCGGACATTGCGCCCACATTGGCCCAAATTCTTGGGTTTGATGTCGCGAGTAAAGGCGAACTGAAGGGACGGGTATTGCAAGAAGCTCTGGCCGGAGGACCGCCTTCGGTTTCGTTTGAACACCGGACCGCCATTTCGGAACGCGCCGCCAACGGGAAGACAACGATCCTGATGTACCAAAAAATGTCGAAGCAAGTTTATTTTGACCAAGCATGTTTCAAGGATGCACTAGCCAGTAAGGCTCAGAACAAATGCCCCTAACGTGGCTTTCCGCTGGCGCTCAACATGGGCCAAAATGATGAGAGCCCAGGCCCGTGACGCCGTAGCGTTGCGGCTCCATGCTCTGCTATGCTCCCGAGCGAACTCATGAGGCGATGGCACCAAAACACGCGCCGTGCGTTCCTGCCTGCGTCACTTTGCGTGTTTGGCGTCTTGCTGCCCGCGGCTAGTTCAGCGGCACAGCGCGATCGCCAGGCAGGACAAGAAACTTCGCCGGCTCTTCAGCGCGCAATTTCAGGCGCGGCCAAGAAATACAAAATTCCAGGCATCGCCGCGGCTCTGATCGAACACGGTCAATTGCGAGCCGTCGAAGTTTTCGGGATGCGCGACCAGAAGTCCAATGCTCCCGTTACGGCGAATACTATTTTTGAGGCAGGTTCGCTCGGCGAGCCGCTGTATGCCTATTCGGTTTTGCTTCTTTCCGCCGAGGGCCGGTTCAATCCAGGCGCGCCCCTCCCGAGCTACCTCCCTCTTCCTTATCTCCGGGATCTCGACCCGACTTCGGCGTCGCCTGCCACCGAGTCCCTCTACGATCCGCGGTTCAACCAAGTCACCGCAATCCGTGTGATGAACCACACTTCGGGAATGCCGGACTGGGCTCGCAATCAGCATTTGCGCTTGCAGCTCGCGCCTGGCCAAAAGTGGTCGTATTCCAACGAAGGGTATCTTTATTTGCAACGCGTTGTGGAGCACGTCACAGGCGAATCTTTCGGCGCTTTTGTAGCGCATAGCATTTTAGGGCCTGCCGGAATGGCGCACAGCAGTTTCGTCTGGCAAGAGGCTTATGCCAGCGACATGGCGACGGGCTATGACCGCTCTGGCGCGCCCATCGAAATGCATCGGTACTTGCGGCCCGCTGCCGCAACGACGCTGTATACGTCCATCCGGGACTATGCGCACTTCATCCTGTACCTCCTCGCGTCGGCGCCGGCTCAGCGCGCGCACGAATCGGCCGTCTCCCTCCTCCTGAATCCCACAGTTGCTGTTGACGATGCCGTCCCCTTTTCCTGGGGTCTTGGTTTTGGACTGGAAAAAAACGGCGATGATCTTTTCTTTTTTCACCGCGAAAAAAGTTCCGCGTTTCAATCCTTTGTTATCGCCTCTCGCAAGACGGGAAGCGGTGTCGTGATTTTCACGAATAGCGGCAACGGACTCGATGCCGCGTCGGATATCATCGCCGCGACGCTCGGCGGAAATCATCCCATCTTGAAGTCCGTTTTCCTGCATTCCCAATAGCGGCGCGGGCTCCCGACGGGACTCACAGCCGTCAACAATGGGATCGTACCAGTACGGTTAGTGTATACAGTTCAATAGTTTAGCGAAGTGCTGCCGAAATAGCCGGCGGGTACTGGGTCTTTATTTTTACCACTCCGATGTGATATATCAAGGCTGCCAAAAGGGTATGTCCACGGCCGGAGTTCACCCCTCGCTTCGGCAGACCAGTGGAAAGAATAAATCATCCAGCGAATTTTGGCTGGAGTGGATCCCCGACGCGGATCCCTAAACTTAGAGCAGGCGTCGCTTCGTGTTGTTTTCGAAGACCATGATTTTTTCCGCTGGTTCCCTGGCCGGAGGAGCACTGGTGCTCCCCGACAATTTAGATCACAAGATTGAGCGGACTTAGGCGCATGGAGGCCCAGCCATGAGGCGAGTTCTTCTCTTTTCCGCATTCGTATTATGTCTCACTGCGAATGTGACGGCGCAGTCGTCAAAGACTGCTTTGAAAGCCCCGGCTGCGCAACCTGCTGCAACGACCTCCTCATCGTCCGCGGCTGCCGAGGCGGCTCGAGCCTCCTTCGCGAAGCTGCCTCTCTCCTTTGAAGAAAACGTCGGGCAGACCGATGACCGCGTAAAATACATGTCGCGCGGGTCAGACTACAATCTCTTCCTCACTGCGGATCAAGCCGTTTTCACCTTGCGCGACGCAAGCGCTTCCCCGAATTGCGCCGGCCTTAACAGGAGGATCATTCCAGACTGTGCCCATCCGTCGGACCGGCGTCCCGAACAATCCGTCCTCTGGCTCAAGATGACGGGCGCGAATGCGTCCGCGCAAATTCTTGGCTCCGACCTGCTTCCTGGAAAAATCAACTATTACGTCGGCAATGATCCGAGCAAGTGGCGCACGGGAGTCCGCCAATTTGGACGCGTCAGCTACCAAGGGATTTACCCGGGCGTGAATTTGACTTATTACGGGAACCAGCGGCAACTCGAATCCGACTTCGTTGTGGCGCCTGGCGCCAACCCCAAGTCAATTCAATTTGAAGTCAAAGGGGCTCGGGAGACACGCATCGACGCCCAGGGAAATCTGGTACTCGCCAGCGATTTCGGAGCTGTGCGACTGCTCCGGCCTGTCGTCTATCAAGTGGTCAAAGGTACGAAGCACGATGTTTCCGGACGCTATGTTCTCCTGGCCGAAAATCGAGTTGGCTTCGAAATCGGAAAGTACGATGCGCATGAGCCTCTGGTGATCGACCCTACCTTTGTCTATTCCACATACCTTGGTGGTAGCGCGCTGTTTTTCGGTGGAGACCAGGGCTTGGCCATCGCCATTGATGCGGCAGGGGCGGCCTACGTGACAGGCACGGGATCCTCCTCCGACTTTCCGGGTTCCGCCCTGAGCGGCCCGGTTGCCCAGGCTTCTCCCTTTGCCTTTGTCACCAAATTTGATCCCACTGGCGGCACGCTGGTGTATTCGACGTTGCTTCGCGGAACCACGGGTTTTACCGACACCGGAAACGGAATCGGCGTGGATAGTTCGGGGAACGCCTATGTCGACGGCGTAACGGCTGATTCGGATTTCCCGTTGCTGAATCCCTTTCAGGCCACCATCGGGGACGTTTTTTCGGCCGGGTTTAATTTTCTTCAATCCGGCTTCGTCGCGGGATTGGACGGTAACGGCCTGCTTATTTATTCGACCTATTTCGGCGGGCGAAACGTCAGCGATCAAAATACGCTATCGGGTCTGGCTGTCGACGCGAACGGCAACGCCTATGTGGTTGGCGACACAAATTCTAATAATTTTCCGACCGTAAATCCGTTTCAGGCCACTTCCAATGCAGCGTCGTTCGGATCCAACGTTGTTGTCGCCAAATTCAATCCCCAGGGCCAGCCGATTTACTCGACCTACCTGGGGGGTGGTGGCCAGGACGTGGGAGATGCGATCGCCATAGACAGCAATGGCAATGCCTATGTGACGGGGCAAACATCATCCAATGCAACGATTGAAACAGGCTTTCCCGTGCAGTCTTCTCCAACGCCATTTCAAGGAAAGATCAACGGCTTCGCCAATGCGTTCGTGGCGAAATTCAGTTTCAGTAGCCCGAACCTCACCCTGGCAAATTCCACATATTTGGGCGGTACCGGCTCCGACGAGGGTTTTGGCATTGCGGTGGATAATGCAACTCCACCGAATGTCTACCTGACTGGTCAAACCTCCTCCACGCTGACCACAGGCTCCAATATTCCGTTCCCGACGCAGAATGCTATATTCGGGCCCATGTCCTGCGGTACGCCGCCCGGCACGTCGGCGTGCACGGAAGCCTTTGTAACGAAGCTCAAAGGCGATTTTACGTCGCTCGTATATTCCACATTTCTCGGCGGGACAGGCGCGTCAGGCGCGTTCGGTCAGCCAATTGGCGACATCGGGTATGCCCTCGCTCTGGATGGAGCGAACCCTCCGAACGCATTCGTAACTGGCAGCACTGCATCAACCGATTTTCCACTCGCCCACCCCTTGCAATCGGTTCTTTCGGTTCTGACCGGCGGGACGAACGCTTTCGTCACAGAAGTTAACGGCACGGGCACCGCGCCTCTGACGTATTCGACCTACCTGGGAGGACGCGGACAAGACTTAGGCCGGGGGATCGCCGTTGACTCGGCTGGCAACGCCTATATCACTGGTACCACGACGTCGCCAAACTTTCCCGTCTTAGGATCAGGCGGAACGGCCCCTTACCAGGGCGAGCTTCATAACTCCTCGGGCAATGCGTTCGTCACAAAAATTTCTTCGGCTGCGGCGGCTTCTGCCCTGAATTTCTTCCCTCCTTCCTTCAATTTCCACGACCAGGGGATCGGACAGCCAAGTCAGCCGGAATCCGTGACGCTGAGCAATAACACGGGCTCCGCAGTGACGATCAATGCGGGTGGAATCACGTTCACGGGCGCGAATGCGGGCGATTTCACGCAGACCAATACTTGCCCCGTCTCACCAGCCACGTTGGCTGTCGGAGCAAGTTGCACCATTTCCGTGGTCTTTAATCCGACCGACCAGGACAGCCGGACGGCGCAAATGAGTGTGGCCAGTTCGGCACCGCCGGCGACGATGAATCTCTCCGGGTTTGGGGCGGTGCCGGAAGTGAGCTTGAGCACAACCAGCATCAATTTCGGGACGAATGACCCATTAAACGTGATGGTAACAAATTTCATATCCATCACGAACAAGGGTGGTGCCCCACTGCATGTGGGCAACGTGGAAATTACAGGCCCGGACGCCTCGGCTTTTGCCATTGCATTTAATACATGTGCGGCAGTTCAAGTTTCTGCAAATGGCGGAAGTTGCTTCCTCCAGCCTACCTTTCTTCCGACCACCGCGGGGCATGCCTACAGCGCAACTCTATTGATCAACGATGACGCTGCCGGCAGCCCGCAATCGGTATCTTTGACCGGCACCGGTGTCGCCCAGGTCACTGTCAGCCCGCATTCGCTGGAA
>Ga0210409_10008051_pt1 | contig 10787 bp, 6 predicted proteins | sample IncBWH17MmetaG_FD_161649 | JGI IMG/M metagenome (GOLD analysis project Ga0210409, IMG submission 161649) | Forest soil microbial communities from Barre Woods Harvard Forest LTER site, Petersham, Massachusetts, United States - Inc-BW-H-17-M | ecosystem: Environmental > Terrestrial > Soil >...
ATCTGCGGCATCTATCTCGAGGTCTGGCCCAAAAACATCCGGCGGCCAAACTTTCTCTCGCCGTATCGTATGGCATCGGGCTGCACTTCCGCGGGCATTTCCGGGCCGCTAAGGACGTGCTCGACCCCCTTCACCTCGCGGTCAACAATCGTCGCGTCGCCGTGCACAGCGCGATGCTCTATGCCCTTCATTCGGTGCAGTTCTTGGGTGAAATGGGGGAGCTCACCGATCGGTACAAGCGCGCGCTCACCGACGCGGAAGAACGTGGGAACCTCTTTCTGTCGGTGGCCCTCCGTACCTCCACCGCAGCCAGCGTGTGGCTGGCCGCCGACGATCCGGACAGGGCGAGGCGAGAGTTGCGAGACGCCATGGCTCAGTGGGGACAGAAAGGTTTCTCCAGCCCACAATGGCGTGCCACCGTCAGCGAGGCCGAGGTCGACTTGTACGTGGGAGATCCCGCGAGCGCGTACGACCGCGTCAAGGACCTGTCCCGCGTTCTCGTGAAGCACTTCTTCTTTGCGTTCAACACGCGAGTGCTCGTCGCGTTCGCGCAAGGGCGATCCGCCATCGCCTCCCTGGATGGCTTGGCGCCGCGCGCCCGTAAGAAGCGTCTCAAGGACGCGCAGCATTGGACCCGATTCCTCAAGAGCAAGCGGATGACCTTTACAGCACCCCTCGCGTCGATACTCGAAGCGGGCGTGGCGTTCGCGACCGGCGATCGAGGCAAGGCCGAATCGGCGCTGTATGCGGCGGCCGAAGCCGCAAACGTGGCCGACATGGCGCTTCATGGCGCGGCCGCGCGTTACGAACTCGGTCTTCTACTGGGCGGCGACGAAGGAGCGGAGCTCGTGCGAGCCGCCATCGAGGCCATGCTTTCCCTCGGAGTGCATGCCCCGGCGCGCTTCGCGCCGATGCTCGTGCCTGGGATCAGGTCGCGCTCTTAGCGGACCGAGAAACCAGGATTTCCCCGTAATCGGCTCGCAGTTTCGACTTGAGGAATTTGCCCGTGGAGGTCCGCGGGATCTGGTCGACGAAGAGATACGCGTCGGGCATCCAGAACTTTGCGAACTTTCCCGACAGATGCTTTTGGAGCTCTTCCTCGCTGACGCGCGTGCCTTTCTTGACGACGATGGCCGCGATGGGTCGCTCGTCCCACTTCGGGTGTTTGCCCGCGAAGACAGCCGCCTCTAGCACGGCAGGGTGGGCCATGAGCGCGTTCTCGAGAGCGACGCTGCTGATCCACTCGCCGCCCGACTTGATGACGTCCTTCGATCGGTCGCAGATGCGTACGTAGCCTTCCGCGTCGATCGTCACGACGTCGCCGGTCTTGAACCAGCCATCGGGGGTCCAGCGGTCTTTTCCCTCGTCGCCGAGATAGGACGAGGCCACCCAGGGACCGCGGCACTCGAGCTCGCCCATGGTCTCGCCATCCCAGGGGAGCACGCGCCCGTCCTCGCCGACGTGGCGCGTCTCGACGAACGGCGCGGCATAGCCCTGCGAAGCGTGAATCGATAGAAGCTCTTCCGAGCTCTTGTCCTTCAGCGAGTGCTTGACCTCGGCGACCGTTCCGCAAGGGTTGAGCTCGGTCATTCCCCACGCGTGCAGGACCGGGATGCCGTGGCGTTTCTCGAGGCCCTCGATGAGCGCGGGGGGCGCCGCCGCGCCGCCGATCGTGAAGCGCCGCAGGCATTTGACGTCCCACTTGTTCGGGTGCGCGTCCAGAAGCGCGAGGATCCCGAGCCCGATGGTCGGCACTCCCGCCGTCGACGTCACCCGCTCCTTGACGATGAGGTCGAGCAGGCTCTCCGGATCGAGCTTCGGTCCCGGGAAGACGAGCTTCGACCCGACCATCGCCGCGGCATGGGGCCGCCCCCACGCATTCGCGTGAAACATCGGCACAACGGGCATAATCGTGTCGCTGTTGGAGATGCCGTGCGCGTCGGTCATGCAAAGCATCATCGCGTGCAGCACGCTCGACCGGTGCGTGTACACGACGCCCTTGGGATTGCCCGTCGTTCCCGACGTGTAACAGATGGTCGCGGCGGCATTCTCATCGAGCCTCGGCCACGGGTACTCGGGCGACTCCTGGCCGATGATTTCTTCGTAGTCGAGCTTTCCCTTGGGCGTTGGACCGTCGTCGGGCATCACCACGACATGGCGCACGGTCGGCACGCTCGAGACGAACTGTTCGAGAAGAGGCAGCAGCGAGCGGTCCACGAGCACCACCGAATCCTCGGCATGGCGCGCGATGTAGGAAAGCTCGCTCGGGTGCAAGCGCAGATTGAGCGTGTGAACGGCCGCGCCCATCATGGGCACCGCGAAGTACGCCTCGAGGTGGCGACCGTGGTTCCACGCGAGCGTCGCCACCCTGTCGCCGGGTCGGACCCCGAGGCGCGCCAGCGCATGGGCGAGCCGGCCGCAGCGCCGGTAAACGTCGCCCCAGTTCTGCCGCCCAAGCGTGCCGTCGGCCCCGCGGCTGACCACCTCGACGCGAGGAAAGTATCGGTTCGCGCGCTCTAGCAAGTGGGTCAGCGAGAGCGGGAAGTCCATCATCCGAACGGGCGCCATCGGAGCTCCTTGAGGTGATGGTTTTACCCGGTCATGGCCGCAAGCGCGAGCCCGGGCGCCTTGAGCCAGCCCGGCGCCGCCTCGAAGTTGACCATCCGCTCGCCGATGACGTGGGTCTTTCTGTGATTGTAAAACCAGGCGGGCTTGATGGGTGTCTTGAGCGGCCCTCGCACGACGGACTTTTCGATCTCCTCGATCATGAAGGTGTTGTGGACCCAGCCAAGGCCGCTCTGGATGTCTTGCAGTGTGGCGCTGGGATGCCCGCCCCACGGCGGGGTGACGAATCCGTACGTGAGTCCCGGCCAGTGGTTGATGGCGACCGCGCCGTAGCGAAGATCCAGGATGGCCTTGTCGAGCGCGGCAGCCACCACCGAATCGGCCTCGAGGCGCGGGTGAACGATGACCGTGGCACTGAGCGTGCCCCAAAGCGAATCGTTGCAAAAGCGCGTCGCGGCGGCGAGAAACTCGGCCGGGTCGGTCGAACCGACCTCGGTTTGCGAGAGAATCCCGCAGAACGGCTCGGTGTAAAAGAGCGGCTCGCTTTTGCTGGACGAGTCCACGTCGCGAATCAGCGCCCATGAAAGAGCGTCGGTGGTCGCCTGCCCGAACTTGTCCACTCGGTCGTGCCCGCGCAAAAGGCTCTCGTAGCGGTCGCGCGCGCCCGGGTAGTACGCCTTGCGCGGCGACACTTCGCCCAGCGATTTGGCGATGAGCGACATAAACTGCTCTTTTTGCGGCCAGCCCTTCGCCAAGACGAGCATCTTGCCGGCGTTGCAGTTGAACGACGCATTGTTGACGACCATCGTCGTGACGTCGCGCGCCTGGAAGAGAAGCTCGTCGTCCGAATAGACCGCCGGCGCGACGACGATGGGGCTCACGTTGCCGAGCTCGGAGGTGATTTTTTTCGCCAATTTCGGTTCGTTCGCGCGCTTGCGCCGGTCGCGCTCAGGTCCCGGGGGGCCCCACACGATGAGGTCGTGCGTCTTGTCGGAGCCGGTGATGTGGATGCTGTCGACGCCCGGGTGCTCGCAAAGGTAGGCGCCCACGTCCCCGCCGCCGTAGACGACGCGCATGTAGTCGCGCGAGATGAGCGGCTCGAACGTCTTCTCGAGGAACGGCCCGAGCCACTCGTTGACGGGGTTGAGCTTTACGACGCAAACGGCGCCGTCGACGAACATCTTGTAGAGGGCATCCATCGGCGGAATGGACGAGACATTGCCGGCGCCCAGGATGAGCGCGACCTCACCCTGGGGGTCGCGCTTTTGGTAGAAGCTCGCCTGCCTCTCGATTGCCTGGGCTTCGTTGACTCCCGGCTGGAGCAGGATCTTGCAGCTGAACCCCGTGGCGGTGACCCCGTCGAATGGGCTCGCGGGGAACACGTCGATCTCGACGCGACCATCGGGACGCGTGTGAACGGCTCGACCGAGCGACGGCCGGCCGTTGCGCGCGATCTGCTCGAGGCTCTCCGCGATGAGGCGCACGTTGCGCACCGCGCAGACGGGGCCGCCGATCCATTCCTCGCCTGCCACCGGCGCCTCGGGGGAAATGCCCTTGGCCCGACAGGCAGCGAGCACCCACGGACGCGCGGCGTCGACGATACGGGGAAGGATGCTGCGCAGCAAATCGGCTTTTGCACGCGGCGAGAGCCGCGCGAACTCCTGCATCTTCGCGCGAACGGCTGCGACGGCCTTGTCCAGGTCGGGGCGCGGGGTGGCGGCGGCGCTCGTGGCCCGCGCGCTCGGGGCCAAGGGTGCGGCGTCGTTGACGAAAGTCGAGGTGGCCATGCGGAGTCGCATAGAACATCGGGTGCGAGCCGACAACCCTGGGGCCGGGCGGTATGCGGTGCGGAGCCAGTGAACTGGGGCTGCGCGGTGGGGCGTGGGGCGCGGCCCCCCAGCGTTAGTTCAGTATCTGGAAGGCTCAGGGGCCCGCGAGCGCGTGAGCGGGGGCGAATGCGGGTGCGTGGGCGCGTGCGCGGGCGAGCGCGCAAGGCGCGTTTCGCTGCGAGAGAGCGTTGCTACGGAAACGAAAACCGAGTACCGAGGAGAGCGGCAGGCAGGGGCTAGGGTGCGCCTGCCAGGCATTTGCGTCCTACATCTTTAGGGCTGGAGAAAGAGCGATGAAACTTTCGCGATTGTGGGCTTTCAATGTGCTTTCGCTGGGCGGCCTCGCACTCGGTGCCTCGACGCTGACGACGGGCGGCGTGGCGGTCACGACGATGGGCGGGTGCAGCAACAGCGGCGAATCGAGTTCGGGTAGCGGCTCGTCCAGCGGCTCATCCAGCGGAGGAATCGCTAGCTCGTCCGGCGTTTCCTCCAGCGGCGGCGAGGGAGGAGCGTGCATGACCGGGTGCATGTTCCCCACGTCCGGGACAATCGCGATCAACCTTGCTCTGGATACATCGTGGGTGGGCACCAACGTGATCCAGGGATGCGACACGGGCCTTTGCCCCGATGCCGCTCAGCGGACCATCACCAACGTGCTCGCCCTCAATTACACGGGTCTCGACCCGAGCACCGGCAAGTGGACAGGCAAGTTCAAGACCTGCCACAGCAAGACACCCCCAGTGACGCTGACCGACACCGGGGCTGCGCTCGTCGGTGAGCCGAGCGGTACGCAGGTTCAGATCCAAGTGCCGGACAGCACATGGGACGCGCCCGAGCAGCCCGATATAGCCATCACGGGAACGCTCGTATCCTCGACGGGCGTCATGACTCTCGATCCGATCGTGACCCTCGACGGCATCAAGCAGGGCAGCAGCTGGGCAGACGTAAGCAAGATGTGGCCGCCACCTGCGCCCACCAGTTCGATGATGCCGGCCATCCCGCTATCGGATCTGTCGGATGACGATGGCAATGGCTATGGGTACGGGATCACGGGGGCTGCGCGAAGCGACATGGGCTTCTTCGTTCCCAGAACCGCGCTTACGAAAACAGCGCCCCAGGCCGACGCGCTTTACATCGCCTTGCGCGTGCAGTTCATCCTCAACGGCTGCATGAACACCTGCACGACAGGAGCGGGCACGGGGATGGTCCCGCACTACGACAACCACCTCATCGGTTGCCATCTCCAGGGCGGCGGCGACGCGGCCACGGATTACTGCAACTCGACGCAGTACAACTTCATCGATGCGAACACGACCAATTACGTGGTCAACACCGCCACCTTCAGGTCGAAAATCGTGACGACGGGTACCGGCATGGGCGGCGCCGTCACATGCGCCGACGTGCGCAACGCAATGCCCTAGAACCCGGGACGCACTCGCCGCCGAATCAGCGCGGGGGTCGCTCACGTTCGTTGGCTCGAGGCAAGGGCAGGGCTGCTGGTCGGGGTGGCGGAGCCGCATTAACATTCTCTCATGAGCCCTCAAATCGACACCTTCGAGGAGTTCTGGCCTCATTATGTCCACGCTCATCGTCACCCGCTCAATCGCGCTTTGCACTACGTAGGTACGACCGCGGCGATCGGCACCGTCGTCACCGCGACCGTCACGCTGAATCCGGCCTGGCTTCTGCTCACGCCGGTCGCCGGCTACGGACCGTCGTGGATCGGTCACTTCGTCTTCGAGAAAAACAAGCCCGCGACCTGGGAGCACCCCCTTTGGTCGCTGCGCGGTGATTTCAGAATGTACGCGCTCGCGTTGCGCGGGAAGATGGCCGCCGAGGTCGAGCGGCTGTGCGGCGCGCCGATGGCGCCCGATCACACGCACGCCGATCACGTCGCTCACATCGCGAGCTGACGAGAGGGAGCCGCCAAGACGCAAAGGCGCAAAGATATGCGCCAAGCAAGAGGGTGGCGATTGTGGCTGCGATCAAATCGATCCACCTCGGATCGATCCGATCGCGCTTATGGATGCCTCAGGCATGAGGTTTCCCGCATGTTTTTGCTTGGCTCGCGGTGTGCACGGCGTCGGCCGCCGGATGCTCTGGTTGCTGTCGTTCCGCTGCAGCGAGTCATGAAAGGTGCGTCATGTCCAAGTTAGAGCGATCGCGAGCGCATCGGGGAGTTCTCTTTCCCTGGCTCGCCAGTCTCGTTCTTTTGGGGGCCGCTTCTTGCTCCGCCCATGGTGGCGGCGGCGGGGGCGGAGCGTCGTCTCCCACCGGTGCCACTCCCACCGGTATGACCCCCACGACGGTGGGAGATGACGGGGGCACCGTCGTGCTGCCCTTCCAGGCGGATCCCCCGAGCGTCTACGTAGCGAAGGTCAAGAACATCCTCGTTGGTCTCGAGCCGACCGACGACGAGGTCAAGGCCGTGGAGAACGACCCGACGCAGTTGGGCACGCTCGTCGACGGCTGGATGATGATGCCGCAATATCAGCGCAAAATGCTCCGGTTCTTCGAGCTCGCGTTTCAGCAGACGCAGATCACCGGGCAGGACTTCACCGACCAGCTCAATCTCGGCCAGCTGCAGCTCGATCCGAACCGATCCACCGCGAATGTGACACTGCAAGCGATTCAGGAGAGCTTCGGTCGGACGATGCTGTCGCTTTCGGGCAGTGGGCAACCGTTCAACAAGGCGATGTCGACGCAGACCTTTTCGCTCACCACGGACCTGAAGGTCATTTACGCACTGCTCGATACTTGGGAGATAGACGACGGCGGGAAGATTACGGATTACTTCCAGAAGGCGAATCCGACACTGCAGATTTCCGTGACCGCGAAGGGGACGCAAATTCCACTTTCGGACTCGCTGAATCCGGCGAGTCCCAATTATATGCACTTTTATGACACCAATGTGGCGATGGTCCCCGGGACCGGATGCCAGATCGATCCGATCGTCTATCCGGCCAAGGCAAATACGGTGTACTACCTGCTTCACGGGCAGATCCCCGCGTATATGGTCGGCACGACCAAGTGCAATGGTTACGGCGGCAACGGGGCTGCCGGTTGGTTCGTGCCCACGGATTTCAACGATTGGACGATGGTGAACATTCGCCAGCCGAAAGCGGGCGAGTCGACCACCGCCTTTTACGATTTGCCGTCGCTGCGCAATGCGAAGGAGCTCGTGCTCAACATCCCGCGGGTCGGCTTTTTCTCGACGCCCGCGTTCTTCGCGAACTGGCAGACCAACAACAGCAATCAGATGCGTGTAACGATGAACCAGGTGTTCATCGTGTCGACCGGGGCGCAGGTCGATGGCACGGACATGACCGTTCCCATGAACACGCCGGGGTTGGATGCGGTGCATGCCGCGAGCCCTGCGTGCGTCAACTGCCATCAGTTCCTCGACCCGTCCCGATCCATTCTTTCGGCGACGTACTCGTGGAACTACCACACGCAGCTCGACACCAAGCTCACCGCCCAGCCCGGGCTCTTCGTCTTTCAGGGCGTCCAGCTGCCGGTCAAGACCGTCTACGACCTGGGCGGCGTCCTCGAGCAGCACCCGCTGCTTGCGTCGGGGTGGACCGAGAAACTTTGCTACTACGTGAATTCGGAAGCGTGTGCTGCAGACGACCCGGAGTACAACCGCATCGTCAAGCTGTTTCAGACGTCCGATTACTCGTGGAACGCCCTCGTAAAGGCCGTCGTCACTTCGCCAATTACCACGCACACCGCGTCGACGCAGACGGCGACGGAAAACGGCGAGGTCGTTGCAGTATCGCGACGTGACCATCTCTGCGCGTCGTACAACGCGCGGCTCGGTTTCGCCGACGCGTGTGGTCTGGACGCGACGAGGACCGGGGTCGCGCTGAGCGGCGTCGCTCAGATCGTCACGGGCTTCCCATCGGACGGATACGGGCGCGGCAGCGTAGAGCCGGTTCTGCCGAATCAGCCTTCCCTCTTTTTCCGCGCCGGCACGGAAAACCTTTGCGCGATCATCGCGACGCAGGTCATCGACAACAAGTCCCCGCCCACCGGCGCCAAGACGTGGTCCAGCACGCAGCCCGACGCCGCCATCACCGACTTCGTGAACATCATGATGGGGCTCACGCCGTCCGACTCGCGCGCAAGCGCTGCCCAGGGGCTACTCCGGTCCCACTTCGACGCCGCCAAGCAGCAAGGGGCCACGGCGACCGCGGCGCTTCAGTCCACCTTCGTCGCCGCGTGCGGCGCGCCGTCCGCCCTTTCGATCGGAATGTGAGGAAAAGGCCCATGAGCATCTCTCGCCGTCAGGCTTTGTTGACCACTCTCTTCGGTGCCGGCGCGGTCGGTTTGCGCTCGCTCGCGACCGGGCTGCCCGTTTCACTGCTCCTCAACCCGCGTCAGGCTCTCGCCGACATGCCCCTCGCCTGCAAGGACGCGAGCAAGGCCCAGTTCATCATCCTGAGCACATCGGGCAACGGTGACCCGATCAACGCGAGCGTGCCAGGCACCTACGAGGACACGGGGATCATCCACAGCCCCGACCCGAGAATGGCGCCGGCGTCCCTCACGATGAGCGGGCACCAATACACCGCGGCGACGCCATGGTCGACGCTTCCGCAGGACGCGCTCAACCGCACGATCTTCTGGCACATCATGACGGACACCCCCGTGCACCCCAGGGAAGGCGACGTCCTTCGCCTCATGGGGGCGACGTCGAAGAGCGAGATGCTGCCGTCGCTGCTCGCCAAGCAGCTCGCGCCGTGTCTCAACACGATTCAATCGCAGCCGATCAGCATCGGGGCGGCGGGGCCGAGCGAGGGTCTCTCGTTCGGCGGACAGGCGCTGCCTATCATCCCGCCGGTTGCCCTGAAGGCGACGCTGACCAATCCGACGACGGGCGCATTCGCGATGATCACGCAGCTTCAGTCGCTCCGCGACCAGACGATGAATCAGCTTTACGATCTCTACAAGAACGGCGCGACCCCGGCCCAGAAGGCCTACATCGATTCGATGGCGACTTCGCAGAGCCAAGTGCGAAGTGTGAGTCAATCGCTGCTGAGCATGCTCTCCGCGATCAAGGACAACAGCGTCGACGCCCAGATTACGGCGGCGCTCGCGCTCATTCAGATGAACGTCAGCCCCGTCATTGCGATCCACATCCCCTTCGGTGGCGACAACCACAGCGATACCGCGCTGATGAAGGAGTCGGACCAGACCGTGTCGGGCGTGCAGAGCATCGTGTCGCTCTTGCAGCAGCTCCAGAGCGCCGGCTTACAAGATAAGGTGACGTTCATGACGCTCAACGTCTTCGGCCGCACGCTCGCCACCAACGGCGGCGCCACGACGATGGCGACCAACGGGCGCACGCACAACCAGAATCACCAGGTGTCGATCACGATCGGCAAGGCCTTCAAGGGCGGCGTCATCGGCAGCTGCGTTCCGCTCCATTCGGACTACGGCGCTTCCGCGATCGACTCCCAATCGGGCGCCGGGTCTACGAGCGGGAACATTGCGGCCATCGACTCGCTCGCCGCGTTCGGTCAGACGATGCTCTCGGCCGTGGGCGGCGATCCCTCGGTCATCACGGCGCCCACGGCGAAGGTCATTACGGGCGCGCTGGCCTAGTGCGACGTTCCCGTAGCGCGGCGTTGACGTTGATGTGGTCGTTGACCTCACGTTGACGTTGACGTTGACGGCGACGGCTGATGATTCGCCACATGTTGCGGCGCGGCACTGGGTCAGACACGGCCACGGCCACGACTGTAACGGCCACGAGCTCTTTAGCAGAGGATCTTTAGACAAGACGAAGCCTCCTTGTCTTCTTGCCGCCCTCCCATGGCGAGGGCACGAGCCGCCCGCCGGCCCGCACGAGCAGGTACTCGCAGATGTCGGGCGACTCGACGACCACCGTGCCGTCGTCGTCGACCAGGACGGGCACGTAGACGTATCCGCCGGTGAGGCGCGCGAGCTCGTCGCGCTGCCCGAAGGGGACCTCGACGAGGTCGTAGCGAGCGCCGAGGAGATCGAGCAGCCCCTGGACCTTGCGCGCCTAGAGGCGGTAGCGCAGTCGGTAGAGCTCCATGGTCAGGCATCTAACGCGGCCGAGCCGCTTCGTCTCGCGGAGCGGCCTCGTCCAAGGCGGTGCCGGCTAGGCGCGGGGCTGAAACAGCCTTGCACGAGGCTGTGCGAGGAGGACGCGTAGCTCGAACGTCCTTGCACGGGGCTGTGCGAGGAACACGCGTGGCTCGAACGTCCTTGCACGAGGCTGGGCGAGGAGCACGCGTGGCTCGAACGTCCTTGCACGAGGCTGTGCGAGGAGCACGCGTGGCTCGAACGTCCTTGCACGAGGCTGGGCGAGGAGGACGCGTGGCTCGAACGTCCTTGCATGAGGCTGGACGACGAAGACCCGCC
>Ga0210409_10008054_pt1 | contig 10786 bp, 6 predicted proteins | sample IncBWH17MmetaG_FD_161649 | JGI IMG/M metagenome (GOLD analysis project Ga0210409, IMG submission 161649) | Forest soil microbial communities from Barre Woods Harvard Forest LTER site, Petersham, Massachusetts, United States - Inc-BW-H-17-M | ecosystem: Environmental > Terrestrial > Soil >...
ACCTCAGAGTTCACCGAGAAGAATAAAGATAATAAGAGAGTAAATAGACAACGCGCGGCAGGAGCGCGTAACTCACCGCGATTTCGGGCCCTTGAAAGGGAATCGTAGGAGCCGGTAGGTCACGAACCAAAGGATTCCTGCGAAGGCTAGGCCCGCCGCAGCGGCCCCAGCATCTCCTAACAGGGCGTGATGGCCCAACTGTTCAGTGGACTTTCCCTCTTGAAATTCGTTCGAGATGAAAAGTAGCGGCCACACGATGGCGATCGCACCGGTTATTCAGCCCGCGATCCAACTCAATGCTCGGTCAAGAGATACGTTCATGGGGGCCTGAATGGTTTACTCAGGAGATCTGTTTCTTCAATTCCGCCAAGAGATTTAGGGCGTCTAGGGGTTTCAATTGGTCGAGGTCGGCGTCGCGGAGTTTGTCGAGGACGGCGCGATCTAGCGGGGTGAACAGGACAGATTGGGCGTGCTGGCCGTTGGTGGCGGCTTCGGCTGTGCCCGGGGAGAGTTTCTCGCTGAGTTGGTGCTCGCTTTGTTCGTGTTTTTTCAGGACTTCGCGGGCGCGCTCGATGACGCTGCGGGGGAGTCCGGCCAGGCGGGCGACTTCAATGCCGTAGCTTTTGTTGGCACTGCCGGGTTCGACGTGGCGCAGGAAGATGATTTCGTTTGGTGTTTCCTTAACCGAGACATGCACGTTTTTTACGGTGGGTAGGAGTTCGGCCAGTTCGGTGAGTTCGTGATAGTGGGTGGCGAAGAGGGTACGGGCGCGGGTGTGTTTTTGCAGGTGCTCGACAACCGCCCAGGCGATGGACAGGCCGTCGAAAGTGGCAGTGCCGCGACCGACTTCGTCCAGCAGCACGAGGCTTGCGGGTGTGGCGTGATTCAGAATGCTGGCGACTTCGCTCATTTCCACGAGGAACGTGGATCGGCCGCGGGCGAGATTGTCGCTGGCGCCGATGCGCGTGAAGATGCGATCCACGATGGGAAGTTTGGCTTGGCGCGCGGGAACGAAGGAGCCGGTTTGCGACATCAGCGCGATCAATGCGGCCTGGCGGAGATACGTGGACTTGCCGCCCATGTTCGGGCCGGTGATCAGTAACAATTGCTGGGTGCGCGGCTCGAAGTAGAGATCGTTGGGAACGAATCGTTCACCGCGCTGGCGCAGGAGTTCTTCGATGACGGGATGGCGGCCGCCGATGATCAGGAGCTCGCCGCTCGTGGTGAACTCGGGGCGCACGTAGCCGCGGTCAGCGGCTAACTTAGCGAACGTAGTGAGCACGTCCATTTGGGCGATAGCGGCCGCGGTTTTGCGCAGGCGCACGGCGTGCGTGGCGACGCTGTTGCGGATGTCGATAAAAAGCTGGCGTTCGATTTCGGCGATGCGTTCGTCGGCGGCGAGGATTTTGCGCTCGTATTCTTTCAGTTCGGGAGCGGTGAAACGCTCGGCGTTGACGAGAGTTTGCTTGCGTTCATAGTCGGCGGGCGCGAGATGCAGATTGGGTTTCGAGATTTCGATGTAGTAGCCGAAGACGCTGTTGAACCGGATCTTGAGGGAGTTGATGCCGGTGCGCTTGCGTTCGCGCTCTTCCATGGCGGCGATGATCTGTTTGCTGTGCTGGCTGAGGTCGCGGAGTTCGTCGAGCTCGGCGTGGTAGCCGCTGCGAATAATGCCGGGGTCGGTGGCGAGTGCTGGCGGCTCGTCGGCGATCGCGCGTTCGAGGCGTTCGCGGACGTCGATGAGCTCGTCGATTTCGTTGTGCAGGTGGCGCAGAAGATCGCTGCCGCCTTTGGGTGGAGCAGTGAGGAAATTTTTGAGGACAGGGAGCTGCGATAGCGAGCGGCGAAGGGCGACCAATTCGCGCGGTGTCGCGAGGCCCAGGGTAATGCGGCTGGTGAGGCGCTCGAGGTCGAGGATGCCGCGAAGTTCTTTGCGGATTTCGCCGCGCACTACGGTTTGTTGCACGAGCTGAGCGACGGCGTTGAGGCGGGCGTCGATGGACTCGCGGTCGATGAGCGGGCGGAGAATCCAGGAGCGTAGAAGACGAGCGCCCATACCAGTGACGGTCACATCGAGCGCGGCGAGGAGCGTAGTTGGACCGCTGCGGCCGGCTTCCTCGGTGAAGATAGGATTGATCAGTTCGAGGTTGCGAACGGAGACGGGATCGAGAACCAGGGAGTCGTGCTGCTCGTAGTAGCGAATGCGGTCGAGGTGGCGGAGGGCATCGATGCTGGCAGCTTCGTCGATGGCGGATGCGTGATCATGGCTGTCGGCGGCGTCCGCGTCCGTCACAGTCGCGCGGCCATCGGCGCCAGCAAGGGCTGCGCGAGTTTGTGCGCTGGTGATCGCCGAACGATCGACGCCGCGGGCGGCGTTTTCTCGCAAATAGTGAATGATCGCGCCTGCCGCGGCCAGGGACTGATGGTGGTCGTCGAGGCCGAAGCCGGTGAGCTCGGCCACGCCGAATTGCTCGCGTAACAGGCGCGAGGCATAGTCGTGCTGGAAAATCCAATCTTCCAGCCGGGATTCGACGCCGCCGACCCCCTCGGGTAAGGAGTCCTTGGCGGTGTCGAAGAGCTGCTGCGGCCGCGGCAAGAGGGTCTCGCGAGGGCGCAGGAGTTGGAGTTCGTCGCGGAGCTCCTCGGCGGAGCGCGCGCCGGAAAATTCCGTGGCTTGAAATTCTCCGGTAGAGAGATCGACGTACGCGAGGCCGATGGGCGAGCCCGAGGAATGCGTGGCGACCGCGGCAAGAAAATTATTTTCGCGCGCGTCGAGCACGGCAACGTCGGTGGCAGTGCCGGGCGTGATGACGCGGACAACTTCGCGGCGGACGATCTTTTTGCCGGGGCCGGGCTGCTCCATCTGATCGCAGATGGCGATTTTGAAGCCGGCGCGAATCAGGCGAGCGACGTAGCCGTCGGCGGCGTGATAGGGGACGCCACACATGGGAATCGGCTGGCCTTTTTCGCGATTGCGCGAGGTCAGCGTGATTTGCAGCTCGCGGGAGGCGAGTATGGCGTCTTCGTAGAAGAGCTCATAGAAATCGCCGAGGCGGAAGAGCAGGAGAGCGTGGGGATAGCGCGCTTTGATTGCCTGGTATTGCTGCATCAGAGGTGTGGTGGGGTCCGACATGGAAGAAAGTGATGGTGGGTTGCCGTCCAGCGAGTGGTTCTTGGCCTTTTAGTTAGAGATTCCCCTGTTCCAACTTAGGCGAAAGAGTAGATGGATGGGGCGGATTTGGCAAATGGCAAAGAGTTCGGGTCGGCTCAGTGCGTCTGGTGCCTTGACGTTTGCGATGACGTTTTAGTTGATGACAGTTTTCAATGACAGGTTTACGCGATTGCGCGATATGTGGGCGTGGCGGCGCTGGGCGCGGCCACAGGCAGGGAGCCGGCAGGATGCCGACGCTACCAGTCTGACGCGAGGGGCGGGTCACGCGTGGATGCCTAGGTGGGCTAGGAGAAAGGCGTAGTTTAGGGCGATTTCGCGGAGGTAGTCGTAGCGGCCGGAGGCGCCACCATGGCCTGCGCCCATGTTGGTTTTGAGCAGGAGTGGGTTTGCGTCGGTCTTCAGGGTGCGCAGCTTGGCGACATATTTCGCGGGCTCCCAGTACATGACCTGGCTGTCGTTCAGCGAAGTCTTTACCAGCATCGCGGGATACGACTTGCGCTCGAGGTTTGTGTAGGGGCAATAGCTCTTCATGTAGAAATAATCGGCTTCGACTTGGGGATTGCCCCACTCTTCGTATTCGCCAACCGTTAAGGGGAGCGAGGCGTCGAGCATGGTGTTGAGGACATCGACGAACGGAACGTGACTGATGACCATGCGGAAAAGATCGGGACGCATGTTGGCTACGGCACCCATGAGCAGGCCGCCGGCGCTACCGCCTTCGATGATGAGCTTTTGTGCAGAGGTGTAATTGGCGGCGACGAGATGTCCGGCGGAGGCGATGAAGTCGGTGAAGGTGTTGAGTTTTTTGTGCATGCGGCCGGCGTCGTGCCAAGGTTTGCCGAGTTCGCCGCCACCGCGTATGTGCGCGATGGCGAAGATTATGCCGCGATCGAGAAGGCTGAGGCGATTCGAATTGAAGGACACGGGAATGGAGATGCCGTAGCTGCCATAGCCGTAGAGGAGCAGAGGGGAAGAGGAATCCCTGGGCAGGTCGCGGCGGTGGACGATGGAGATGGGAACGCGCGTGCCATCGTGCGCGGTGGCGTGGAGGCGTTCGCTGATGTATTGCGCCGGGTCGTATCCGCCGAGGACCGGTTGTTGTTTGCGGAGGAGGCGCTCGCGCGTTTTCAGATCGTAGTCGAAGACCGAGCGCGGCGTGACGAACGATTCGTACTGAAAGCGGAGATGGCTGGTGGCGAATTCGGGATTCGCACCGAGGGAGGCGTTGTAGGCAGGCTCGGTGAATTCGATGCGGTGGGAAGCTGCCAACGCGTCGGGCGTTGCGTGAGGAAGATCGACGATGCGCAGGTAGGGGAGGCCGTCTTCGCGTTCGCAGAGCACCAGGTGTGACTCGAAGACGTCGGCGGAGGCGAGCATTACATTGGGGCGAGTGGGAATGACCTCGCGCCAGAATTTTCGGCGCGGATCCTCGACGGACACGGTCATCAGGCGAAAGGTGCGGCCCGTGGAATTGGTCCGGATGTAGAAGGATCCGCCGGGACATCCGCCTTGGGGGCCAGGGTGGTGGTCGGCGTAGTATTCGTGGGTGTCCTCGCGATGGGCGATCATGCGGAATTCAGCTTGCGGCTGATCGGCGGCGATGTACCGAACCTCACTGGTGGTGTGGCTGGCGATGGTAAGCAGAAGAAAGGCGCCGCTGCGGGTGCGCTCGATCTGGATGCGGAAGCGCTCATCGTTCTCTTCGTAGAGGAGGGTTTCAGGTTCGGCGGAATTCAACGTGTGCCGATAGAGGCGGTAAGAGCGCTTGGTGGTTTCGTCTTCGACGGTATAGAAGAGCGTGCGATTGTCGGCGGCCCAGGCAGCGCTGGTGACGCGCTGGATGCGTTCGGGAAGTGTGTCGCCCGAGCGGAGGTCCTTGATTTGCAGCGTGTACTGGCGGAAGCCGGTGGTGTCGAGCGAGTAGGCCAGAAGATGATTGTTGTCGGTGACATCGAAGGAGCCGAGGCCCAGGAACGAGTGGCCTTCGGCCAGCGCGTTCAAGTCGAGCAGGAGTTCTTCCGGAGGGCCGTCGGCGTCAAGCCTGCGGCAATGGATGGCGTACTGTTTGCCTTCTTCGCTGCGCGTGAAATAGAGATAGCCGCGGAGGCGGTAGGGAACCGATAGGTCGGTCTGGAGGATCCTTCCCAACATCTCCTGGTAGAGCTGTTCCTGGAAGGCTTCGGTGCCGTGCAGGACGGCGTCGGTGTAGGCGTTCTCGGCGTTCAGGTAGGCGATGACCTCGGGATTCTGTTTTTCACGGAGCCAGGCGTAATCGTCGATACGGCGGTCCCCGTGGATGACGTGCTCGACGGGATGGCGGCGGACGACGGGAGGTTGGGCGGGAGATGCGCTTATGCTGGGGGTCGTCGGGCGGGCTTCGGGACGACTGGGCGTGGCGGTGTTCGAATCGGAAGTCATAGGTCCTTTGTTTGATTCCTTTGTACGATGCTGCCTGGCGCGCGGCGGGTTTCGGGTGACCTGCGAAGGGGGAGCGCGGCTGTCCTCTATACTACAACGGAAACGTGCGGCGAGAAAAAGAGTGGCGGAGGCGGCAGCGGCGAAAAGTACAAATGGCCAAAGAAATCGAGATCAAGTTACGAGTGAACGATGTGGAGGAGCTAAAGGGTAGGCTAAAGCGCATGGGAGCCCGGCTGGTGTCGGCGGGAAACGGGCGTGTTCATGAATGGAACACCTTGTTTGATACGGCGCGGCAGGACCTGCGCAAACGCGAGCAATTGCTGCGAATCCGGAGAGGTAAGAAAAATGCCAGGCAGCCCGCGCTTCTGACATTCAAAGGCCCGGTTTTCGCCGAGCGGCGACGCGGCGGAAACTCGAAGCATGATGAGCGGCACAAGATCCGTGAAGAGATTGAGATCCAAATCAGTGACGCGGCGGCGCTGGCAAAGATTCTGGAAAGATTGAACATGCGCCCCAGCTTTCACTATGAGAAATACAGGACGACGTATCGCTTGCCGAATCGGGCCTGGGCCAAGGGCCTGCTCATCGAACTAGATGAGACTCCGATTGGGACTTTTATGGAGTTGGAAGGGCCGCCGCGGGCAATCGACCGAGCGGCGAAGGAACTTGGGTTTTCGAAGAAGGATTATATTTTGACGAATTATTTGAGGCTGTTCGCCGAACAGTGCAGGCGGCGTGGCAAGAAAATGTGTGACATGACGTTTCGGAAAAGGAAGTAGTGTCGAGGCGAGGTCAATTCGACGGAAAAATTTCGAGCAACGTCAGTATTTTCTTGACACTGTAATGCGTTACGGCTTATCAAACCTTTGGAGTGAATTTTCTACCGATGTCCGCGTCTAGCGAACTGGAGCCTGGGCCTAGCAGCTTACGACTAGTGGTGGGCTTGAGGGTGCAGCCAACGTTGGGTGTACGAAGAACGTCGCGCGAAATGGGTTCGCGTGCGCAGGCGGACAGGTGGGGAGGGTTCACGACCGGCTAGAGGTAAGTCCATGCGGTTGAGGCACTTGCCCGCGGCCGGGACGTTTCACGGTGCGCGGGTTTTTTATTGCCAGAGCATGCTTGAGAGAGCGGCTTGCCGGGTCACGAGCGAGCGAAAGAGGTGGCAAATGCAACTGTACGCCACGGAATTAATGGGTGCGGAAACCTACGACGATCAGGGAAACTTCGTTGGGCGCGTTCGGGAGTTTTTCATCGAGCCTGCCGACCAATCCAACCGAATCGCGCGATTCTTATTGTCGCGCGGACGCTTTCAACCGCTGTTGGCGCGCTACGACCAAGTGGCCCACATCGCGCCAGGCACGATCCGGCTGAATTGCAGCGAGCGGGCGCTTGAGCTTTACCAGCCGAACGAAGGATGGCTAGCGGTTCGCAAAGACCTACTGGATCAACAGATCATCGACACGAAGGGCCGTAAAGTCGTGCGCGTAAACGATGTGGACCTGACCGAACAACGCAATAACGGAAGTGTGGAGCTGCGACTTACGCAAGTGGACGTGGGCCTGCCAGGGGCGGTGCGCCGGCTTTTGCAGGGTGTGGTCTCCGCCTCCATGGTTCGCAAGCTACAGCGCGGGTTACCGCAAAGGGCCATTCGTTGGGAATTCGTGAACCTGATTGAGCCGGACCCCCTACGAAGGGTGAAATTGCGCATTACGCACGAAAAGCTCGAAGACCTGCATCCCGCTGACCTGGCCGAAATCATGGAATCGCTATCGGCGGCCGAGCGGCAGGGCATTATTGCTTCGCTTGATGAGGAGATGGCCGGCAAGGTCCTTGCGGAGCTTGATGAGCGGCTGACCACTCAGATCGTCGAAAAATTGGATCCGGAGAAGGCCGCGGACATTCTGGAAGAGATGGCACCGGACGCTGCCGCCGACCTCCTGGCGGAATTGCCGAAGGAAACGTCCGAGGAATTGCTGGAGGAGATGCCGGGGCAGGAGGCTGAGGAGGTCCGAGAGCTGCTGGCGTTCGATCCGTCGACGGCCGGAGGAATGATGAACACGGATTTCGTGTTCATCGGAGAGACCGCAACGCGGGCAGAAGCGCTCGACTGGATGCGCACGGAGGACCTGAACCTCGATGCGCTGGACACGATCGTGCTGTTGGATTCTTTAGCGCAGTTTTCCGGGATCGTCCCGGTTGCAAGGCTGCTGCTGTCCGCGCCCGAACAAACCTTGATGGAGCTGAAGCTGGAACCACTGCTGAGCGTCCAAGCGGATGCGAGCGAATCGGAAGTCTTCGAGCTGTTCGACAAATACAACCTGCGAACGCTGACCGTCGTGGATGAGCATCAGCGTCCGATAGGAACGATTGCCGTAGACGATGTAGTGTCGCGCCTGATAGCGAAATAACCGCAAATACGAGCGGCGGGAACGAGCCGAATACGGATGAACTGGGAAGCCATAGCCACGAGAGTGGACGGTCTGCGAGACCGCGGAACCGATTTGCAGAAGCGCATCCGCAGCCTACGGCGCCGCTTGACGCTGCTGCTGGCCGTGGTCGGGCCAGGGCTGATTACCTCCAACGTGGACAACGATGCCGGCGGAATTTCCGTATATACGCAGGCGGGAGCGCAGTATGGCTACGCGCTGTTGTGGTCGCTGATTCCCATGACCATCGCGCTGTATGTCACCGAAGAGATGTGCGCGCGCATGGGGGTGGTCACCGGCAAAGGGCTATCGGATTTAATTCGCGAGGAGTTTGGATTCCGGCCGACATTCTTCGTCATGGTTACGGGGTTTTTTGTCGATTTGGCCAACGTCGTGGCGGAATTTGCTGGGGTGGCCGCTGCGATGCAGATCTTTCACGTCAGCAAATATATCTCCGTGCCGATCGCAGCGATTCTTGTGTGGGTTCTGGTGCTGCGCGGAACATACCGGCAGGTAGAGGTGATCTTCCTGGCGGCTTGCGTCTTATATTTGTCGTATGTGGTTTCGGCGTTCATTGCGCGGCCCGATTGGCTGGAGGCCGCGCGGCGCACGGCGATCCCTAGCATGCAATTTAACGCGGGTTACCTGGTGATGCTCACAGGACTGGTAGGAACGACGATTGCGCCGTGGCAATTCTTCTATCTGCAAGCGGGTTTTGTGGAGAAGAAGGTGTCCGCGCGGCAGTATCCGCAGGCGCGCGCCGACGTGCTGATTGGGAGCGTCAGTTGCATGGCCATCGTATTTTTCATCATCGTTTGCACGGCGGCGACGCTGTACGCCAATGGCCAACGCAACATTACGGACGCAGCGGAGGCGGCGAAAGCGCTGATTCCGCTGGCCGGCAAATGGGCGGGGACCTTGTTTGCGTTCGGGTTGCTGAACGCGTCGCTGTTCGCAGCGTCGATTCTGCCGCTATCGACGGCGCACGTGATTTGCGAGGGGCTGGGCTTCGAGGCGGGCATCGACCACAAATTCAACGAGGCTCCGATTTTCTATTGGCTCTACACGATTCTCATCGGTGTCGGAGCCGGGATCGTGTTGCTGCCCAATGCCCCGCTGTGGAAGATTCTGATCTTCTCTCAGGTGGGCAACGGCATCTGGCTACCCGTGGTGGTGATCTTCATCTTGTTGCTGGTGAATCGGCGCGACTTGATGGGGGAGTATGTCAACACGCTTACATTCAACATCATAGCGTGGGTGACGGCGATCGCCATGATTCTATTGACTCTAGTGTTGTCCTATACCGCGATCTTCCCGGCTGGCTCGCCGCCGGCGCCGTAAGGGGAAAATAGGTTATCCATTCAGGTGTATTGCCCGTCAGTCTTGGCAGTAGTGCGTTGCGCCGCCGCCAAAGGGTATGTTAACTTTGCGGCGTAAAGAAGAATTCCCCGAAAGAGCTCTGCCGCCGATGAAATCGCACGTCACCCTCCAAGTCGCCGCACCCGCCGCCCTAGGTTCCGTCACCGCGGAAGAGGCCGAGCTGCTTGCCAAGCTTGACTTGGCGCGACTCCCGCGGCATGTCGCGGTGATCATGGATGGCAATGGCCGGTGGGCGCAGCGCAAGCACCTGCCGCGGGTGGCGGGGCACCGTGTGGGCACGCAGACGGCGCGGACGACGATTGAGACGTGCGCGCGGCTCAAGATCGAAGCGCTCACGCTGTATGCATTTTCTGTGGAGAACTGGCGGCGTCCGAAGACGGAAACCGACTTTTTGATGCAGCTTTTGCGCGAATATCTCCGGACGGAAATGCCGCTTATCCAGCGGAACAATATCCGCATGCGATTCCTGGGACGCTCCAGCGAACTACCCGCCGGTGTGCAACACGATATGAAGAACGCTGAGGAGAAGACCGCCGGGAATGGCGGCACGGTTTTGTGCCTGGCGCTGAACTATGGCGGCAGGGCCGAGATCGTGGACGCCGCCAACGCTCTTCTGGCCGAGCGAAGCGGGCAGGGCAGTAGCACTCCGATTACGGAGGAAGACGTGTCGCGGCGTCTCTACACCCACGGGCTGCCCGATCCTGATCTGCTGATTCGCACGAGCGGCGAAATGCGCGTGAGTAATTTTCTGCTGTGGCAAATTGCCTATGCTGAGATTTTCGTTACCGACACGCTGTGGCCGGACTTTAATCGAGCGCGGCTGCTGGAATCCTTCGTGGAGTTTCAGAAGCGCGAGCGGCGGTATGGCGGGATCCGTGACGACGGTTCGAGCGCCGAAGTGTCCGCGCGTGTGGCTGGAGAATGAGCTTCGGACATTTTGTCCTGCAGGTGACCGACGCCGACGGCGAGCGGTTGAAGCGTCGAACGGCGGGATGCGCTGAAGCGACGCGCCTACATCTGTCCGTTACATTTATTCACCCATTTACTGTCCTTCGTGATTTCTTCCCTTCGATATGATGTGATTGACTCAATTATCTGTCAGGGGATCTCCGTCATATGACTTGGAAGCGCGTGGCGACCGCGGTCGTTCTGATTCCGTTTGTCGTCGGCCTGGTACTGTTCGGTTCGACCGCATGGGTGGCTCTGGTTTTAGCGCTGATCGTTGCTTTGGCGTTGTGGGAATACTTCGCCCTCGGAGATGCTGTCGGGCATCGCGCGTATCGCTTCTGGACAGTGACGTGTGGGCTTTTGCTGGTGTACACCCAATGGGTGGTGACGCTGCAAGCTTCGTATCCCTTGGGCTGGGGTTTATCGCTGCATCGTCAGGTGG
>Ga0210409_10008056_pt1 | contig 10784 bp, 9 predicted proteins | sample IncBWH17MmetaG_FD_161649 | JGI IMG/M metagenome (GOLD analysis project Ga0210409, IMG submission 161649) | Forest soil microbial communities from Barre Woods Harvard Forest LTER site, Petersham, Massachusetts, United States - Inc-BW-H-17-M | ecosystem: Environmental > Terrestrial > Soil >...
ATCCGCAGAAGATGCACCGATTGTAATCGATGTTGTAGACCTTAGCGTAGCGCTCCGCGCCGCTCACGCGATGCTCCGCCGTATTCTCCGCCGCCTCAATGTAAATGCAGTTCGACGGGCAATTCGCCGCGCACAGAAAGCAGGCCACACACTTTTCCAGTCCATTCTCATCGCGTTGCAGCACGTGCGTGCCACGAAAACGGGCCTGGAACTTAGCCCCTTTCAGCGGTCCCGGCCCGTCCGGATAGTTCTCCACAATCGTGGGCTGGAACATTTCCCTGAAGGTGATGCTCATGCCCTTGGCGATGGCCGCTATGTTCTTCAACACCGGCATACATATCAAGTATACCGAAAGCGGCAAGACTGGCGCAGATCCCGCCCGCCGGCTGGTGCGAAGATTCATGTAGGCGCGGGCGTCCCGCCCGTGCGCTGCGAGTGCGATGCGTAGCCACGGAATCTTCGCGGACCCGGTACCTTGAAACCCCACCCGAAACCTCCGCCCAACCCGGAACCTTTACGCAACCGTGCAAGCGCGGGCCTTTCAGGCCCGCGTAACCACTGCGAACGATATGGGCTTTAGCCCCTGTGGCGTGCGTGTGAGAACTAAACATTTCTCGCGCCTGCCGAGCCAGCCGCGGACGTTTAGCCGCGGAGCGGCGTAAGAATGCAGACCACGGCGCGAGCTGTGGGTAAAAGATAAAGAGTCGCGAGCCCCAGTGGGACGAAAGAGTCTCGCGCACGTCTGCCTAATTGTCCGACTTTCGTCTCGCAAAAGCACCCAACTTTTTACAAGATGCCGACATTCGCATGACACCAGAGGACAAGCGTCCCCATACCCTGCTTGTACAGTGAAATCAAAAAATCACTGTCTAGATCCCGGCAACATTATTCTGAAAACTTCGGAGTGCCAATCATGAAAAACGACGACCTCTCCTCTAGCGTCTTATCCGAAACAACTCCTTCATCCACAAAAAAAGAAGATGCCACCACCCGCCTCTGGCAGGGCGTGGTCAAGCGGCGCTCGTTTTTGAAGGGCCTGGGCGTGGCTGGCGCGGCTGTGTCAGCAGGCGCCCTATTCACCGGCGAAAGCGAGGGTCAGAGTTCGACTAGCCTGACCAAAGGCGATGTGGCAATCCTGCAGTTCCTCTCGGCGGCCGAAATCATCGAGTCCGACCTGTGGTTGCAATACACCGAACTCGGAGGAACACAGGACTCCGAAGAGTCGGGGGTGAACGGTGGAAGTCCGCTCTACATGCAGGCCCTGCAAATCCTTGATGGCGACATGCCCCAATACATCCACGACAATACTGACGACGAGATTAGCCACTTCGAGTTCATCAATGCGTACCTGATTTCGAAGGGCGCGGATCCAGTCAATCTCGACCAGTTTCGCACGCTGCCGAGCAGCAAGGCGACCGGAGCGAGAGACCTGGGGCGACTCACCAACCTCATGAATCTCACCGTCGACACCAGTTTCTGGACTCGGTACCGCATTGGAACGGAGAATCCGGATCTTGATCCCACATTTGTTTTTCCGCAAGCCGACACTATCGTGAATCGAACCGCGATTCCTCGTACCGATGATGATCTGGTGGGGCCAGCAAAGATTGCGCCGCACAACATCCCTGACCATCTCAAAGCCATCGCCTTCACCGCCGGATTCCACTTCGCTTTCATCGAGCAGGGCGGCACCAGTCTGTACCCGTCGCTCGCTCAGAGGGTCCGCAATGTCGAGGTTTTGCGAATCCTGCTCAGCATTGGACCGACCGAGACGGCGCACTTCCAGACTTGGCACGACAAAGCCGGCAACGCACTGGCGTTAACCGATGTCGATCCCGTCACCGGTGCAACCGTCACCTTCAAGAACCTGATCACCAATCAACCGGAGTCGTTGCAGTCCAACCTGATCATGCCGGAGCCAACGGATTTTCTCAGCCATAAGTTCCCCGCATGTTCAATTATTCGGCCGACTCGAACCAAAGGCGCCGCCATGGGAGCCGCGAGGGCCCTCACCGCCGATGGGCTTTTCATCGGCCAGTCATCGGACTTCTTCACCGCGCTGCACACTCTGGCAGAAGCGGCGGACGCGGCGGTACGCGGCTTCTAAGGATGGTAAGTGCTGTTGTTCTCCGCGCGCAGGCGCTGTGGCCAACTCGCCGGTCGCAGCGCCTGCATTGTTCCGGAGTTTAAGAAATGTTTACTCTTCGAGTTAAGGAGCACTCATGTTTGAAGGATTGTTTCAACCTACGCATCTGCTGGTAATTTTCGGACTGGCTCTGCTCGTCTTCGGCCCCAAGAAACTTCCCGAGCTAGGCAAGGGAATCGGCGAAGGCATCCGCGGCTTCAAATCGGCAATGGCAATGAAAGATAAAGATATGAATGAAGAGAAGCCGGCAGCCACCGCCGCCATCACCTCCAACGAACAAGCCAAGGGGTGACTCGTGGGTTTCGGGGTTGAACTGCTTTTCATGCTGATGCTGGGCCTGGTGGTCTTGGGTCCCAAACGGCTGCACTCCATGCTGGGACACGTCGCCCGCGCTAAAGCTGAATTTGACCGGGCCAGTCGCGGCATCAAATCACAACTGACGGCCGAACTAGAACCTTCCCCTCGCGACTCCGAAGACGCAACACCGTAGCAGAGTGGAACCTGGCCTCAGAACTCAGGGGCCGGGTGCCCCGTCCTTTTTGCGCTATCTGCGAGAGGGCGGGTGCGGCTCCCGACCTCGAATCATCCGAAGAATTTCCGGATCAGGCAAGCCTGGGGACCACCGTGGAAGGGTACGGCTTCAGCCGTGCCGCAAGAGCGCCCTGAATAATTTGGGCTTTAGCCCTGTGGCACTCGAGGAAACGCCGCGGCTGCAACAAACGTCATTGCCCGAGTCGGCGCCGTGGGGTGGCCGTGAAATGATTTTCAAGCCCCGCAGGGGCGAAAAGATCCCCTGCGATACACACCTCGTCTACTTCTTCGGACGCGACTCCGGCGGCACTAACCCGGCAACACGGTAATACACCACCAGTTGGCCGTAATGTTCGCCAGAATGCTCGATCAATCCGTAGGCCAAATCCGCCAACTGCACCCGCTCACCGGATTCGGGCGCCAGCACCATCTGCGCCATTCCCGTGTCACCCTTGGCCTTGATGACCGCTGCCCCGTCTGCGAATGATTTCTTCACATACGCCACAACCGCAGCCTTGGTCTTGAAATGCTCGCGAGATTCGTCGTCCACCGGCTTTTGCCCTTTGGCCACGTCGGTAAATAGATAGTTCGAGCCTGCCATGTGCAGCAATTGTTCCGCAAAGCTGCGCTGCGCCGGAGTCGGTTTGAAGTCGTACTTGCCCTCGGGAAAATCCTCAGCCATCGCGATCAACCTGCGCCCAATATCGTTCCATGCCTCGAGCACCGCTTGCGAGGGACTCAGCGTCGGATGATCTTCCTTTTTGGCGGCGTCTTGTGCCAGCGCTGGAAATATCAGGCCGGCGATCATCAAAGCAATTGCAAATAGCTTCTTCATTGCGCACACCTCCCCGATGGATAGACGAAAGCCTCTGAGAAATCGCTAGCACGACCGGAAAAAATATCAGCGATCTGGAATGTCGGCGTTGGTAAAGTTTGCAGGGGTCATCCCGAGCGCAGCCGCTTTTCAGGCGGAGCGAGAGCCTGCCCTGAGCAAGGTCGAAGGGGATCTCGCGCGCGCTATGACGATTCCCTTCCTCTCCGACCACTTTCTGACCAACTGCGGTCTTACTTGGTGACCGCCACTTCGTACAAGTAGTCGACGAAGGAGCGCACTGCGCCATCCATACCTTGCACCTTCGGATTACTCGACTCAACGACGTAGTATTCATCCGGCGCATGAGCGCCGCTTCCGTGGCCGAGGCCGAAATGTCCGGCCGCAAGATGCAGCGGTTCGCCGGTAAACACATAGCCCGGCCACGAGCCCGCGCTGCGCGGCAAGACTACGGGATCAATCCCGTCACGCTTATACACCGCCGTCTGCGCCCGAATGAGCCCAGCGTCAGCCGAGGTGCTGTTCGGATCGTACCCGCCGGTCATGTTCACTTCGATGTCCCCGAATCCGCGCTTGGCGAGATGCGCTTTGAGCGCAGCCAGCGCCTCTGTTGCCTTCATGTCCGGCACCAGCCGCAGGTCAAGCTTGGCCACGGCCTTATGGGGAAGGATGGTCTTCCCTCCCGGCCCGGTGTAGCCGCCAACCAGGCCTTCGATATTGACCGTCGGCCGCGACATCAGCAGTTGCAGCGCCTCTTGCCAGCTCACATCGTGCACCCAGTGTTCCACTCCCATCTGCTTCTTCGCGACGGCTTCATCGAGACGGTCCGCCGCATCGGCAATCATCGCTTTCTCTGCGGGAGAGAGCGGCCGGGCCTTGTCGGCAAAGCCTTCGATCGCGGGATCATTTCCGTCGGGCGAAACCAGGGTGACCAACGCCTCCACCAGATGCCATGCCGGACTATCCAAACGTGCCTTGTTGCTCGAATGAATGTCTTTACGCGGTCCGCGGCCCCAACGCTCTCCGCTCGAGACCAGTTCGAGCTCAATGACACCCTTGGCGCCGAGCGTCATGGTCACTTTTCCCTCGAGGTCTTGTTCCGCCGAAGGCATGAAGATGCCGTTACAACGCTTGAGCGCGGCCAGCACTTCTGGCCGGCGCACAATCTGCGGAAAGTGCGGCGAACCGATCTCCTCTTCTCCCTCAGCTACCAGCACCAAGTTCACCGGAAGCTTTTTCCCCGCGCCGCGGATGGCGTGCAGCGCCGCAATGAATGACGCCTCCGGCCCTTTCTGATTCACAGCGCCGCGTCCGATCAGCACCTTCCCCAGCCCCGGTTTTTCGACCAGTGCAGCATCCCATGGCGGCGAGGACCACTCCGCTGGATCCACCTGCTTTACGTCGTACATAAAGTAAAGGCCGAGAGTACGAGGCGCGCCAGCATCGAGCGTGGCAAAGATGCCCGGCTGTCCGTCGGTCGGGATTTTTGTGACTTCACCGAATCCCGCCTCGCGCAGAAAGCGCATGGTGAGTTCGCAACCTTCGTTCACCCCCTTGTTCTCGGCGGCTATCGACGGCTGGTGGATCCACTCCTGCAGGCGCTGCACCGCCTCGTCGTGGCGTTTCTGTATCTGCGCCCAAATTGCGTCCCGGTTGCTGTCATCCCCTAGCCCACTGCCAGGCCACGCCAGCACCGCCGCGCCCGCTGCTGCACCTTGAAGGAAATCTCGTCGGTTCATGGCTCGAAAGGATAATCTCAGCGGCAGTGCTCTGCCAAGTCCGATGAAATCGCCCGCGCGAATCTTTTCGCTTACGTTTCTCTTTGCGCTCTTGGCGATAACTTAGTGAGCTTTGCGGTTAAAAGCCTTCTGCGGAAAGGGCTAATCCCTGTTGACGAAGCGATCCTTCTGGTCTAGCCTCGCTTGCCGGGTGCCCCAGGTCTCGCTACTTTTGCGAGACCTGGGAATATCCGAAACCGTGTCACCGCTTATTCGGCCATCCCGGACGCTTTTCTCTTGTGTTCTTACTCTGTGGCTCATGCGCTGCACCGCTTCTCTGGCGCGGGTGATCCGTACTTCCTCACTTTCAGTTGCTATTGCCGCCAGCCGTTGCCGGACAGGGAAGCTCGTCGAGACTTACGTCGGGCACCTGGCATGATGGGATAAGTTCCGTTCCCAGGTCTCGCAACGGCGGTGAGACCTGGGGCACCCGGCAAACCCAATGCCACCATGGAGACTTCGCGCGGTGAAGGCAGGATTAAAGGCGACCCGGACATCAACGACAACTGGGTTGCCTGGACGGCCGAGTACGACAAGAAAAGCGGCAACCGAATCTTCCTCATCACCCACCAGCTCAAAGAAGATGCGGTGGGCCCGGATGTGCTGGTTCTTGAGAAAGCGAAATGGACGCCAGTGAACAAGATCGTCCCACTGCTGGTATTCACATTGCTTCCGTGTCTGTCGGCACGCGGGCAATCACCCACCCACAATTCCACACTTCCGCCCCTGACTGCGGAACAGAAGGCGGTATTGACCAAAGCAGCAAGCGACCCATGGGTATCGGATCTAAAGCTCAATGACGCCATCGCCAAATACTCTTTGGGAATGGCGCAAATCCTGAAAGCCCGCCGCGCGGAATTTGACCCCACGACGGGCGCAGCCCGCTATCGCAGATTGCAGGGAATCCAAATGCGTATCCCCGGCGATCCAAACATCAACCACAACTGGGTGGTCTGGGATAGCGAATACACTCCCGAATCAAGATCGTGGGAAGTAAGGATCACCCATCAATTGACCGAAGATGCTAAGGGCCCAGACATGCTGATAATCCTCCCCACCAGCTGGTACTTGTATACCGGCGAAATGGCGGGCCAACGGGAAGAACTGGCCAGTGGGGAGATTAAGCAACCCAAGCCCTGACCCTCTTCCCAAGGCCTCCCAGTCCCCACACATCAACGGGGCTTGGGGGTCTTGGATGAGGGCACAGATGCGGGCAGCGGAAGTTCTACTCGATGCCGAAAATCTTCACAAAAATCGGCGTGTCCCCGGTGACGTGCGGCCAAATCACGTGGTAGCCCCAGAGATGTACCCAGGCATTGCCCGTCCGCAACGTGAGATACGCCTTAACCATTCCGGGCCCACCGAAGAGCAGCACAATGAAAATTACCGAGAGCGCGCCATGTGCGATTGTGTCGTACCGCGTCCAGTATTCGGTCAGATGCAACGACGCATAAGTAAAGCCGGACAGAACCATGGTGGCCGCGGTCGAGCCAGTCAATTTCTGGTAGCGCGGCACCAGAATCGACGTGAGAAAGATCATGATCGGCAAGCCGGTACCCAATAACGAAAAGATCAGGGCAATCACGCTGCCCAAGGGCGAACTAAGCCGCCAGATGCCGGACCTCGGCAGATCGATCAGCAATCCCAATCCCAGGACGACCAGAATTACCAGGGTGTCATTCAGCCGGTTGTTTGATTTCAGGCAAAGGGCTTCGCGCGAATAGCCACGATGCCGGAAAAACCAGTAGGGAAGCGCCGCATAGAAAAAGAAGTTATAGAGCGCCCACACAAACACTTCGCGAGTCGTCACGGAATCGTTCAAGCCGAACATGCTTCCGCTGAGGTGTAGCCCAATGCCGTGTGTCCCCGCTAGCCTGCCAACCAGTTGCCCACCGATCAGCACGGCCGCGCCGTAGATCAGCAATCCCACCGATTCGCGCATCGCAATCGCACGCCCCGGCGCGCGAGCTGCGACGTCCACCGACCGGTGCCGCGTCACCAGATAAGTGACGCCGACAAAGATCAGCGCAACCAGCGGCCCAAAAATCTCAAACATCACCCGCGCCTGGTAGGGCGTCACTCTCAGCATGGGCTGATCAAATGGGATCGCACCCTGTGCCAGAAATGGAATCGACGCCGCAAACAGAATCCATACCAGCAGCCCGATCTGCACGATGCGATTCCGCAGCACACTTGATTTTGCACGTGTCGGCGGCGCTCCGGTTGTGCTCATTCTTGTCCCCGCGGAATTTCTCTCTGAGGGCTGGTCCGCAGCAGGCTATCACGGATCCCTTCGCTTTTCAGCCCGAGTGGACTTCCGCGGAGACTTCACCTACCTAGCAACCGAATTCATTCGCATTTAATAATCGTGTGACAATTCCGAAATATCTGCTGGCTAGCCTGTAGTCGTTTCTCAGTCATGTTTGTGGCCCAACCAACCCGGCCCAAGGCCGGGAGTTCGTGTTGAAAACAGGAGGATTCCGAATGTTTGATCACTTCCATTTTTCCGCCGCCCCCAAGAAAGTGATGGCGTCATTGCTGGCCCTCATGGTTAGCTTGGGACCGATTGTCTCTCCCGCTTACGCCGCGCCGAGCAGCACGGCAACACCGATCCAGCACCTGGTTGTGATCTTCCAGGAAAACATTTCTTTCGATCATTACTTCGGAACTTACCCCCACGCTACCAATCCCCCGGGAGAGCCAAAATTCAAGGCGTCACCCAACACCCCGGCGGTCAATGGTCTTAGCAACGCGCTGCTCAATTTCAATCCCAACTTGAATCCTGCAAACGGCACTTCGGCTTCGAACCCTTTCCGTCTTGATCGTTCGCAGGCAGTTACCGGAGATCAGGACCACGGTTACACCGACGAGCAAAAAGCTTTTGACTCGGGCCTGATGGACTTGTTCCCCCTCAACGGAGGCTTCGGGAGCAGTCAGGTCATGGGTTATTTTGACGGCAACACGGTTACCGCCATGTGGAACTACGCCCAGTTTTACGCTATGAGTGACAATTCCTACGGCACCACCTTCGGTCCTTCAACTCCAGGATTGCTCAATTTGGTTTCCGGACAGACTAACGGCGTCACCAGCACCTTGAACGGTACCGGTGACGAAGTGAACGGCGGCAGTGATGGCTCGCTCACCATGATCGGCGATGCCGATCCGATCGGAGATGTTTGTTCCAGCGCAACCCGCGCCCAGGGACAAATGGGCGGAAAAAATATCGGTGACCTCCTCACCGCGGCCGGCGTGACTTGGGGCGGATTCATGGGCGGTTTCGATCTCACCGTCGTCAATTCCAACGGCACCACGGGATGCGCCCGAAGCACCAAAAACCTCGCGACAACCATCGGCGATTACATTGCCCACCACTCGCTTTTCGGCTACTACGCCTCTACTGCCAACCCCATGCATACCCGTCCAGCTTCCCTGGCGGAGATTGGAAACGCCGGCCCCGCCAACCATCAATACGATATTCGCGACTTCTTCGCCGCAGTCGCAGCTGGCAACTTTCCCGCGGTCAGCTTCCTCAAGGCTCCAGCTTACGCAGATGGTCACGCCGGATACTCCGATCCCCTGGATGAGCAAACCTTCCTGGTGAACACCATCAACTTTCTGCAAGCCCAGCCTACCTGGAGCAGCACGGCGGTGGTCATCATGTACGACGACTCCGATGGATGGTACGACCATCAGATGGGTCCTATCGTGAATACCTCCACCGGACCTGCCGATGCTCTGACCGGATCGGACGCTTGCGGTTCGGCGGCAACCTCGCTCCCTGGCATCAACTCAGCCAACACTCACGCCCTTGGCCGCTGCGGCTACGGTCCGAGATTGCCGCTGCTGGTCATTTCTCCTTGGGCTAGGGAGAACTTTGTCGACAGTACGGTCACGGACCAGAGTTCAATTATCCGCTTCGTCGAAGACAACTGGCTCGCTGGACAACGTATTGGCCAGGGTTCCTTCGACGGAATCGCCAACTCCATCACGCAGATGTTCAACTTCAAACAAATGCGCAGCAACGGCTTTCTGTTCTTGCATGCCAGCACCGGTGAAAAAGAGTAGGACGTTACACCGCCAGTAGCGTCGACCGGGTGATCCCCATCCTTTGCGTTCCTCCGCAAAGGATAGGGATCCCCGCTTCACTTCTCCGCCCAAAGATCACTATCCAATCAGATAGCAACCTACGTTAACGGATAGCTTTTCCGAACTTTGGCCAGCGGCTCTGTAAGGCCGTTGACTCTTCAAAATTGTTGCAAGCGTTCACGGTGCCCGCTCTGGGAACCGAGTCCGTTACCGTGACCTATAAGCCGAACTAACCGTTGCGCACGGCGCGTGCCCAACCTTTCGGGGTTCTTGAAAGGTGGGATGCTTCGGCTTTGAACCGGTCGAGCAGCCCGGGCTTTCTTCCCCCACTTTCCGCAGGTCGCGACTTATAGGAAGTTTTTCTTTGGCTCCGGGCGTAGAATATTCATTGCTGCGTCTGGCTCTCGCTGTTCTCCTGCAAAGGAAACCGCCTCAGGGGCGCCCAAGTCACCGGGCTTGACCCGACGCAGCTCAAAAAGGAAGTCTTGACGCTGGCAAGCTTTGCGCCACCTCGATTGGGTAAAAAACTCTGAGAAAGCAGAGATAATGAAGTGGCACGAAGACGTAAGATTCTAGCCGCAGCCGCTCTGTGGGGAGCGTGCGCTTGGTTCGTGAGCTTGGATGTAGACTTCCTGATCACCCATCTTCGCAACGCCCCCTACTGGCTGCTGCAAGGTTTCCGTGCTCTGTTCATGGGGGCGAGCGTCGCCATTGGTTACGTGGTATATCGGAAGTATCAGCTTGAAATGCGGAGTCGTAGCGAGAAATATGCTGAGATCCGAGCCCACATTCGCCAACTTCTTGCCGACTTGCTCACCACCCCCGATGAAGACTTGATCCGTCAACTGCACCGCACCATCAAGCGCATCGAGCAAGTACTGAAACGCTACGACCCCGAAGCCGCTCACCAAAATGCGGAGCGAAAAAAGCCAAAGGTTGCGTAAACCGGGCAACAACATGATGGCCGGAGAGTCGGGAAATTCTAACTCCAGCGCAAAGGTCGGCCCGCCGAATCGCTCCCTCCTGGAGGGTGCTAATCATTGCAAGGGGGAAGGAATTCCAGGTTGCGTACTTAGCGCAGTTCGACTGACACCGCCACCTCGAACTTCGAATAATACTTCTTCACGTCCCCCGCTCCGTACTTCTCGCGAAATTTTTCGACTACAGATTTCACAGTTTTCGCTTCGGTGATCGGCTTGCCCCGGAACTCCCCTTTCGCACCCCGCGCCTCAATCCGAATCTGCGGATTCTTGAGCACGTTCTGGTACCACTGGGTGTCCGAGCCTTGCACAGGCAGGAGGTAAAGCTTCTCGCCATCCAGCACGAACCAGACCGGAATCGAGATTTCTCGCCCCGACTTCCTCCCGGTCACACTGATCCTGATCTCTTGGTAGCGAGTGAGGCGATCTTT
>Ga0210409_10008058_pt1 | contig 10784 bp, 13 predicted proteins | sample IncBWH17MmetaG_FD_161649 | JGI IMG/M metagenome (GOLD analysis project Ga0210409, IMG submission 161649) | Forest soil microbial communities from Barre Woods Harvard Forest LTER site, Petersham, Massachusetts, United States - Inc-BW-H-17-M | ecosystem: Environmental > Terrestrial > Soil >...
CGCCTGGATCGCTCAGACGGTATTCAACAGGCCGATCCGGCGCGTCAGCGTTCTGTTGCGCGGAATGAAGCACGATGCCTGCGAGCAGCCTGCCCGCGGGGACAGCAATCGATGGCGGGGGAGCACACGTGGACTGCACGAAGGCCGGGGGTAGGCTGAAGCTTCATTTTGGCGGCTGCACCGAGCCCGCACGCCCGTTCCCGGCGGCGTTCAAGGGCTTCACGGACGATGCAGGCTGAGAATCGAGCGCGCTGTCCACTACATGCTGACACAGGGCGCGCCCTGCTTCTTGCCAACCTCCATTCGTTCACCCACAATTCGCCAAATCACGTTTGGGGGGATTCATGCTTGCCTTTGCCGTCCGGCCCGGGGATTTTCAGTTCAGTCTGTTGCTGGCGATCGCGCTTTGCTTGCTGATGTGGCCTGCGGCAGGCTGGGCCTATTCGGCCGAGGAGGAGCAGGCCTGTACCGGCGATGCGTTCAGGCTGTGCAGCGCGGAGATTCCCGACGTCAACCGCGTCACGGTCTGCATGGCCAGGAGGCAATCCCAGCTCAGTCCGGCTTGCCGGGTTTACTTCCGGCCCGATCCCCCGGTTGCCGCGGCAAGACCGCTCCGCATCAAGCCGTGGCATGGGCGAACACTGCGCAAACTCAGGAAACGCCCGGCCTAGCGCTGCGCCTGGCAAACCGCGGCGACAGGAGGGCATCTCCCGCCCGGACTCGTTTTGTTCGCGCGCCGTCGCGCCGCGGCGCCCGGTGTGACTCAAAATCAACCTCACTGACAAATCAGCGACTTCGCCACAATTGCACTCAAATTTATCTTCCACGAATCAGCGCGCTGATTCATTTTCGCCTTCTGGGGTCAATCTGGAGGCGAAACGTATGAATGTCATTGTTTTCGCATCGCGAAAAGGCGGCTCGGGAAAAAGTACCCTGGCCGCTCATCTCGCTGCGCATGTCCACAAGGCGACGAAGCCATGCCTGCTCGTCGACGCCGATCCGCAGGGATCGCTCACGCTCTGGCACAAGCTGCGTGGCACCAACGAACCATCGATCAAGACCGCCGTCACGTCCGTCAGTGGAATCATCGCCGGCGCCAAGCGTGACGGCTACGAATGGGTGTTCATCGACACGCCGCCGAATACGTCTGCGGTCGTGGAAGATGCCATCAGGAATGCCACGATGGTGGTTATTCCGGCCCGGCCGGGGGTCTTCGACGTCAACGCCGTGCAGGACACGATTCAAACCTGCCGCGCCGCGCGCAAACCCTATGCGGTGGTGATCAATGGCGCGCCGGCACGACGCGATGATGCGGAGAGCCGCATCGTGACCATTGCGCGGGAAGCGCTGGCCAGGTTTCGCGCGCCGGTATGGGGCGGCCAGATCACAAACCGCGCCGATCTCCTGATGGCACTCGGCAAGGGCGAAGGCGCCCGCGAATATTTTGCCGAAGGCCGAGCGGCGGAGGAAATCGGCCGGCTATGGGCTGCGATCGAACGTTCGGTGAGGGCGATCCGCGGCACGGTGTCGGCGACCGGCGCGATGCACAAGCAGGCGGCATAGTCTGCCGCGCGGCCGGATGGAAAGAGAGCGCGCGCGTCCCGTGCGTTGTTCGTTTTCATGAAACGTCATCCCGTGTGAGCCATGACGCTCACGCGGGATGACGTTGCCTGTGCGGCGCAGCGCCGTTCAATTCACCATCAGGAAATAGAACAGCACGACCGGCGACAGGCTGAGGATGACCGACCACACGCTGACCGCCCAGACAATGTCCTGGACGCAGAAGCCCCGATGTTCGGGCAATGCCTTGTTCTGAATGTTCATGACGCGCCCCCGCGTTTCTTGTCTTTTGTGGCGGCGTTGATACGCGATGAATTTTAAAAAGCCGTCGGCAAGTTCGCTCGCATTTTGAACGCAGGTGCTACGTGGGATTAACCACAGAGCGCGCCAAACGAGGCATCAAGGCCTGTTCGATTCCGACACCGACCAGGCTGTTGTCCTCAGCTCCCTGTCAGCAGACGGAAGGCCAGTACCGGCGACAGGCCAAGCAGCGCCGCCCACAAGCCGAACGACGACACCAGCAGAAGATCCTGCACCCTCTCGCCGCGTTCGGAATTCGGATATCGTTTGTTCTCGATGATTTGAGTGGTCATTGCTTTCCCCCGTCCTTTATCGCCGGGGGATCGATACGCCTCAGACCCTGAAGATACGAACCGCCGCATGGTTCGCATATTAAATGCCGGTTTCCCCGGGCATTAACGAGCGGGGCATCGGTCTGAACAGCCGCATTATCTGTCGGCGCGGCCGACCACGTCCATGAGCTCGGCGATCTTGCGGCGCTGGTCGACCTTGTCGCCGGAGGTGATCGCATGCTCGACGCAATGGGCGACATGGTCGCGCAGGATTTCCTCCTCGACCCGGCGCAGCGCCGCCTTTGCCGCCGCGATCTGCGTCACGACGTCGATGCAATAGCGGTCGTCCTCGACCATCCCGGCCAGACCGCGGATCTGGCCCTCGATTCGCTTCAGCCTTTTCAGGCACGACGTCTTGATCTCGTTGCGCATGGGCCTCATATACCCCCGGAGGGTATATGGTTCAAGTGGCATGGAGAGAATAATGACGCAGGAAGAGCACGCACGCGGCGCCAGCACGGTGCACGCCGGCCATCATCATGCCGCCGGGGCTCGCTCCTGTTGCGGCGGCCACCATGGCGGCGGCGATAAGGAACCAGACGTCGCGATCGATCCGGTGTGCGGCATGAGCGTCAACCGCCAGACCGCAAAGCACCGGCTCGAATACCGGTCGCGGGAATATTCCTTCTGCGGCGCGCGGTGCCGCGAGCGCTTTGCCGCCGAACCGGAAAAATTCCTCCAGCCGAAAGCGCCCGAGCCTGATGCGCCGGCGGGCACCATCTACACCTGTCCGATGCATCCGGAGGTGCGCCACGTTGGCCCCGGCGATTGCCCGATCTGCGGCATGGCGCTGGAGCCCGAACAGGTCTCGCTCGACGATGCGCCCGACCCGGAATTGATCGACATGACCAGGCGATTTTCGGTCGCGCTGGTGCTGACCCTTCCGGTACTTGCGATCGAGATGGGCGGCGATCTCGGCCTGCACCTTGTGCCGCCGGTGTGGTCGAACTGGATTTCGTTTGCGTTGTCGACGCCGGTGGTGCTCTGGGCGGGCGCGCCGTTCTTCGTGCGTGGCTGGAAGTCCTTGCTTACGCGCCATCTCAACATGTTTACGCTGATCGCGATGGGCACCGGCGTCGCCTATCTCTACAGCGTGGTGGGTACGCTGGCGCCGCAGCTGTTTCCTCCGGCGTTCCGTGACGTCCACGGCATGGTCGCGGTGTATTTCGAGGCGGCCGCCGTGATCACGGTGTTGGTGCTGCTGGGACAGGTGCTGGAGCTGCGGGCGCGCGCGCACACCTCAGGCGCGATCCGCGCGCTGCTCGGGCTTGCACCAAAAACCGCGCGCCGCATTACCGATCGCGGCGACGAAGACATCGCGATCGACATGATCGCGGCGGGCGATTTGTTGCGGGTCCGTCCGGGCGAGAAGATTCCCCTCGATGGCCTCGTCATCGAGGGGCATTCGTTCGTCGATGAATCCATGGTGACCGGCGAATCGATGCCGGTATCGAAGGCCGAAGGCGCGCGCGTGATCGGCGGCACCGTCAACCAGGGCGGCGCGCTGGTGCTGCGTGCCGAAAAGGTCGGCCGCGACACCATGCTGGCGCGGATCGTCGACATGGTGGCGCGGGCGCAGCGCTCGCGCGCGCCGATCCAGCGTCTTGCCGACCGCGTCGCCGGCTGGTTCGTTCCGGCGGTGATCGCCGCTGCTCTGGTTGCGTTCGCGGCCTGGATGGCCTTCGGGCCGGAGCCGCGCTTCACCTTCGCAATGGTGGCGGCGGTGACGGTCCTGATCATCGCCTGTCCCTGCGCGCTGGGGCTGGCCACTCCAATGTCGATCATGGTCGGCGTTGGACGCGGCGCGCGTTCGGGCATCCTGATCCGCGATGCGCAGGCGCTGGAGCAGTTCGAGCGTATCGATACCATCGTCATCGACAAGACCGGCACGCTCACCGAAGGCAAGCCGAAACTGATGTCGATCGTGACCGCCGGCGGGATCGACGAGAGCGAATTGTTGCGGCTCGCCGCCAGTGTGGAGCGAAGCAGCGAGCATCCGCTGGCACAGGCGATCCTCAATGAAGCGAAGGCGCGCGGGCTCGCGGCCGGCGAGGCCTCCGGCTTCGCGCCGGCTTCGGGCAAGGGCGCGAGCGGGACCATCGGCGGCAAGACAGTGGCGCTCGGCAATGCGTTGCTGATGGCTGAGCTGAATATTGCCACGCATGAACTCGATGCCGCCGCCGAGGCCGCGCGGCAAAACGGCGCCACCGCGATCTTCGCAGCGATCGACGGCCGCGCCGCCGGCGTCATCGCGATTGCCGATCCGATAAAACCGTCGGCGAAATCCGCGCTTGCCGCGCTGCGGGCGGAAGGCCTGCGCATCGTGATGCTGACCGGCGACAATGTGACGACCGCGCGCGCGGTGGCCTCACAGCTTGATATCGATGAGATCGAGGCGGGCGTGCTGCCGGAGCGCAAGAGCGATGTGGTGCAGCGCCTGCGCCAGGAGGGCCGCCGCGTCGCCATGGTCGGCGACGGCATCAATGACGCGCCGGCGCTGGCCGCCGCCGACGTCGGCGTCGCCATGGGCGGCGGCACGGATGTCGCGATCGAAAGCGCTGGTGTCACGCTGCTGGCCGGCGATCTCTCAGGCCTGGTGCGGGCGCGGCGATTGTCGCTCGCGACCATGCGCAATATCCGCCAGAACCTCGCGTTTGCGTTTCTGTACAATTCCGCCGGCGTGCCGATTGCGGCAGGCCTCCTCTATCCCGTGTTCGGCATCCTGCTGTCGCCGATGGTGGGCGCCGCCGCGATGGCGTTGTCGTCGGTCAGCGTGATCGGCAACGCGCTGCGGCTGGCGCGGACGAGACTGGACTAAGAGCATGATCGGGAAAAGTGGTGACCGGATTTCCCTCGCGACAAACGCGGAGCGTTTGCGCGGAGATCATGCTCAAACAACGAGATGAGATCATGATCCGATTCAACCTGATCGGATCATGATCCAGGGCGTGCGCTCTTCGGAATGCAGCCAGTGTAGACGCCGGCGAGGCGATAGGCATCGGTTTCAGCTGCAACGCAGAAGGTCGATGCCTGGAAACTGGATCAAACAACAACTCTGTGGCGCTTTTGAACGCCTTATTTGAATTGGCCGCTCTTCGGATCGATAACAAACTTGGTCGTTGCGCCCTTGTTCACAATCATGACTTCAAAAACCGTCCGCCCGTTTGCTTCTTCAATGCTTGCGCTGATGGCTTTTCCAGAACCTTTTTCTTCGGCCAGAGCAGTCGCTGCGGAAAGGTCGATGGAGGCCTTTTGCAAGCCCGCAAGCTCGAGCTGGTCCTCGGCGTCGAGCTTGGCTACCGGTGTGATCTTCCCGTCACCGATGATTTGTCCCGTCCAGGCATCGACGGCGCCTTCCCAGATGGTGTTGCCCTGATAGGTCTTCACCTTGTAGGCTAACTGACCTCCTTGGCTGTCGAAGCTGACATCGACGACCTTCGCATCCTTGTGTTGTTTCGCGGCAATCCTTATTGCCTCGGCAAGGCTGATTTTCACGGTTTCAAAGGCCTTGATTTCTTTCTCGGTGGGCAAGGCATCGCGCTCCGGCGCGTCTTGCGCCAAGGCAGGGGTAGCTGCGCATAAGACGAGGAGTGCAAGGATTTTCGTTTTGCGCAGGAACACGGAGAGCCTCCCTCTAAGTCAACCAAAAATGGCGCCTGAAGCTGGGCTAAATGTAGGCGCGCGCCGCGATGTCCGATATGGCTCATTCGCTCTTTCTGATAAGGAGACATCTTGATCGCTCATCGCGATGCTGTTTGCAATGGCGGCGGTGCACGCCGCTCGATCTCCGCATCAAGCCGTGCCGCGAGCTCCGCGCTCACCTCCACCATCGGCAGGCGGACTTCGGCGCTGTCGATCAGGCCGGTGCGCCAAAGCCAGTATTTCGCAGGCGCCGGGCTCGGTTCTGCGAACAGCAGCTTTGTCAAATTCGATACGCTCTCCCAGCGCGCCCGCGCCGCCTCTCGATTGCCTTCCCTCAGAAGCGATCGCACGGCGGCAAAAGTTTTGGTCTCGACATGGGCCGATAGCAGGATCGCGCCATCGGCGCCGTCGGTCAGCGCCTCGTGGTATTGGTCGTCCTCGCCGGTCAGAACCCGAAATCCGGCCGGCCGCCGGCGCAGGAGATCGATCGACTGCGCGCGGTCGGCGCCGCAATCCTTCAGGCCGATAATGTTGGGGTGTTCGGCGAGCTCCAGCAGCGTCTCGTTGGCGAGATTGACGGACGTGCGGTAGGGAATGTTGTAGAGCACGATCGGCCAGGAGGCGTGGTCGGCGAGTGCTCTGAAATGCTGCCTCAGGCCGCGTAGCGAGGGGCGCGAGTAATAGGGGCTTGAAATCAGGTAGCCGTCGATCGGCCAGGCCGCCGTCTCGTCCAGAGTGTCGCACATTTTCCTGGTATGGCTGCCGGCCAGTCCGAGGCAGATCGGGATGTAACGCTGGCCGTGCGTCATCTCGGCCCGCGTCAACGCAACGATCCATTCAAGTTCGGCCATGCCGAGTGTCAGGCCTTCGCCCGAGGTGGCAGCAAGGATCAATCCGTCGATCGGTTGGGCCGCATAGTGCCGCACCAGCCGCCGCAGCGATATCTCATCGAGAGTGCCGTCGCGAAACGGCGTGATCAGCGGCAGCCAGAGGCCGTGCAGCGAAGATCGAAGGCCTGAAGATACGAGGTCAGTCATTGGTCCATCTCCTCACAGGATTGAGCCGGAGACGGGAAAATAAAAAACCCCGCACCTCGCGGCGGGGTTTTGCAGATCGGTCTGGGCGAGAAGTCTATCGCGCGCGCCGATCCGAAGCCCCCAGAAGGGGAGCTTTTTTCGACGACAATACGGTGCACGACTTCGTGATCATGGACCAATGATGATGGGGGATTCGCATCCTGTCAACGCATGGAAACCGGGCTGAGACGTCAAACAAGAAAAAAGCCGGGCTCGCGAGAGCCCGGCTAAGGTATTGGCCATGTGAGGCCGACACAATCACCTTCCAAGAGGGATTACTGAGCGCTCACGCCACTGGAGGAGGGGGAATAGCGCAACGCGAATGCTCAGCGTCAGCGCATTAGAGCCGCGTCGGAGCCCCGCAGCAACCGCCCGCGCCGCATGTCAGACATGCGGAGAACCGAGGGGTTATCGACCGATAATTAAGACGGCCAGCGCTGCGCCTTGCTGACCACGAAGTCGCGGAACACCTGCACCCGCGCCACCGTCTTCAATTCCTCGGGATAAACGAAGTAGGTGTCGAGCTGGATGGAATCGGATTCTCCAAATAGCTGAACCAGGCGATTGTTTTCCTCGACCAGGTAGTCCGGCAACGCGGCTATGCCCAGCCCCTGCTGGCACGCACGCACCAGGCCGAGGATATTGTTGACCTTGAAATACGCCTCGCGTGGGCCCGAGCCATTGCGGCCGGCCTCGATCAGCCAGTTGCGGTTCTGCAGGTGCGGCGCGACCTGCCCGTCTGAGAGCGTGATGATGCGGTGCGCGTCGAGTTCATCGAGCGTGCGTGGCGTGCCGAAGCGCTTGATGTATTCCGGCGAGCAATAGGCATGGAATCCCATCGCGAACAGCTTGCGCTGGATCAGGTCGGGCTGCGTCGGCTTGCGGGTGCGGATGGCGACGTCGGCCTCGCGCATCGAGAGGTCGAGTTCCTCGTCGGTGACGATCAGGGAAATCCTGATCTCCGGATAAAGTGCGGTGAATTCGCCAAGCCTCGGGATCAGCCAGTTGATGCCGACGCCGGGTGTGGTGGTGATCTTGAGGTCGCCGCTTGGCCGCTCGCGGCTGTCGGTGAGTTTCGCGCGCGCTGCCTGCAACTGCATGAACACGTCATGCGCGGTGCGAAACAACAGGTCGCCTTGTTCGGTCAAGATGAGACCGCGCGCATGGCGATGAAACAGCGATACCGAGAGCTCCTGCTCCAGCGCGCTGACCTGCCGTGAAACGGCCGATTGCGAAAGGCCGAGTTGCTCGCCGGCATGGGTGAAGCTCCCCGCTTCAGCCGCCGCGTGAAACACCTTCAGCTTATCCCAGTCCATATCGGTAAATCCGTCGCGGGTTCGAGCCATGATCACTCCGCCGCCGCGCGGTCGCTCGCGCGCAGCGCGAGAAAGCGTTCGGCCTCAAGCGCCGCCATGCAGCCAAGGCCCGCTGCCGTGACGGCCTGCCGGTAGATTTCGTCGGCGACGTCGCCGGCTGCGAATACGCCTGGGACTGAAGTGGCGGTCGAATTTGGCGCCACCTCGACATAGCCCGACGGCTTCAGCTTGACCTGGCCGGCGACGAGCTCGGTGGCGGGCGCATGGCCGATCGCGATGAAGACGCCGTCGGCCGGCACTTTACGTACCGCGCCGGTCCTGACGTTCTTCAGCCTGACATGGGTGACCTTGGCCGGGTGCTCGGTGCCGATGATTTCATCGATCGCACTGTCCCACACCACCTTGATCTTGGGGTTCTTGAACAGGCGCTCCTGCAGGATGCGTTCGGCGCGGAAATGATCGCGGCGGTGCACGATGGTGACTTGCGACGCGAAATTGGTGAGAAACAGCGCCTCCTCGACCGCGGTGTTGCCGCCACCGACGACCAGGACTTCCTTGCCGCGATAGAAGAATCCATCGCAGGTCGCGCAGGCCGAGACGCCGAAGCCCTTGAACTTCTCTTCCGAAGGCATGCCGAGCCAGCGCGCCTGCGCGCCGGTGGCGAGGATGACGGTCTCAGCCAGATAGACGTCGCCGCTGTCGCAGGTCAGCCGGAACGGCCGCTGCGTGAGCTCGAGTTTGGTGACGAGATCGGTGACCATCCTGGTGCCGACATGGGCGGCCTGCTTTTCCATCTGCTCCATCAGCCATGGACCCTGGATGACATCGGCGAAACCTGGATAGTTCTCCACGTCGGTGGTGATGGTGAGCTGTCCCCCGGGCTGGATGCCCTGAATCAGCACCGGCTCGAGCATGGCGCGGGCAGCGTAGATCGCGGCCGTGTATCCGGCCGGGCCGGAACCGATAATGACGACCTTCGCATGGATAGGGGCAGGCATGGGCTAGATCCGTCTCTTAAGGGAATTTGGTCGGTGCTAGGGCGGAATGCGCCCGGAAAGGCACCGCGAGGGCGCCGAAAGTGTCAAATCCAAGTCTAGGATATCTGGCGAGCTATGCAAGAATTGCAATCCAAATCAGCAAAATTTCCCGTGAGCGGTGGAAATGGCGCAGCGCACGCGCAATAAAATTGCGCCCGCAAGGCGAGCTGGGCTAAGAGTGTTACCATTACACCCCGAAACTTTTCTCAGCCCAGGACCGGGACCCGCGTGTCTAAGAATCTTGACGAGATCGACCTCAAAATCCTCAGCGAAATTCAGGCCGATGGCCGAATCACCAACGTCGAACTGGCCAAACGTGTCGGCATTTCGCCGCCGCCCTGCCTGCGTCGGGTCCGAACGCTGGAGGAGGAGGGCTATATCCAGGGTTATCGGGGGCTATTGGATCCGCGCAAGCTCGGCTTCGACGTCACGGTGTTTGCTTCCGTGCATCTGTCCAGTCAGGCCGACGCCGATTTGCGCGCGTTCGAGGATTTTGTCCGCGCCGAGCCATTGGTGCGCGAATGCTGGATGCTGTCGGGCGAAGTCGACTTCATCCTGAAATGCGTGGCGCCCGACATGGCGACGTTCCAGGATTTCGTCACTCACCTCACGGCGGCGCCGCATGTGCGCAATGTCAGGACATCGCTGGTGCTGCACAATTCGAAATACGAGGCTGCGGTGCCGCTTGATTTGAAAGTGCCGGGTTGATGCTTGTCGTCATTCCGGGGCGCGTCGAAGACGCGAACCCGGAATCTCGAGATTCCGGGTCTGCGCGGAGCCTGCCATCGGGCGCACATTCCAACGACCCGTTGGCTCGCAATGACGGCTAACGCCGTCAGCTCTTCTTGCCCATTATCGCATCCAGGCTGTACGGCCCGCCGCCTGCGGTCGCCAGATAAAGACACGCGAAGCAGAGCAGGATCGCCGCGGTGCCGTTGTTGAGCACCGGGAAAAAGCCGCGCGGAAAATGTGAGATGAAATAGGCAAACGCCATTTCGCCCGACAGGACGAAGGCGACGATGCGGGTGAACAGGCCGATCATCAACAGGCCGCCCAGCACCAGTTCGAGGCTGCCCGCAGCGCCGATCAGCGAGAACAGTTCGACCTTTTCGAACATCGGCACCGGTGGAATTTTGAAGAACTTGGCAACTCCGTACTGAAACAGCAGCAGGCCGGTGATGAAGCGCAACAGGCTGAGAGCCAGCGGCTGAAATCTGGAAAACATCTGGTCCATGTCATATCCCCCTGTTTGACACGTCGATTATGCACGCAAGCCCATTGCTACGCTGCAACGTAAACACTCTTACATGAAAAATATTCCGGCGGAAATGGCGGGCGCATTCGCGGCGTAACCAAAAGCCGCGCAAACAGCGCGGCTTTTTTTCAACACGATATCGTGCAATTCAATGACGGTGGCATCAGCGCCACTCCACCTTGGTGATCTCGTAAGCCTTGGCGCCGCCGGGGGCCACGACTTCCACCGACGCGCCCTTTTTCTTGCCGATCAGCGCTCGCGCCAGC
>Ga0210409_10008059_pt1 | contig 10781 bp, 11 predicted proteins | sample IncBWH17MmetaG_FD_161649 | JGI IMG/M metagenome (GOLD analysis project Ga0210409, IMG submission 161649) | Forest soil microbial communities from Barre Woods Harvard Forest LTER site, Petersham, Massachusetts, United States - Inc-BW-H-17-M | ecosystem: Environmental > Terrestrial > Soil >...
GATTCGTCGTGGGTGACGTCGGCCTCGGCGATCATCGACGCACACTGCCGGCGGGCGACGCTGGGAGTGAACCAGTACGAGGAGCGGCTGAAGATGCCGCCGGAATTGAATACGGTGCGGTTGAGTTATTTGCCGTTGGTGACGGTGTCGCCGGCGACGACGGCGATTGTGACGTTGCAGGCGCGGTATGGGATTCCGCGGCGGGGGGAGTGGCCGTTTCCAGACTTGAGCCTGGAGTTTGCGCTGGTGTTTGCGCTGCCGGGGTCGTGGACAGCGATCGATCCGACGACGATCGATATTTGGGCAGCGAGCGGGGAGTTGACGTTTCCGGTGAACGCGCTGGGATTGTTTTTCAACGAGGTGGATGTGGTCTACAACGCGGGGCTGGCGACGATTCCCGCGGGAGTGAAAGTGGCGTGCGCGCAGATTGTGAAGAACGCGCAGGCGACTCCGGCACTGAATGTGAAATCAGGAAAGCTGGATCGGATGCGGCTGGAATACTTCGGCGACACACTGATGGATGAAACTGTGCGGAGTTTGTTGGAGCCTTACGTGGCGCGCAAGGGTGGGTAGAACGGCAGGGATCAGTGGTCAGTGGCCAGTGGGCAGAGAGGAATTTTATGGGAGGCGGGATTGGGGCGGGATTTGTGCGGGCGGCGGATGCGTTGTTGAAGGCGTTGGGTGGAGACACGGTGAGTTTGATTTTGCCGGGCAGTTCGACGGCGAGCGATGCAGGCGGGATGTTGGGGTTGGCTGATCCGGGAGTGCAGGAGGTCTTGATTTCGCCGGTGGTGGCGCGGCATCTGCAGACCAGCAATCTGGGGCCGCGGCGGCGGATTGAGTTTACGTTGCCGGCGTCGGGGATTACGGCGCAGTTGTCGGAATTGGGGATGGGGACGGCGGACGATCTTTTTGCGGCGGCGCTTGGACTCAGGTATGGGAGCGACTTGTTTCACATCGAAACGGTGGTGCCGGAGAAGTTCGCGGGTACAGCTTGTTTTTATGTGGTGACGGCAGTGGAGTGAAGGGAAATCTATGCAATTTGCGAAAGACAGTTTTTTTCTGGCTCTGCAGCAGAGGCTGGCGGGGTTGAATCCGGCGCGGATGGTGACGATCAATGGGGCGACGGTTCCGGCGGTGGTGGTAGTGGAGAATCTGCCGCCGTCGTCGACGGAGCCGCAGCCGAATGCGTTTTACATGGAGTGGGGCGCGGCGGATGTGGTTGATGGGCACGCGGGCACCGGTGCGCTGATGAGCCTGGAGTGCGTGATCTCGTATTACACGCTGGGGACGGTCGCGAGCATGGTGGATCGCGGGCGGGTGTTGGGGCAACTCGACGATGAACTGCTGGCCATCTGCCAACCTCCGAATACGGAGAAGCGGGATTACACGCAGGCTCCGAACGCGGACTTGGGCACGACTGTGTTCTGGGGGCAGCCTTCGTTCTCGGAGGGAGAAGGAGGCGGACAATTTTGGGGGCGCGTGTCATTTCCAGAGCGTGCGAAGAGCGGCGTGACGGACGCGGCTGAAAGCGCGCAGGATGCGCGAGTGGAGCGGAAGGCGCGGTTGACGATCTATTTTTTCTCGGAGGTGAACTTGTCATGAGTACGACTCCGTTGCGCGCGGCAATGGTTCCGGTGGTGCGGCAGATGCGGGCGTATTTTGCGCCGGTGAATCGGACGACAGAAACGCCAACGATTTTCGATCCGGGATTGAGTGGAGCGTTTCCGCTCGAAACACCGCCGGCGCCGTGGGTGGATTTGGGATGGATCGATAATTTTGCGCGCTGGTATGAGACGCCGACGGGCGTGGTGCGATCCGGGGCGAAGGCGCTGGCGGCGGCGCAGTATCGCGGGCCGCTGGAAGCGCGGGTGGAGTTTGATTTCCGGCAGTGGGGCAAGTTGCAGATGGCCCTGGCGGGCGGGTCGGAGCATATGAACGTGCTGGCTCCGGCTTCGGGGAGCGCGTCACCGGCGGCATCGGGAGGAACTCCTGCGGCGGCGATCGCGGTACTGGCAGGCTCGACGGCGAATCAGTTGCTGTTTGGTACTGGCGTGACGAGCGCGTTTGTGGCAGGGGAGTTGATTGCTGTCGATGTGGATTATCAGCAACAGACGGGATATGTGGGATCGGGAATTCCGGCGGCGTATGTGAATAGCGCGGCGGCGGTCAATCAGGATCCGAGCTACGTGCGGCGGGTGACGTTCAACGTGGGGCGGATTGGGGAAGTGACGTCGACGTCGGTACTGCTGGAACAGCCTTTGCCGGGAGGAGCGCCGCTGGTGGGGGCGTCGGCCCAGGTCGTGGTGGCGTTTGTGGATCGCGAGGGTGGGTCATTTTTTCAGGAGTGGTCGGCGTTGTTTGTGGCTGAGGCGGAGTCTGGCGGACGAGTTTGTTTCTACTACCCGCGGCTGAGTCCGAATCCAGGAGTGGGTGCAGGAAAGTTCTTGCGGGAGGAGTCGGCTGTGATCGCTAAGCCTTGTTCGGCGATCGCGTTGAAGGGTTCGTTCGTGGCGCTGGCTTACAACGATACGAATGATGGGCAGAGTGTGCTGTGCTACCGGAGCTATTTTCCGGCGGGGATGGCGGCGGCTTATTGAGCTGTCAGCTGTCAGTCAAAGGCTCTTAACCACAGAGGACACTGAGGAACACAGGGGAAATCTTTTCACCACAGAGGACACTGGGGAACACAGAGGAACGGCGAGACCTTCATGAACATTTCGATCGACAATTTGGCGGGAGCGGGAGCGGTGGATTATTCGTCGGCGCTCGATTTCACGGTGGCGCCGCGGGTGTTGCGGAAGATCAATCAGCCTGCAGAGTTGCGATGCAGCCTGGCCGGTGCGGGACAGGCGATTGTGGCGGGGGCGCGAGTGATTCTAACGAAGGCGAACGGTAGCTTCGTGTTCACGGGTTATCTGACGCAGGCGCCGCAATGTGAATATCTGGGATGGGGAAAAGCTGGCGCGGTTTACCGGTATGACTTGATCGCGGAGAGCGATGAGGTCCGGCTCGATCAGAAGGTGCTGCCGAATCGGGCACCGTTTGTGGGAAGGAGCGCGGGGTCGGCTTTGCGGCAACTGGCGCAGGATTTGTTACCGGGATTCTTTGACACGCGCGCGGTGCAGGATGTGGACACTCTGGCTGCATATCAAGTGAACCCGCAGAAGAAGTTTTCGTGGCATGCGGGTGAGATCGCGCTGGCGGCGCGGGCGAGTTATCGGGCGATGAATGCGGCGCTGGTGCTGGCTCCGGTGAGGACAGCGATTTACGCGGTGAATGAGAGCGACGGGAATTTTTCGCCGGCGGGGTTGAAGGTGATTGGGCCCAGCATATTGGTGAACGATGTGACGGTGATCGGACTGGATGAACCGCAGGCGTACGTCCGGGACTATTTTGTGGGCGATGGGCTCAGCGTGCGATTTTACTTATCGCAGAAACCGTTTGCGCAGAGCAAGCCGGCATTGATTGATGAGCAGTACAAGGGGTCTGGGCTGGATGCGGCGACGTGGGTGGTGGGCGATCCGGCGGCGGTCGTGTCGGTGGCGGGGCAGACGCTTGCGGTGAACGGAGGCACTGGGCTGGACGGACAGACTGTCGTGCAATTCATCGAGCAGGTGGAGCTTGCCGGCGCGCTGCAGTTGCAGCATGGAGATGTGAGTTTCGCGGGGCCTTCGGGTGGCGTGATTGGGGGATTGTACGCGGGGGTGATTTCCGCGGCGCAGTGTCTCGCGGGATTTCAGATTTCACCGTCGGGGAGCGGGTCGATCATTCAGGCGCTGATCAATGGATCTCCGACGGGGCCGGTCGTGGCGACGACGGCGGGACATCGATATGTGCTGACGACTTATGTCTATTCGATGGAGGTGTACCGGGCCGAGGAGACGTTTCATTCGTCGGTGCATCCAGCGGGGAGTGGGTGGGGAGGAGCGGCGGTGGCGGCAGATGTAAGGTTTGTGCTGGAGGTGCAGGATATTGATCCGGCGAATCCGGCGTCGCTGGTGGCGGCGGCGACGGTGTTGTATGACGACGTGATTTCGGATGCTCCGGCATTGTGCACTTATGCGCTGGTGAATGCGAGCAGCATGCAGTGCAGCGTTGCGTATACGTATGTGACACACATCTCGCTGGCGGAAGTGCGGACGGCGCTGCCGAGTTCTGGATATGAGACGCAACTGGTGGGAGCGCTTTCGGCGGGAGGGCAGTGCCAGATCGCGAGTTCGACTTCGCTGGATTTTTATCCGCAGTATGTGCCGCCGCTGAACACGCTGATTGTCGCGAGCTATCGCGGCGCGGGGCGGGCGGTGGCGGAGGTGGTGAACAGCGCGACTGTGGCAAGTTTGCAAAGTGGGGCGGACGATGGAATACGGGGCATGGTGAAAGCGGTGAAGAGTCCGAGCGCGCGGACGCAGGCGGATTGCGAGAATGCGGCGCTGGCGATTTTGGATGATGCGACGGGCGCGGCGTGGGCGGGGACGTATCAGACCTGGAGTGATTTTCTGCCGGGCGGGGCGGCGGATATTTTCCCGGGAGATGGTCTGGCGGTGAATGTTCCGTCGCGGAATTCGGTGTTTGAGGCGATTGTGCGGAGCGTGAGCATCGAGGTTGTACATCCTGCGGACGATCGCGGAGTTTACACGATTGAGTTCGCCAACGATTTGGCGAAGCCGCTAGCGCTGGAGGAGTCGACGAGCGCGGTGGCGGTGCCGTTGCAGGACCTTCCGGTGCGGTTGTCGCCGGCGCAGGTCGGGTCATACTACCTCGCGAACCTGACGGATGCGCAGGTGACGGCGGTGTCGTCGACGACGGTGCAAGTGGATATCGGGATCGCACTGACGGGCGGGTTGGGAGTAGAAGTTAGAGCGCATGATTTTGGCTGGGGGACGTCGAACGACCGGAATCTGCTGGGAAGATTTACGACGCAGACGTTCAGTCTGGCGCGGCTGGCGCGGACTCAGAATTATTTTTTGCGGCTGTATGACGGGTCGTCGCCGCCACGGTACTCGCGGTATGCAGCGGCGCTGCATGTGGATTATCCGCTGTAGCGATGGGGGAAGCAATGGCAGTGACCGAGAAGGATTTGTCGATGCTGCGGTTGATTGACGCGGAGTTTCAGCGCGAAGTGCTGGACAAGCTGGTGCGGCTGGAGACGAAGATGGACACGCTAGTGGGGGCGGAACAGCCGGGGCGGATGAAGATCGCGGAGGATAAGATTGCGACGCTGGAGCGCAATGACGTGCGCGGCAGCGTTTACAACCGGGTGCTGGATGCGGGATTGAGCGCGGTGATCAGCATCGCGATCGCGATGCACAAATTCTGGTGGAAGTGAAAATCTGGGAGGGTAAGATGAATTTTTTGTCGGAGTTGCTGCGGGGGATTGCTTTTGTTCCGGCGCTGGTGAATGGGATTGAGGGGCTTTGCGGGGGGAAAACAGGCGCGGAGAAGAAGGATGCCGCGATGTCATTTTTGGAGAGTGCGATGGCGACCGTGGATGCGGTGGCGGCGCGGGAGATTGTGGAGCCGGTGAAATTTCGGGAAGGCATTTCGAAAATTATCGACGGAACTGTGGAATGTCTGAATGCCTCGACTTGGGCGAAGGGTCAGTAGACGCTGGCGGTCGAGCAGACGCGGTAGAGTTCTGAGAAAAATCAAAAGACCCACTTCTCGCGCAAAGGGCGCGCGAGAAATGGGGCACCCGGAGTGTCTAGACGGAGTGGGAATTCCTTGCATTTTCTATCTTGATGCAGGCGGGTTCGGGGTCCTTCGACTACGCTCAGGATGACAGGTGTGATTGTTAGCCGACTTCTTCGGACCAGGTTTCTAAATTCTTTTTTACCTGGGCCATGAATTGGTCAGCTACTGCGCCGTCGATCAGGCGGTGGTCGTAGCCTAGCGTTAGGTGGACGACGCTACGGATGGCGATGGAGTCGGTGCCATCTTTGTCGGTGATGACTAGCGGCATTTTTGTGATTCCGCCAACGCCCATGATGGCGGAGTTGGGTTGGTTGATGATTGGCAAGCCGAAGACGGCGCCGAACTGGCCGGGGTTGGTGACGGTGAAGGTGGAGCCTTCGACGTCTTCGGGCTTGAGTTTTTTGGTGCGGGCGCGTTCGCCGAGGTCGGTGATGCCGCGCTGCAGGCCTAAGAAATTCAGGTCGCCGGAGTTTTTGAGGACGGGGACAATGAGTCCCCAGTCGAGGGCGACGGCGATGCCGACGTTGATTTGGCGATGATAGCGGATGTTGTCGCCTTCGAGACTGGCGTTGATGATGGGCCACTGTTGGAGGGCCATGACTGCGGCACGCACGAAGAACGGCATGAAGGTGAGGCGGGCGCCGTGGCGTTGTTCGAATCCGGCTTTATTTTTCGCGCGAATGTTGACGATCCGGGTGAAATCCACTTCGTACATACAGTGGACGTGAGCGCTGGTGCGGCGCGACTCGATCATGTGCTTGGCGATGAGCTGGCGCATCTTCGTCATGGGGACGAGGTCGCCGGGGAATGCGGCGGGGGCTGCAGGACGTGGAGCCGGCGCGGCGGCTGCCGCGGGTGGCGGAGCTGATGCGGCCGGAGCCGACGATTGATTGTCGATGAAGGACTGGATGTCTTGTTTGGTGATGCGGCCGCCGAGGCCGGTGCCGGAGACTTGGGAGAGGCTGATGCCGTGTTCGCGGGCGATTTTGCGGACTAGCGGGGAGGAGCGGGCTTCTTCGTCTGCGTCCGGCGCTGCGGCTACCGGCGCAGGTGTAGCGGCGGCAGGAGTTGGTGCAGCTTTCTTCTCTTCTTTTTTTTCTGCCGCAGGCTTTTCGGGAGCGGGCGCGGCGGGCTTGGCGGCGGCTTCGCCGTCGGCGGCGATGGTGCCGACTACTGTGTTCACGTTCACCGTAGTGCCTTCGGCGACTTTGATGTCTTGCAGAATTCCGGAGGCGGGGGCGGGGATTTCGGCGTCGACTTTGTCGGTGGAGATTTCGAAGAGGGGTTCGTCTCGCTGGACTTTGTCGCCGGGCTTTTTCAACCACTTGGTAATAGTGCCCTCGACGATAGATTCGCCCATCTGGGGCATGATGATGTCAGTTGGCATGAGTTCCTTCCACGCGGCCCATAGTTAAGAAAAGGGGGCCAGGCGCAAACGAATATTATAGCGTTTGGCGGCGTTGAAGTAAGGCGTCGCGGTAGATTCAGGGAGTGCCCTAGGTGCGTAGTGCCGAGTGTGCAGGCCCTCAGCGGCTAAAGCCGCCACTCTGTACGAGGGATTGCGGCACGACTAAAGTCGTGCCCTTCCCGTGTCGCGCACATTCCAACTAGTGGTGGTCGTGCTTCGTTCCCTCGTCTTTCTTCTCGTCTGAAGTGGGTGCGACGCCGAAGCTGGTTTTCCAGTAGTCCTGGACGGCGGGGGGGAGCTTGTCGAGGTGGGAGAGGAGCATCGTTATTTTCCACATGTCTTGCTCGGTTAACGTTTTGTCCCAGGCGGGCATGCCGGTGTAACGCGTGCCGGTGCGGATGGTGTAGAAGATGTGCCACTCGGGGTCGTCGGGGGGATCGGAGATTAGGCTCGGAGGCCGCGGATAGAACGAAGTGGCGAGAGTGGAGGGCTTGCGGTCGAGGCCTCCGTGGCAGAGGGCGCAGTTCATGGTGTAGAGCTTCATGCCGTCTTCGAGATTCTGGTCGGTGGGGGTGAGTGGGTTGGTGACGCGTGGGGCATGACGCTCCATCGAAGCATCCATTGCGCCCATGGCCAAGCGACGCTCGAGGTGTGGAGGCTCGACGTTCGCTGCCGTCGGGATGAAGCCAAGCATGGCGACGCCGAGTCCGCCGAGAATGATGACTAGCAACGTTACGATGACGCCCAGGATGAACTTCTTCATGAGACCTCCGGACGGGATATTGTGGCAGATGGGCGGGGTGGGGCGCTAGTTTTGACCGGGCTCGGGATAGAGGAACCAGGCGGGGATGGGTTCACGAGACTCAAGCCAAGATTTAGGAATGCTTTCGAAACTAGCGGACATGGCGACGATGCCGCCGACGATGGCGCAGGTGGTGTCGCGGTCACCAAGACCGCTGACGGTGGTCCAGAGTGCATCTTGATAGTCATTGAGATGGTGAGCGGCGACCCACAGGCAGAACGGGACGGTGTCTTGTGCGGAGATCCTCGCGCCATTTCCGAGAACAGCGACAGCCTTGTTCACCTGCGTGCCTGCGGACAATGCCAGCGCCCTTTCGATGCCGAGCTGAACTTCGCTCGATGGAGTCGCGCGGGAGATTCGACGCAAGAAATCTGCCGGGGTGATGGAAGAAGCCTTGTGCTCGACAGCAAGCGCCGCAGCGAACGCGACTGCAACGGCTCCGGCGACTGCTTCCGGGTGAGCATGCGTAACGGCGCTGGAGTAGACCGCCTGATTGAATACGGCATCGAGATCGTCGGCGAAATAGGCGCCGAGAGGAGCGACGCGCATGGCGGAACCGTTGCCGAACGAACCTGTGCCGTGGAACAGAGCCTCAGACAGTTCCTTCCAACGCGATGGAGCGTTCGCCAGTTCAGGTAGCAAGCTGTGCATGGCGGGGCCGTAGCCGCGCTGCGGGTCAGCAAGATAGTGGCGCGCGAAGGTCCCGGCCAGCGGCTTCTCTTGAATCTCGTCGAGTTCTTCCAGAGTTTCCACGATGGCGATTGCCATGGCGGTGTCATCGGTATAGCGCCAGGGCGGCGACGGAACAGCGCGCTGGGCGATCAGGGGTTGTGCGACTTCCGGGTGAAGGAAGAACCGCTCGCCGAAAGAATCGCCGCAACTGAGACCGTGCAGGGAATGGATCGCCCGCGCCAGACGCTCCTTCGCGTTCCGCGTGGATTGAGGCGGCGACATTCAGTACGCCTTCAGGCGGCGGGATTCGCGGACTATGTCTTCTACCTTGGGTAGGTAGTGATGTTCCTGCGGCGGGGAGAACGGGATCGCGCTGTCCAGGCCAGTGATGCGGGCGATCGGGCCGTCTAAGTCATCGAACGCTTCTTCGTTGATGATGGCGGCGATTTCTCCGGCGAGGCCTCCGGTGCGGGAGTGCTCGTGGAGGATGATGACTTTGTTCGTGTTCTTCACTGTGGCTGCGATCGCTACGCGATCTAGCGGGGAGACGGTGCGCAGGTCGAGGATTTCTATTTCGATATTTTCTTTGGCGAGGATTTCGGCGGCTTCGAGAGCGGAGTGGACCATGGCGGCATAAGTAATGATGCTGAGGTCGCGGCCTTCGCGGACGATATTCGCTTTGCCAATCGGGACAACGTAATCTTCGGCAGGGACTTCGCCCTTGATGCGGCGGTAGAGATATTTGTGTTCGAAGAAGATGCAGGGGTTGTTGTCGCGGATGGCGGCTTTGATCAGGCCTTTGGCGTCGTAGGGCGTGGCGGGGCAGATGACTTTGAGGCCGGGATTGTGGACGAACCACATCTCGGGATTCTGCGAGTGGAAGGGGCCACCGTGGACGTATCCGCCGCTGGGGCCGCGGAGGACGAGTGGGGCGGGCGCGCCCCAGAGGTAGTGCGTCTTGGCGACCATGTTGGAAATCTGGTTCATGGCGCAGGGAATGAAATCCATGAACTGAAATTCGGCGACGGGGCGCATGCCGGTGAGCGAGGCTCCGAAAGCCGCGCCGACGATGGCGGATTCGGCGATAGGCGTGTCGATGACGCGCTCGGGGCCGAAGCGGTCAATGAATCCGTCGGTGACTTTGAAAGCACCGCCGTAGATGCCGATGTCTTCGCCGAGGCAGAAGACGGAGGGGTCGCGGTCCATTTCTTCCCAGATTCCCTGGCGGATGGCTTCGAGGTAGGTTAGTTGCATAGGTCAAATTCTTTCGCCGCGGATTTACGCGGATGAACGCTGATAAAACTAAATCTATTTTTAATTTTGCCTCTAGGCGGCTTTTGTTTCTACTTGGACATCGATTTCGTTTACGCAATTCTGCATGGCTGAATAATTCGGTGCCGTGTGCCATTCGCCGTTCGACGTTCTTATAGCCGCGTTAGAAATCTCTTCGATTCGGATGCAACGCCAGTTATCGGGCGAGCCGTCAGGCTTCAGCCCGGCTTTAGTCTCGCCGGCGAATTGATAAATCAGGGCGTAGGGCGCTCCCTTTGTCTTGCCGAGCACGTGCGGACACATTTCACGAACTGAGCCGCGATAGTTGAGCGCAACGATATCTTTCACGAGGATTGCCTGACGAATCAGAGCGTAAATCTCTTGGGCGTTTTGAGTGTCTGCCATGACGAAACTCCCATCACCAACAGCTAAGCTAGCGCAGATGCACGGCCGCTTCAGTGGCTTTGTATGCGCCGGTTCCCTTCTTTGCTTTTGGCATGCCGTATTTTGGTTTGATTTCGTGGCAGCCGTCTTCGCAGTAGACACCGCCTTCGGCGGACTCGGGTGTTGGCATCGGGCTGTTTACTGCGATCTCTCTTTCTTCTTCGATGATCCGCTCTACTTCTGCAATCAACTCCGCGTTCTCTTTCACGGTCAGCCACTTCTTTTCTTTCACCAGATAATTCTCGAACCTTGCGATCGGGTCGCGTTTTTTCCAGAAGTCGAACATCGGTTTTGGAACATACGTGGCGGCGTCGTGGATGGCGTGGCCTTTCATACGCATCATTTTGGCTTCGATTAACGTTGGACCTTCGCCGGCGTGGGCGCGTTCTACGGCTTCGTGGGCGGCGTCGTAGACCTGGCAGGCGTCGGTGCCGTCGACGATGATGCCGGGGATGCCGTATCCGATGGCGCGTTCGGCGAGATCCTGGC
>Ga0210409_10008060_pt1 | contig 10781 bp, 9 predicted proteins | sample IncBWH17MmetaG_FD_161649 | JGI IMG/M metagenome (GOLD analysis project Ga0210409, IMG submission 161649) | Forest soil microbial communities from Barre Woods Harvard Forest LTER site, Petersham, Massachusetts, United States - Inc-BW-H-17-M | ecosystem: Environmental > Terrestrial > Soil >...
GAATCGTGGCTTGCCGCGCTCACCGCGATACTCGATACAAGCAGCCTGTTGCTCGCTTTCGTGGACCACGTGTCCGTGCGCCAGGCTCGGCTCACCTTCGCGATGTCCCGCCACTCCGTTGTGGACCTTGCGCAGGTATTCGGCCAGAAGCCGATCCAGAATTCGCCCGACCGCCTCCCGCCGTCCGAGCTCGCGCGCCTGCGCGCTCTCCTGACGCAGTCCGGCTTCCAGCTTCGCGACGACGAGGAATCCCACAAAAAACTCGCAACACTACGCGCCATGTACGAGCCTTACCTCCTTACCCTTTCGCGCTTCCTCTACATGGAAATCCCGCCTTGGATTCTGGCGAAGGAAATCTCGGACAACTGGAAGACCAGCGCCTGGGGCCGCATCTCGGGTCTTACCGCCCCCGATCGCGTGGGACCCGACGATCATGGTGACTGAAGCCGCTCGCCGGACCACGCCCGATGCGGCCAATTTGGCGGCGTTTTTCGCACGTTTGACGATATGCCGTCCCTGCGCCTGAAAATCGGTGTGCTATAATTTCGGTTTCAGAGAACTTAAAGAGCTTGTTTCCATGGCGCGGAGAGATTCATGAGCCTGCCCAAAACCGAGAAGATCTGGCACAACGGAAAATTCATCAACTGGGATGACGCCACAATCCATGTGCTTTCGCATGTCGTCAGCTACGGCTCGGCTGTCTTCGAAGGCATCCGCTGCTACGACACGGCCCAGGGTCCGGCGGTCTTCCGTCTGCGCGAGCACATGCAGCGCCTGCTTAACTCCGCGTACATCTACCGGATGAAGGTTGGCTATTCGCTCGACGCACTCTGCCAGGCGAGCCTTGATCTGGTGCGCACCAATAAAGCGCCCGCTTGTTACGTGCGGCCCATCGTGCTGCGCGGCTATGGCGATGCGGGCGTGAATCCGCAGAACAATCCGATCGAAGTTTATCTTGCGTGTTGGGAATGGGGAAAATATCTCGGCGAAGAGGCGCTCCGCTCCGGAGTGGACGTCTGCGTGAGCTCGTGGAACCGCCCGGCGCCGAATACCCTGCCGCAAATGGCCAAGGCCGCCGCGAACTACATGAACTCACAGTTGATTCGCATGGAAGCAACCGCGAACGGTTACGAGGAGGGCATCGCCCTCGACACCAACGGCTACGTGAGCGAAGGCTCCGGCGAAAATATTTTTGTGGTCATGAATGGCTCGGTCTGGACTCCGCCGGTGGCGAATTCCGCGCTGCCCGGCATCACCCGCGATTCGATCATGACCATTTGCCGCGATCTGAATATTCCCGTCGCCGAGCAGGTGATCCCGCGCGAAATGCTTTACATCGCGGACGAAGTCTTTTTCTGCGGCACTGCCGCCGAAGTCACTCCCGTACGCTCAATTGACCGCATCAAGATCGGTGCCGGTGAGCGCGGCCCCGTCACCAAGCGCGTCCAGGAAGAATTTTTCGGTATTACCAGCGGCAAGAAACCCGATCGCCACGGCTGGCTTTCGCCCGTGAACGTCCCCGCCGGCGCCGCCATTCGCTAGATCTGACTGGCGAAGTCCGCCGTCGAATTCGGAGTGCCCGCGCTGGACTTGTCTTTCTTTGACTCCCCTACTCGAATTCAGTAGAATCCGCGCGCTCGGCTAGAGGGCGCATGTACAACCTGCCGCAGAAGCTCGTCGCGGAATTCATCGGCGCGTTCACGCTCACGTTCGTCGGAGGCGGCTCGATCTGCGCCGACCAGTATTTGGCGGCAACCGGGCAAGGCGGTGTCGGCTGGCTTGGCATCGCAGTCGCGCACGGCCTGGCCTTTGGCATCATGGTCACCGCGCTCGCTCACGTGTCCGGCGGCCATTTCAACCCCGCCATCACCCTCGGGTTTTGGGTCACCCGGCGCTTGAACACCATTCACAGTCTCAGCTACTGGATCGCACAACTTCTCGGCGCGACGGCCGCAGCCTATTTAATTAAGATCACCATCCCCGATACGACATGGACGGCCAAAGCCCTGGGCGCGATCACCCCCGACCTCGGCGGCGACTTCACCCGCGCTCATGGTATTGCGCTTGAGGCCGCAATGACGTTCCTGCTCGTTTTCGTCGTTTTCGCCACGGCCGTGGACGCGAAAGGCGCCTCTAGCAAGATTGCGGGTTTCGCGATCGGCTTGATGATCACGATCGACACTCTTTTCGGAGGTCCGTTCACCGGCGCGGCCATGAATCCTTCGCGCGCCTTCGGACCCGCGCTGGCCACGAACCACTGGCAGAACCACGGCGTCTACTGGGCCGGCCCGCTGCTTGGAGGCGTTATCGCCGCGGTCCTCTATGACCGGGTGTTTCTCCGGGATCAGCCTCCCGCCTAAGCGCAGCTGAAATCAGGTAGCGGTCGCAAGAACCGACGTGCTCGAGTTCGGCTGCGGCTCGTCTTTGGCCATTATTCCCTCACGCCTCGCCCTCACGCCTGACCCTACCGATCTCCGTTGCGCGCCTAGAAACTCTTCCGCCCCGCATCCTTGTTGGGTACTAGAACCCATGCTAGTTTGAGTCCAGTTTCGCAGCTGGGGAGATTTCTCGATGGCCCTCAATATTGACGATCTTTTGCGCCGCGCTGTTGATAGCCGCGCTTCCGACTTGCACCTGAAGGTCGGCAACCATCCCTATCTCCGCGTGGACGGCCTTCTGAGCGGCCTGACCGATGTTCCCCGCATCACGCCGGAAGAGATGCTTTCGATGGCCTTTAGCATGATGACCAACCGGCAGAAGCAAAAATTCAAGGAAACGGCGGAGTTGGATATGGCGTACGGCGTGGCCGGCCTGGGCCGCTTCCGCGTCAACGTCTTCCAGCAGCGCGGTAACGTGGGCATGGTTCTCCGCGTCATTCCGACGAAGATCCGCACCATCGAAGAGCTCGAACTCCCCCGCGTCCTGATGCAGGTCTGCGAAGAGCAGCGCGGCTTAATTCTCACCACGGGCACGACCGGTTCCGGTAAGTCAACCACGCTCGCGGCGCTGATTGACCGCATCAATTCCCTGCGTGCCGAACACATCATCACCATTGAGGACCCCATCGAGTATCTGCACCGCGACAAGAAGGGATTCATCAACCAGCGCGAAGTCGAGGTGGATACGTCGTCGTTCTCAACCGCCCTTCGCGCCGCTTTGCGCCAGGACCCGGACGTTGTGCTGGTCGGCGAAATGCGCGACCTGGAAACCATCTCCACGGCGCTGCTCGCCGCCGAAACTGGCCACTTGGTTCTTTCGACTTTGCACACCCTCGACGCTACGGAGACGATTCAGCGCATCATAGCTGTCTTCCCGCCGCCCGAGCAAAAGCAGATTCGTTTGCAGCTGGCTTCGACGCTCAAGGCGGTCGTCAGCCAGCGCCTCGTCCGCCGCAGTGACGGCGCGGGCCGCGTGCCCGCCGTCGAAGTCATGATCATGACCGGCTATATTCGCGACTGCATCATCAATCCGGACAAGACGCGCATGATCCGCGACGCCATCGCCGCCGGCACCAGCCAGTACGGCATGCAGACATTCGATCAGTCGCTCTTCGATCTCTATTCGCGCAACCTCATCACGCTCGAAGAAGCCCTGCTGCGCGCCTCTAACCCGGACGATTTCCACCTCCGCGTTCAGGGTATCCGCTCCTCCGCCGACGCCGCCCGCGAGGACATGGAACGCGCCATGAACGAGTTCGAGCGCCTCGGCAAGCACTAGCGATCCGGCGAAGGGAGTGAGTCCGCCCCGGCGGACGAGCCGAGGGATTTCACCTCGAGCCTCTAAGACCTCGCTTCTTGCTTCCTTGCTTCCCTGCTTCTATGCTTCGTGCGTGTATTCCCGCTCTGCCCCGCGCAAACTAGCGTCTGAATCGCAGCTCTATACCTCCGCGCTCCGCGCCCTGATGCGCCGCGCGCATTCAATCCATGAGATGAAGGAATATCTGGAACGCAGAGCTGACGACAAAGAGGCCGTTTCTCCGGTCATTGCGCGCCTTCGCGAGCAAGGTTATCTCGACGATGCTCGCTTCGCGCTCGAATACGCTCGCCAGCACGCGCAGTCGCGCCGCCAGGGACGCCTCCGCATCGCGCGCGAGTTGCGCAGCCGCGGCGTTCCCGATCGCCACATCAAGGCCGCACTCGATTCCGTCTTCGCGGAGACGGACGAAGCGGCCTCAGTTCGCGCGCGCCTCAGGCGGCATCTTTCGCACGTGCGCGGCGCGCTCGGTGAACGCAAAATTGCGTCGCTTTACCGCAGCCTTCTTCGCGCCGGCTTTTCCTCGGACGTCATTCGCGCCGAGCTGCGCGGCGTCACTCACGGCGATCTCCCCGATCTGGCCGACACCCCCGACCTCGAACCCTGACTCGCTCGCCAAAGTCGTCAAAACGTTTTGCTTCGTGGTTCGTCTATACCCCACAGTAGATGGCTCCTCGCCTGGGGCGTCGAGGGACTCGCGTCAAAAAGGAGAATCGCGCATGAAGAACTTCTGCTTAAGCGTTTTGGTTTTCGCGCTGGTCGCGGGATGCACGCCGGCCCGCGCTGCAGGGCCTAATGCCGCGCCCGCCGAAGACATGACCGCGCCCAGCTACGACATGAAGCCGCAGTCCATCCTTGACCTGGATGATATGCACAAGAAGTTCGTCAGCCTGGCTCAGGCTGTTCCGGCTGAGAAATTCACCTGGCGCCCCGCTCCGGGTGTGCGCTCGATCGCCGAGGTCTATCTCCACATCGCCAATGCCAATTACGGGTACGCCAAGGAACTGGGAACGATCCCCGCGCACGAGTACGACGCGAAGGGTTTCGAGCAATCCACAACCGACAAAGCCAAAATCATCGACGAGATGAATAAGTCCTTCGCCTACGCCCACGCGGCGATCGACAAAATGGCCAACGCCGATTTCAAAAAGCCCATGCCAAAATTCGGACCCGATGCGAATGAAGGCGACATCGTTTATCTGCTCGTGACGCACGCCCACGAGCATCTTGGGCAGTCCATCGCTTACGCGCGCGTGAACGGAATCGTTCCGCCGTGGACCGAAGAGGCGATGAAGGCCAAAACCGACAAGAAATCGGAGTAGTTCGAACAATCGCTTCGGCGGCGGAACGCCAGATCGGCCTCACTTCGATGGACGAGGCTTTCAGGGGTTAACAGAATTTTTCGGTAGCTGCGCCGCCGCCGAATCAGGAGTCCAGGCGAGTTGCTTGCGGTCGCTTTCATGCTCCAGCAGCCAGCGCTTGCGCTCGAGACCGCCGCCGTAACCGGTGAGCGAACCATTGGAGCCGATCACCCGGTGGCATGGCACCACCACGCCGATCGGATTGGAGCCATTCGCCAGGCCCACGGCCCTGACCGCAGCCGGCCGTCCGATTCGTTCGGCAAGCTGCGCGTAAGAAATCGTGGTGCCGCAGGCGATTCTTCGCAATTCGCGCCACACTTCGCGCTGAAACGGCGTGCCGGCCGTCTGCACCGGCAGCGCGTCTATCGCCGTTAATTCTCCGGCGAAGTAGGCGTCCATGGCGTCCGTCAAGCCATGCGGATTGCGCGCGGCTTCGAGCGTGAATTCATTTTCGCCATAGTGCCGCCGCAGCCCTCGGTGCACGCGTTCCTCGTGATCTGTCCAATCCACGACGCGCAGATTTCCATCGCCGTCCGCCACGATAATCAGCTCACCGATCGGTGTGGCCGTTCGATCTAGCAGCAATCGCAGCACTTCAATCATGCGCCCTCCTCGTCAACTGGCTCGCCGCGCCGCCGCGGCCGAACTGAAAAATCGGCAATTCCCCAGCTTCGGCGTGCGCGCCGGACAGATCGGCCGGCAATAGATTCCCGTCGAGGTGACGCCGACGAAAATCAGGCCGTCGAACCGCGCATCGCGGCTCTGCAAAGAGCGGTAACAAATCTCCCGATCGGGTAATTCCATGCCGTCATTCTCTCACGCCGTCAGAAGCGAGACCCGCGCTTTTCGGACATCACCATACCGCGGGACCCGCTGCGGGGGGCGGAGCTTGAGCTCCGACATACAAAAATCGGCGCTAAGCACCGCACCCGAAAAAGTCCACAGCTACAGTCCCTTGCGCGGCGTCCATTCTCTCCCTAATATGGACTGCGTGAAGCAGCGACGACAATTCGGATTGGCAGGAATGGTGCCCCTCGCCTTCGGGGGGCGCCGGCGCGGATTCGCGCGAGTTCTAATCGACACACGGGCGATTAGAAATCACCCTATCTTATTGAAAACATTGATCGAGCGACATTTCTAATCGACACGATATGGGCGCGCAACATTTGAGGGAAAATTGACCGGAAACGAGATTCGCAAAACATTTCTGAAGTTTTTCGAGGAGCGCGGCCACCGCGTCGTGCGCAGCTCTTCGCTCGTCCCCACCAACGATCCCACTCTTCTTTTCACCAACGCCGGCATGAACCAGTTCAAGGACGTGTTCCTCGGCCTCGAGCAGCGCGATTACAAGACCGCGACGTCCTGCCAAAAATGCGTCCGCGCCGGCGGCAAGCACAACGACCTCGAGAACGTCGGCTTCACCAATCGCCATCACACATTCTTCGAGATGCTCGGCAATTTTTCCTTCGGCGACTATTTCAAGAAGGAAGCCATCGAGTACGCGATGGAGCTGGTCACTTCGCCAAAATGGTATGGCATCTCGCTCGACAAACTTTACTTCACCGTTTTCGGCGGCGCGGAGGTTTCGCCCGGCAGCACTCTCGGCACCGACAACGAAGCCGCGGATTTCTGGATTAAAGTCGGCGCACCGAAAGATCGCGTGATCGCGGTCGAAGGCCTGAAAGAAAATTTCTGGGCCATGGGCGATACTGGCCCCTGCGGCCCGTGCAGCGAAATCTTCTACGACATGGGACCCGCAGCCTCCGATCAAGGCCACGCCGACTGCAAATTCGGCTGCGACTGCGGCCGCTACGTCGAAATCTGGAACCTCGTCTTCATGCAATTCAATCGAGATGCGAGCGGTACACTCAGTCCCCTGCCGAAGCCGTCCGTGGACACGGGCATGGGTCTCGAGCGCGTCGCCGCTGTCCTCCAAGGCAAAATCAGCAATTTCGATACGGATCTGTTCACTCCGCTGATCAGCGCAGCTTCGCAATTCGGCCAGATCGACGCGAAGGAACCAAGGAATCGAGCTTCTCTCCGCATAATCGCGGATCACGCCAGAGCGGCGACGTTCCTGATTTCAGACGGCGTTGTGCCGTCGAACGAAGGGCGTGGATACGTTTTGCGCAAAATTATTCGGCGTGCGTTGAGGCACGGTGCCTTCCTCAATCTTCAGGTTCCGTTCTTTACGAACATGGTACCCGCCGTGCGAGATCTGATGGTCGATGCTTACCCAGAACTCGACGAATCGATCCAGCGGGTTATGCAAGTGTTGAATTCGGAAGAACAGCGTTTCGCGCGGATGCTGAGCATAGGACTCGGAAGACTGGAAGCCGATTTGCAAGCCGAGGGGCTAATTGAAGCGTCGGATAAAATCGAATCCGGGCTAGGCCAATTCCGCGATGACGTCACTTCGGCAATAAGTGTCGACAACAAACGGCGAGCCAGCGGAATTCTCGAAAGTGGCAACGATCCGGGAAAGGGACCGCGAAGTTATTCTGGCGAGAAGGCATTCCGACTATACGACACTTATGGCTTGCCTCGGGATTTCATCGAGGATGTGACCCGCGACGCGGGTGTGAAGGTCGATTGGGCCGGCTTCGATCGCGCGATGGAAGAACAGCGCACGCGAGCCAAAGCGTCCTGGAAAGGTGTGCACAAGGAATCCGCGAACTCCGCTTACACGAAACTCGCGGACATCTTTAAAACCGAGCCCGACTTCTACTTCGGTACCAAGACCCAGGACGCGCGCATCGAAGCCATCATCACGAAAGACGGCGCCGTCAACGAAATCAAAAAAGGTCAGGAAGCCGAAATCGTCCTCGACCGCACCTCGATCTATTCGGAATCCGGCGGACAGGTCGCCGATACCGGCGGCCTCTTCGACAATTCCGAATCGCTCGAAGTCGCCGAAGTCCGCGGCGCCTACTATCCCGTTACCGGACTCATCGCCCACCGCATCGTCGCCGAGGAAGACCTGCGCGTCGGCGATCGCGTCTCGACCGTCGCCGACGCCGAGCGCCGCGCCCGCAACATGCGCAACCACACGGCCACGCACCTGATGAACGCCGCGCTGCGCAATATTCTCGGCACGCACGTCAAGCAAGCCGGCTCGCTCGTCGCGCCCGATCATCTGCGCTTCGATTTTTCGCACTTTGCCGCCGTTGACCCCAGCGAAGTCGCCGATATCGAGCAGCAAGTGAACGAAGAAATCCGCAAGGACGTCGAAATCCGCACGGACATCATGAACATTGACGACGCCCTCGCTTCCGGCGCGCTGGCCTTCTTTGGCGACAAATATCCCGAAGCAAACGTCCGCGTCGTCACCATTCCCGACGGCTCTTCGCCGCGCGGCTTTTACAGCAAGGAACTTTGCGGAGGCACGCACGTCGTCCGCACCGGCGGAATCGGCGTCTTCAAAATCGTCGCCGAGCAATCCATCGCTGCGGGAGTCCGCCGCATTGAGGCCATCACCGGCGACCGCGCCTCGCGGAATACCAGCACGTCCTCTCAACTTTGCGCTCGGCAGCAGGCCTGCTGAATGTGTCGGAAGACCAGCTTATCCCGGCCTTAGAGCGCCAACTTGACCAGTTAAGATCGCTCGAAAAGCAGCTCGAGGGCCTCAAACGCAAGGCCGCGGGTTCCCAGGCCGAGGGCCTGCTGGACACCGTCCGGGAGGTCAAGGGGGTCAAGGTCCTGGCCGCCCAGGTGACTGGAACCAGCCGCGAAGCCCTTCGCCAAATGGTCGATTCCCTGCGCCAGAAACTCGGCTCCGGGGTGGTCGTTTTGGCCACAGTCGATGACGGCAAAGTTGCTCTAATTGCAGGAGTTACGAAGGATCTGACTCAGAAACTACACGCCGGAAAAATCGTCCAGGAGCTGGCCAAGCAAGTGGGCGGCTCAGGGGGCGGAAAGCCCGATTTGGCCGAGGCTGGCGGAAAAGACACATCGGCCATCGAAAGTACCTTGCGTTCCATTTACCCCCTCCTCGACCGATTGCTATAATCCCCGCGGTGCCAGAAGTTTACGCCGGGAAGGGCTCATTCCCGAGGCGTATTGGTGTATGTCTCATGATCAAAACGGACTCTCGAAATTGCAGCGTTCTGCCTTCCCCAAGGCGACGGAGCAAGCGGCTGATGACCCGGTCGAGCATCGCCATCGCAGTCCTGGTGGCGGTCGCCGGGCTCTCGCTGCCTGCACCGTCCCGCGCGCAGATTGCCGCCGACGTGGATCAGGCCGGCAAAATGGTGTTTATTAACTCAGATTCTCACAAACACCATACTGGGAGTACTATTAGTCCTCCCTCGGCTGCTGCTCCGGCGCCGACGCAGCTCCGTACGACGGATGAGCCCGCTGCGCCAGTGAAACCGAAGCACGTGGTTGAGCCTTTGCCGCCGGCGATCCCTTCGACGGCCGATACGGAGTCGACCGGGTCGTTCGTAAAGCCGCCTGAACCGGCGCCAACGACCGATCCGATGGAGCGCATGGTTCGCGAAGCTGCCGAACGCCACAAAGTGGATCCGGCGCTGGTTAAGGCTGTGATTTCGACGGAATCGAATTGGAATCCGCATGCGGTTTCCAACAAGGGCGCGGTCGGATTGATGCAGTTGATTCCTGGAACAGCCGAGCGCTATGGCGTCGGCAATCCGTTCGATCCGGCGCAGAATGTGGAAGGCGGAACGACATACCTGAAATGGCTGCTCGACCGATACAACGGCGATCTTCCCAAGACGCTCGCGGCGTACAACGCCGGGGAGCACGCGGTGGATCTGTATCATGGAGTTCCGTGGTATCCGGAGACGCAGAGGTACGTGCAAAAGGTTACTCACGCCTACTTCCAACCCGGATCGGGCCGCAACCCCGCTTTGTGGAGTCCGCCAAGGCCTCCGGTGCGGAAGGAAGTGGATTCGAACGGCCGGATCGTTTTCACGAACGAATAAAGCGCATGGGTTTCTGGGGGAATCGCGCTGCTAGGAAGTTTTTTGGCGCGGCGGCAATCGCCTCGCTGTTCGTGCTGTGTTTCGCCCATCCTGCCCGCGCCGATCGAAAATCCGAAGCCCGCGATCAATTCGAGCATGCCGTCAAGATGCGCACCATGCTCGAAGGCTATCTCGAGAAGGACCGCACGCTCTCGGACTACCGGCAGACCGTCGCCGCCTATCACAAAGTTTATTTCATCTCCACGCAGGTCGTGGAAGTCACTCCGTCCCTCGTCGCCGAAGGGGAGTTGTATCAGGAGATGGGCCGACTTTTCGATCCCAAGTATTTCCAGTCCGCGATTGACGCCTACAATTTCCTGCTGAAGCAGTATCCCGGAAGCCGTTACCGAGGCGAAGCGCTCTTCGCCATCGCGCAAATCCAGAAAGACGGTTTGGACAGGCCGGCCGATGCGGAAGCCTCCTACAAGGAATATTTGAAGCGTTTCCCGCACTCCGAGAAATCGAACGATGCGCGTGAGGCATTGAAGGAAATCGCCACCGGCAGCGTTCGCGAAGCAGCTCAGGCGCCACCGCCGGACGCCAATGGGCAGCGCGTTGAGCCGCGCGTTTCCGAGAAGGGTACTCCCAGTGTGACCGGAATTCAGACCTGGAACGCCGAGGATTCCACGCACATCGTCGTCGCGCTCGACGACACGATCAAGTACGACGCGGCGCGCATCGCCTC
>Ga0210409_10008061_pt1 | contig 10779 bp, 5 predicted proteins | sample IncBWH17MmetaG_FD_161649 | JGI IMG/M metagenome (GOLD analysis project Ga0210409, IMG submission 161649) | Forest soil microbial communities from Barre Woods Harvard Forest LTER site, Petersham, Massachusetts, United States - Inc-BW-H-17-M | ecosystem: Environmental > Terrestrial > Soil >...
AGCGAACCTCCGCTGCCGATAGAGTCAGGGTCAGACTTGAACAAGTGCCTAAGACCGGACACGGCGTTATAAATACGAGCGGAGAGTCGAATTTTTCCGCCACGCTGCGGAAACGGAACCAGGTAGTCAGGGGAACCTTGCGCACCAATCGTTCCGATATTCCCGCAAGGTCGACCATGATGAGTCCAAACCCGGCGCTCCCCTGGAGCAGCAGGTCGGAGGCTTTAAATGCCTGCTCCAGTGCTTTGACTCCATGTCCCCCGCCACGTATCCATAAGACTCTCTCAAGATTGACGCCGGCAGTTTTCGCAGACCGTGGATCAAACGAATCATTCGCATCGATCAAGGCACAGAATCGCTCTCGTGCGGCGTGCGCCAGCAGTTGCGCTTGCAGGCTTTTTCGGCCGACGGAGTACCAGGAAGGACCAACGATCTCGGTAATTCCACCACAAGGAATCCCGCCAATCGCAGCGTCCACGGTGCTCACACCCGTTGGCATCGTCAGCATCTCAACTGACGAACGTTGCGCAAACGCGGAGGGAATGCGATCAGCGAGGCGCGCCTCTACCTGGGCGCGGATTTGGGACGTAGAGGCCATAGCGATATTCGCTTTTTGTTCGCTATCTACGCTAGACCGTAACTGCGATCGATGTCAATGCTGCATCTGAGGGCGCAGCGCTAAGTGATTGAGGAGATTAGCAGACATTATTGCTGGGTTCGTCTAGCCTAGAATGCCCGGCCTTGGTCGCTTTCTGTCAGAACTATGTCTCACGGTTCTGACAAATTGCGGATATAGTCATGTTTGTCAGATTCATGTTACACTGTTCTGACAAACGAGGCTCCAATGCGTGGCCTAGGACTCGATCTCAGAACCGCCATACTCGACCGAATCTCCGCCCAGTCCTCAACCGGAGTTTGGACCCCCGTCGACTTTCTGGATCTTGGCTCCCGGGAGGCGGTTGACCAAGTCTTGCACCGTCTCACGGCCTCGAATGATCTCCGCCGAATCGCCCGCGGACTGTACGACAAGCCCGGGACAAATCGGCTGACCGGCAAACCCACCTTTCCCGATTATCAGCACGTCGTCGACGCCCTTGCACGGCGCGACCAGGTACGGATGGTCGTCGACGGGATCACGGCGGCCAACGATCTGGGACTCACCGACGCCGTGCCGGTGCGCGCGGTCGTACTCACGGACGCCCGGCTAAAACCTATCAAGCTCGGCAACCTGACCATTCATTTTCAGCACGCGGCGCCCAGCCGCCTGCATTGGGCGGGACATCCCGCCATGCGCGTTGTTCAGGCGCTCTACTGGGTGCGTGACCTGCTGCCCCGCGACATGGATCGAATCCGCGCGCGCCTTGTCTCTGTGCTGCAAGATTCAGTTCATGGCTCCGCCATCCGCGATGACCTGCGCCAAGGTCTTCCCGCGCTCCCCGAGTGGATGCAGACCATCGTGCGCGATCTCCTCCGGACAGGTGCTGCGGACCAATCTCAAAACAAACCGAAGGCAGCGAAACCCCGAAAGAATGCACGGAGCATGAAAGACCGACAACCCAATCATCAGCAGAACGATCATGACGGCCAACACGACGATCATCATGATGACCAACAGCATCAAGCCGACGATGATCATAAGGCTCACCCCCGAGGCCTGCGATGATCCCGGGATACGCAACTGTCCTAGCTGCTTCTGTGAATGACCGCCGCGATTTATTCGTTGGAGCCGGCAACCGGCTCGGCACGGTCCAGCAAAATATCGAAAAAGATTTTTGGGTTTGCTGGACGCTGGATGCTCTATTCAACGGGTTGCAAGCCGGAGGCCCAAGGCTGCTATTCAAAGGAGGAACTTCTCTTTCCAAGGCGTACGGATTGATTTCGCGCTTCTCGGAAGACATCGACATCACCGTCTTTCGGGATGACATCGGGCAGGCCGCGACGGTCGAAGAGTTGGAAGCGCTCAGCGGCAAGAAACGTGGAGCGCGCCTCGACGCTATTCGCGAGGCATGTCAAAACTACATCAATGGTCCTCTTTTAGTGCAGCTTTCCGGATTGCTGCGGGATCTTCTGAAAGCCGCCAAGCACGCACCTGAACTTGGCCGTGTCGAGGCCGACCCTGAGGATCCAGACCACCAAAGCTTGTTGCTTTGGTATCCCACCCTCACGGCCGATGGAGCCAACTATGTTCGGCGCGCCGTAAAGATTGAAGCGGGTGCGAAATCAGCCCTTGACCCACATGCCGCGCGAACTCTAACTCCGTACGTAGCCCCAGATCTCGCTGAGACAGACCTGGCGGTGCCGAACATTACTACGGTTGATCCCGGCCGCACGTTCTGGGACAAAGTCGTTATCCTCCACGGCCTCCGGCGATGGTGGGACCGTCGAGGCGAACTACGCGGAGGAGGTCAGCGGGTTTCACGTCATTATTATGATGTTCATCGGCTGCTCGCTTCGGATGCCGGGGAAGGCTTTGCGCAGGACAACGCTATGGCTGCCGACTGTGTTCAACATGCCCGCATGTTCTTCAACCGGCCCGACTTCGACCTCGGGACCGCCGCTCCTGGCAGCTACGCCCTCGCACCTCACCATGAAATGCTTGCCCAACTCGAGCAAGACTACAATGCAATGTCCGGGATGATATTCGGCGACGTTCCAGCATTCGAGGCGATCATCGGATCCATCGTGAGCCTTGAAAAGCGCTTGAATGGATAAGAACTGCGAGCCAGGTCAAGCAATTTCCGATTGATAGAAATGGCGTCGTTCGAAAATCCTCAAAGCTAATTCGAAAAATTCGATCAAACGCTAGCGCGGCCAACCCATAAACCTCGGTACAGAGAAAAGCTGGTCCGTTGTTACAGGAGTGTCTTCACCAGCCCCTTTCGGCAAGGTGTCTCTGTTGGCCCACACGATGATGGGCCAGTATTTCGGATCTCCGTAGAGCTTTAGGCTCAACTCGCGCAGATTCCGAACATTCCCCGGACTTATCTGTTCCAGACTGAGGTCTAGTTCTTCTCTATGAAAATGTCGAAACGATTCCTCGGAAAACGTCTCCGCGAATGGTCGGTCGGAACGTGCGAGGGCCAACAATTCGTCGTACCCGCGCGCCCTGTCGACTGCGGTCACCTGAATCCTCGTTCTCTCATCCATTCCGTTGTACTTGGAAACAGCCCAGACTTGAACAAGCGCGCCCTTCTGGATCTGAGTGTCTTCCGCAGCCGACGAGAACGTATAGTAGTGACGGTCCTTATTGATGGCAGCGAGAATGTGCCAATATTTGGTGCTGGCTAATTCCTTTTGGGCGATCTGCCCCAGTGTCATCGGCAACGAAAGGGTGATTTCGTTGTTTGTGAATCGGACATTCTCTCCACGCCCCACAATCGTATCGATGACTTGTTCGGTATTCATCGGCTCGGTGACTCTGTAGCTATTCGCGAGCCAAACATCAAGAACTCGCTCGACTGGTAGCGTCGACTGCTCGCGGACGACGCTGCTGGAGTGCAGAGAAAAGGCGATTAGGCCTACGCCGATCAGGCAGATGACTGTACCGGGCGCGCTGTTTGTAAGCTTGGCCTTCAACCCCTTGCCTTCGAGCACAAAATCGCTCTTGCCCGTAATTCCTCGGAAAAACAGAAATATTCCGAAGGAGGCCAAAATCGCTCCGAAGATTTCCGCACCAATAAGCTGAACGAATTTGACCGTCACCGGATCCACTAGGCACCTCGATTAGGTTATGAATTTTTCGCGGGCGGACCCCAAATCAGTACAGGTACTCATCGTACCGCCTCGCAGCTCGGAACTGCCCCACGCCGCTTGCTATGTGCGTTCCGGCTCTATAGGCTCCGACACGCGATCCGAATCGTCCTCGAGGCCCAGTTATTAAACGAGTGCATGGTCTCAGGAATCGATTTTTGAAAGGGACGATCAAACGGATAACCCATTGCTGTTTTGTCTGGATATTCCAAATTCTGCAAGCCGCAGTAGCTGATCGATGTACAGCACTCAGGATGATCGGGCATGATGAGGTCATCACCGCTTGAGCACATCACCAGCAACCGGAATTCCATTCCATCCTTGGTGCCACGAGGCAGCAGCACAGTGTACGGCCAACCACAATCGCACCACGCTTGAGCTTCACGCTCACGCGTTGCACCGTCCTCGTCGGTGAGATCTACCGGTCGGAGGGCTGGCTTTCGAACTACTGAAGATTGGTCCGCCGGCCGAAAAATGACAAGTTGCTCCAAACCCTTGAGCCGAGCCGCAAACCGATCCATCTCAATCCAGACCCGACGATCGGCAACCTCGCTCTCGGGGGCCAAGAAGATCCTCACCGCAACCGTCTGTTCCGTTTCCCGCTCGTTCTGCAGCCTGATGAAATAGTAAAAATCGTCGTGGGAAAGATACTCGACCGTCTCATGCGCGGGCGTGTCTCCGTCTTGCTCTAAGTTGATTTTTCGGGTTTTCATTTCCGTAAACAGGATGTCCGTGGTTCCGATCGGTTCGCGAGTTTGCGCGTACGCCGTACCGTTCGAATAGTCGGTATTCCACTCAGCACCACCGAATGCTTCTGTTGCTTTCTGGTTGTAAGCCCTGCTTCCAAACTTGTGGTTGTCAATGGAGGCCGGAAGCTGGTCCTCAAGAGCAAGAATGATGTCGATACTCGCAGCCTTTCCTCCCGGCGCTGCATGCTTGCGAATCGTGACCTCCGGACCTTTTGAAAAATCGTAGGGAGGGAGCGTCTGCTGGTGGGTGAAATAGACGTTATCCACCAGTTTGTGCCACTGAAAGAAAACGGGATCGCGAATGGCAGTGGTCGTAGCTGCCATCACGCAGTACGGAGCTACGTTGTTGTACAGCATGAAATGAATGTGACCGTCATTGTGGAAGTTGCCATATAAAGGATGATTCGCTGGTTGAGCCACATTCGCAAAATCGACCGCGTTGACATTGGCTTCGGTCGTATTCCCCAGATTGTCCGCAGTGACCGTTGTACCTGAAACAAGCTTATAGGCGCCGCTGGCCGCGGCGTCGAACAGATAGTTTCCAAAATCGGATTGGCGTGAAAGTTTGGCGCCAGGTCGCACCTTGGGCCAGTTCGGGCCCTTGGTCGCGCTCTCATCTAAGGTGAGATCCGAGATGGCTGCTCCCGCTGGCCGCGAACTAAACAGGTATGGCTTTTCTCCATCCCAGAGTTTCAGAGGACCAGGATCATAGCCTTGACGAATAGGCGCTTTGAACTTCGCCTCGGTCAAGGGCTCTGTCGCGAAGGGAGCTACTTGTTTCATTCCTAGGGCCAGACGCTCCGCGTTGTATCGCGCGAGCATCTGCTGATGCATGTAAAAGAACAGCTCGCCGTGCCGGTCACCGATGGGATAGCCTTTTGCTCCGATTGGGGGTAAAGGATCTAAACTTGTCGGATAAACCAGGTGCCAGTGCTCGTGGTGTTCGTTGATCAGGGGATCTTCGCGCCAAAAACTCAAGCCGTCAGGGGGCATGGCGCCAGCCGCAGCACGCGGTGGGAACTGTCCTCCCGCCGCGGCGCCAAGGGATCGCAAAAGCGGACTGGATGGGAGCACCAACTCCGGTTGGCGCATTTCCAGTGGCTTGATTTTAATTTTGGTTCGCGCTTCCGGATGATGGGTCAGGAAGAGCAGAACGGCGTACTGCACTAGGCCCATGACCGCCTCTTCCGCGAGAGCTTGTTGGATGGTTTCGATGGTACGGTCGAGACCCGCCTCATCGGCAGTGAGTTCGAAACGCCGCGCTAGCGCAAGCGCACGGCGGAGATAGACATCAACGAAGGCGCTGAACAGCGGAGGGATTCCGGCTGGCGATAGCTCGACGGCAAATTCTTTCCGGGCGATGCGAAACCGTGGGCCCAACCCTCGGCCACTGAGTATCGCGTCAATGGCAGCTTGGTATTCTGGCATCCGCTACTCCTTTCGCAACCGTTGCTCGTGCGGCTCGTGGTTCGTTTTCTCGTCGGAAATCGGTTTCAGCGCTTCTAAGTTCGTCTCACCTTCATGTATGGGTGGCCATAAACAGCGTAAGCCAACCAGGTGGCATCTCCGGCGTTCTTTGCCTTTTTACGGGCCTCAATCGCGGCGTCGCTCAGCTTTCTTGAACGCAAGAGTTCCGAGTAGAGGGTTTCGGTAAAGGTACGCGCCGGTTGGTCTCCGACCGACCAAAGCGAACTCACAAAGCAACCAGCGCCAGCATTGATGAATGCCTGGGCGAATCCGCCCACTCCCGTCAGCGTATATCCGGCACGGGCAGCTTGGCATGCGTTCAAGACAATCATGGGACGGTTCTCTGTAGTCTTCAAATTGCTGAACTGTGCCGCGGTGGTGGCACTGAGATAGGCCGGAAGGTATTTCCCGCCTTCTACTTTCCCTTGGAGCATCAGTTGGGCGTTGGAGATGTTGTCGGATTCCGCGAAACCATGACAGGCAAAGTGCAAGAGGTCAAATGCTCCCGGCTGCTGAAGCAAGTCGCGAACGTCGTTGGGCTGAGGCGTAACGGCAGTCGCTTGGAATTCCTTCTTTAGGAAAAGGGGCTCTTTGGCTGCCTCAGCAAGGACGTAGTCGGGATGGGGATAATCCGGGACAACATATCGAACCTTGCCATTGCGGATCTTGACCACATCGGGTGGCCAACCGGCTTGATGGAGCCAGCGCACCAAGCCCATTTGACCGAGAAACCGCAGGTCAGGTGGCATTCCCTGTGCCGGGTCTTTCAGATGCACCAATTCCCAAGGAATGAAAGGCTCGGTGGAGATGACCATGATGCTCTTAAGCTGGTCACGATGCTCCCACAATGTTGCCTGCAACTCCTTAGGTATGAGTTCGTCCAAGAGTTGAGCACCGTAGGCGCGCAGGTCTTGTGTAAACGTCTCAACGTCCGAGTCGCTACTCAACCAGCGCTGCTCAATTTCCTTGTAAATACCATCCACATACTTCTTCCGGTCGCCAATGAACGGTTTGGTATTGGTCCATTCGAGGAGCCCCAGATCGGGCGACTGGAGTTGGTAGAAATACGAGACCTGATCCCCATTTCGTTGCTCGGTGATAAAGAGTTGATGGAGGGGGCCAGGAACTTTCTCCGCTTCTGCGGTATCTGCGCTGCTGCTGGTTCGGCGGTTTTCGCGAGCCCTCGTCTCTACGATGTTTGGCCGCAGGCTGAGGGTGGCCAAAGGGACTGGCCCTTGGCGGATGACGACCCAGATTTCCCCCTTTCCCGTGTGTGTGGGACGAACGTCGAACATTAATGTTTGCGGAGCATCCGGGGCCGGCGGATCAACCTCGATGCGACTCGTATCGACCGTTTCAAAATTGACCCTCGGAATCACTTGCACAATTAGCTTGCGGTCGGCCTCGACTTTGGCTGAGCTGCTTGCGGCAGCGGCATGTATCGATCGTTCAATGACCTCGCGCGACAGTAGCACTTCGACGGTGGTCACGTGCATGAGAACAACTTCGTCATCCATCTCTGCATGGAAGTGACAAGCGAAGGTCCCCACTTTGGATTTGGACGCTGGAATATCCAGAGGCTCCGCGATCAACAATGTAGGCATTGCGCGACGGGTGAAGATTCGGTCCGTGATCTTTGCGCTCCCTGTCAGGCGGGCCAAATCGATCAGGTCGATATTGTTGGTGAGAGAAACTGAATCCGGCAGCACTCCCACAGGTCGATCTCGGGCCAACACGACGGCGCGACCGCTGGTCGGAGCCCCTCCGCGAACCGGTCTCAGCAATGGTTCGAACGCCGAAAGGTTTGGTGAACGATCGGTCTCATGCAGGTCGAGCGCATCCATTAAGCTCATGGAGGTTTTGGCCTTGGGGTGCGCGAGAATTTCTTCCGCCGAAAAAGCATAGTCGAGAGTTTCGCCGTACCAAGGTCGGCGTAATACTACATAACTGGGTGCTATCTTCTCTATGGCAGCAACCACGTTCGCGATCGGATCAGCAGCATCTCTGACGATAAAATCCGTGTCCAGGGCAGCGGCGCGCGGTGGTAGCGCCATCCCGCCGGCGTCGATCCAGTTGTGATAAATAGTTCCCGCGAAGACCGGGCCGCTCGCTGGATCGTGCGATTTTGTCTTGTTGCCACCCTCCGATTTGCTCCCACCGATGCGGATGTGCCCTGATCCGCCTCCCCTAGATTTGCGTACTCTGCCCGAAGTCTTGATTTCGCGAACCGCAGGTGGCGCTGGTTTGGCCAAGTTCAGCCAATTCGCTAGTGCGTTCACCACCTCCGGACGGGTGAAGTAATTGGTGTGATAAACCTCGGGATTTTCCCCAAAATCCAACTTGTCCTTAATGAAGTTTCCGACCTCGAGCTCGATTGCCGTCATGGCGGATGTGTTCACCACCAGGTCATTCGGCTGCTTCATGATTTCCTTGGCCAACACCTCCAGAATCCAGCTGACCAAACGCACCGGCAGTTCCTTGGGGCGTGGTTGCCCATCAGTCAATTGCGGCACAAAGCTCGAGGTAATTGCACAATAATAGGTGGTTGCGACGGTCGGCCGGCCGGGCTGCGAGCGGTTCAGATCCTTGACGAATTCTCCGTCAGGCTCCATGGCAGCAAGACCCGGCACTTTGCGCTCGGTCACGGCGGTGGTTGCGCTGTATTTGAGGAAGGCCCCAATTCCCTGAATACTCTCCTTTAAGACAAGTGCGACCGCTTTCGCCTGCGGCATCATGCCAATCAATCGGCAGGCGGCCACTGCAAGATTCGTGTACAAGTCAATCATCTGCTGCCAATTACTTGGTTCTGCCAGCTGCGTCCCGCCGTTGGTGCCGGCCACGAAAACAACCCTGTCGAAATACGCTTGCCAAGGCGACGAAGGAAGCAGGTTTTCCACTAGACTTCGAAATACAAGCGCCCCTCGGCTGTGCACCACCACGTCAAAGTGTGGGGGTTGGGCCCACGATATTTTCTCGAGTTCCTGGAGTAAGTCGGTCGCGTTCTCCAGTGGATTCTCGCTCAGGGTGGGATGATCGAAACCTAAAATCGCGTCATAGTTCGCGAGAGCTGCTTCGAGCCAGGCCTTACCCCACGGAGAACTTCCCAAAGCACCGAACGCTCCCACGGTGTTACTGAAGGTCCCATGAACAAACAGCAAAATCCGAGCGGGTCGATTCTGCGCGAACTGAAGGCTCGAAAGATCCTGGAGAGCAGACCATTGTGCCGGGTCGGCGGCCGAAATCCGTACGATGCCTTTGCGTACATTGCGCTCGAGGAACTGCATCCCGTGTTCCACCATGACTTGCGCCGCGAACTTAAAGACGAACGCACGAATACGTGCGAAGACGAAATCCTTCACGAACCCGCGACGGCTTGGACCCGCCGACGGAGACTTGGCGGAAGGCACATCGATCCGGAATACCAGCCTTCGCTTGGGCGCGGACGTGCGTGCACCCCTTACGTTCTTCCCGGACACCACCGCCTGGGTTTCTGTAGGGAATGTCCAGGAGTAAAACCCATCCTGTTCCAACAGAACAACCGCCGACTCATTCGGCTCCACCTCCATGGAGAGCTCCGCCTTGTCTGCAGGCTCGCCAGCTCCCGCGACACCGCGCTTTGCTTCCGATGGTTCAGGCTCGACGGAAGCGCTGTCGAACAATTGCATTTCCTGCTGCTCGAGCGCTTGGATGATGGCGTCATGCTCCCTCGAAAGGTCATCGGTCGATGTGAGCAAAGGAACAGGCCCAGTTGGTCGAGTTATAGGGCTTCGCCTTTGGCTGTCGGCAGTGGTTGCGCCAGGCGATACTTTATAGTCCGAAGGAACGGTTATTTGAAGTCCGGAGCGTAGGATCGTGGTTGGCACAGTTCATCCCTTCAGATCACTCGACATCGAGACCCGGGTGATACTTCGATCGCGAACACTTTGATACAACCTTAACCCGCCCACATGGAAAACTGTTTTCCAAACTTCGCGTCAATTCGCGCATCGCAATTCCTCTTCTCTCGCCCCTATCCGTCACGAACGATGAGAACTAGGGCTTCGTGGCGGGCGGAGCTGAGGCGCTCGACGTGGGTTCGACTCTGAAATTGACGACGTCGAGCGATACCGTAATCTTGTGCCCGTCTTGATACTCGAACGTAATATCTTTGGGTGTGGGCGCTGCAGTCACACCCGCAGCCGCAAGTCCTCGCACGATCAGCGTTTTATTGTCCGATGACAAAGACTTGGTCAACCCTTTTGTTCCGTACGAAACAGCACTGATGGATTCCAGATCATCGCCAGTGAAATCCGCTTCGTCGGCCGCCACCACGACACGAAACTTCGGAGACAGCGGAGACGATGAACTGCCTGCCTTGTCGTCTGGATTCGGCAATGGAACTGGTTCGACCTTTTCGCCAGGGGACTTTGACAGCAAAATGCTCTTGTAGGCTTTCCAGTCCTTGATCGAAAGCTGGAATTTCCCAATGGAATAGTAAGAGTAAGGATCGTTCGGATCCGTTGCTGGGAAGCGTATCAGCGGTGTCGCCGGTGATAGGATAACCGCTGCCGCCAGCCGATTTCCCAGCAAAATGAAGGTGGCATTCTTGTCGTCTTTCTGCAGCAGAACCACCTTGTCGCCCGTACTGCCGAACGGCATTTGGAAAAACGGGACCCGAACGGTGTGTCTTTTCCTCCAGAGCAGCGGCTCAACGGCAATTTCCCTTGTCGAAGCCAGGACCTGGGTCGGCACGGCCGCTTGAAACATCGCGGTGCATCCATCAATATAGGTTCGCGTTATCGGAGCATCGTTTAGCCCGTAAGCGTGACCTGCA
>Ga0210409_10008062_pt1 | contig 10779 bp, 10 predicted proteins | sample IncBWH17MmetaG_FD_161649 | JGI IMG/M metagenome (GOLD analysis project Ga0210409, IMG submission 161649) | Forest soil microbial communities from Barre Woods Harvard Forest LTER site, Petersham, Massachusetts, United States - Inc-BW-H-17-M | ecosystem: Environmental > Terrestrial > Soil >...
TCAAAAGCAACAGCAATTTTAGACCAGCACCACTGGATACCGCAAAATGGAAGACGTATTTAAGTCTTGCCTTGCCTAAACATATCCAGGCAAAAGTTATGTATGGTGGTGATCTGGGTGGGGTGACCATTACTGCCTGCGAAATACCCGATGACCTGCAAGCCTTCGCAGGATCATCCGATATCGTAAGGCAACTTATGATCATGTACATGGGATCAAGTGATGCCGCTGATATATGCAAATATAAAGCCTGTAAAGATTTGATAGATTTGTACGATGCCCTTATAAATTATGCAGGTGATGGTGCTAATTGCGGAGAACTTCGGCAAAGAGCTTCTGAAATATTGAACAGATATTATAACTGTGATGCAGTGACAAGCCCAGGTGGCGGCACAGATCCTGGCACCGGAACTGGTGGAGGGAATGGCGATGGTAGCTCAAGCACGGCTGCAATTGAAAATGAGACATTCATTAGAAAAATTGATACCACACAATTAAAGCCCTGTATGAAACAGGTGTTAAAATCCATCAATAACTTACAAAATGGCTCCATTCCCAAAATCATCAGGCTTTTCTCCGGTAATGCTCCTGGTTATAATTGGAAACTTGTAGATGGCATACTACCAGCAGGTACCAATGGTCGGACGGATGGCAATTACAACGGAAGTATTCAAGGCGTAGTCACCACATTTGATGGTCAAAAATATACCGTCGCTTCAGACCTGGCTATTGCCCGAACGATCATGCACGAATCCGTACATGCTTTTTTGGTAGACTATTTTCATTCCAACACCTTAATGGCTCAGGCTTCCTATCCTGAACTGGTACAACAATGGATCAATACCAAAAACCCTAGCCTCAACGACATCCAGCACGACAATATGGTTAATACTTTTGTAGGTCAAATTGCAGCCTCACTTTCTGCATATGGTGACCAGCAAGGTTACACTTTTTCTACCAATACAGAAAAAACACAATTTTATAACGATCTTGCCTGGGGAGGACTAACCAACACCAAAGCATTTACTAATTTTCCCGCTGCAACGCAAGCAAGAATCAATGATAGATTGTTATCTGAACAGTACCAGACCGACTCTAACGGAAACAGCAAGCCCTCAAAAGGAAAAATCGGAGGATGCTAAAACTTACAACTATGAAAATCAAATTCACCATTATCTTAATCTGTTCAAGCCTCATCGGATTTGCCCAAAATATTACAGGTAAATTCGTTCAGCAAAATTATATCGATGCCGGTATCACACTGACCTTCCATAAGCCCACCTTCACGTATCAAACAGGTGGATCTATTAACGGCTCCTTTGGCACAGGCTATTATAGCATTCATAAAAATGAACTTAAATTGAAATTTATAAAAGTACCAAAACAGGATACTTCATTTTACAGCATCCTTTCCAGTTCCGTAAAATCACAGACCGCATTACTTAACATAAAAATTCAGGACGAAAATGGGAATCCCTCTAAAGGCACAGTCGTATTTCGAGACAAGGATTACTCCTCCATTGAACGGTTCCAATCTGATAACCACGGCCTGCTTTCCATACCCTTAAAACAGGAAAAAAATATCTGTACCGTTACCATTGACAACATTGGTTATTATAGAGTGACCTTTCCTATAACAAAATTAAAAGGAAAAAATTCAGAGATTACGGTGAGATTAAAGCCAGCCGCCACAAATTACATTGATCCCAAATTTGAGGTTTATAAAATTGAAAGCCTCACCCAAAATGAAATCATTTTGTCTACTAACAAATCAGAAACAATCAGGTTGAAAAGGATGCCGGAATAACCTACACAAAAAAACTTTCTTCCATGCTAGTAGTGTTCCTAAGCTTGTTCACCGCTCAATATAAATTAATCCCTCAAAGAAATGGGTTAAGACTAACACAAAAAATAATATAAAACCAGAATAATATTAAACAAATCCAACACTAAGAATCTTACACTTAAGTTTCTAAAGAATATCATTGCAATAACCCCAGGAGTAATGATAAATGGACTTGGGTAATGCAATCGCTTGTTCAGTGAGGGGGAGAAATGCAGAGAGGTTTACCCAGTTGTCCAGCCATGACTTACAGCTCAGGGGATATTTCTTACCCCACTTCTGTTCAAACTCCAGCAGTCTTTCATATCCCTGCTGTTCGTTACTTGACTGATAGATTGGTTTCATATCAGCCATTACGGCCTTCTTATCTTTCTCAGGGGCATAGCGCATGGATGCACGGATCTGGTGAACAATGCAAAGCTGCACCCTTGTCTTTGGGAAGATCGCCTCCACCGCTTCAGGGAAACCTTTCAATCCATCAATGCAGGCAATCAGGATGTCTTCTACACCACGCGCTTTCAAATCCGTAAGCACCGACAGCCAGAATTTGGCGCCTTCGTTTTCGGAAGTATAAAGACCTAACACATCTTTGTTGCCCTCAATGTCCACACCCAGTATATTGTAGATGGCACGGGTTTCCACCGCTCCGTTTATCCGAACCTTGAAGAACATACAATCCAGGAATACAAAGGGATAAACGGCCTCAAGCGGACGATTGCGCCATTCCTGTACTGCAGGAAGCACACTGTCAGTAATCCTTGAAATCTCAGCAGCAGAGATATCCATGGCGTACATTTCCTGCACATAATCACGCATTGCACGCGTACTCATGCCCATGGCATACATCGAGAGAATGTTCCCTTCCAGTTCCTCTGTAATGATCAGCTGACGCTTGGGGACAACCTTAGGGTCAAAGGTACCTAGACGGTCCCGGCCGGTCTCAAGCTCAAACTCTCCCGAACTTAAGCTCCGTACTGTTTTCTTGCTTTTGCCGTTCTTGCGGTTAGCCTGACCAGCCAGTTTACTCTCGGAAATATGGTGCTCCAGCTCACCGGTCATCATAGATTCCAGAAAGTGTTTCATCATCGGGGCTAGTACGCCGTCCGTGCCAGTCATTTTCTTGCCGGCATATAAGCCAGCGATAGCTTCCTTTTTGAAGCTTTCAAAATCAAAGTCTTCTTGTGTTGCCATACTTATGTCGATAGTTTAAAGTTACACTATTGACACAGTTTGTGAAACACCCTCCTTAAAACCGGCAATAACTGTTTAATTGTGCCCCTTCGACTTCACACAGACCTCTGAGATCATCTCAGAGGCCTTTTTATTATGTTGTTTTAGTCGCTAAGTTTGTCAGTTAGACTAAATACTATATATTTATAAATGAGTTTTGTATAATTGATAATTATTATTTAGCATTTAAACTGCGTAAAATACCACTAATGAAATTTGAATTAACCAATGAACAACGCCTATATTTTGGCTTAGACCAGATAGAGCCACATTGGGAAAAAACGATCTTCAAGGGAGATACCTATCGTCCGGAGAGCACTCTTTATTTTGAAGGAGAAGTGATTAAAAGGCATATCCTCTCTACTAAAGAGCAATATCAGGAAAAGCAGTACAATGAGTTAACTCGTGGTAGAACAATATTACTACCTAAAACGGGTAAAGGGAAAGAAAAGAAACTCACCCCTTCAGTATTGGAGTCGCGTCAACCGACAGGTGTATATTGTAACATAGATTATCATGGACATGTTTATATTGGCAATTACAATACCCAAACCACTTTTTACGATACTCGCTGGGAAAAGGAATTTGTAAAAGATGCTGCAACATTAGAAATAAGCAGTATTGTAACAGACTTTATCAATAGCGCTCCACCACAGCACTTAGTCGAAATTAATCAATTTAAGGAAGCCCGGCGTAAACTCTCTAAGTTTAAGTCTGGTGATTTCTTTGCCTTTAAAGTTAGTAGAACCCAATATGGCTTTGGGCGGGTACTGGCCAATATAGACCAGATTAAAAAAAAGAGCGCCCTATCTCGTGACCACGGCTTGAATCTGATAATGACCAAACCAGTACTGGTCAAGGCATATGCTTATTTGTCTGAAACTAAAAATATCGATCTGACAATTTTACAGCACACAGGTTCTTTACCATCCGATTATATGATGGATAACTTGCTACTTTACGGGCAATTTGAAGTGATCGGACATAAGGAATTAAAGCCTGAAGAATTGGATTTTCCAATATCATATGGCCGACATATTAATATGCAAAAACATGCATCATTTTTGCAATGGGGGCTTATTCATCAGGAACTTTCTACCACTACATTTAACAAGTATTTCGTTGCAGAAAATCTATTCGTAGAAGAGAATAGTTACTCAAGAAAAGTTTCCAACCCTTATGGTTTTTATGGAATTGGTTTTTACCCTAAATATTCTGGCCTATTCGAAATTAAAAACGCCATTGCCCATAAAGGAAAGTTTGACTACAGTAAAAATCCTAGTTACTTCACTCATTTTGACCTGCGTAATCCGGCTAATAAAGCAGTCCGAGAAGAACTCTTGATTGCTTTTGGTCTGAACCCTACTAAGGATTATGATGATAATTGCTGTTTGACAAACACCATCGATTCCAAAACTTTGATCAGCTCGTTATAAGCTAATAAGCATTATATGAGCACCGCTAATTTCATTAATGCCGCCATTAACCTCGCTACATTTCTCTGAATACCTAATTAGTCCACCACCGTAGCTGTAAGACTTTTTTCGCCTTTCTTGGGTTCCGGTTCAGGTGCGAAATCTAACAATTAGGTATTTGATATAATCGCTGGCAATTTCGGAATACAGGGCAATATTGACTATCAACTACATGAACCAACCCCAAAGCATTAATCCATAAACTTTATTGATGTTTACTTTAGAGGGCTTCTTTTTAAACCAGGCAGAAATAAAAGTAAGATCTTTCCATTAAAAAAGCCCAGGAAATTCTTCCAGGGCTTTTAGTGTTGGTTTTGGTTATATGGTATTATAGATTTGCTATTTCTTCAGCAAAGAGACCTGTAGCTTCTGAGATTTGTTCATTAGACAATCCCATCTTTTTTAAGGATTGAACTATTTCTTTCTTTTCCTCAACCCTGCCACGCTCCTCTCCATCAAGAAATGACTGTTCCCTAACGGCTTCGTTATCCCACTTTCTCTTTAACTCTTGATCGTATATGTCCTGTTCTTCCTTTGTCATCTTTGTATAATCCGCTATATTATATAGTTTCTCAAAAATCGTCTTTCGTAAATGTGGCGGCATATCATCCATATCGCTTAAGTGCTTTAAGGAGTACAGCCACTTGTCCAGATCAGATTCCAATTCATTACTGGTCTTAACAAAGTTACTCATTTAACAAATATATCATTTGTTAGACGGTATTAATTAACGACCTCAGAGTTCCAATTGATTTCGTCTAAAACCTGCCCCCTAATCAGGAAAAGACACATTAATTTTTGCTTTTCATTTTCTTTAGCCACAAAGCCACAGTCCAGACAACAGAAATACCAAACAAAATAAAAAGCGGAACATAATAGCTTTCAAAGAAATTATGGAAGTAACTACCTATAATCACATAGATGCTGGCAATACAAAGTTTAAACGGAATAAATTCTTTATTTGCCCAAACGGTTTTTGCATTTAGAAAGTTCATATTTTGGGTTTATAATTTTTACCATTACTAAAGATATCGAACTTTATAGGATTTGATCAGTAAAACTGTCGATTTCGACTTTAGGTAACCTAATTACTTTTTTCCTGCCCTATCTTTACCAATTTCCCACCTCAGGGTATAGGCAGCAGCAATCCCATGTTTAAATATATAATTCTAGATAACAAAACCATCATACAAATATCCAAAAAAGTGTAGCTTCCTTTTAATAATAGATTATTGAATAAAAAGTGGATATTGTGTTACCATGAAGAAAGAAGTTTTATCGAAGGAAGCGAAGGCTATTGAGCTTGATAAGTATAAGGCGCTATTGATAGCAACCCTAGACTATTGTTTAGAAAACCCCTCTTTTCATATTGTAACCTCGGACTTTGATTCCCGGCAATATTATATTAATCTAAAGGTACAAGTAGAGGAAAACTATGTCAAGGGTAGGCTTACTAGATTAAAACAGTGGTTTCGTGATCTAACTGAACGGTTCGTTGAAACTAAGGATTCTAAATTTAATGATTACTTGAAGGTAAGAACCAAATCTGACATTAATATCTTCAGTGCTTACTATATACGGATTGATAAGATTATAGATAGCGGTAAAATTGCTAATGATAATCAGTTCCATGATATCAATAATATGGTGGATTATTTATGCCAGACAACTCCCGTAAATGAGGAAAGAATAGCAGTAATGAATAGACTACTGACGGACTACGAAAAACGCAAGATGCTACAACAGAAATGGCGAGCATCAAGTAAGTGAACTAGTGGCGGTAATTTCCCAAACTGCCAACTTACAGAACAACCGGCAAGGCAAACAATAAAATGACCACAAAATCAGGCTTAGACATTCATAAGAAATTATACGGACTTGACCACTTAAGAGCATTAGCGATTATAGTAGTTTTCTTTTATCATTATTTTATAGTTACTCGTGGACAACCGGAATGGTTACCAGATGTAGCTTCGTTCGGTTGGACAGGCGTTGACTTGTTTTTTGTGTTGAGTGGTTTTTTAATCTCTTCTCAAATTTTCTATCAAGTCAAACAAGAACAAACTATTTCATTTAAAATCTTTTTTATTAAACGATTCTTTAGGATAGTTCCTGCGTTTTTGGTAACAGTTGGACTTTATTTTTGCTTTCCATTTTTCAGGGAAAGAGAAGCACTGCCACCACTCTGGAAGGTTTTAACTTTTACTCAAAATATTGGGCTTGATGTAAAGGATTTTGGAACCTTTTCTCACGCTTGGTCTTTATGTGTAGAAGAACATTTTTATTTGTTTTTTCCTATAGTTTTAATTTTCTTACAAAAAGAAAAACTATTTGCTAAATCATATTGGCTATTAATAGCGCTGTTTTTATTTGGTTTTGGAATTAGACTTTATTGTTATAAATACTTGTATCTACCTAAAATTGAAGATGATTACAGTTGGATGTATTGGCACAAATACATTTATTATCCAACGTATAGCCGTCTAGACGGACTTTTAGTTGGCATTTCGCTTGCAGGTATTTATGTTTTCTTGCCAAAATTTTATAGTAAAATTTCACAATATGGAAATCAGTTTATTCTACTAAGTTTATGTGTTTTGACAAGTGCCTACTTATTATGTGAAGACCAACAAACATTTAGCGCTTCCATTTTTGGTTTTCCATTGGTCGCACTTGGCTTTGGATTTATAGTTTTAGGCTCAATTAGCCCGACAAGCTTTTTGTATAAGTGGAATTCAAAAACTACCACGTTTATTGCAAACCTTTCCTTTGCAATCTATTTGACACATAAAGGTATAATTCACGTAACACACAAATTATTGGATCAATTTAAGATAGAAAGTAATATAATGCTCATAATTTGTATAATAACCTGCATATTGGCAGCATATTTACTACACTTGATAGTAGAGAAACCATTTATGAAATTACGAAGTATAATCATAAAAGGGAAACTAAAACCTGCCGCCAACATTGGTACTGCTCCTATATAAACCGTTAATTCAACTCATATTACAAATTAGAGGTTTATAAACCCTTATACAAAGTGGACGCAACCGCTTTCAACAATTCCGGACTAATTCGTTCTTTAAAGTTGGGTTCGATGTATTCAAAACGGATTTCCCCATTCTTATTCAGGATAAATACTGAAGGTACGGGTAAAAGCATATCTGTATTTTTTTCGGCTGTAGTTTTGACCAGCATTTTACGATAGGCTTCTGGTGCTTTAAATGCGATACCTAATTGTTTGGCAAAATTCAGATCATCGTCGGAAAGCAAGGTATAACTCAGTTTCTCTTTTTCTGCACTCTCTTTTAGGTTATCGGGTTTATCCGTGCTAACAGCGATGATCTGATACCCCGTCTTTCTCAACTCTTCTTCTATTTCTTGTAATCCTGATAATTGCAGATTACAATACGGGCACCATCCGCCACGATAAAAAATCAATATAGTGGGTTTAGCGCTAACCGCTTTATTCAGATCAAAAACATGACCAATAGCGTCTGTCAATTTAACTTGTGGAATCTTCTCACCTATAAGTAGCGGGCTTATATCTTCTGCTTTTTCAGGGTAAATTTCCTGGGCTTTCGCCTCATCAACACCCATCATGGTGACAAATGCAAGTGCAATACCTGTTATGAAATATTTAAAGTTCATTTATATTAAATTTAGTTTTAAAGGTTGAAATATTGTTTCCGGTATGTTGTTTAAAAAACCGGCTGAAATGTGCGGGACTAGTAAAGCCCAGGGAATATGCTATTTCTTTTGCCGATTTATCAGTGTATTGAAGATACCGCTTGGCTTCAAGAATAACCCTGTCTTTTATCAATCTGGAGGGTGCACCTACGCCCAACAATGCAAAAAGATTTGAAAGTGTTTTGGGCGACTTATTTAAGGCTTGTGCGTAGAACTGCACTTCATGTTCATTTTTATAATGACCTTCCAGCAACAGATTAAACATACGAACCAAATCCAATTTTTCATCAGACAGTTCTGGATTGTTACAAGCCTTCCTGGCGATGCGGGTAATACTGATGATAAGACGTTTGAGCATGGTACGAAGCATTTCTCCCTGCATCCGGTCTATTGTTTTCATATCTGCAATACATAACTTTTCAATTATTTCAATTTCCAATTTGTCTAAACTGGAAAGGAGTGTAAAAAGTGGTTGCCTTGTACCATAAAAAATAAAGCCAACACATCCAACCTCTGCATCGTGGTCTACAATACAATAAAACTCCCTGTTAAACTGCCAGGCAGTTAGCTGCTCAGGTTGTTCAAATACAAAGTGCTGATTGGCCATAAGAGTCAGGATCGTATTGCTTTCCAGAATATAGGGTACCTCATCGATCATTACCTTTTGAGGAGCATTCTTATTGTAAACAATACTATTGATCGTGCTGCTTTTTAAAATACCATCTCCTTTTAGACCGGGGCTTTCTCTTTGCATGGTGAGAAAGCCTCCGGTCTTTTTATCTTCAAATAATAGTTCCATTTTTTGAGTGATGATAAGTTATAATATTTACAGTAAATGTAACACTAAAATGCATCCTGCGCCGAAACTGCCATTTTTCAATTGCACTGGTTATTTATTGATGGTAACTTTTATGATTTGGTTAATTGCCGGAAGTGTGGTATACATATTAGGATTGGGTACCTCGTTTATAGCTTTACTTTCTGCAGGGGCTGTACCGCTCGCTCCAGGAAACAAATCAAGTGCGGTACCGTTATCGTACAAAGCAATGGAAGAAGACACATCACCTGTTGCCGCAGCATCAATACCATTGCCCTTGGTTGCAAAGAACCAGTCCTTACTAAATCCATACATGGTGGCAATCGCTATGCGGTCTCCGGTAGCAAGTGTAAGCTGTTGTGTAACTTTACCTCCGCCAGTAGTTCCAATTTTAGGTAACAATACTGTAGTTGTAGGTTCTTTAAGAACATACACATTTTTTACTCCTGGTTTTGTACGAAGGGCCTGGGCTAAAATATCCGCATTACCCATCTGCGCAAGGTTTTTCAGTCCTTCTCCACGATCGTTCTCTCCGGTTTTATAAAATGGATTTTCATTACCACTATATACGACCACCAATACCGGAGAAAGAGGCGTAAAAATACCCGTAATACCGGCAAGGTAGGTATTCAAAACAGCGTTATCTCCCATTTCGGCAATATTGGTGAGTCCATTGGCAGTTGGCTGTCCTTTGGTGTAAATAGGCATGGCATTTTGAAGGTTGCCACCTACATTGTATGAAATTGCCCACACACCTGGGCTTAAAGGAGTTGCATTAGCTGTTCCCCCAGAGTTATTCATTAATGTAATCGTGAATTTTGAATTGCCATCATAAGCGAGGCTCGCTTTTACCAACTGCGACGCAGATAGGTAGGTATTACCTTGTGCATCAGTTCCTGTTATTTCGGTAATATTTTTTGATGTTGCCTCAGCTGTACCGGGATGGGATACGGCAATGCCTGGTACCTGGTTGATACGTGTACCATTGTCCCATAGTTTTATTTGAGAGGACACATCTCCTGTAATAGGCTTACCTGCATCATCGTATAACTTGATCCCGGGGTTTTCCGGAGCAAAGAACAGATCATTACTCCATCCGTACATAGTGGCAAAACTAAGAAACTGACCAGGTCCTGCATAAAAACTAAAACTTACAGATTGGCCAGGTAAAATTACTGGAGGAGTACCAGTCCCTTTAAAGGTTCCCGATTGGACTAATGGTTTGCTTTCTAAGACATTTTCTATAGTAATGCCTTTAGATTGTGTGGAAACCATTTGATCATCTTTCTTAGTGCAAGAAGTAAAGGATACCAATACAGAGGTGGCCAATACCAATACGCCACTCATTTTTCTAATTATTAAGTTTTTCATTGTATTCAGTTTTATTATGATTTTATAACCTAAATGACAATACAAACCTAGCCGTATTAGAAAGTTGCGGCAATATCTCTACTTCCCGTTGAGTTGACTATATTTCCCGAATGCCGATGTTTAACCTGTGTCTTTACAGTGAACGGGCCAGTTTCCTATCAAGGCGACAGGTTATATGAATGTTTCATAGGGATATATAGGCGATTAATTTGTGGTGATTCTAACCTATTAAGAAATAGCCCCGGAGATCCGGGGCTACCGCTCTTATTGATGAAACCTTTTAAAAGCATTAATGAGAACTTTTTTCTATTATCAATTCTTATTAAAAAGATATTTTTCTTCGAAAC
>Ga0210409_10008063_pt1 | contig 10777 bp, 7 predicted proteins | sample IncBWH17MmetaG_FD_161649 | JGI IMG/M metagenome (GOLD analysis project Ga0210409, IMG submission 161649) | Forest soil microbial communities from Barre Woods Harvard Forest LTER site, Petersham, Massachusetts, United States - Inc-BW-H-17-M | ecosystem: Environmental > Terrestrial > Soil >...
CGCCGGCGTGCGTTTCGTCGACCTGCCTCTCGCCGCTCGCAAACAAATTCAGAAGTGGATCGATTCGGAGATTTCTGGGCACTCCGATGGTGATCAGCAACCTAGTGGTTCAGCTGTGGCTTCGCCCTCTCCGAAAATTCCTAAGGAATTCCCGCGCCGCGAGCTCGTCCATCAGGAAGTCCCGCGTGAGAAAACAACTATCTCCCACGCCCATAATCCCTCAAGAAATCTGAATCCTGTTTCGTCCGTGCTCTCCAACCCCCTGGACGAGCCCGAAATAGAAGAATCCGAGCCTCAGGTAGAGGAAAAGGCCACCGCCGGTTCGAATGCAGACCTGCCTCCAGAACGACGCGTCCAGCACCGCCTCCCCATGACCGCCTCAACCTACGTGCAACTAAACGACGGTAACGGCGGCCTCATGGCCAACCTCAGCAAAACTGGCTTCTGCGTGCGCGCAGCAAAAACTCTCGAGTCCGACGAGCTTCCCGTAGTTCGTTTTCAGTTGCCTGACGTCCCCGATTTCGTAGAATCATCCGCCTGGATCGTTTGGAAAAGTCCTTCAAAAAAAATGGTTGGCGCCCGTTTCGAAAGTTTGTCCGACGAAGCGCAATCCCAAATTGCACACTGGATCGATTCGCAGCCATTGCCAAAGAACGCACCAATTAAAAATCCGCTCCGCGAAAAAATGCCGCCCGCACCAACCGCGCCACCGGTAACATTGATGGCTCCAGACTCGGTCCCTATCCCGGCTTACATTTCACCATTGGCTATATCGCGGGACGCACAGAACGCACAGCCGGCAACTCCATCCGCGAAAAGTCCATCGTCCACGCGATCCTTGGCGCCATTTTTGCCGCCCGCGCCAAAAGTGCCGCCCATCTCATCGCCAACCAAATCCTCGGCTCCTTCACGTGAGAAAACGCTAGCACCAGTTCCAGTCGCCCCTCTTGCTCCCATGGCATTGACCAACAATGCGCCGAGACTGACTTCGCCTGCACCGCCCAGGGTCGTCACTCCACCGAGCCCGAACTTGGCGGGCAAATCTCTCTCCTCGCAGCCTTTGCTCGACACGTCTCGCGGCGTAAAGAATCCGTGGGACCAATTCGCACCCGCCCCAACTTCGCTAACGCCATTGCCGCCCACTCCGCCTCTTGCGCCTATAATTTTCAATGAGCCTGACTGGTCTGTTGCGCCTAAGAGACCGAGGGGTTACTGGAAAATAGCCGCCATCATCGCTGTGATCGTTGGCACGCTCTTCGGCACCGCGACTCTTTTGCGAAGCAAAAAGTCCCCGACGTTGGCATCACCAGAATCACCGCAGAATTCCCCCGTCGCGGCGAATGTTTCCGCCGTCACTCCATCTGCCGCCCCAGCCGTAAACTCGGTGGAGACTAAGCAGCCGACTCCATCGTCAACCGCCTCCACTTCGAATTCCGAATCGTCACGCGAATTTTATGATGCCCCGCGAAACACCACGCCTTCCATAAGCCCTACTAAAGGGGATGAACAATTCGTAGATGAACCTCGTCCTGCACATTCTCAACCTCAAATCGCGAACCCGCCCATTCCAAGCAATTCCGCTTCGAGCACCGCAAGTGACCAGCCCGCATCATCCATAACTCAGGTTCAAAACGACGGCCAACGTTATCAGGCTCAGCCTGCAGAAGAAGGTGCGGGCTTCCCAACCGTCGTCCGGCGGGTACCAACTGCTCCGGCTGCCGTGTTTCCCAACGCCAATGGCGAACCGCCTGCAACGCCTGATTCCTCTTCGCCACCTGCTACGGCCGCATCTCGCAATCAACAATCCGACACTAATCTTGCTTCAGCCGGCATCACCGCATCGGAAAATACCTCTTCACCGCGATCTGCCTCCGCCATCAATGCACCACAAGCAACCTCACCAGCAGCCGCACAGGCCTCTTCAACTGCGGCTGCGATTCCGAATCCAGTTCCAACCGTTTCAGTCTTTTCACGCTTCCGCGCCATTCGAGGTCCATCCGATGCCACGCGCTCTGCTGGCTCTGATCTTCAGGTTGGCCGCTTAAAGAGTGGACCGGCTCCGCCCTATCCAGTCGAGGCGCAGCGCCAGCAAATTCAAGGAACCGTAGAATTGGAAGTTCTCGTCGGCACAGATGGCAGCATACTGACGGTCCACTTGGTGAAAGGTCCTCCCGAATTAGCGAGCGTTGCAATGGGCACCGCCCGTTCCTGGCAATACGGCCAAACCACCCTCGGCGGCCATCCGGTAGAGACGGATCAATCCATCTACTTCACATTCAAACTCACAAAATAATTTGGAATGTTAGCTTCGAAGGAGGCGCTATTTAAGGAAGCCCTGGTGTTGAAGTTTGCTCTTTGCTACGGAGTCGACGGACTCACCGAAGAATGGCCATGCCCGGCCCCGGCAACCCCCGCCGCGATTCCCACCGCGCCACCGGCAATCACGCCAATCAAGATATATTCCTTGGTCTTATCTTTATGCTGCACCGGCGGCACGGGAGCCTCGGGCGGCGGTTGTGTCGTGGAAGCCTGCTCTGTAGGGCTCGGCGTGGTTTCGGGCGGTGGCGTCGGTTTCGGAGCTGCCCCCGGCGCTGTTACCGTCGCCTTGGCTATATCCAACTCACCGGACGGCAAAATGTTAACCGATTCCCCCGACTGCAAAACGCGCCCAGTAGCGCCTTCCAGCGGAATCAAGCCCACGCTGCCTTCCAGGCACGTAACCGTAAAAGACCCATCGGCATGCCTCACTACTTGCGAGGTCGATTGCTGCGCCTCGATCACCGGCGCCACCACATAATTCCCCACCCGCAGCGAAACATCCGTCGCGCCATTAAAAGAATTCATAACCACCGATCCCGCTTTCAACTCCGCGGAATACCGCGGGTCGGGCGGGAAAACCATCTCGCTGTTAGAAAGAATCTTGAGCGACCCTTTCCCGCTTATTGAAAACGCCGCCGAACCCATATCGTTCGTCTTCAGCGTATCGCCCGGAAAAATAGTCAAGTCTGAGGGCGCCGGCACACCATTTATAAATACCGGCCCAACCGTCGTCATCGAACCCAGCGCTTGATTCTGCGCCTTTCGCGCAGCCCGCGGCGCACCCGCCATCAATGGCAGCGCGCATAGCAATCCCGTCGCCAACAACACCACTCTCATCGACGCATTCACCCGTCGTTTCAAAAACACCCCAAGACTTCGCCACTTATCACTCGCTTTAATCACCTAAGATGTAGCACCAGCCACGCCAATTGTCTATCAACTTTCCTACTCATCAGCGTCACTTTTATATCCGGCGTAAGTCACCTTTCGTTCCGGGCTGCATACAGCTTTTTGGCAGGCCCGCTTGCACATTTAACAAGCCCGTCTCCAATTTTTCCAGCACGCATCTGCCGGCCAGTTCCCGCCCGCCTGTACCTTTGCACTCTCCACGCCGCACCTTTTTGCGGTATTGTTTTCACTGCGTTCATCAACAATCGCAACATGACCACACGCTGCTCATGAAGATCCTGCACATCGTCAAAACGGCCACCGGAGCAACCTGGGTCTACCATCAAGTCCGAGTCCTGTCCTCGCTGGGCTTTGAAATAGTGGTCGCGCTTCCCTCCGCCACTGCAGGCCTCGCGCCCAAGTATCAAGAAGCAGGCACCACCGTAATCCCCATAAATCTCGACGTCCCCACCAAACACCCCTGGCAAATCGCCGCCGTACTCAAATCCTGCAGAAACCTAGTCAAATCCGTGCGCCCCGACATCATCCACACCCACCACGTCGGCACCACTCTGGTAGTCAGAGCCGCCCTGGGTAAATCCTCTCCCATCCCCCGCATCTTCCAGGTTCCCGGCCCGCTTCATCTTGAGCATTCTTTCTTCGCCCATCTCGACATCTCTTCCGCCGGCCCACAAGATCATTGGATCGCCGGCTGTCGCTGGACCCAGCAAAAATATCACCAGCTAGGCATCCCTGCGCAGCGCGTCTTGCTCTCGTACCCCGGCACCGATCTAAATCTATTCACCACCACACGCAAAAATAATTTACGCAGCGAACTGCGCCTCGCCCCAGACACGCCGCTAGTCGGCATGGTCTGCTACATGTACGCGCCCAAACGCTTTCTCGGCCAAACCGTCGGCCTAAAAGGCCACGAAGACTTCATCGCCGCCTTCCCCATTGCAAAAAAACAACTCCCCAATCTCCACGGTGTAATAATCGGCGGCGCCTGGAACGGCGCCACCACCTACGAAAAACATCTGCGCGAACTAGCACATCGCCACTGCAACGGCTACCTAACCTTCCTAGGCACCCGCTCCGACGTCCCCGCTCTCTACCCCGACCTCGATTTAGCAGTAGTTCCCTCCCACTCCGAAAACCTCGGTGGCGCCGTTGAGCCTCTACTCAGCGGAGTCCCCGTCATCGCCACAAACGTAGGTGGCCTACCCGACCTGGTTCAGGAAGGCCTCTCCGGCAGGCTCATACCCCCGCGTAATCCCCAAGCCATCGCCGCCGCCATGCTTGCCTCATTACAAAACCCCGCAGAAGCTCAACGCCTCGCGCTCGCAGGACACAAAATGACCCGCCGCCTATTCGACGTAGAGAGAACCGCCGGAGAAGTCGCGCAAATTTACGGGACACTTACTTCAAGCCCGCTTAAACTAGTGGCGGACTCGGGCAAAACCAATCAATGTACGACGTTTAGTGCCACTATTCGCTGACGGAGTTGTCGAAACAAAATGGACACCTACCCTGCTGGCGAAAGCATCTACACCGATGGCTCGTACCTCGCCAAAACTGGCGGCACATGGCACGTGGAGGATTCGCTATTCAAGGCTCAACGCATTGCCTCAATGCTGGCACGGCACAATGACATTAAACCCAATACCATTTGCGAAATCGGCTGTGGTGCGGGAGGCATCTTGGCAGAACTTCAAAAAATGCTACCGCAGCACATTGCCTTCACCGGCTACGACATCAGCCCACAGTCGCACGCCCTCAGCGCACAATTCTCAAATCCCCGCTGTCAATTTATACTCGACGATGCATTCGCTGACGCGTCAAAATTCGATTTGGTATTGGTCATGGATGTTATTGAGCATATAGAGGACTACTTCTCATTCCTGCGACATACCAGGGAAAAAGGCGACTGGAAGCTATATCACATCCCGTTGGACGTCCACATACTCGGAACAATGCGAGGAGATAATCTCTGGGACACCGTCGGCCATCTGCATCTTTTTACGATCGAGACGGCACTTAAAGCCCTCCAGCACACCAGACATCGAGTCGTTGACTGGATTTTTACTGATCGCGCAATTTCTATTCCGAACCAGACGTTCCGAGGACGCATCGCCAATTTAATTCGCATTCCCTTATCGAAGTTCAGCACCAAACTCACTTCACGGATATTAGGCGGATATTCAATGCTGGTTCTCGCGAAGTGAAACAGAAAACCCAAACGCCGCGCGCTTCCGGGCCTAACTCTAGGCAAACGCCAATAAAAATCTTGCATTGCTTAGGTACGCTTGACCCAGGGGGTGTTGAGACTTGGCTGCTGCATCTCCTAAAGTCCCTCGACACCAAGCGATTCCAATTCGACTTTTGCACTTTTGGTATGCACGAAGGTTTATATGCTCCCCAGGTTGAAGAGCTAGGAGCCAGGGTGCTTCGCTGCCCGCGGTCCCAGAATCTTTGGAAGTTCGGTCGAAGCTTTAGAAAAATTATTCGCGAGGGTCAATATGATGTGATCCACAGCCACGTTCATGCGTTTTCCGGTGTGTTACTTCGATGGGCGCGTCTCGAAGGAGTTCCGGTCCGGATAGCGCACAGTCATAACAGTCACGATGGCAAATCCAATACAACTGGCCGTCGTGCCTACCGATTCCTGGTGAGAAGTTGGATCCGCCGCCACGCCACTCATGGGTTGGCCGCATCTCGCGAGGCGGCCGACGATATATTCCTGGATTGGAAAAATGATTCCCGCGTTGCGATACTTCATTGTGGTATCGACCTTAATGGTTTTCGTGGCGCCGTTGATCGCAATCTATCGCGAAAAAAAATTGGCTTGCCGCCAGGAGTGGCTGTGGTAGGCCACGTAGGGAATTTTATACCAGCGAAAAACCACGCTTTTTTCCTCGAAATTGCGGCTCAAATAAGAAAGCATCGTTCGGATACGCACTTCTTGTTGATTGGAGATGGACCTTGCCGCGCTGAAATTGAAGCTCATGCTGGGGCAATGGGTTTTAAAGAAAATATACATTTTCTTGGCACTCGCACTGATGTCCCAACCTTGCTTCGCACTTGCGTCGACGTATTTGTCTTCCCCTCATTGCTGTGGGAGGGCCTACCTCTCGCGGTGGTCGAAGCCCAAGCCGCGGGACTTCGCTGCGTCATCTCGAACAATATTACGGATGAAGTAGTAATCGTTCCCGACCAGGTTGTTCGTCTTCCCCTCGCATCTGGCGCGGCAAAATGGGCTACAGCGACGATCGAAGGTGTAGATCGGGGAAAGTTCCACGCGCAAACGGCCGTCGAATTCATGCAACAAACCGATTTCACGGTCGAGCGTGGGTTGTCATCGCTTCTTGATATTTATTCCGCAGGTAAAGCAGAAGCCAATGTCGCTAAAAACTAAGACCCTGACTCCCATTTTTTCGGCGGTTTGGATTTGCGTCGCAATATTTGCGATCTGGCAAACAAATCTGCGCGCTAATGATGTCGCATCCGCAATTGGTGCCGGGCTGCTCCTCCTAACTTCGCTTTTCTACGCGCGATATGTTCTTTCTGTCCCATTTGCAAGCGCCCCATTGATTTATCTTAGTATTCTCGGCCTTTTTCACCTGGGTCTCATCTTGCCGTGGGCTCTTGGCATCTACGATATTTCGCGCGCCCCTCTCTTCACCCCTTACGGCTTGTCGCATGCTATTGCCCTCATCGACTACTCTATCGTCGCTTTTCACATCGGAACCATTGTCGCGTTGAGCCGTAAGAGACACGCCTTCCTGTTTAGTCAATCGGTGACAGACACTGAAGATAAAAATGTATATGCCAGCGGTTGCATCTTGCTGACAGCAGGCATCTCCTTATTCATCGTGGGCTTGATCGGGCTTGACCCTCTCGGGTACTTCCGGCTTACCTATTCGGAAACCTATCGGCTTCGCGCTGAATCAGATCCTCGACTTTTCGGTTCCGGTATGACAGTCGCTTTCATCGGTCTCAGCATTGCCGCCGCAGGGGCCTCCCGGCGACGCTTTAGAGTAGTGTTCATTGTCGGTGCCGTTTGGCTAGTGAGTCTAATGTATTTGGGTTTCCGCGGACCCACTGTGATCGCTGCGTTGATCGTTTACGTCATCGCGCGAAAAAAAGGGCTGCGAGTTCCACCGCTGGTATCGATAGTCGCCGCAGCTGTTTTTTTGGTGATCCTGCCGCTCCTACACGAGAGCCGCGAATTACCTCTCAATGAGCGCCTAGCGCATATATCCTTGAATGACTTCAATATTCTTGATGCGCCAGCGGAAATGGGTATGAGCATCCGTCCGCTCGTTGAAACCGTCGACCTTCTAGGCCCTAACGATTTCCGCCTGGGCCGAACCTATTGGATCGCCATTAAAGGCATCGTGCCTAACCTGGCCATACACTGGGAGGCATCCTCAACAACATCAGACGCCGATTTACCCCCGAATCACTGGATTACAGCCATCGTCGATCCGTGGACGTACAAAAATAACGGCGGCATGGGCTTTTCCGCCGTTGCCGAACCGTATATGAATTTTGGAATCCCTGGTGTGTTGATCTACTTCTCCTTACTTTCCTTTCTTCTGATCTACCTCGAACAGATATCGATTCGCAACTCTTACGCGCTGGCGGCGTGGGCTCTGATACTTGGGCCCTTGTTGTGGACCACGCGAAATGATTATACGAATTTTTTCCGACCGGCCGTCTGGGGATTATTGACTCTCGCAGCTGTGAGACTATTCTCTAAAGGGTATTCCAAATTTTTCAAAGAGCGGAAGCCCCGTCTTTCAAAATTCGATCCCACGCTAGCGCGAGCCAGCCACGTTTAACCGTGACTATAATCGCCTTTTAATGACTAGCGAAGAGCATCACTCCCTGTCTGCCTCAGGCGCAATCTATTCCAGCACTTTTGCAAAATATGCCACATGGTCCCGCTATCTCGACGCCTTTAATGACGTATTAGTCCTGGCCCGAGTAACCGAGCGGGAGCCTAAGGAAAATGATCAGCGCGCCGATGGCCCTGGCGTTTTGTTCCGTCCGCTGCCGGATTACACCGGGCCGTGGCAATACCTGCAAGTCCGCCGCCACGCGCGCATCATTGCTCGCCAGGCCATCGTAGAATGCAGCGGATATCTTCTCCGCGTGCCCGGACTCGTGAGCCAAATGGTTTGGCGCGAAATTGTGCACGCGAAAAAACCTTACGCATTGGAAGTTGTGGGCGATCCGTGGGACGCGTTAAGCCCGGGAACTTGGCCCAATATTTCCCGACCCATTTTTCGCCGCATCGCCACCGTCCAACTGAAGCGAATCTGCGCCGGCGCAACGGCTGTCCATTACCTCACGTCGCAAGCATTGCAACGAAGGTATCCTCCGTCGACACGCGCGTACGCAGTCGGTTTTCCAGACGCTATGCTGGAAAGCACTGGTGTTCCAGCAGATAAGATCCAAGACAGGCATCAGCGTCTCCGCGAGTCGCCTTGGCAAAACGCAAAAGACGGCAATCCGATCCGCATAGGGTTTATCGGCACTTTTGCGCGCATGTACAAGGGCGCTGACACCCTCCTTCAGACGGCCGCTTTATGCCAAGGGCGTCTCAGTTTTCAACTGTCCATGGTCGGAGGTGGACGCTATCTTTCCGAAATGAAAGTGCTGGCCGCTAAGCTCGGCATCGCGGATCGCGTTGAGTTCCGCGGCGAAATTTCCTCTGGACGCTCAATTTTTGAATTTCTGGATTCTATCGATCTCTTCGTCATGCCTTCTCGTCAGGAAGGCTTGCCTCGCGCTCTTGTCGAGGCCATGTCCCGTGGATGCCCGTGCGTCGCCAGCGCGGTTGGCGGAATCCCTGAGCTTCTCGAAGCCAGCGATTTGGTGCCCCCGGGCTCTCCTGAAAGGTTAGCAAAATTGATCTTGCAGGTCGCGACAGATTCAAATCGCTTGCTAGCTATGAGCGCACGTAACTTGGCCAAGGCCGCTCAATTTAGTCCGCAAACGCTAACTGAATCTCGCCGCGTTTTTCTTGAAGAGGTAAAGCGCCGCTCCTCTTTATAATCCCGCTCATCTACAATCCGGCTGCATGACCAATGCCCCGCTCAGGCGTATTCTCATTCTCTGTTTGCAGCGGAAATGACTGCCTCGCCCCGGCAAGCACCAGTGCCCGCAGCGCAAACTGGTTGTTAAATTGCGCCGTCGTGAAATCCGTAATCAGCCCCGCGCGGATAGCGCCATAAATTTCACGGATCCCGTTCTCCACCGTCTTCCAGCAATCAAATCCTAGCCGCTCATGAATCTTATCGAAGGTCACCCGGTAATTCCGGCGATCCTCGGTCTGCACCGTTTCAATTTCCACCTGAGGAATCACTTGCGCCACCACGCTTCCTAATTCCGCGATCTGCAAATTCAATTCCGCCGCTCCCACATTAAAGACTTCGCCGCTCACCGATTCCGCCGCGGCCTCCAGGCTCGCGATGCACGCCCGCGCCGCATCCTGCACATGCAGCAACGGCCGCCACTGATCACCATTGATAACCGTGACGCTGCCCATAAATACCGCGCGCGCCACGAATAAATTAGCCACCAGATCGAAGCGCATCCTGGGCGACAGCCCGAACAGGGTGCTGAATCGCAAAATCGTCGGCGCAAACGACGTCGTCTTCGCCGCTAGGAGAATCCCCTCCGAATCAATCTTGGTCTCCGAGTACACTGACAGGGGATTCACCACCGACTCTTCATTCACAAAAAAATCCGAAGCCCCATAAACGCTGCACGACGACGCAAAAATGAATCGCCGCACGCCGCACTCGCGCGCCACGTTCGCAAGCATGCGCGTGGCTGCCCGGTTCACCTCTACCGCCAACTCTTTATTTTCTTCGCAAGCCGGGTCGCCAACAATTCCAGCTAGGTGAATCACTGCATCGCAACCCCGCATGCAACGAACCACCACGCCCACATCTCGCACGTCCCCGCGCACCACTTCCAGATTCGGGTGATATCGCACTCCATCCAGCGCCTGCTCCCCAAACATGAACGAATCCAGCACCCGCACCCGCCGACCCAACTCCAGCAAATGCCGCACCAGCACCGACCCCAAATATCCCGCGCCGCCCAACACGAGAACCCGGCGATTCGCTTCTCCACCCACGGTCGTTTTAGCTCTCATCTATTAGGCAGCCCCCGTAGCCAATTTGGCCCAATTGGCATTGTCCAATCCCTGCGCCCGCCGAATCACTTCACAGACTTTGTCAACGCTGTCATCCGTCAGCGAAGAATAAATCGGCAGACTCACCACCCCATCCGACACTAAATCCGTAATCGGTAAAGGCCGTCCGTCCCACATCCCGCCATAGAGTTTCTGCCGGTGCACCGGCGGTGAGAAATACTTTCGCGCTCCAATATTTTCGCGCGGCAATAGTTCCACCAGCCAATCGCGCGTATGCCCGAATTCTTTTTCGTCCACAATCAATGAAAAATCCTTGAACGTCGACCTGCCACATTCTGAAACCTCTTGGAATCGAATTCCCGCAACGTCCCGCAACCTCTGCTCGTACCTCAATCGAAT